>Ga0257106_1000095_pt1 | contig 52655 bp, 41 predicted proteins | sample LP_taG_3_FD_190177 | JGI IMG/M metagenome (GOLD analysis project Ga0257106, IMG submission 190177) | Marine microbial communities from Northeast Subartic Pacific Ocean, Canada - LP_J_2011_P26_10m | ecosystem: Environmental > Aquatic > Marine > Oceanic | place: Canada: Northeast Subartic Pacific...
CTCGAAGGGCCAAAATGTCATCCCCTGAAATCCGGCCAAGGCCGATGCTTGAAGATACACTCAGGGAGCTCGTTGAAGCCTCAAAATCCAATTCCAATCCGACGTCTTCCGCCTTTAGCACCGTATCGAGATGCCTTTCGATGGTTTCGACAATGGGCTTGATTGCTGCCGCATTTTCGTGACTGGAAGCCACTGCATAGTGCACCGTGTTGATTTTGTCCCCCACGCCTTGCAGGCGTTGAGCGGTTGCTAAGTCGGTGAACATGGCAGGGGAAGTGGTACCTGCCAAGGCAGCCTGTCCGGTGTTTTTCACCACCTGAATGATGGTGGCGTTTTGAGTCACCCGTTCCCTCTTCCCTTCGGTTGTAATGTACCAACCCAGTTCAACACCGTCACCGGCGACGAGGCTGAGTTCATCGGCCAACACTTTGTTGACAACAACGCTGAGTGGACGCTCTTCTCCATTGGTGAGTTCAATCGCACCATAGGTGGTCCCGCTTGAACCACCAAGGCCCGGCCAGATGCCTGAGGCATCAATCGAGCCGTTGAACGCCAACCACGTCACGGTTGGGATTGAGCGTGCTGCTGACTCGATGCTCGCGCCAGCGATGAGCCCTTGCTGCTGGCCCGTCACTTTGTTCTGGATGGTCGCGTCTTGTTCAATCGAACGCCACAAATCAGATGCAACGCGCTCCTTCAGCAAAACTCGTTCACCAGTGGAGAGGTCCAGTCCTCCAATCGTAATGTCAGTTTGATCCCACTCGGCTTCAACCTCAGACTGGACGGTCGCATCGAGTGAATCGCCAACCACCAAGGAAGAGGTGATGATGGCTGAAGCGATGATGAGGCCAATCATCAACAAAGCTGCTTGACGTTTCCTGCGCAGCACTGTTTCTTTGGCAATGGTCCAAACAACAAGGCGCTGAGGGACAAGCAAGGGTTGGATAAATATCATTGAAAGGAGCCCAAATGAAAGAGCGCCAACAAATCCAGTGGCTCCAGTGATGGAGCACCATTGAAGGACAACATAAGCAACACCACCGTCGGCCACAGGAGCAACAACCAGCACCACTGCGGGCGCCAAGGACACTGAGTGGCTCCGCGTCAAATTCCATGTCGCTGCGCCAGCCACCACGGCCAACGTGAACGACAGCAGAATGAGCGGCAACAACAGGACTATTCCTCCTCTGTCCTCAATGAATCGCTGATGATGAGTCCGTCTTCCATATGCAATACTCGATTGCACAACTCAGCAATGCTGGCATCGTGCGTTACAATGAGAAAGGTAGTCTGATGTTCCGTATTGATTCGCTTTAACAAAGCAAGAACTTCGGCGGAGGTTCTTGAGTCAAGGTTCCCAGTTGGCTCATCGCACAAAACGACTGCAGGCCGGTGCACAATCGCACGAGCGACAGCAACGCGTTGTTGTTGACCGCCCGACAGTTCTGCTGGGCGATGTTGGCTTCGGTCGCCGAGACCGACATCGACCAAGGCTTGTTGCGCCCTTTGCCTGGCTTCACCGGCAGAATTACCAAGCAACAGCAAAGGCAATTCAACATTCTCAACCGCAGAAAGGACCGGCAGGAGGTTGAAGTCTTGAAAGATAAATCCAAGGTAATTCGAACGCATGATGGTCCGTTCATTATCGCTGATGCCAAACAAGGGCTGACCGTTGACAACGACATTACCAGCGCTTGGCTCATCAATTCCAGAGAGCACATTGAGCAGTGTGGTTTTCCCACAACCGGAGGGGCCCATAATGGCAACCATTTCCCCAACTTCAAGCGAAACGTTGACCCCACGAACCGCTTCGATGGTTGATTCGCCTGACGCATAGAGTTTCCAGACATCAGATGCCTTCATCGCAGTGCTCATGCTTGTTGGACAACGGAGTGCGTTGATAAACTACCGCTTGAAACCCCGTACATGGAAGAGCAAGGCAACGGAAGCGTTCGCGTCATTGTCTTTGGTCCTTTGATTGAATTGCTCGGTTCGCGTACCCACAAAGTGGCCCTCGAACACGCCATGAGCATCGAAGACATCGTGCATGCACTGGGTGCTGAGATCTGGTTGAAGCAAGGCCTCACAGTGGCCCTCAACGGAGAGCAGTGCCCGTTTGACATCCACCCCTCAAACGGGGATGAAGTCGCACTCCTCCCTCCGGTATCCGGTGGCTGAAGTGGCCTTGTCCCCTCACACAGGCCGAAGCCTTCAACAGCGTTGGCCTGCAGCCCATATTGAGGAAGCGTCATGATTGGTGGCTTGGGTCCGTTGGAAATGTTTGTCCTTGTTGGGATATTCTTTGTCTTGTTTGGTGCAGAACGCCTACCGAAAATGGCCAACGCAATTGGCAGGTCGAAAGGTGAATTCCAAAAGGGTTTGGCCGACACCACACGCGCTGTGGACCCCTCAAAAGCAATCGAAGACATGGACGCAGGTGGACGAACCGCTGAACAGCGCTTGTTCGAACGCGCAAAAGCAGTCGGTATCGACCCAGCAGGGATGGAAGTGAATGCTTTGGAAACGAAAGTCAAAGCGCTTGAAGCCCTTGAATCAGAAGAGTGAGCGTCTTATCGGGCTCGCTTGACGTTCATCGGCGAGCCGCACACATCGCACTCTGCAACAGCCCCTTTTTTCGAGCGATCTACATCTGCCGGCACTGGTGTTGTGGCGCGACATCCTGTGCAACGAAGTTCCCAACGCCAAACCTGCTTGGCTCCACGGGTCCCCACAGACTGAGTTGGCCGTTCTAATGACTGCATGACGTTTTGAAGTCGGTAATCATCAGTGACAAGGGTTGCCTCGAGGGTTAATGCGAGCGCCAAGACATCAACATCCACGTCGGAAAGTCTTGGGAGATCTCCACTTGATGCTGCGGCTTCTCGAGCGTTTTGCAACCAAGGTGCAGGCACGTCGCGCCATTCAATGGAGTCCATTGACTGGATTAAGAGCGAACGTTGTGGGCTAACACGCTCCAGCTCGGCCTGTTGACTGACCGCACATACGCCTCCTGAAAGTTGGTCAGGTGGCCAATGGAGCAAAGCAGCTGTGTCAAGGACTCGCATGTGTTCCTCGATGCCAGAACATACACCATGAACTCACCGCTCACCCACATCTTCATATCAAGGGGCATGAAGTTCCAAACATGTCATGGAAGGAGTCCATCTTGGATGCCTTTGATGTCTTTGGCCCTGCAAGCCTGGCTATGGTTTCGATGAGCGAAGCCATCATCCAACCGGTTCCTCCAGATTTGGTTTACATCCCGATGTTGCTCAATGAAATAGGGAACATCAACGTCGTTCTTTGGCTTTGGTTTGTTGTTACGGTCTCCTCTGTAGCCGGTTCTTTCATCGGGTATCTGATCGGTCAGCGGTGGGGCCGTTCACTCATTGGCAAGTTTGGTTCATCAAGCCATGTCGAGAAGATAGAAGCCCTAACTGAACGCTATGGCACGCTTGGCATTTTCATTGCAGCCTTCTCCCCAATCCCCTACAAGGTCTTTGGATGGCTTGCCGGGATGGGCGCAATGGACAAGCGCCCGTTCATCGCTGCTGGATTGTTGGGGCGTGGACTAAGGTTCGGGCTTGAGGCGGTTCTCATCGGCGTGTATGGCAACCAAGCCTACGATGCAATGATGTGGTTCTTGGACAATGAAATCCTTCTGGCCATTTTGATTATGCTTGGGATAGGTGCAGCCATCTTGGCTTGGCAATGGTGGAATGGTTTGCAACCGGAACCCTCTGACCAATCTTGATTCGGATGCAGGAAGCCATTCAATCAGCCAGTGCATGCGAGCGAATCATTATGAAGGGGTGGTCGGTGGATTGCCTGTCGCTCGTGTGGTGTAGCTAGGTCCATCATAGTGGGTTTTCATCCCGCCGACCCGGGTTCGAATCCCGGCCCGAGCACTTTGACAAATAACAGGCTCTTAGCATCCAGTTTAGAAAAAACTGACTCAGCGTTCGAGAGGCGCCCGAGCACGTGTTGCTGGCTTATGTTCTCACAATAAGAATCACGCAAGTGTTCCGTTTTGGTAATCGACCATCGCTTGATGGATTTCCTCACGGGTGTTCATGACAAATGGGCCATATCGAGCGATTGGTTCATTCAATTCGGGTCCAGCGAGGATCAACAATTCAGCATCCCCATCTGGTGATTCAAGCAGCACTTCATCCCCATCGCTCATCAAACCAAGTTGGCCATCTTGCACAGCGCGACCGTTGAGGTTCACGGTCCCTCCAAAGACGTAGACCATGCCATTGAGGCCTTGGTCAATCTGTTGCACATGTGCGCCTCCTTGTTCGATTTTCATGTGAATGTAAGTGATTGGAATCACAGTGTCGATCACGGCCTTAATGCCCATTGTTTGGCCGGCGATGACGTTGGCCCATACTTTACCGTCTTCGGAGCGGATGCTCGGAATGTCTGCTGCGGGAATGTCTTGGTAGCGAGGTTGCATCATTTTGTCTTTAGCGGGGAGGTTGACCCAAATTTGGAACCCGTGGGTGGTACCACCAGTTTCATAGAAATCATCTTGCGGTAATTCTGAATGAATGATACCTCGACCTGCTGTCATCCATTGCACATCGCCTGGGTTCAAATCGCCTTTATTTCCTGCGCTGTCCCTGTGTTGCATAGCGCCCTGAAGCATGTATGTCACCGTTTCAAAGCCTCGATGCGGATGGTCAGGGGCACCGATAGCGGACCGTGGATCCCAATGGACAGGTCCCATTTCATCAAGCAACAAAAACGGGCTCATCAGCGAACCCATTGCAGCAGGCCTTCGCACTGGAAATCCGCCACCTTCGAGCACGGTGTGCGTTGGCACGGTTGTTTTCAGAGTTCGACGCTTCATGCAATCACCCCTTGAACGAGGGACTTGAGCGTTTCTGGATTCAAGGGTTTAGCCTTGTTTACAACCATCACGCGACCCATTACATTTGCTCCAAGGTGAGAAAACATGATTCTCATCGATGTCATCAAGTTATGACCTCCTCCCCCGCTGTGCGACGCTAAAGCAACTGGCTTGCCGTTGTAGTGGGCTCTGAAGTTATTCGATCTCGTTGACATCCACGCTACGAAATTTACCAATGTAGGCGGTATCGACCCGTTGTATTCTGGCGCACAAACAATTAGACCCTTGGCATCAATCATTTTCTGATTCATGGACTCAAAAGCAGGATGTTCTAAGCCTGCTAAATCGGATTCATTTGTGTAAAGTGGGAGGTTTAATTCTGTAAGGTCGATCAGTGTGGCTTCTTGACCAGATGCACGGACTTCCTTGGCAAACAATTCGGCGATAGCCCAATTTTTACCCTTCGTCGCGCTCAGGATAACAATTCCGCCCATGGCCTTCTGAGCCGCTGGACCTTATTCAAGGCGGAGGTGTCAGAGTGATTACCACTTCATTCGATAAGCGATGAGTAAGCCACCAAGTATTGTTGGTACAAGAGCCATGGCTAAAAGACCAAGAATCATGCTGCGCACTTGACCATCTGATGCTGCAGGTTCGGTCGCGACGGTTGAGTTGTCTGAAGGTTCACAATTTTCGATGTAAATATTGCAGTCAATGCCCAAGGTCGAGTTATCAATAGATTCAACCGACAAATCTTCAGTGCTGTCTTGGCATCCGTCTAAATCTGCATCAGTGGTTGATGTGGAAATCCAATCAAGCGCTCCTTTTGAGCAATTATCGGTCACATCAGGTACCGCATCATTGTCATCATCCAAATCTTCAGTGGCATCCCGGCATCCGTCAGCGTCGTGATCGAGGGCTTGTTCCGAGATCCAATCTAATTCTCCAATTGGGCACAAGTCTTCGCTGTCGGCAACCTTGTCGTTGTCATCGTCGGAATCTTCGTCTGAATCACGGCAACCGTCGAGGTCGTAGTCTTCACTCTTTGTTGAAATCCAATCCACTGCGTTCGACGTACAGAAATCATTCGTATCCAAAACTCCATCATTGTCATCATCTAAATCTTCTAAGATATCTTCGCAACCATCACCGTCATTATCGGTGTTCGGATCGGAACTCCAGTTGAGGAGTCCCACCAGACACAGGTCGGAGGCATCGAGGATTCCGTCCCCGTCGTCATCAAGGTCTTCTGAACTATCTTGGCATCCGTCGCTGTCGTAATCGTTGCTTGAAGACGAATTCCAGCCAGTGTCTCCAGGGTTGCATTTGTCGGCGCTATCAAGAATGCCGTCATTGTCATCGTCCTCGTCCTCGCTGGTGTCTTTGCAACCATCGCCATCGAGATCTGTCGAGGGGGTTGAAATCCACTTGATATCCCCTTTCGGGCACAAATCAGTTTCATCGAGGACAGTATCGTTGTCGTCATCGAGATCTTCTTCATCGTCGTGACAGCCATCGCCATCATGATCGTTGATTTTGGCCGAGGACCACAGGAGTTTACCTTTGGCACAGTCATCGAAAATATCAGTCACTTGGTCGTTATCGTCGTCTGGATCTTCTGTTGCATCTAGGCAACCATCGCTGTCGTAATCATTGTCAGGTCCAGCGGTCCAATTGAGGGCCCCACGGAAACAAGTGTCTTCAAGGTCCAAAATACCATCATTGTCGTCATCTCGGTCTTCCGTGTAGTCACGGCAACCATCCAAATCGTGGTCTGTAGTTACATCTGAAGGCCATCCAACATCGCCGAGGGGGCATGTATCGATTGTATCGTTCATGCCATCATTGTCGTCATCAAGGTCCTCTTCTTCGTCGTGACAGCCATCGCCGTCGTAGTCAGTCCCAGCGCCGGAAAGCCAATCCAGCTTCCCAAGAGGACAGGAATCGAACAAATCGGTTACCCCATCGTTGTCATCATCCGTATCTTCTTCGCTGTCAAGGCATCCGTCTGAGTCAAAATCATTCTCAGCAGTTGGAGTCCAGTAGGTATTCCCTCGTGGACAGGAATCAGCCGGATCCAGAATCGAATCCTCATCGTCATCGGTGTCTTCAGTGTCGTCATTGCAACCATCGGTATCATGGTCAGTGGCCAAACCAGAAGTCCAACCAAGGTCACCGTAGTGGCATGTATCGGCTGCATCGAGCACACCATCGTTGTCATCATCAAAATCCTCTTCCATGGTAAAGAAGCCATTGTTCCAAAGATCATCCATACAACCATCGCTGTCGTGATCTCCGAAATTGGCTGAAGACCAGTTCCAGTGTCCAAATCGTGGGCAAAGATCACTCGCATCCATGACTCTATCATTATCGTCATCGAGGTCTTCACTGACATCCCTGCATCCGTCGCCGTCCCAGTCCGTGATTAGATTTTGATCGGCGCTCACGAATACTGATGTCCAGCCGACTTCCCCTGCTTTGCATGCATCGAGGTTATCTGGCACACCGTCGTTATCGTCATCGTCGTCTTCTGAGGCATCGTTGCACCCATCTGCATCATTATCAGTCGAGGCATTGGAGGTCCATCCTAAATCACCAGGCATGCATTGGTCATCGTCGTCGAGAATGAGATCATTGTCATCATCAAGGTCTTCTGTTGCATCTCTGCAACCATCGGAGTCGTAGTCATTGAGAGCGGTTGAAATCCATAGAAGTTCACCTAAACGGCAGTCATCATCGATGTCGCGCACACCGTCGTTGTCATCATCTAAATCTTCGATTGCATCTTGACAACCGTCGCTGTCGTAATCTGTAGCACCGGAGGAAACCCAGCCGATATCACCACGTACGCAAACATCGACGTCATCTAAAACGCCATCGTCATCGTCATCGTCGTCTTCAGTGTTGTCTCGGCAACCATCGCTGTCGTAATCGTTTGCAAGCGTTGGAGTCCAACCCATTTCGCCCTTTGGGCAGTTGTCATCGAGGTCAATCACGCCATCGTTGTCATCGTCATCGTCTTCGAGCGCGTCTTGGCAACCATCACTGTCGTAATCGGTTGTTGGGCCTGAAATCCAGCCAATATCACCGGGAGTGCAATCATCAAGTGTGTCTGAAATCCCGTCGTTATCATCGTCAGTGTCTTCAGAAGTTGAGTCCTTGCATCCGTCCCCGTCGTGGTCGTTGGCCACCGAAGAAATCCAGTTCTTCTCAGAAGGGTTCCTTGGGCATTGATCGTTCCAGTCATTGACTCCATCACCGTCGTCATCAGAATCACAAGCGTCACCCTGATTGTCACCATCATAGTCGGTTTGTGTTGGATTCCAGACAAAGGGGCAATTATCGGTGCTGTCGATTATGCCGTCATTGTCATCATCCGTATCTTCGCCGGTTGAATCTTGGCATCCATCCCCGTCGGAATCTGTTGCTGCTGTTGAAGTCCAACCAAGGTTCCCTTTCGGACAGGCATCGCTGCCGTCGGAAACGCCGTCGTTGTCATCATCGCCATCTTCGGCGCTGTCTTGGCAACCATCTGAATCATAGTCTGTGGATGAACCAGGTGACCAGCCGACATCGCCACGGGGGCATTCATCATCGATATCGGGGATGCCATCGTTGTCATCGTCATTATCCTCGCCTGTATCATCCTTGCAACCATCACCGTCATTGTCGGAGCCTGAATTGGAAACCCAAGCAATTTGGCCCAACGGGCAGGTGTCTGAACTGTCGTTGACACCATCGTTGTCATCATCGTCGTCTTCCGACCCGTCACGGCATCCGTCGGAGTCATAGTCATTTGAGGAGGAGGATGTCCAAGATCGGTCCCCTTGAGCGCACCCATCGTCAACATCGTCGATGCCATCATTGTCGTCATCTGGGTCGCATACATCGCCCATGGAATCGAAATCGTAATTTTCTTGAAGTGAGTTTGCATCGACAGGGCAATTGTCACTGGAGTCCGGTGTACCGTCGTTGTCATCATCGCTGTCTTCAGCGGCATCATTGCAGCCATCACCGTCGATGTCTGATGCTGGTGTGGAAGTCCACCCGAGTAAGCCTTTGGCGCACAAATCGGAATCATCCTCGACATCATCATTGTCATCGTCATCGTCCTCTCCAGAATCCCGACAACCGTCGCTGTCGTAATCGGTTGTTGAACCGGGAGACCAGCCAACATCGCCAGCAGGGCAGTCGTCATTCCCGTCGATGATTCCATCGTTGTCGTCATCGCCGTCTTCGACAGCGTCTTGACAACCATCAGCGTCGTTGTCTGTTGCCGCAGAAGAAGTCCAGCCGAGGTCACCCCTCAGACAATCATCGATGAGATCAGCGACACCATCATTGTCGATATCGAGATCTTCCGCGGAAGAATCCTGGCAGCCATCTGAATCATAGTCGTTGGAGGGGGTAGAAGTCCAGCCCATATCACCAGTCTGGCAGTCGTCATCGCCATCAAGAATGCCGTCGTTATCGTCATCATCGTCTTCGCCGCTGTCTTGGCAACCGTCTGAATCGTAATCGGTTGAAGCATCGGGTGTCCAACCAACGTCCCCATCGCTGCAGTTATCTGCACTATCGGACAAACCATCGTTGTCGTCGTCTAAATCTTCTGTGGAATCACGGCATCCATCTCCATCGTTGTCGCTTCCTGAATTTGAAGTCCATGACAGATTTCCTTCTGGACAGGTGTCGCTTGAATCTTCGACGCCATCGTTGTCGTCATCATCGTCTTCCAAGCTGTCTTGACAGCCATCCGAGTCATAGTCGGTCGAAGGTGAAGGGGTCCAGCCCATATCCCCATCTCGACATTGATCAAGGCCGTCTTGAATGCCGTCGTTGTCGTCGTCGTTATCTTCGCCGGCATCCTCACAGCCGTCGTTGTCGTGATCAGTTGCGGGAGTTGAACCCCAGCCTATGCTGCCTTTGGGACAGGCATCATCGCCATCTTCGACATCGTCATTGTCGTCATCATCATCTTCGAGTGAATCTTGACAACCGTCGGAATCATAATCCGATGCGGCGGTTGAAAGCCAGCCCAAATCACCGGTTGGGCAGTCATCAAAGAAATCTGGCCGGTCGTCATTGTCGTCATCGATGTCTTCAACGTGGTCGTCTTTGCAACCGTCTGAATCATAATCGGTAGAATTGGTTGGAGTCCAGCCAATTTGCCCCATCGGGCAGTCATCGTTTGAATCTGTGATGCCATCATTGTCATCATCATCGTCTTCGGGAGTGTTGTCTCGGCAACCGTCACCGTCATGGTCGGTTGAAGAGGAAGAAGTCCAACCGAGAACGCCCACTGGACAATCGTCATCGCCATCATCGATGGAGTCATCGTCATCGTCATCGTCTTCGTCGGAGTCCCGACACCCGTCGGAATCGTAGTCTGTAGCAGGGGTGGAGTTCCATCCTGTTGCTCCGCTAGGACAACTGTCATCGCCGTCGGATACATTGTCACCATCCGCATCATTGCGAGCACCTGCCTCGAGGGCTGCAAACGGGTCGTCTAAAGAGAGGGTAGCGGGGTGGATTGCGACCGATAAGGAACTGAAGATGAACAACGCAAGGGTTGCCATGACGGCGACCTTCTTGCTCACAGGCTCCCCATCCATGGAGAAAGGTAGAAGCGTGGTCTTTTTATCCTTCCGTTGAGTCATCCCAAGACCTTCTATGGCAGTTCTTGTTTCGGCCCAGTTCCACTTAGATGTATTGACCGTCGGAAAAGGGCCAACGCAAACAACTTCATGCTTCAAACGCCGAGGCTGATTCATGCGGGGCTTGCGCTTCTTTGGCAACCTTGCCCCGCATCGCGACTGGATTGAAGCCTCAGGATGGGCCATTGAGGCGTTGGATGCCCCGGGGGACAGATTGCTCATTTGTACGTTTGACAATCAATCTTTGGACCCACTCGAACGGCTTGAAGGCACCATTAAGCCGATGCGGGAAGCGATGACTGTTGTTCAACAAGGTGGGATCGAATGCGTGGTGCTTGTCACTGATGGAGCGGGTTATGCTGGCAACAGAAAAATTGTAGACTCGCCAAAAAGTGCCACGTTCCTTGACGGTCACGGCATGGGGTGCCTCACCTCAGAAGTGCTAGCAAACATAGCGATAAACGCCGGATCTAGAGTCACCATCATCCATGGAGAGGCTGACACAAACGAACAAATAAGGCAAGAAGTATTGCAAGCCCTTGATTGAGGGAAGGTCGTCTCGGCCCCAGGGGATTGCGTTCAAATAGGCCCTGTAAGTTGACATCACCATGAGCGAAGCCACAATCCTCAATGACGCTGCCAATGCGGGAACCGAATTTCTTGTCTACACTGGGAACTTTTGTGGATATTGCACAGCAGCAAAGCGACTGCTTGAACGAAAAAACCTCAGTTTTACTGAACTGAACTTCGATGCAGGCCAAGCTGAACGCAGTGACATTGTTGCAGCAACAGGGCACAGAACCGTGCCGGTTATTTTGGATCTGCGTCAAGAACAGCCGATGTTCATCGGTGGTTTTGATCAGTTACAAGCCTACTTGGCCTAAAGCGATCAGCCACTCTTTCAAGGCCTCATGGTGCTCCATTGGTATCATGTGGCCCTTTTTGTGTTCAATTAATTCCAAAGCCCAGCCAGCTGCTTCAAAGGTGTGAGCAACAGCCCACCCGTCTTGAATCGAAACTCGGACATCGCGTTCACCGTGCATCCAAAACAAATGCTTAGGGTCGAGTTCGGCCAAGCGAAGGCCAAGTTCCATGCCACGGACCAATCGCGTGCCAATCGCCACAACGCCAACGATTCGATCCGCAAGCGGCAATTGAAGCAATTCTTGAGCCATGGCCCCACCTTGGGAGAAACCACCAACCACCAACGGGCCCATAGGGGCGCGTTCAGCTATGATTTGTTCGAGTTGTGACAGGCTTGAATCTACATCAATTAATTCTCGGCGCGAGAGGTTCATGCGGCGAGTAGCATCCGCATCTTCGTCTTCATAGCGCCACCATGTTCTGCCCCTTCGAGGGTGCTTGTAGCGCGCCTCTGGAACAATAAGCGTCCAACCATCGGGGAGCATTTTTTCAGCAAAGGGACGCATCATGCTGGCGTCGCCAGTCATGCCGTGCATCATCACCAAGGTTGGCATGGTGTTGACCTCAAAGGGTGTATTCGAACACCTGTGCTCCAGCCACACGAAGATGAATGAAGGATTCAGGGCCTCGAACGGTAACCGTCAGTGAGTATTCACCTGAGTTGGATGGAATGGTACCAATCGCACCCTTTTCTGTCGCACCAGCGCCCCAAGCCCGGGTGAGGGGCGAAGCACCAGCATGATCTTTCATAGAGAGGGAACCTGAAGATGGCCCTCCAGAAGCAATCTCCACATCGAGGTACCACACGAGGGTATCCCAGTCGCCATCGTTTGGATGGCCTTCATCGATGAAGGTGTCATAGATTTCTTGGTCGTTCTCTTCATACAAACTGTCGAGCAAATCCCTCGCCCGGTAAAAGAAAACGTCACCGGAATAACCGGTTCGAGCGACATTGAGATCCATTCGGAGTTGACGCACGCCTTCGCCATCGGTCCAAACGAAATTTTCCATGAAGCCTTTGCCACCGCTGAAGGTGTAACGCAGTTCATGGCCGTCAGAGGAAACTGCTGTCACTCGAGCGTTGCCGTTGGTGATTGAGTCGGTCGTGGCTGTCCATTCTTGACCAAGCAAGGTGAAACTCCAACTGTCTCCAACCGTCCAAGGGAATGAAAACACCTGTTGAGGCTCTCCGTTTTCATAAACAGAAAGGCCGTCCATGGTCACTCGACCCAAGAACGGGTTGTGATTGATCACAGCGTGCCGTTGCGCTTCTCGTTCCGATGAAATTCCAAGTTGGTACAGGCCTTCGCCTTCATCGATTTCGGCGACCACCAAACGGGCGCTGTCTTCACCGAATTGTGGTGTGATGAAGGTGTAAAGCCATTGATCGCCGACTTCCCATTCTGGAAGCATCTTTTGTGCTTCTGTGGTTGTGTCTTCGGAAGACCCACCCATGGCACCATCTGTGCAGCCTGCAAGTGTTGTGGAACACACAAACAGCGTAACGAGAATAAGCGCACGTGTTGGTCCCTTCATAGCACGGGGTACCGTGAGGCCTTCAAGAGCCTAACGCTCAAAGGGTCTCAAACAAGTTGGCCAGTACCAGCCAATACAACTGCAACAATGGACATCAACTTGATGAGAATGTTGAGCGATGGACCAGATGTGTCCTTGAACGGGTCGCCAATGGTATCACCGATGACGGCTGCTTCGTGAGCTGCATCACCCTTCTTAGCACCTTCAATGTGACCTTGTTCGATGGCCTTCTTTGCGTTGTCCCAAGCGCCACCGGCGTTGGCCATGAAGAGCGCCATGAGCACACCTGTAACGAGGGAACCTGCGAGAAGTCCGCCAAGGGCATCTGCGCCAAGTGCCAGACCAACGATGACCGGTGCAAGAATTGCAACGACACCAGGTCCGACCATTTCTCGGAGCGCTGCCTTGGTCGAGATATCGACGCATGTTTGTGAATCGGGGTAGGTTGTGTCGCCTACAACGATCTTTTCAGGCCATGTTGTAGCGTCTTCGATGTTTCCTTCGAAGGAAGAATCCTGTGACAGACTTTCCCGCATGATCGCAAATTGGCGTCGAATTTCGACAACCATGTCACCTGCAGCCTTACCGACTGAAGTCATGGTCATAGCAGCAACCACGAACGGTAGGCCGCCACCAATCAACAGGCCGATAACGACCATTGGATTGGTTAAGGTCAAGTCGAGATTGCTCGGGCCGACTGCTGCAGTGTAAGCTGCGAACAGTGCAAGTGCAGTCAATGCAGCCGAACCAATTGCGAATCCTTTACCAACTGCCGCGGTTGTGTTGCCGATTGAATCGAGTTCATCGGTGATTGCCCGAACCTCGGAACCAAGTCCACTCATCTCAGCAATTCCACCTGCGTTGTCAGCAACTGGCCCGTAAGCATCGACGGTCATGGTTACGCCCACAGTAGCGAGCATGCCCATTGCAGCCATTGCGATACAGTAGAGACCGAAATCATCTCCACCAAAGTAATTTGCTCCAAAGATACCAGCAGCAATCAAGAGGATCGGAATGAAGGTTGACATCATACCAACCGAAAGTCCAGCGATAGCGTTTGTCGCGGGCCCAGTCTTGGACATTTTACCAATGTGAGGGATCGCCCTGGTCTTAATTCCAAAGACCGGTTCGATTCCAGTGTAGAATTCGGTGACAAGTCCGATTGCGATTCCAACAACGCTACCCAAAACAACGGAATGCATGACTCCGGGAGTCACGTCAATCAAGCCCAGTCCTGAATATTCAAAACCAGCTATTGACCCGTCTTTAAGCGAAAGGTATCCGCCAATCCAGAAGAGAAGGGCTGCGATGAAGGTGGTGTTTCGAAGTGCTGCGGCTGCATCTTTGCCGTTCTTAAGAACGAACATCGAGAACACACCAATGATGGAGGCAATGTACCCAATGAGTCCGAGCATAATTGGCATCATGATGTAGTCTGCGCCCATAACATTGGAGTTATCTGCGATGATCATTGCTGCGATGATTGAACCAACGAAGGATTCGAAGATATCTGCACCCATACCGGCGACGTCACCGACGTTGTCACCAACGTTGTCTGCGATCACACCAGGGTTGCGTGGGTCGTCTTCGGGGATACCTGCTTCGACTTTGCCGACCAAGTCAGCACCAACGTCAGCAGCCTTGGTGTATATGCCGCCACCAACACGAGCAAACAGAGCAATGGATGAAGCACCCATCCCAAATCCTGCCGCAGCGGAAAGGTTGGAGTCGCTCGAGCCAGCATCAAGAAAGTATGCGACAAGGGAGATGCCGAGCAGACCAAGTCCACCAACTGAAAGACCCATGACGGCCCCTCCGTTGTAAGAAACTGCAAGAGCGCCGGCTTTTCCGTCGTTCTTAGCAGCCATGGTGGTTCGACCGTTGGCCGAGGTCGCTGCACGCATTCCGGAGAACCCAGCAATGACTGATGCAATAGCACCTGCGAAGAAGGCCATGGCGGTTTCCATATCGTTGAGTTGGGTCAATGCGAGACCGACAACAACGACGAAAATCGAGAGTACCTTGTATTCTGCAAAGAGGAACGCCATTGCACCCTCTTGGATTTCTTGAGTGATTCCAGCGACTTTTTCATTGTCGATCTTCACTTTATTCACTTGTTGATACAACATAAACGCAATGAGAAGTCCGACGACACCTGCAACTGCGGCAATTATTGGTATATTTTCCATCATAACAGAACACCTGTGCCTCGGCGACCTAAGAACCCCTCATAAGTGGTTCCCCTTGTAAAACCGTCACTCCTGCTCTTTTTCGTACAGTTACAAACGCGCCGAGCCATCGCTTACAGAGACTTGAAAGAAGCAATCGTTGAAAGGGGAGAAACCCAAGGGGTCAATATGTCCATCACTGCTGAGGAGGTGCTTGCCGAAATTGGCCCGGTTCAGGAAATCCTCGACGAACACGATGGTGTTGTGACCGTGCTGGACACGAGCGATGGCAACATCATGCTGTCTTTAGACGGTGGATGCAACGGCTGTTCCTCGACCCCGATGACGGCCATGCAGATCTATTATTCACTGAAGAAATTGGAGGCGATTAACGATGTCATTTTTGTCAACGGCGAACTCCCCGAATACATGCGCACCTTCATCGACCAGAAAATGGCAAAGGAGCAGTTGCAAAACTCAACCAGCGACGAAGACAAGGACGAGGGCGGACCTCAACCTCAGGGCGAAATTGTTTGATCACTCTTCGGCGCTTTCTTTGCCGATGGTGTGAGGATTGGCACCAAACGAAACATTCTCGCCCTTGAGGTTCATTCGAGCTGATATCGCAATCACAATGCAAACGAGCGACAGCGGTTTTGGCAGGTAATTCGAGCCCCACAGTTCACCACCAGATAATGACAGCCACCACAGCACACCTGCCGCCGCAACCAAAGAAGCCGCAATCAAGTTCTGAACAAGCCGTTCAATCGGGGGTGAGCGGGAAAAAGTCGCTATGAATGTGAATAAAATTGCTGAAATTCCACACAAGCCTTCCGCCAGATGTTCAATGGTGGCAGGGTCGACCATGGTTTGGGGAGGCGCCCGGAGTTCTTCAATGTGAAGACCGAAACCACAATCCTACAGCGCAATCTTTGACAAGTGTCGCCGACACAGACCTTCCATGGCAGGCGGCGGTTTTTCCCTTCCGAAACCACGTCCAAGCGGTCCACCCTATTTTTCCCGCAACCAAGTGGCCAATGCATTGCATCAAGTCGCGGTTCTTTTGGAACTTCAAGGGGCCAATGTGTTCAGGGTCCGTTCCTACCAAAACGCCAGCCGCATGCTCGGTTCCTTGACTGAAGACCTCGGTGAACTTGTTGCAACAGGGCGCCTGTTGGAAATGAAAGGCATCGGAAAAGGGCTAGGTTCTGCATTGACTCAAGTGATTGCAGAAGGGCTATGGCCAAGCGACTGGGTCGAACTTCATGCCTCCACGCCTGAAGGTATGATCGAAATGCTTGGCATCCCAGGATTGGGTCCAAAGAGAATCAAATTGATGAATCAAGAACTTGGCGTGGACTCGGTTGCCTCTTTGAAGGAAGCTGCTGAAACAGGGAAAATCGCTCCGATGAAAGGCTTTGGAGAAAAATCACAGGCACGGATGCTCGATGGAATCGAACTCTTAGCCCGGTTCCGAGCACGTCGGAGACTCGATGTTGGTTTGATGTACGGCGAAGCATTTGAAGCAAGAATCAGTCAAATCCCAGGTGTGCTCAAGGTGCAATTAGCAGGGAGTGCCAGGCGGAGAAAGGAAACAATCGGTGACCTCGATCTAGTTGTTGGCGTCGATGCAGAACACCATGAAAGCGTGGCGAATGCCATTCTGAGCCTCCCCGGTATTGCGGATGTCAAAGGCGCAGGTGACTCTAAAATCAGCCTCATTTTGGACACTTCCATTTTCGAAGAAGGCTTCACAGTGGGTCACATCGATCCGAATGTGCTCGACGCTATTGGCGGCGATGATTATGAACAACTTGAAAGCGGTGGCACCATCGATGCACAGGTTCGTTTGGTCCCACCCGAAGTGTTTCCGTTCACCTTGGCTTACTTCACAGGAAGCAAAGAACACAACATCGCCATGCGTCAACGCGCCATCGACCGCGGCATGCGGCTCAATGAATTTGGATTGATTCCAGAAGCAGAAGCGGGCGAGCTAAAGGGCATGGCTGCGGCTCAATTTTCGCTTCCTGCCGTTGATGAGGCTGAGATTTACGCTCACCTCGACTTGCCCTGGGTCACCCCCGAGTTGCGCGAAGATACCGGTGAAATCAAGGCCGCAGAACTTCAAAACCTCCCTGATTTAATCACGAGCGCCAACATTCGAGGGGCATGGCACAACCACACCACTCTGTCTGATGGTGAAGCGAGCCTCGAAGAAATGGCTGAAACGGCTCGCAAGATGGGATGGAATTGGCTGGGGATTGCCGACCATTCTCCGACGTTGCAAATCGCCAATGGTGCAAGCGCTGATGACTTGCTGGCTCAAGGTGCGACGATTCAATCCTACAACGCAGCATGGGCCAAAGAAGGGGTCGATTTCCGTCTGTTCCACGGGGTGGAATCTGATATTTTACCAGGAGGAAAACTCGACCACCCAGATGACGTGCTCGCCACCCTCGATTATACCGTGGCCTCAGTGCACGCTATTTCCAAATGGCGAGCGCGGGATGAAATTGAAAACACTGAGGAATTGATTCGCTGCATTGATCATCCAGCCACAACAGTTCTCGGCCACCCTACCGGTCGCATCCTTCAGGGGAGAGACGGGTATGAGGTTGATTTGTTCGCTGTTCTTGAACACATGGCAGAGCACAACGAAGAGGGGCGATTGAAGGCGGTGGAACTGAACGCCAGCCCTTACCGGTTGGATCTTGATTGGCGCTTGTGCAAGCACGCTAAGGGCCTTGGCGTCCCAGTTATCATCAATCCAGATGCTCACTCTGTCCGAGGTCTGGCCGACATAAGTTACGGCGTGATGGCGGCGAGAAAAGGCTGGCTTGAACAGGGGGATGTGCTCAACACCCTCGCCGCTGAAGAGTTAGCCAGCCGCCTTGTCTGAACGGGTTGAATGCACACCTTCTTGACTCCGGGCCTGTTGCTTTGTCCATGCGCCTGCTCCGTACACTCATCATGGGAACGACCATGCTTATTCCGGGATTGCTGCTTGCGTTCTTGATATGGTACATTGCTGGCAAGCCAACAAGCGAGCCAATAGAGAGTTTGATCTGCAACGGTATTCCGCTTCTTTCGGTGACGTCTGGACTCGTGTTTGGTTGGATGACCGGTGAGGCTTACTCCGTCCAAATGGAACTTGATTGAGGCGGTTTTGATGGCAGCGTCCTTTGCATTGTCACAGTGGCAAGAACTCAAGGTCGCGTTCCAGTCTTTTTTTGGCGGGTTGGGTGAACTTGAGGCAACCACTGAACGGCTTCATTTTCGTTCCGTGCCCCCCCATGTACAAACACAATTCACAATCCACGCCAACGGAATCGTAAACGCTTCAATGCCATTGCATGGCCTCGAGGCATTGTTTGATGGATTTGAGTTCGACCATATTCAAAATGCAGTGTGTTGCACGGGGAACGGAGCCACTTACACATACACCGTACCTCAAGAACTGCTTCAATTGAAAGGTGGAGACGAATGAAACGCAGTGAAAAGGCTGAACGCATCGTTTTGATGCTTGAGGAACTTTACCCTGAAACACCGGTCCCGCTCGACCACACAAACACCTTCGAACTTCTTGTCGCCGTCTTGATGAGCGCTCAAACAACCGACCTCAAAGTCAACGAAGTCACGCCCGCTCTCTTTGCAAAAGCGAACACACCGCAAAAGATGGCGAATCTACCGGTTGAAACAATCTTGAACGACATTCGTCAAGTTGGCCTAGCCCCAACCAAAGCTCGAAACATTCGACGCCTCTCTGAATTGCTCGTTGAACACCATGGAGGAATCATTCCAGACACATTCGAAGCGTTGGAAGCACTTCCCGGCGTTGGTCACAAAACGGCTGGCGTTGTTCTGGCTCAAGCGTTTGGCATTCCTGCCTTTCCCATCGACACACACATACACCGTCTTGCTGCGCGCTGGGGCCTTTCCAATGACACAACGGTTGAACGCACTGAAAAGGACTTGAAGGCGCTTTTTCCCAAAGACCTGTGGAATAAATTGCATCTGCAAATCATTTTCTTTGGCAGAGAATACTGTCCCGCACGGCGCCACGATCTGACCCAATGCCCTATCTGTTCGTGGACAGCGACCAAAAAGCGAATCGCCAAAGAGGCAAAGCGCTGATTAGACCAAGTTTAGACTTCGCGCCGCGAGGTTCGTCACCACGATTACACCAAGAATCATCGAAGTCACGCGCAATGCGGTGTGCTCATGCTTGCTGGAATGGGCTTCCCTCAATAACGCATAGCCAATGAGTCCCAATCCAACAGTTTGAAGGATTGTCCCAATCGAAGTGACAACACGGTCCAGGTCGTTGTATCCATCAAGATCTTCGAGGTATTCAGACAAATCATCCAACGTAGCATCAACAGCAGGCTCATCCGGTGGCCCCCACATTGCAACGACTTCAGAAAAGAGAGCCGCAGCAAGGATCAGAACAATTCCCATCATCAACCAACGTTCAAATGAATACGAAAGGCTGGCTTTGTCGAAACCCTTTGCGGGCTGATAAGGCGAGACTGGTGCGGGTGTAGGTGCGACAACGGGGGGAGTTTGAACGGTTGGGCCGGGGGGTGGGGGCATGGCTTGCATGCCCCGCCATCGACATGCAAGTTATTGTCCTTCGCTCGTGGAACCTCAAACGCCAAAGATAGAAGAAGCCCCTTCGAGAACTACCGAAGTGAGGTATGATGTGATTCCAGCAACCCACAGGAGTTGTATGGCTTGGCCAAGAGCTGAAGTGTTTCCACCACCCCGAAGACGGTTTGAGATCATTGAAACCGCAGCCACTTGGAACAAAACGAGGATCGAAACAATGATTTTGAACATTCTTATGTTTTCTCCTACCGCTGATGCATCCTCCATAACAGGGAGGGCGAGCCCCGCACCGAATTTTGACAAAGCGGTAACGTCCGTATCTGCGAAGTTTGAAGCGACGCCGGCAATTGAGTCCCCCAGCTTGAGAACAATTGCAATGGTGACGTTAAGAGCCGTCACTGTTGCAATTAACAAACCAAGCGCTACGCCTCTCATTGTGTTTGCAGAGAGGGCTCGTCGTCGGCGGAGAGAAAGTAGATTTCCAACAGAACGAGAAACCATTTCAGCGGTTGCTGCAGGTTGGCCAGAGGATTGAGACCCTTCGATGTAAATTCGAGTGTATCGGGATATAACCGCGGAGTTGGTGTCTGCAGTGAAGTAATCCCATGCTCGGTCGGAGTCAATTCTTGTTGAGAGCCTGCGTTCCAAGCGATCGATGGAATCGTCCAACCGGCCAAAATCGATTCCACGGAGGGCTTTGATGGTAGCTGAAGGTTCAGAAGACCGCGCTTGAGCAGTGCCTCCAAGGGCCCTAATGAAATCGGGATATGTCTCGTCCTTACGCAGTACTTGTCGCTCTTCTCGACCGACCATAATCGCAGGTATGAGCATAGGAGAGAGGGGAGCAGCGCATAACAGAAGCCCGTAACGGTCCCACTGAGCCGTGACGGCGTCCCAAGCTGAAATCAATACAACAGCGGTGATTAATAAAAGGAAAATTGAAGCAACACTTGCTCCCACAAGCGCTCGTAAGAAATTGATTCGGAAGGGCGTGTCCATTTCATCTCGAGCGAAGGTTGGATCGTCGGGGATGGTAGATCTGAACGCCGCCACACCTCCAATTTGGATGATTGTAAAGATAAGACTCGCCAAGAGCAGGAAACGCAGCCTGCCCGCAACAGCAATTGTAGTGTCATCAACCGACCCAGTCTCAAACAACACGAGGTGAATACCTGCAATCACAAGAGCAAAAAGGCCAGCGGAAACCAATGAAACATAGATTTCTTTCATTGTATCAACGGATTCCAAACGAGTATCGTACAGCGTTGTGTACTGCTCTGCGATTGTTTCTTGTTCTGAGCGCATGAATTCATCAATCGGCTGTCCTGCCTCGATTGAGAACGCCATTCGTTCTAAAAAATCAGCCCATAATGGGGATGGACTTTGTTGTGCAACAATTCTTGATGCTTCTGGCAAGGAGGTATGCCATTTGTCGACAAGCGTTTCAATTCGCTTGACCTCGTTGGCAAGTTCCCCATAATCCCGCATTTGCTTTAGGATATCGAAAATGGACTGAGCACCGACTTCACCCAATGAGAGAATGCCCATTCGTGTGATGAACATGTGCATCTCTTTCTCAATTAAAACGGCTGATTTTTGAGCGTCAAGGAGAGGGAAAGCGGCAGCGGCACCACCGGCGAGAACCGGTAGAAGGAGGAGTAAGAAAATACCTGAAAGGCCGGAAAACAAAGCCCCTTCCCCTAGACCACCTGTCATGAAAATCAGAATCAATCCGAAGAGGAATCCACCGGCAGCAGCGCCGCCTACGAAGATGGCAATGAAACGGAGAATGGGTATTTCTATGCGCCGCAAAGCGATTTGCCACATCGACATTCGCTGCATTCATCATCCCTCACTCGTGATTGATGCCCTTCCATGAATCGACGGCGCGATCGAAGTGATCCCATCCGCTGTTGTAGTAGATTCCTAGCAGATCGAACACATCATCGTAATGGGTGAGGTCTCGGTCCACCATTCGTTGGAGCGCTGCGGCTCGCTTCAGCATTTCATCGTAAATGTCTCGCTTGTTGGCGAATCCGGCCATTGCAGCAATTTTGTTTTCAAGCAAGTGGCTTTGGAACATTCCACGGAAGTAATGCTTATCCTTGACAGGGTCCCATTCAAACATACCACGGGTCAACACACCATCGCTGTGCTTGTTGTATCCAATGACTTCGTCAATACCTGTGACACGTCGAGCGATTCCACCACCTGGCGCCTCTACGACCTCTTGGAAAATTGCAAAGTTTAGGTTGTCGAAGAAACGAATTGGAACGTTGATCGGATCACCGGTGAAACGCTGAATCATCTTGACAATAGACGATGCGTGGAATGTCGCAATAACGGGGTGACCGGTCTGCATGGCTTGGAACGCTGTCGCCCCTTCAACACCACGAATTTCTCCGATGATGATGTAGCGAGGCCGGCTACGCAATGCTGCTTTGAGTAAATCGAACATTTCCACACGCGACTCTTCATTCTTTGAGGAACGGGTCACCAGGCGTTGCCAAATCTTGTGGCGCACCTTGACTTCAGGTGTGTCTTCTGCTGAGTAAATCTTGACGTTATGGTCGATGAAAGGAAGAATCGCGTTGAGCGTTGTGGTTTTCCCAGATGCTGTTTCACCGGACACAAGAACAGACATGCCGTATTCAAGGCAGATCCAAATGTATGCTGCTACTTGAGATGAAATGGTACCCCATGCAATGAGTTGTGTGATGGAAATAGTTTCTTCAGCAAACTTACGAATGGTGAATGACGGTCCTAACATAGAGACGTCATCCGAGAAAATGATGTTGATACGGGAACCATCAAGCAAAGCCCCGTCGATGATTGGTTTGTTGTCGGAAACAGGGCGTCCGATGCGTTCGGACATGGCGCGAAGGAAACGGGAGAGAGTGTCACGCTCCCGGAAACGGATGTTAGAAGTGACCATGCCGAACACCTTGTGATCCATGTGGACGTGTTTTAGACCAATGGAGTGAATATCTTCCAACATCTCGTCAGAGAGCAGGGGTTCGAGCGGGCCATTGCGAATCAGATCACGTATGACTGTGTATGACAATCGTTCTCGTTGAGCCTCTGTCACGATCAATCGCTTGTCTTCCATGCCAAGCATTTCCCAAAATCTTCCTTGACGTCGGGGGCCCAGGCCAACTTCCGTATCAAGAACTGTGTAGCGATCAATCATTTGCCGGAGAATGTTTTCAAACTCATTATCGGTTGTGAATGTTGGGGCAGCTGGTGCTTCTTGGAGAAGGGTTTCTGTCAATTCCCGTCGAAGGTTTTCTTCTTCCTCAGTGAGTTGTGGTTCAAGCCCAAACCAGAGGACTTGCCCGCCACCTTCCTCGTCGGCAGGTGGTTCGTAAATGTGAATAAAAATTGGTTCTTTGGCCAAATAGATAAGGTTGAGTGGGCGTTCTTTTCTAGCCCCTCTATCTAATTCTCCATAATAGATTGGACGGGTTCCATACCTTGCTTCGAAGTCGCGGACCCATTCGCCAACGTGAGGATGTGCAGTCATGACCGCATTGAGGTCGCCTTTTGCAAATCGAGGTTCATCGGCCATTTTTCTTTCCTCCTTCAGCTGACTGCAGTAATGTCGACAATGAAGCCCATGCTTGGCTCCACACGCCATCCAACAGAGGTCTGAATTGGACCTGCTGCTCGCAAAAAGCGGGTGACGACGATGTTGCGCTTGATTTCTCCACCGATCATTGCAGTTTTCAAATCGAGTACGACTTCAGCAGATGCTCGCATGCTGTGCATGAGCTTATGATCCATTTCCTCTGGATCGACACCAAGCATGAGCGAGCGCCCTTCGGAAGCTATACTTCGAAGTCGTTGCATCAAAGCAAACCGTTCATGAGGAGTGAGTGTGTCTGGCATCAAAGAACTGGCTGCATCGATCACGACAACATCTGCCAGACCGACGGCTTCTGAATCAAGCAATTCATTCAGACCTACATCTGGCAAAGATTCAGCAATCGTGCCGAATCTGCTGAATACCATCAGTTGACCCTCTCGAATTGCTTCTGTAACGCCGTATCCGATTGATTCCATTTGCTCGATCCAACCACGCGTGGTAAGTTCTGTAGTGATGACGAGGACCTTGACGCCATTTTCCACCATTCCGTAAACTAATCGTTGCGCTATGAGGGATTTCCCGGACCCAACTTCGCCTTGTAAGACGTACAATGAACGATTTGGCAATCGCAACCCCATCGTGTCAGATAGGGAATCTGATTCGAGTTCAAACGGAAAACCATCTTCTTTGGGTTTGTGAGCGGTTAGGAATGGATCTTCTTTCATGATAGCCTCACCTCAACATTGAAGTTAGCACTGCTTGATAGGCCGTTGACTGTTTCAGAAGATGCAATGACAAAAAGCGAAACATCATCCCCTTCTGAATAGTCTGTAGCAAAGTTGCCATCGCGGAGGACAACAACAAGCAGACCGTTTGGTTCCCAAGTCGTTGGGGTCGGAGTTCCTGCAAAAGAGGTAGAAATTCCCGCAGGGGTTGAGCCGTCAATGAAGACACCCAAGGTACTTTCATCCATGGTATGGATCCCGGTATTTTGGACATAGAACGTAATTTCTTCTGGAGAAGTGATTAAATTCAAGTCAACCATCATTGGATCTCCTGAAAAATCTATGTCGACTTCGGACTGAAGTTGAACCCCGCGTTGTTGAATTTGAGCAACCTTGGCGGCATTTGACCATTCGGTGATCAAGAGGGCGCTCACTGAACTAGAAATCAAAAGCCCAGTAATGAGCAAAATGAAGGTGGAAGCGCCGCCGTCTGCCATAAGCTCGCCTCAGAGTGCCTCGGCTGCGATAAATCCACCAGCAGCAACTACGAAACGGGTCGTCGCTGCAGGTGCATCTTGCCAAATCAGATCAATGGTTTCTCCGACGTACCAATTTCTTGATGCAAGGTCGGGAACAGCTTGATTTTGGGCCCATCCTTCACGATGTTCGTCGAAAAGCGAAGTCGGAGTGCCGCCATCAAAGTACATCCAAACTTCGTCTGTTTGAATGGTCCCTTCCCCTGTATTTGTGAGGTTGCTGTAAAACATATTCCCTGTGGTGAAGGTGAACGTTGGCGCAGGTGACAAAGTACCTTGTCCTTGCACCGTGATGCTCGTTGGCAAAGTTGTATACGAGCCATGGCTGGTGATGACCACGGAATTCGTATCAATTTCGCCTGAACTCACTGTGAAGGTGGCTGAAAAGCCACCCAAACCAACGCCACCATTCGCCACAAGGGTTCCGTTTACCACGCCAGAACTAAGCCCTGTGCCGGTAACGGTGATGGTGAGAATTGCTCCTTCAAGATGTTGGGCATCCTCAATGAGGTAGTTCGGTATTGGATTGGCTGCGGCATCAAGAACCTCGACGGAGGTTTCCATTTGATAATTCAATGTTTGAACGGCCATGGAAAACACGACCAACAATGAAACCCCAATAATGAGGCCACCAATCCCTACCGAACCAGCCATTTCAGACTCCACCTCGGAGGGTTCTCACGCTTCGCCAGGAACTGACGAGGGATGAGAAAGTAAGCAAATCCTTGTGAGGCAAATGATCATCAAGGGCAGACTCGGCTTCACCGGGGGCTGCCAGTTGTACAATTGCCATCACTGAACGGCCTTCTTCATCGTTTAGCATGCCCGAAGACATTGCCTTCTGGGTGAAACTAACCGCTGCCATCCCAGACATGTGGTCGAGCAACAAAGCTGAAACAGTGGGTGCGCCAACACTGCTTCCAGTGCCTGACGAACCATGGGCTGGAGCATGCAAAAATGGATTTGCTGCGAGAGCTTGCGCTTCGTACAATTCCACCAATGGTGCCTCATCCGTTTCTTTCAATCGATCGCTTCCAGCGACTGAGATCACTTCGCCGCTCGCAGTGACAATGGTGTCACCGTCGAGAGCATGAGCCTCATCTTCGCTGCCATCAGCCGGAGCACCGTCAACGGCGCTCGCTGCTGGAGCATTTTCGAGTTTTACCTCGACGTTGCGAAGAACATCCTCGACCATGTCGAGGCGGCTGCTGATCAAGCGTTCTAGACCTGAGGTGTCAACTGTTGCGTTGACAGGAGCAGATGATGCTGGAGCGAGGCTTGCTGCCACGCTTGGCACACTGCCGATGCTGTTGAGGCGTGCTTTCGTAGGACTTGGTGAGATGGTCCAAGCATCATCTTCGCCGAGTTCCCCTTCCTCGGGAAGGGGTACCTGCTCAATGGCAATGTTTGCCATGATTTTGAGCCGGTCTTCGGTCAGTTCTGCTTCTTCATCTCGGTCCTTTTCGGCATTCCCGCCAAATGGCCATGCCATGGTGAATCCTCCTCCATGAGTTCGAGCATGCGCTCAGAACTCTGGAGAGTTCAGACCACCATGGTGCCTGCAGCGTCAGAGTCGATTGTCAGGGTCTCGTAAGTTGAACCACCTGAAGCAACGTGAATGTACAACGTCATAGCTTCTCCTGCAACTGGGGTACATGTTCCGCCTGGAAGGGCCATTTGGTAACCAGTGTTAGGTTGCATGTCGCCAGCGATTGGGGCACCAGTGGAATGTTCGTTGACCACTGGGTTTGCACCATCTTGGTAACCGGCATCACAGAACAGCTGGTAGGAAATTGCTGCACGTGGACTTGGTTCACTTCCAGGAGCGAGACGAAGGAAGATATCGTATCCGTTTTGCCCTTGGTTGATGAAGACGTTGTTGATCATGATTTTTCCAGCCATTTCATCGGCTGTGTCGTCACCGGTTGCTTGAGCGTTCTGCTGCAATTTTTCAGCGGTCTGGATGATCACAGCTGCTGCAACTGCTGCAACAAGGATAAGTGCGATGAAAACAATCATTGCACCGATACCAATTGCTGCAACTTTGTCGTCGCGAATCTCAGGGGTGTTGGTCTTCAAAGGACCACCTCGCCGGCTGAGACAACTGTTGGGTAGTTGAGAAGTTCGTAGGTGTAGCCGCCCGTTCCGGATTGGATGATGAGCGTGTGGTCAGCAGCATTTGCTGGACCGCAGTTCGTAAGTTGGTTTGCACCTGCGCCAGAAGCAATGACGATTGTGTAGGTGAGTCCAGGGACGAAGTTTGCATTGGCACCTGCCACGCCAACTCGTAGAGCTGCAGCGAAGTTGCCGTTGTCAATTCCGCCATCGCAAACAACAGCCCAAGCGACTGTTGAGTCGACCACAGTGTCTGATCCAGGAGCCAGTTCAAAGGTAATCCTGATGTCAGTTGCTGTGTCAAGAATAACACTGTTGATCATGATTTTTGAAGCCATCATGTCGGTTGTTTCTTCTCCAGTCGTTTGCGCATTTTGTTGCAATTTTTCAGCAGTCTGAATAATGACCGCTGCTGCAACCGCCGCAACAAGAATCAAGGCAATGAAAACAATCATCGCACCGATACCAATTGCAGCGATATTATCGCTGTTTTCGTTCGTTTTTTCTTTCATTTAATTCACCATTTTTTGTTTTTTTGTATCCCCCATATAGGGTGGAAGAGGAGTGATTCAGGCTTTTACTCCTGAACCAACTTTGATGCGCAGAGGCATCCGAATAACAGCGACTTCGTCTGGTGCGAGTCGATTGATAAAGGGGATTTTTGGCGTTGTGAAGCCTGGCGGAATCCATGGAGAGAGCACGATGTCTTGGAGGGGTTCCATCGAACGATTTTGAGCACGAATGGTTGCGGTGATCTCGCCGGTCCGCATCTCATATGCAGTCGAAATAGCAAGTTTTCGAGAAAGCGGGACTTCATCGGCACCGTAACGCCGGTTTGCCTTAACTTCAAATCGAAGTGGAAGATTGCCGCCAGGGGCAATGATTGGCAAATCAACCGAAGGAGGCACGCAGGTCCATCCCTCTGGGACGGGTGGAGCCAAGCGCATGTTTGGCATGGCGACTGGCCCGTCGTTGATGATTCGGACAATCAGGATACCTTCGTCGCCACCAGCAGGCCAGCGTGTGTCGAGGCCAAGCCAAAAGTGTCTGAAAAGGAACGGGTTAAGCGTAGAGGTGTTGCCACCGATAAGATCGTCAACAAGGTGCTCAACTTCATTGGCTGCAACGTTCACGTCACCCATTTCAGCGGCTCCTGTAGCAGAGCGCAAACGCAAAAGAATGGTTTCCACTTCGCCTTCATTGATTTTTCTCTGGGTCAAGAGTCGGTGAACCATGGCAATGTTTCGCCTCAGGTGGAGTACATCTTCTTCAAGGGTAACAAGAGACTTCTCTGCTTTCTTGACCGATTTTTTGGCCCTTTTGAGGCTGTGGGAGTTTAGATGGTTTTTGGCGTCAGCGATGTCCACTTCGGTACCAGCCAGTGAATTCCCCTCGTCTTGGATGACACCAAAAACAAGCGTTTCAAGTTCACGGGAGGCGTTAATCAATTGGTCTGCTGAATCTTTACTCGCCGAAATTGCTGCCCGTGCCTCAGCCACTTCGCCTTCCGTCATGCTATCTGATGCATCTAGAGATCCGCTGCCAGTTGCTGAATCGAGGTCCATCATTTCAGGAGCCTCAAGATCAAAACTTGCATCGACTTCATCGAGGAACATATCAGGGTCATCAATGACGTCTACGTCTTTCTTAGCCATCTTCATTCACCTCCTCCAAAGTGGAATCAGGGTTGACGAGGCTGCCGACTGTTGCTGTTGTCGAAACATCCCCAAAGATCTCGTCGAGGTTGAGCCCGTCCCCAGCGAGTTCATTGAAGAGCCGTGCTGGGTCTCCAAGGTCACGTTCGATGCGGGTGGCCTTGACTTCAACATCAGTCAGTCGGCCGTAGAGGTTGCCATAGGCTCGATCAGCGCGCAGGATAAGCACCCAGACGCCGCCCATCACCACGGCCATGTAAACCAGCACTGAGACAAGGTTGGCTGAATCGTTGGAAATCTGTGGTGGGAGCCCAAGCACAACGGCCACGAAACCAAGCACAGGTGCGGCTAGAATCACGCTGAGTTGCCTTCTGCTGTTCCTAAGAGCATCGAAATGGTCAGCGTAAATGGTGGACACGCCTCTGCGGGCTCGTTGATAGTCTTCGTGAATCAGTTTGAATTCTTCTCCACTCGTCCAACTCATGCGCCAAATCCACAAGGCAGCGAGCACCAAAACGGCAACGCCCCAATAGGTAACGTTGAGCACATGGAACGAAAAGCCAAATCCAAGCACTCCCGCATAGGTAGCAAGCAATCTGAATTTTTCATTTTGCCGCGTCAGGCGCAGAAGAATAAACGAAGTCAAGAAACACACGATGAGTGATATGAAGCTGACCGATACGCCGGGTGAAGAAGACTCGATGTTAATATCAATGTGGCGCACATCGTTTCCTACTACGTTTTTGTCCCAATAAAGAGCATCCACCGTGGCAGTACAATTGCTTTCTTTCGTTGAAGTCCACCAATCGATGGTGTCAGGTTGAATCCTCCATACGAGGATCATCTCGGCTCCGGGCCCGAGCACACCAATCATCGGCTCCGCAGTTGGTTGACTCAAGACGGTTGCATCCGAGCACACCAACTCTACATTCACGCCCAATGTTGTGGCAGTTCCTGCGTTGATTACCTTCAGTTTGAGTTCAATTTCCTCGCCTTCTTGGATTGTCACAGGGGGCAGGTATTCAATCATAGGATCTGCGAATACGTCGAGGGTGAAATTGAAAGTTACTTCTTCAAAATACTTGTGTGAATCCATCTCAACTGTGTTGTAGAGGCGGAAGGTGAGTGCCCATCCGTCACCAGAAAGTATGTTTGGACGGTCAGGTGCGTCGATCAATATTTTCAGAGGTTCAGTGGTCTCCCAAGCAGGGCGATTAGGGATGGTGATTCTAGCCGCTTCACCTTGTGTGCCCGAGGCGCATGAAGCGATATCGATGGGGAGTGCGACTCCAGTGTCATTGTCCCCAGGAACTACGATGCTGAAGGTCCAGGGGTAGTCGGCTCCGTTAAGATTGAGAGCGCTGAAATCAAGCAACCGCTCCGCTTCACAGAGTTCCAGTTCATAGGTTGTGGGCGTGAGTTCAGAATCACCTAAAACTGATGGTATGTGCGAGAACGGAATTGTCTTTTCCAAGACAGGGTCGCCGAGAAGTGGACTCAAAACCAAATCATTCGTCGTGTAAAACCTCGACATAACGAGGCTCGTGGTTGCTGAGTAATTGCCCTCGATCGTCCCGTCGTTTATGCTGGGGGCAAAGATGATGTTCAAATCAGCGGTCAATGACAGGTCGGGTTGGAAGTCAAGCCCTTTTAGAGTGAAAACGTGACTCACGGGAATGCCGACAGGAAGGTACACTTCGCTTGTGTAACCATCAACCATTGCCCATTGATCAGAAAGTAGGTTGGTGCTGGGTCGTGTGATGGAATATCCAACATCGACGCTGAGGTCGATATTTCCAGTGTTAGTCAACATAAGGTCCCAAGTTCTGGTTCCTTGACGAGAGAATTCCATCACGCTGGGCCAGCCTTCTGCAACGAGGTCAAACAGTGCACCCACTCTGAGTTGTACAGTCATAGTGTCTAGCACCTTAGGCGGTGTTGATGTGTCCTCAACAGTCAGCATTAGGTTGTAAACTGCACCGTCAAGGAGGGTTTGTGAGCCTCCGAGGCTTGGCACACTAACGACGATTTGACCGGCGAGGGTTTGATTGATGCTGAGCGTCATCCCTATCTGGGACACATCGGTTGTCCAGTTTCCATCCATCGTGGGTGTCAGGTAGGAAGGTGTGATGAGGACAGATTGTTGCAAATTTCCAGTGTTGGTGACGTTGAATTCGATCTTTGCCATTTTGCCGGGTGTAACTGCGATAACTGACGGTCCGGCAATCATAACGGTTTCGGATTTACTGAGGTTTGCGACGATGGTAGCAGATGCGTTGACTGTACCGCTCGCATCTGTCACCAGCACTATGGCTGTGTAATTTACATCCGCTTTGGCGGAAGAGGTGGGCTGTATCGCCACCCGAATAACTTCGGTGCGGCCGGCTCCGAGAATAAACGAGGGATTCGAATCCAATTCGAAGATCATACCAGTTGCGTCACTCGTGTCAAAGCCGACGTAAAATGCAGTTTGCGAATTGCCGGTATTCTTAACTTGAATGGTCCTGATTACGTCAACATCATTTATGTTGAGGGTAGCGTTTTGTGTCAAGGGTAAGAGGGATGCATTTCTGAGTGCACCGATCTTGATTTGCAGCTGATATTCGCTGATGATAACCCCTGTTGCCTGATCTTCGACGGTTATTGGGAGCAGTATGTAGTCATCGCCAACTGTTTGAAGGGCAGTGTTGTTCGTGGTGACAATCAATTCAATATCGGCGTTAATGTGAGGCGTCCCATTGTTTGGGAAATTTGCAACATCCGGTGGGAGATCGGGAATCAGATTTGTGGTGCCGTTGAAGGTCACGTTCCAACCATCCGGAATCCCTGCAGCCGCGAGTTTGTATGAAGTCAGGTCGTTGCCTGTGTTCCCGAGGGTAAGAGGGATGCTTGTTGGGCTTGCCACTGGCACGGTCATCACTCCAACATCGCCGATTTCTCCGCCAAGAATGGAAGGTACAATGACCTGGATTACTTTGGTGATCGGTTCCGCTTGCACATTGCTGCCAATGTGAACGGCACCCAAGGTTGGGCTGAGGGTCACGGAAATCGAATGGGTACCGGCCAGTGCATAGTTGGCGTCGGATGTGGATTGTGAGGGGCCGGTGATGGTCAAAAAAGTAGGGTAAGTTGCCCCTGGCTTGAGATTCGTGATGGTTTGTTCATTAACAACTGAATCCCAACGTTCCGCAACTTCTTCAAATCCGCCAGTGTTTGCAGCCACAAATTGATGGTCGACCGTGAGATCCACGGCCAGTGTTGCATCCAAATCTGCGTTTAAATTGTGGCGCACTTCTATGTTGAGGGGGGTGTTCGGCACCATACCACCGCCGTTACGAACCCATTCCTCGGAGAGGGTGATTGTATCGTCGATGAGGTCGAAGCCGGGATCAATGGTGATTCTCGGGAGGATCAGAATATTGCTGGTTGCGGCAGTGGATGGGAGTCCACCTCCAGTAGGAGTCGCTGTTACCCAGAATTGGAGTGGTTGTCCTGCAAGATTGAAATCCGTAGGATCCAGAGGGAATTTGATGCTTGGTGGCTTGACTTTGACGTTGATCTCGCCAGATCCCCCTTTTTCAATGTAAATCGGGTTCATCTGATCGCAGTCCTTCTCATACTGCCCTTCCTGTACTTTCAATTCCCAAGTGGCTGAAACTGAAAGCCCACAGTCGATAGTAAAGAAGCCCCCCAAATTACCGATGTTATTTACAACCGCTTTTATGCCGGTGCTGACGCCTGGAGTAAGGCTGGTTGTAGTGGTTGGTAAGGTGACATCTGCAGCATGGTATTCCCCCGCTGCAACGACCAGTTTGGAGGTAAGTACGTAGTTATCTTCTGAATTAGAAGATTTGATCTTGAGTATGATTTCAACCGCATTTCCTCGTGCTTCGCCCGCAGGAACAGTAACCTCAACAGGGATGTCAACGGTCCCGTTGACGCTGAGTGAGGAAATTGAGGGATCAATACCCGTCCAGGAGCGGCTTGCCGGGATTGTTACAATTGATTCAATAGTGAAAACATCCTGAAGCCCCTTGTTTTTCAAAATGAATGTCAAGGTACCTGTTTGACCCGGTTCTATCGAGCGGTCGCCCAGAGTGGACAGTGAGGCAACGTAGTCTGAGGATCGGATAGTTGTGTCGTTCGCCACGTACGCAGGAGGGTTCCATCCTCCTCCGAGGTACAGGAACTCCACCTTCATGGTGTAACAGCAACCGCTTACAACGAAGACCCCGGGATCAACCGTGACTGACAGTGATTCTGCCACCGATGGTGCGAAGAGTGATCCAGCCTCAAGTGTCTCGGTACCCCCAAGAAACTCGTGAGTTTCCCGGGGTGCCTCGCAGGTTTTGTTCCACGTGTCTTTGCAAGTGAACGTCACTTTCATCTGAGCGGAAATGTCTCGGACACCGTTGTTTCGAACTAAGGCGTTCCATGTCTTCTCTTCGCGAGTCATGCTATGGCTTAGATTGGCAGCGAGAGCTCCGTTTTCGAACACCGGGGTATCGCCATCCACCACAATTGCGCTGTGATAATCAGTGACATTGAAGTCCTTTCTTTGTTCATTGTTTGATGGGTTGCTGTCGCCGTTTCCAGAAATACGGGCGAACAATGTCTGGCCGTCGCCTGTTGTCGCGGTCCACGGAATGATGATTGGGTTCGAAGTCCCCGATGCTGGGAGATTACCAAGAGCGATGGTGGTGACGATGTATTCGCCAGCGGTTGGCGAACCTTTGTGCACGAGTTGGAGCGAAGCGCTGCCCTGTATATCGCCGGTATTTCTTACGGTGACCCTCACATTGTGTTCGGCCGGTTCAAGGATAATTCCAGTGCCGGGATCGATTGAGCCAGCGCCCCCGAGTGTCAAGATTGTAACGCCAAAATCGGGAGCTGCCCGACCTGAAGTACCTGCATCGGTGCTGCCGATGAGGGGCGTTGCCATTGGGATAAGGAAAAGAACAACAAGCATCAATGCAAGTTTTGTCCCTGAAGGTGGAGTTTCACGCAGAGGCTTCACCCCCGGGTTTGTCGAAGCGATCAATCGTCACACGCTTGCCCTGAGATTTCCATTGGAGAAGCAATTGATGCAAGAGTCGTTCGTGGACTTGTTCACTGATACCGAGACGGCGCCTTTCCTCCCAAAGGAGGAGTTGTTCGGTGCGAGTTAGGAGGGCATCTCGCAGGTAGAGTTCGAGGGTTCGCCTGTAAGCATCGCGGTCCGAAACGGCGTACACGATTGTGTCACCAGGCAGTTGGTCGGAACGATGCTGAATCATGTTTCCAAGGGACAATGCTTCATCGTAGGAGACATTCCGTTTATCCAAATCAGATTGGATGCTGCTGGCGATTGCTTGGAGATCGAACTTGGTTGTTACCCTTTGGATCCGCTTGAGATAACGGCGAGAACGTCTTGACATCCGTCCTGCGACCATACAACTTGGTCAACCTGCCGGTTATTGAAAGAATCGGTCCTCATATGCGATACTACGCACTTTGAATCATAAATCATGCAGCATGAATAAAACAGTTGCTGCACGACGAACCGAGTGGTATTCCCCCCAAAAATAATCGAATTCCCTCATTTTGGCCAAAAGCAACCCTTCTTGATGTACAGGCCGAACACCTAACCATGACCGACGCAGTTTCTCACGAAGTTGGAACCCTAGCCCCGCTGTTTAAATCTGTAGATTCAAGCGGCAAGACGCACGAACTCGAGGCGTACATGAAGGAAGGAAAAAGCGTTATTTTGTACTTTTACCCACGGGATTCCACGCCAGGCTGTACAACTCAAGCATGCGACTTCCGAGACAACATGGCTCAACTCCAATCCTCCAACACGGTCGTGCTCGGCGTTTCCAAGGATTCAGAACAATCCCACGGCAAGTTCATCGATAAACAATCGTTGAATTTTCCATTGTTGATGGATACAGAAGGCGCATTGCATGATTTATTTGGCACTTGGCGAATGAAGAAGAATTACGGGAGAGAATACATGGGCTGCGCTCGTTCGACATTCGTCATCGATCCAGACGGCTCGTTTCGATGGTTGCGCTACAACGTCAAGGCAAAGGGACATGTCGGCATGCTGATGCGAGAACTTGGCATGAGTGAGTGAGCGTGAACCTATGCCTTCGACCACCAAAATAGTCCTCGGAAACGGCAGCATGGCTTGGAGCCCTTGCCACATTGGAGAAGGACTCAAGATTGGAGAAGATGCCTCAATCGGCGCGCTAGCCCACATCGGACGGAATGTTGAGATTGGCCGGGCGTGCAGAATCCAAGGCGGTGTTTACCTCGCCGACGGCACAGTGCTTGGAGAAAATGTGTTCATCGGTCCAAATGCCACAGTTCTTAACGACCGGTACCCCCCTTCCAGAGATTCCAAAAAATGGGCTCCAGTGAGCATTGCCACAGGTGCCGTTATCGGTGGTGGCGCAACGATCGTAGCAGGAGCCAACATTGGGAAAAACGCAGTGCTTGGTGCAGGCTCAACCTTGACAAAAAACCTCCCCGCAGATGAGGTGTGGGCAGGGAACCCGGCAAAGCGATTGATGACTCGAGAAGCGTATGAACAAAAAGGTGGGCGCATTCACCACACAAGCGGGGGGAACTGAATGGACCGAAAAGGCGTCGTCGTTGATTATCTGAAAAAATGCAACTCGTACGCGCAGGCATCGATTGCCCGCAAGGAAGAACGAGGCGAAGGTGAGGCTACCGAAGCCTGGCACTCATACATCGCATTCAACGATCATGCCATTGAAGAACTCGGCAATGGAAAACTCGATGCTTGGTTCACACCAAAGCCAACACAAAGCATGGCATCTGCTCGTCGAATTGATGCAGAATCATTGGAACACCCAATCCGAGCAGGCTGGCTCTCGGGGCTTCTTTCGCCTCGGCCACTCATTCTTGCCTCGACGCAAGATGCCGAGGGCAGACCCAACCTTGCACCTTACACATCTGTGATGGCGGTCTCCACTGGACCCCCGTTGCTCATCGCTTCCTTCAGTTGCAACAGAGAAGGAGTCTATCGCGATACATTGCACAATTTGCGAAGCACCAAACGGGCGTTCCTTCACTTGATGCCTGCTACCTTAGACATGGTTTCATCGGTTGATGAAACGGCAGCACCTCTTCCAAGTGGAGAAAGTGAATGGAACATGGCAGCGTTTACCCATCATCCGGATGAACCCCTGCTGATCAACGAGTCTGTTGCTGCTTTGGAAGTGGAATTCCTTGAGGACCGCCCCCTGCCAGATGCAGTGGCTCGCCTCGCCGTGTTGCGCGTCGTTGCGTTGTGGACCACCAGCGATGAAGTACCAGCAGAAGGCCTTGATGTCCTGTGCCAACACGGTCACGACCGCTTGACGCCAGCACCTGCTCAGTGGGGCGAAAAAGTCGCTAAGCACTACAAGCGCTGATCACGAGCGCAAAGAAGTCCACATCAAAGCCAAACCCTCAACAAGGGTGGTTTTACATCTCCACTTGAGTTCAACTTCACTCATAGAAACATCTGGTAAACGGCGCCCTACATCCCCTGGATAGCCTTCACTGATCTCAACAAGTGGCAAACCGCCCGTCCATGTTTCGTCGGCTTCTACAACCTCAAAGACAGCACGTTGCAATCCAGCAATGCTAATTTCCTCGGTTGAACCGATGTTAAACGCAAGGCCTGCTAAGTGTGAAGGAGAAGTTTTTGATTCGGTAAGGCCGGCCTTCAGAAAGCCGTCGGTGACATCGTCAATCCATGTGAACGATCTCGTTTGGCGACCCTGATTGTGCAATTGAATGGGTTTTGCATTGAGAATTGAGTCGAAAAACATAGCCACAACCTGACCATATTCCCCGCCGTCCAATCGTGGACCGTAAGCGTTGAACGGTCGAACAATTCGAACATCCAAACCATCCCTTGCTGCATGCTGCGCTGCAACTTCGTCGAGGTATTTACTCGCCCCATACGAGTGGCGTTGATGGAGGTGGGGGTCGGTAAAATGCATTGGATTGCCGTTCGCAATCGGTTGTTGCTCGGCTTCTCCGAACGCCTCTGGCGACGATGCCAGCACATAACGAGCCTCGTTGGCCATGGCGAGTTCAAGCGTCCTCAAGGTCCCGTTGATGTTGACATCAATTACCGAATGGGCAGCTTGATGAAACCATTTCGTCCCATTGATTGCAGCCAAATGGAACACCAAATCGAGGCCACCCATGGCCTCAACACAAGCATCGAGGGCATCGAGATCTCGAACATCGCCTTCGAGAAAAATAAAGTTGGTATGGCCTTCCAGAGCTTCAAGGTTGGCAAGGGAGCCTCGAAACAGTGAATCGAGCGCTGTAACTTGATGGCCTAGGCCGATTAAGGCCTCACACAAGGAAGAACCAAGAAAACCTGCGCCGCCAGTGACAAGAATGCGCATCGTCATACGATTCAACCCGCTCGTTCAATGATTTCAATGGTCACTGTACCGTTTTTCGAAGTCATCTCAATACGATCGCCATCGTTGATGCTCATGCAAGGATCAACATCGAATCCGTGGCCATATGGGACGTTGAGCAATGAACAGGCTGGAAGCGTCAACGGGCAAACATCGCTGTTGATGATTGCTTTCGGCCCTTTACCGGTGTACAGTAAGCCCATCAAGACATAAGGAGCGACTGTGGAACCAGACCCTTTTGGATAAATCAAAATGCTGTCTTCGAGCGCTCGCCCATCCAGTGGGTGGCCGTATTCTTCCACGACGCCGGTGTCTCTGTTCACGTAACCAAGGTAGGTTATGGGGACATCCGTGACCATCGCTGTTCCACGCACGCTAAAGGAATCTTGACTCAACAGGCCTTGGCCTGCAAGCGTTGCAGTTCCTGTTTGAACCGTCTTGTTGCTGGCGTGTTGGGGTTGTGCTTTGGCCGCCAATTGTGGGCGTTCTCCGGCGGAAAGTTCGGGATCGAATGCATGAGCCACGCAATCTTCAATCGATAGCACGCTTGTTGGCAAACGGTTGAGTCCGCTCGTCAAGTAATGTTCTGCTTTGAGTGAATTTGTCAACAGGTGGTTGTACTTTGACCGGTTGTAAGGGGTAACCTCAGGGCAAGTGTCTTGCAAAATGACCGCCCCTGCTTGTTCCAAAACCTCGATGCTGCCATCAGCTAAAGCCAAATCATGGTTGGCACCACTTGTGAAGACCCAAAGCCGCTGGTCTGGCATTTTCATGCCCATCTCTGCATAGGAGCGGACGGCTGAGGCCGTGATTCGTATTTCCTCGAGGCTTGCTTGCGGGCATCCAATCACGACGAGGTCGACTTGGCCTTGTGGTGCGAGGTCCGCATAGCGCGATTGGAGTTCGGCTTCTGTGAACACCAATTCGCCTTGCCAGCCATCAACTGGTGCGCCCCAGTTGCCATCGGAATCTTGTGGCAAGGGTGGGTCTGCCGACAACCCTTCAGCCCACAGCATCGGGGTTCCATAATTCGCAGCAGCCGCTGTAAGGGCTTTCTTGCGTGCAAAACTCGCACGGTGTGGCAAACCTTGGATGAACGGCATTGGACCCCATGGTAGGCGCCAGCCCGGTCGAACTTGCTTGCCAATCCAATCCCCGAGGATGGACCAGTCAGAAAGCGTGTTGAGTTCACACTGAACATCGACCTTGATGTTGGGCGTTCGATTTTCGACGAGGTGCAACCCCCACTTCGGAGCAAAACCCGTCAATGCGGTGGCTAAAGCGGAAAGACCTGATTCACGGTTGGTGATCAATGAAGTCCATGTGTTGGAAAAGCAAACTGCGTTTGACTCAGCCCATGAAGCCACACCCGCTTCATCCTCGACTCCCCGATCATAAGGCGTGCAGGAAAGGGTGGCATCGATGCCAAGTGCTTCGTAGGCTTGGACGATTTCGAATTGCTGTTCGAGAAAATCGGGCCATTCAATGTCCATTTCTTCCATTTTTTCTTTGTCGCAACCGGCTGAATTTAACGTCGTGGGAATGAGAACTTTACCGTCGCCGGAACTCGACAAGTCCGCTAAAAAGCGTCGCAGTCCGTGGCCACCCGTGATGACTGAAACACCCGAAACGTGAGCGTGATCGACTTCGATGAACCCTTGAGCTCGTGCCGTGATTGCTAGGTCAACCACAAGGCGAGCCGCTTTCTGTCGCGTCGGGCCTTCATCACCGTTCAGTTGTGCTGAGAGGCGTTCAGGCAAGTCCATGATGCACGCACGCAAAGGACGCTCATGAACTCACCCCCTCGCCAGTGAACAATAAAAGCAGGTCGAGAAAATCGTAACGTTCCAAAATAGGCCAGAACCGAAGGATTTGATACCATTGAGGTTGATTTGAGAATACATGTCAACCCCCAATGAACTGGATGGTCCGGCCCCTATTGCAGGTGAACCTGCACCTCAAAAACCCAATAAAGCGGTGCCTGCGCTTCATGGGCGACGCACACAACCACAACATGTGCAAGCGCGTCCTAACCGCGCCAAAAAAGCACTCGCTGTGCTTCAAGTGATGTTGTTGATTGGTGCCTTGGGCATCTCGAGTTATGCAATGTACACCGTTGCCACATGGCCTGACGCCTCCGAAAGCACCACTGCTTCTACAAATGAATTGCTCGTTCGAACCGAAGGAAGGGGTGCAGATGGAATTTGCCTCCATGGTGGCTCCACCGTGATGATTGGCCTTGATCTCAACCTCAATCAATACCTCGATGGCGATGAAATCACCTCTGAGACAAACCTTTGCCATGGTTTACCCGGGCTCACGGGCAGCGATGGTGTCAGTGTTGCTGATTCGGCGAGCCGCATCGAAACTGTGGACCTCCCCCTTGGCAACTCCACCTGCCCCACTGGTGGAATCGGCTTGTTGAGTGGCCTCGATGGGAATCAAAACGGTGTGTTGGATGAAGATGAAATCACCGCAACCGATCATCTGTGTCACGGCTCATTGGGCCAATCTGGAGCCAGTGGGAGCACGGGGCTCAACGGGGCAGAAGGCATGCCGGGGGCACCGGCCCTTGTGGCACAACGCACCCCCTTGGCAAGCGTCTGTGCCAGCGGCATGGTCATTGACTTCGGCCTTGACGACGGCAAAGGCGATGCAACCGCTTTTGATGGCACCATGCACCGCCATGAAGTGATCAGCAGCCTAAAAATCTGCAATCAACCATTGTTCGTCGGTCCTGTTGATGATTACAATACTGGAATATCGGATGGCGTAACCACTGGGTGTGATCAACTTCTCTGGATGCCTGAGGCAAGTCTGCTGTTGACTGCTGGCAGCAACGGCATCAACGGATGCGAACTTTGGGCAAGCGACGGCACGCCGGAAGCATCCACCATGCTGATAGAAATCAATCCCACTGGCGATGCATCACCTGGTCGCTACGCTGGCTTCACCTTGTTCGTGGACAACGGCCATGAAGTCGTAATCTTCGATGCTGACGATGGAGCCAATGGTCGTCAACTTTGGCGAACCGATGGCACGGCAAGTGGCACTCAACAACTCAGCGGTAACATCAGCACGAATGTGGATTCGGCGGTCGAACCCGTTCTTTGGAACGGTGGTGTTGTGATGCTCAACAACCTCGGTGAACTGTTGTGGACGGACGGCTCGGTGGCGATGAAGGCGGTCGATCACCCTTCCGTGTACGCAGGAATGAGCGATGAAGATCGGTTGACCGTTGGTGGCCTTGAATCCTATCAAGCATCGCTGCTGTACGTCGAGAACGGTTGGCTTTGGTTTTCTGCAAAATCTCAGAACGGCGTCGAACCCTACGCTCTCCACCATCAAGGGGACTTCCTCGCATGGGATTTGACAATAGGAGATGCTGCACCAAGTTCGGCTGTCGACGCCCCTGGAGGGGTTGTTGCCGTAGCAGACAACGGGCAAGGAAGGCAACTGGTCCGCCTCAATCACGATGGCTCTCACCTCTGGCTCACCGCCCTGATACACAGTGGAACTGGCAACCCGACTGAGCGAGTCGCAGAACACCTCGGCCTTCATCGACTTGATGATGTCATCGTGTTCGACGCCCTGACAAGCGGTGTTGACCCTCAATTATGGTCCCACAACCTGACTCAAGCCAACACAAGCCTGCTTTCAACCACCATTTTGGCACCTGGTGATTGGGCTGGCGGCGTTGTGCACCAGGGGCGCTTGTGGTTTGATTGCGTGGCGCCTTCAATCGCTCATGAAGTGTGTTCCAGCGACGGAACGGTCGCAGGGACTGGGCCTGAAACCGACATGAGAGCTGGGTCTGCGAGCGCACTTGTTCGTGGTTTTGCAACCACTGAAGGCAACCTGTTCGTTGTCGCCAGCGGGCAGATCAACGGAACCGAAACCGGTGCTTGCCTGTGGTCGTTGAGTTCCGGCGCACCCCCAACGCTGGTGTATGACCCATGGCCTGGAGCGAATAACGATTCAAGCGCTGGAATGTACGGTTCAGTCCACGCTTCCATGCATCACGTGATGTTCATCGCCAACGACGGTCAAACGGGCCATGAATGGCACGCCTTCAGCCACGGAAGCCTTACCGATGAATGGTTGATTTGGACCTAATCATCCCGCAAATGAATGCAGTAAGGGCAGGAAACTTCCACAACATAGGAGGGCGATTGTTGCTCTTCTATGGAAAGGGGTTCACGGCACGCAAAGCACTGTACGGCATCGGATTCTTTCAATTCAGGCGTCAGGGCGACGCGATGATCAAACACAAAGCAATCCCCTTCCCAATGGGCACCACCGACTTCTTCGAAGTAACCGAGGATGCCTCCTTTGAGTTGACGCACATCTTTGAATCCAGCTTCAAGCATCACCACGCTTGCTTTCTCGCAGCGTATTCCACCGGTGCAGAACATGACAACAGGCGTGTCCTTGAGGTCATCCGGAAGTTCATCGATTGCAGCGGGAAAGGCTCTAAAACTGGTGATGTCAAGTTCAACTGCGTTTGAAAAAGTTCCCAAACGTATCTCGTAATCGTTGCGTGTATCGAGTACGGTCACCGACTTCCCTTCATCGAGCCACTGCTTGAACTCCGTTGGTGCGATCACTTCCCCAGTGAATTCTGAAGGTTTTACTTCGTCCATCCCCATGGAGATTATTTCACTTTTCAGCCTCACATTCATTCGATTGAAAGGTTGGTAATCGGTATGGGATGTCTTCAGTGGAATGTCGAGGAAGCGGAGGTCCTGATCGAGGTAGGCGAGAAACATTTCAATGCCCTGCTCTGTTCCAGCGAGGAAGAAATTGATTCCTTCATGGGCCAAGAGAATGGTGCCACGGAGGCCTGCTTGTCGACACACTTCCTTCATGGGCGCGCGTAATTCATCGCGGTCAGCAAGGTCGACAAAGCGGTAGCCGGCAATGTTGAGGATTGCTTCGGCCATACCTCACGCCATGGCATGCTGTTTTTGAGTCATTCCGACATCAAGAGCGTCGCCAATCGTGGCGCGACGCCAAAGGCCGGCGCCATCCTTGACCGAAGGCTCGACTTGAAACGCGAGGCGCTGGTGACATTTGCCAGCGCTTGTGCTCATTGCGCTCGAGGCGCGTCAACACATCAAGCACAACTGCTGGGTCATGGCCTTGTGCGGCAATGCTTGCTCCGTCCATGCCGCCTTCGATGTGAGCCAATAATATGGCATCCAATTCGGGATAAGGAGGCAATGAATCTTCATCAATTTGGTCGGGAGCGAGCTCTGCAGAGGGCGGTTTGGTCCTTGTGGAGGCGTTGACTGGAGGAGGCAATTGATTGGCCAGGGCCCGCTGATTGAACACATCTGCCAGCCCATAGACTTGCATTTTGTAGAGATCACCAAGCGGCGTGTAGCCACCTGCCATGTCACCATAGAGGGTACAATACCCTTGAGCGAGTTCTGATTTGTTGCCTGTGGCAATGGCCATGCTTCCTTGGGCGTTGGCATGCGCCATGACGACGAGCCCTCTGAGCCGTGCTTGGAGGTTCTCTCCTGCGACCGATGCACCCGCGTTGAGCATCTCGCCAATCGCACCCTCAACTGAGCCGTGCATTGAGTCGATTGGAATCGTTTCAAACATAAGCCCAAGTGAATCGGCGGTGTAGGCTGCATCGTCGATGGAATGCTGGGATGAATGGCGCGATGGCATGGCAATGCCCGTGACGTTGCCCGGCCCCACCGCAGCTGCAGCAACGCACGCTGCGACTGCGGAATCAATGCCGCCTGACAGGCCAAGTACAATCGATTTGATTCCAGATTTTCGGCAGTAATCCGACAATCCCGTGACGACTGCGTCAGCCAAATCTTCCAAGACATCGCGCATATGCTCCTTGCCATCGTCATCCGCAGAGAGGTTACGAAGAACGTCGTTGCCCACATTGAGTGCGTCAGCAGAGGTTGAAGCCACCCAAACGCATGCCTCGGGATCATCAAGATGAACCATCAACACACCTTCTTTCCAAGCGGGTGCGATGACGACCCGACCGTCTGGCCAAGCCACCAATGAATTGCCGTCGAAAAGCAAGTCGTCATTTCCGCCCACTTGATTGGCCATCAAAAACGGGTGACCAAGCACTGCTGCTGCTGTTCGACAGACATGGATTCGAGCCACCAACTTGTCAGCGTGGTACGGCGATGCAGAGAGGTTCACCGTCGCATCGAGTTTGACGCCTTGCCGGCCCCATTCAGCGAGGGACTCAATTGGGTCTGCCATGTAGGATGAGGGTGTCATTCCAGCGGCTTGCCAGGCATCTTCACAAACGGTGACGCCGAGGTCGAGCCCAGCAATCGTTCGGGCAATACCAGGACGATTGTCTGCTTTGAAGTACCGCGCCTCGTCAAAGACATCGTAGGTTGGAAGCAATTGCTTGCGCGCAACAACTCGATTGCCATGGTCCGAAGAAGCCGTGTTTGGGCCGCAGCGAACCACACCGTTGCTGGGCAGTTGTTTGGCGTGATCCGGCGTAAGAGGCGTACCGACGAGCACCGGAATCTGGACATTGAGTTTGCATGCTTGGTCTTGCGCCTTGTTGACAAATTCTGGTTGAAGCAGCAAATCCCTTGGTGGGTAGCCGCAGATCGCCAGTTCTGTGCTCAACGCAAGAGCTGCACCATTGGTAGCTGCAAGCGCTGCTAGCGATTCAAGGCGCAGTGCGTTCCCAAGAAGGTCACCAACGGTCGAATCACCTTGAAGCAATGCAATCGTTCGGGTCATTGAACCAACACCTGTTCAGTCGTGCCTTACGATGTTCCCTTGAGAATCTTTGTACCACCATTCGTTGGCTTCCTTGTCGTGGTACCACCAATAGCCGTCCGAACCACGAACCCAATCCGTCTCTTCGGATTCAGCCGTTACCGTGCTTACGACTGCAGCGGTTGCAGCGACTTTTGCAGTTGATGCAACGCCATCTGCGCCGTCATCCCCTTCGTGGTCCTCTTCGTCTTCATACTCGTCTTCGTCTTCAATTTCAGAGGAATATTCGTCCCAATCGTACTCTGCCTTCGAACCGCGCTTGCGGGTCATGCGGGTGGCGTAAAGCAAACCGGTGATGAGGATGGACAAGAACAACAGTGCGGCAACAGAACCGATTACTGGATTGACGTTTCCAAACACGCGCTCGCTGAGGGATTCAGTTCTTGAGGGCCGCACATCGATGGATGGACCGCTCGAAGACATGTCATTTTCCAGGGCCACTTCGATCCATTGCAAGCCTGGTGATTCGGGGTTCCAATCCACTTGAACTGGCACTTCTCCGCCCTTTGGAATTTCTGCTGAAGTTCGTCGAAGCGTGGAACGGTTCCCATCGGCATCAACAATCGTGAACACGAGTTCAACGCTACCGTCGAGTGTACCGGTGTTCTTGACATAAGCCGTGACGATTGAGGTTTGGCCGACCTCTACAATGACTCGAGAATATTTGACGTCTCCTTGATTGATTTCAAATTCTGGCTTCAACCATTCCATTTCCCAAACCCCAACGGGGGTTCCGGCTGGGGTTGCGCCAAGGCCAAGCACCTCGTTATCGGCAAGGTCGCGACCAGCCACAATGACGTGGAGTTCCAATCGGTTTTCCAGCATGGTTGGTGTGATGACACTCAAGTCAATGCTACCGTAAACCTCGAGGCGCAAGCCAGAGATTTCGTTGCCAACCAAAGTGAGGGGTTCAACCCCGTTTCGAAGCCGGTCGCCCGTTGCTTTCTCTTCAACCCACCAAATGAGTTCGAGCGAATCAACTTCCAGACCGCCCTCTTCTGAAAGAAGGACACGGACTTCGTGCGTATCGGCTGACAGCACCGCTGCCGGTCGAGGGTTCAACACTTCCACAGGCTCAGGCCCAGTTCCGTCAATGACAATCCAACGCACGGAAGTTTCCTTGTCCGTTGCGTCGACGCCTTGGCCCTGAAGGCAACCGATGCTCCAAGTGAGCGGTAGGGTTCCGGACTCCGCAGGTGCTTGGAGTTCCATCGACCAAATGCCTTCGTATGTTGTTGCTGAGTAGGATGCGCCAGCGAACAATACGTCCACTTGGCAATCGAAGATTGGCACGGCACTGGATTGGCTAAACACTACACCACCAGCGATTTCTAGCGGGCTGTTAGGAGCGAGACGAGCACCATCGCCAAGCAAGGAGCCTTGGGAAAGCACGAGGGCCACGGATTCCTCTGGAATCTCCATTGCTGCGGAGAATCGCCAACGGTGTTCAGGGAAAGCCTTGACCACTTCTTGGCCTGCTTTGTCAATGACTCGAACACCAGGCTCTCTGCGGGTTTCTCCGAGATCTGGAGTGGTCCATGCGAGGGTGAATTCGACGTTGAGGGTGATGTCCCGCTCGTAAGGATCGGCAGGACCATCGGCACCAAACATTGTACAATCGATGACGGTGAGGTGAGGGCTCGTTGTTGTGCAGTTTCCGGTTGTGAAATCCCAGCGGATTGGGAGCGGGTCGCTGCCTTGGTTTGAAGCAAGTTCCACGATGACATCCGCAAGGTCTGAACCACCGTTTGGTTCCGATATATCGACGTTCACAGTGTATGGCGTTTGAGGGTGCAGCCAGGGTTCACGCCCTGACTCATAGGAAAAGGCACCTGATTCGACGGTCGGAGCTCCGTCAACTGCAAGTTGATACATGAACAGATGGCGACCGCTTTCGTTGCTACCGCCCTTCTCAAGGGCTTGTCCTGCTTCATCGGACCCTGAAATGTAAACGGCGACCTTCTGACCAAGGCTGCCGCCTGTATCGTCAAGCAACAAGGTGTATTGCCCGATCAGCGTTTCCAAGTCGTTTGGTATGTAGAGACCCAACGAAGTGTATTCCTCAGCATCTGGCCATTGGTTGAGGTTGGTATCGTCGATCCATTCTCGCCACACCATCGCTTGAATGTTGGTTGGTAATAATGGCTGATCTGTGATTTGAATCTGGATGGTTTGGGTGCTTGATGGGGTTCGGTGGTCATAAAGATCCATCGAGGTTGAAAGTACCTGTGGATTGATGGAATCCACATGGAAGGCTCGTTCATAAATCGCGTCCGATGTGAGGCCTGACCCGTTGATGGAAGTCAGTTCCAAGCGCCAGGTGAGCACCCCGAATGTGAACGGAATCGTATCGGTGTAATTCCAGTAATTTCCATCCAACATCGTTGTGTTGGTGACCATGGTTTCCCCGCGGTACAGCGTCAACAACGCATCGCCATCAGCGAAGGCGTCGATGGTGTCAAGGCCCTCGAACCCAATCCGAACTGAAAGGTCGACATCGATGCCTGCTTTGAGGTAGTAATCAGTTGAATCGAGGGTTCTTCCGCCCTCTTTGTCGGTGAACACGACCTCTTTGATTTCAAGGTCATTTTCGTAGCCTTGGGTGCCAAATCCACCCCAAATGTGAACTGATGGAATGGAAATGACGCTGTTGGATAACACGAGTCTTGAGGTGACCGTCATCGAATCGGCATCGTCCCAAGTTGGTTCGATGCGGAAGGTGATGCTCGTGGTGGTTTGGACACCGCTTTCGACCACGACAAGCGCCTGATTCGGATGAAGTTCGATTTGATTCGAAGCACCTAAGCCGACTGGGGAGCCGCCGTTGAACGGCATCAGCCAGGTTCCTGTTGTTGCACCATCGGTGACTTGGAGGCGAGCCATTGTGGCTCCAGAGCCGTAGACATTGTAGGTTGAATTCATGGTTTGCCAGCGTTGACTTGGTGCAAGCACAGGATCATCGACCAACATTTCTGAACTTACAAGTTGAACAGCTGATGAGGTGTTGAGTCCGGGGATTGAAACACGCAGGCCACCCGGTGTGTCTGAGGAAAAGGGCACAACGATTTGGTGCAAGCCGCCGTTTGGCGACAAGCCGTAGCGAGCGGTGTTCATTGCCAAAACGAACATTGAATCCGATGCAGCAACGATTGATGCGGCGACCTCGTAGGGCACAGAAAGACCAGCAAGGGTGACGTTGCCCGTACCGGTTACCTCGAAGGTCACTTCAGCAAACGACATGCCAAGCACGCCAACGGTCGAGGTTTGGCTTCCCAATGAAGCAGAAAGGGTGGCGAGTTGTGACCCGTTGAGAGCGATAAGGCTTGACCCTTCGAGGGTCCAGTTTGCCACCTCATCGTTGCCAATCCTCATCAAAACGCTGTCCAGCATGCCTTGGCTTGAGAGGGCTGCAAACGAAAACGAAGACAGTTCTGCCACTGGGATCCATGCCTTTGTGCTTGCTGAACCTGAAATCCCCGGGTTGACCGCAATGTGGGTCGCTCCGTTTTCGAAGCGGTCCTGGTGACCCCATGAACCGACCCTTCCATCGCTGCCGCCCCATTCAAGAACCCCATCACCGGCGAAATCAATTCGCGGGTTGGCTGGTTGCAATCCACCATAGGCGCCCGTTTCAAAATCAAACAGTTGCCACACGGAAGAGGTGTTGTTGGAAGCGGCGATGAACTGCACTTGGTAAGCGCCGACTGAACCTTCTGCACCGTCGAGGTTCATCGTGAAGGGCAAGGTAATGTTGGTCCAACTGTCGGAAACAGAGGTGCGGATTTGAGTTTGTGCGAGGTTGGTCGTTGCGTCTACATACACTTCAGTGAGCGCAGCGGATGTGGAAAACCATGGTGACGTCAATTGGTCGTTTGACATGCCATCGTAGGAAGCGGTGTTCGAAACATAGGAAATCCCCCCGTTGTTGGTTGACCAGTCATCAAAGGCGAGGGCGTGATGTGCCGCAACTGCGTATCGCCCGTCGCCGCTGATTGAGTGAACCGTCGGCATGCTGCCATCGGCCGCAGGGCCGAAGGCGATCAAGACCCGAATGGAGGTATGGGTTGACCAATCCAAGCCATTGGTTGGAATCCACCCCGTGCCAACGCCGTACAGGCCTTCGATTGCTTCACCGGTCACTGCGTCGAGCACCGTCCAATTGAGGGTGGCTCCATCGGGTATTTCGGCGTCTAAGTAGAGCGGCGCCCAAGGACCTGCATTGATGGTTTGAAAATCACTTGCTGCGAAACCGATGCTTGGGCTTGTCCAATCGGCTGAGGGGGGGAGCGCTAGATGCACATCGTCAATGAACCAGTAGTCACAACAGGTTCCAGAACCTGAGATTTGTTCAAATCGGATTTGTGTGCTGGCGTGAAGAGCAGCGGCTGGTAAGTTGCCCATCCACTGTTGGTTTGTCCCCCCAATGGTCGCCCCCGACCATGTGTTCAGCGTGGTCCAAGTGCCTGCTGTGGTTTTGTACTTAACCAAAAGATCCTCGCCGGAATCTGCTTCTTCGCCGCATGAAGAAGAGCCTTGTCGAATCCATGCATGGAGGGGGATTGTGCTCATCCCAGCGAGGTTAACCACCGGTGAAGTGGCGTATTCGGGAGCGTTGTAATTGGCTTGCGTCTTGAGCGAACCTCCAGTGCTGCCGTTGTAGCCGCAGGCGTTGGTCGTATACCGCCCGACAAAACTGGCAGCGGAGGAAGTCCAGCCTTGGATTCCAGTGTTGAAATCCCAAAGCGTGCCGCCACCGTCACCGGTCAGAACGCCAGCAGATCCGTAGGTGCCGTTGTGAACAGCGGAAGATGCAGACCAGGCCGCAGCGTCATCCCATAGGAACCCTGTTTGCGTGGCTTGGGTGGTTGGCTCCATCGCCAAGTGAATGTTGGTAATCGGAGCGTCGCTTGGGACATCAACCGTGAAAGAGGTCGAGGCAAAACCGTTACCTGCAAGAAGGAAACTGCTGTTTTCACCAGCGCTTACAGAGGCAACAATGCCGTCGCTTAGCAACAATGATTCTTGAGCCGGAGAGTTTTGGCTCAGTCCGATGCTAAGTGGACCACCAAGCACCATCAAGACGGTGAGAAACAAGGCAGTTTTGAGCGTTGTAACCTCCCCCATGCATGTTGCGTGTAGGTCTAACGACTTGAAACATACGCCGCCATCCGAAGGCAAGGTGGTCGAAGCATCACCATCTGCAGCGTTTGTTTTTCCACCTGAATGTTCTTTTTTCGTTTGAGGGGAAGGGTGAGGTTCAAGACAATACCACCGCTGGGCGAAGCATGGCTCGACCCGACGCTGCTGGTGAACTGGATGCAGTTGCGCTCGAGACGAACCTGCTGTCCGCTTGGAAACGGGAAAATGCGTTCCAAGCCTCCATTGATTCACGCAGTCACGGGGCGCCTTTCATCTTCCTTGAAGGCCCTCCTACTGCCAATGGAAAACCAGGAATCCACCACGTTGTGGCCCGGGCTTACAAAGACCTTGTTTGTCGATGGAAGACCATGGAAGGCTTCCAAGTCAAGCGAAAAGGTGGCTGGGACACCCACGGCTTACCGGTCGAAATCGAAGTTCAAAAGCGAATGGACCTGATGAGCAACGAAGCCATCGAGGCGTACGGTATGGACAACTTCAATCAAGCCTGCAGGGATTCTGTTTGGACCTATGAGTCCGCTTGGCGAGAAATGACCGAGCGCATGGCGTACTGGGTCGATCTTGACAACCCATACGTGACGCTTGAGAATAACTACGTAGAATCATGCTGGTGGGCCATCAAGCAGATGTTCGACAAAGGGTTGCTTTACCGCGGCCACAAGGTCCTGCCTTACTGCCCCCAAACTGGAACCTCCTATTCAAGTCACGAAGTGGCCTTAGGCTACAAAGAAGTCGAAGAGCCATCGGTCTATGTCAAATTCAAACTGACCGATGAAGACGCAAGCATTCTCGCTTGGACCACGACGCCATGGACCCTTCCCGGCAACGTAGGACTCGCCGTTGGCCCTGATGTCACCTACGTTCGAGCGCGGGTGACCGAGCAAGCAGAAAACTGGAAAGGCGCAGGTGGCGCTGAAGTTGGTGAAGTTGTCATTTTAGCCAAGGATTTGATGAAAGAAGTGCTTCGACACAACGTCGAAGTGCTCGAAGAAATTCAAGGCAAAGAATTGGTTGGCCGAAGTTACGAGCCTTTGTTCCCCGGCGCGGTCCCTCGCAACGGTTCTGAAACAGCATGGACCGTTTTGGAAGCAGACTGGGTCACCACAACCGACGGGACAGGTGTTGTTCACACCGCAGTCATGTACGGTGAAGACGATTACAACCTCGGCATGGCGGCAGGCTTGCCTGCCCATCACACCGTTGGCATGGACGGCGCCTTCATCGCTGGAACCCACGCAGAACTTGATGGAAGGTACGTCAAGGACTGCGACCAAACGGTGATCGAATTGCTTTCAGCACCAGGTGGAAGCAACACCAAAGGCCCGGAAAGTGGATTGCTCTACAGAGAAAAGGCCTACCTGCACGATTACCCGCATTGCTGGCGAACCGGCCATCCTTTGCTTTACTACGCCATGGATTCATGGTTTGTCCGCATGACCGCCGTCAAAGAACGCCTTCTGGAATTCAACGACGGTGTTGAGTGGGCCCCCGATTGGGTGGGCGAAGGAAGGTTTGGAGAATGGTTGCGCAACGTCAAAGATTGGGCGATTTCCCGAGAACGATATTGGGGCACGCCGCTTCCAGTATGGCGAAGCGAGAACGGCCAAATGACCTGTGTTGGCTCGATTGAAGAACTCCAAGCTGAAGTGGCAAAGGCCGCCGCTGCAGGCATTGAAAACCCTCCTTGCCCCGATGATGTGGACCTTCACAGGCCAATAGTGGACGCTTTTACCCTCGTCGATGATGACGGAAAACCAATGCAACGAGAGACATTTGTCATGGACTGCTGGTTCGATTCGGGGTGCGCTCCGTTTGCTCAGTGGCATCACCCGTTCGATGGTGGAGAAACCTTCGATGCATCCTCACCTGTCGATTATATTTGCGAAGGCGTTGACCAAACTCGTGGCTGGTTCTACACCCTTCTCGCCGTTTCAACAACGGTGTTCGACAAACCCGCATACAAGCGATGCTTGAGCCTTGGCTTGATCTTAGACGCCGATGGAAAGAAGATGTCCAAATCCAAGGGGAACATCGTCGACCCGTGGGACCATTTCAACCGCGAAGGTGCAGATGCAACCCGCTGGTACATGGTCACTGCAGGCGCACCTTGGAACCCAATGAAGTTCGATCCAAACGGGGTTCGTGAAACCTATGCTAAGATGTTCCTCACCTTGTGGAACATCTACAAGTTCCATGCTGACTATGCTGCTTTGGATGGATTCGATCCTGAAACAAGCGCCGTTGAAGTCGGTGATCGGCCAACCCTTGATCGTTGGATTTTGTCACGCTTGTCAACAATTGCTGAAAACTATCACAACGATTTCGTTTCGTGGAACTTCCACAAAGCCTGCCGCGATTTGGAAAATTTCGTCGTCAATGACCTCTCAAATTGGTACGTGCGCCGAAGCCGCCGCCGCCTATGGGACGATGCCGAATCAACCGACAAACTTGCTTGCCAGCACACCTTACACGAAGTGTTGACCACGGTCTGCAAACTCATGGCACCCGTCAGCCCGTTCATGGTTGATGTCATTCATCGAAACTTAACGGGTGATACCGTACATCAAGCCGCTTGGCCGCTTGGAACACCTGGTGGCCTTGATGGAGCTACCGCCGATGCGTGGAATGAAGAAGCCGCTGCTGCAACGGCTCAGTTACCACCAAAGGATGAACCACTCGAATCCTTGATGGCCATTGTTCGTGAATTGGCTGAAGTCGGGCGTCGCATCCGTATTGATGCTGGCCGCCGTCAGCGCTTGCCATGCGCACAAGGTTGGATCGTAGCAGGACCTGATTTGACAGAGTTCCATGGCATCTTGGCAGAGGAATTGAACGTTGAAGCCATCCTCATCGAGCAAGATTTAGATCGTTTCCAGCGCATTGAACTCGCACCAAACTTCCGAGCACTCGCCCCTAAGGCACGAGCCAATGTCAACGCCGTGGCCAATGAGATCAAATCAAGCGAAGACCCTGAAGCACTCTTAGCCTCAATCAAAGCGGGAACATGCGAAATCTTGGGCGTTGCCATCGAAATGACGGACGTCGAATTGAAGCGCACCGAGCGCGATGGCTTCGCCGCATCCACAGTTCAAATTGGACAAGGCGAACAAGCCACGCACATCAGCCTCGTGTTCGACATGAACGATACCCCTGCTTTGCTTTCCAAGGGCTTAGCAAGAGACATCACCCGCCGCATTCAAGCAAAACGCAAGATGTTGGATTTGGAAATTGAAGCAACCATCGATTTGGAAATTTGGATGAAGGACGCACCTGAACTCTTTGCGGATGACCAGCAGTGGATTGTCAATGAAACACGATCCGCAGCGGCCATCTTCCATCCAACAGAAGAAACACCTGCTGACGGAAGCGAGTCGTTCGAAGTTGACGGCACCACCGTCTGGTTCACAGTAGTTTGAGGCGGTCGAAGCATGAGGATTGTATCCTTGGTACCAAGCCTCACGCTCACCCTGTTCGATTTGGGATGTTCGGTTGAAGAAGTAGTTGGCCGGACCCCTTGGTGCATTCATCCTGCTGGAAAAGTAGAGCAGGTAGCGGTTGTTGGTGGGACAAAAACGCCAAACATCAACAAGATACTCGCCACCAATCCTGACCTTGTCGTGCTCGATCGAGAGGAGAACCCGAAAGAGGTCTATGATTCCTTGATACAAGCTGGCATCGACGTGTTCGTATGCTCCGTGGAACATCCAAAAGAAGTACCCGCATTGTTGCGAGGGTTGGCAACCAAAATTAATCGAAAGGAAAGTGGAGAAGCATGGGCTTCAGCGCTTGAAGAAGTCTTGCAAGAACTTGAGTCAAACGCTTTGCCAACCTCCAGAATCGCTCCAATGATTTGGCATGAGCCATTGATGTCGGTTGGGCCACACAAGTATGCTGGTGGGGTGCTGACAACGCTTGGCC
>Ga0257106_1000096_pt1 | contig 52428 bp, 31 predicted proteins | sample LP_taG_3_FD_190177 | JGI IMG/M metagenome (GOLD analysis project Ga0257106, IMG submission 190177) | Marine microbial communities from Northeast Subartic Pacific Ocean, Canada - LP_J_2011_P26_10m | ecosystem: Environmental > Aquatic > Marine > Oceanic | place: Canada: Northeast Subartic Pacific...
CGCTGCCTAGGAGCGAACGCGAGTAGTAACTTGAAAAAAACCATTTGGTTTTGAGTAAAGTACGAGCTATTCGAAGCATGCTCTGGGACGACGATTGGAATAAGCTCGGCAGAAATTTAAACCGGGACCACCGTGGTGGTCGCTATCCGGAGTAGTCTCATGCGATGAGAAGGAAACGGAGGAGAAGGAGAGGACGTAAAGCTTGTGCGACGGCGTGTTCTGTTAGAATATTCAAGATTGGGAGTCCTAGCTGAGTTGTAATTTACCTAGTTTACCTCGTTTTTTTTCCACTCACACTACAACAAAACCACGCGCACTCCTCTCTTGTTCATCAAAGATGGTATCGTCCTCTTCACTTTCATTGAACACCATCGTTCCACACTCAACGCGCGCGCACTCTTTGACTCTGCCCAAGCGCTTTCTTTCTCTCTGCACGCCAAAAGCAGCAAGAACGCGCACTCATAAAGGTGTTTCTGTTGTCGTCGTATCTTCAACTTCTTCTCCTTCTTCTTCCGAGGTTTCCACCGAGGAAGAGGAAGAGAAATGTATCTTATGGGAAGCTGCGAAGACGTCCGCGGCGATGTTGTTCGTAAAAGATGGGGAAGGGAAATATACCGCGTGTAATGACGCGTTGTTGAACAGAATCGGTTTCAAGAAGGAGGACATCATCGGGAAAAACGACGAGAATATCTGCAAAAAGATACAAAATATTGCCGATACCGACGAGGAGCACAAGCGCTTCCACGCGAAACACTCGTATCGCGGCGAGGCAATCACCGATTTACCTAAAAGATGGGGCACCAACGACTATTTCGTGAGAAGCGGTCGCATTGGCGAAGGCAAGATTTTTAAAGAGCGCTACGCGTCGTTGGTTGACGATAAGTTCCACGAAGTTTTGGTATACAAAACCAAGATGTCCGAAAACGGAACGATAAGTGGAATCGCTATTCCGTACATGGGCTAAAAAAAGAGTCAGGAAATGAACTTTCTTGTCAACATACAAAGTCACGTATTCTACTCTCTAAACTGCGACCATACACTCGATCATCATCTTCACGAATCTCTTCGCGCCTGCAGCTCCTCCTCCGCCTCGACCACTACATATGCACAGAGGGCAGCCTCTTTCGCACTGACAATTCTTCACCACGCATGCGGCTTTCTCGAGCAAAACTTCCGCTCGCTCGAATAGTTTATCCGACAAACCAACACCGTTGGGACAACAATCGTATATGAAAATGACGCATGTCGAATTCGGTGGATCGTTGGAAAATCTGAATCCGCCGGATACATCCTTTCTAGAACAAAACGCGATGGAGCTCGCCAATTCCACACAGACGTTGCGCACACCCAAAATAGCCGCAAAGACGTTTTCGGGCGGGATTTTATTCAAAACATCTTCCGGCAACGAAAACCAAAGTGATTTTGTTTGATAATTTGAGCACACGAGCGGCGTTTGAAACTCAACTTGGCTCACACTCTTGCCACTGTCTGCACCGGTGACGCGATAGCGATGATAGCCTTGAACAAACTCCTCCACACGGACGTTCCCGAGCGATACGCGAGTATTAAAAACTTCCCGGTTGTATCGAACGGCGCAGTTCTCTGCAACACTCGTATCTAATATAGTAATATTTTCTGTCTTTTTTGGTATCGTAGCGAGTCCGTTCCGTGCGTACTCCTCGCAAAATGCGATACGTTTCATGGTATCAATCTTTTTCACTTCATACGTACCGTCTCGCGTCTGGTGGATACCGCCGACATACAGGCGCATCAAAGCTCGATCGGAATCTACGCACTCCACCAGCAACTTTCGTTTCTCGAGCATACCTTTCGTTTCGGGGTTTTGAAGCAGTTGCTCGTAATTAATGCCGCTACTGCCCTCCTTTGGTTTCAAGACGAGCCACCACCCGTCGCCGAACGGATTACCGCGCAACATTACCGCCGAGTGCGGGTTCACTCGATATTTTTTCTGTTCCATCAAAGTATTCGTCGTAGCGTTGAACACGAGTGGTTTTATATTGGTCGGGGTTGAGAGTAACTTTTTCAACGCGGCGTGGAACGGCGTGTACTTTTTCACCGATTTCCTTTCATTCGCCTCTGTACTGTCTTCATTCATGGCGTGTATCTCTTCAACGTTGAGTTTCGCGTACTTTTCGTTTTTCTTCTCTACTTCCTCCGTGCTCAAGTCGAACATTTTCGTATCGAACGTAGATGATAAATCTAAAACGAGCTCTTTTGCAGCGCACGGTAAGTGCAAAGTCAACAGTGCCTCGTTCTGCGGATCTATAAACGCTTCTTCTGGAGGACGTTTGAACAATTCTTCGTACCTATCGCAATAATACGCGTCGATTGGATTTTCCCGAGCGATGACTAAAGCGAGCGAAGTGCCACGACGCCTACCTGCACGACCAGCTTGCTGCAACAATGAGCTCGCTGTTTCTGGAACGCCCACGTGCACGGTAGCATCTAAGGACCCGACGTCAATTCCCATCTCCAAGGCGGAAGTGCATACGAGCGCGCATATTTGATTGGATTGTAGGCGTTTTTCTAACTCTCTACGTTCAGCGCGCGAATAACCACCACGATAGGATTCAATCTTGTTCGATAAGTAAGAGCAATTATCCTTGTTCAAAATCGTTCGGACTTCGCGCTTTACGGATTCGCACTGGTTTCGAGATTCGACAAAACATAAACATCGAATGCCATTTTTAGCCAAATCTGCGATTAAAACCGCCGCCTCGTGATTCGGACTCTTCCGAGTTTTCATCTCCGCCATCTCTCTATCATCCGCACTTACTTCAACACCTCCTTTACTCGTCGACTTCAACTCTGCCGGTTGCCAAAGCATGAACCTTTTCTCTCCGCTCGGTGCTCCACTTTCAGCGACGCTTGATGTATCCCTCGTCGTCAACGCCTTGACGTGCTCGGACGGGTTCCGGATGGTAGCGGACGTACATATAAACTCGGGAGTTGGATTACCGTAGCTATTGCACACGCGCATCAATCTTCTAAATAACAGCGCGACGTTCGATCCCATAACTCCGTGGAAAATATGCGCTTCGTCTAAAACTATGAGCGATAGGTTGCCAAAAAATTTCTTCCCCCACAAGTGATGCTGCGGCAGCATCCAATGAAGAGAGTCAGGATTCGTAATTATAATTCTATTCGTGTTCTCCGCGCGTATTTGGGCTTTTTCCTGCGCGTCTGAATCGCCGTCGCACACTTTAATTTGGCAATTCGCTAATCGCGCAATCTTTTCCAAGTCCACCCCGTGGTTGGTCAACCCATTTTGTCTCGCTCCTCCTCCTACTGCGCGTTTCGCCGCGTCGATAAACCTTTGGAAACTCTCCGCCTGGTTATTCGCTAACGCTTTTAACGGGTACATCAACAATGCCCGTGCGTTTGGTTCCTCCATTATCATCTCTAGAATAGGGATGATGTAGCACAAACTCTTTCCCGATGCCGTTGGTGTCGAAATCACTACGCTTTCGCCCTGGCGCGCTCTTCGTATTGCTTCTGCTTGATGAGAGTAGATACGAACAATACCAACTTGCCTACAAATCAGCTTCATCTCGTCGCTCACGATATTTCTATCGACGTTTTCAAGAGGTACACTGTTCGATATCTTTGCAGGAACGGACTCCACGTGCAAGCATTCCTTAAATCCTCGCTTGATGTTGATGAAACGATCCACTTTATCGTCGTCGATTAATAAAACATTCGTTTTCTGACGAGGAGGATTTTGAGGAGGAGAAGGATTCCCCTTCTCGTCGTTTTGTTGCATCCCACCGTTCGAAGATGAGAGCGAAGAATGTTGTCGCGACAAGCGCCGTCGCTTCCCGATCGGTATATCTTCGAGAGGGACACCAAGCCACTTCGCGTCGTCGTTTACGTCGTCGTTGTCGTCCTTTTTATTCCCCTCGTCGATTTCATTTGTAATGTTCTCCATCATACCGTGGTGCTGTTTATTCCACCATGTCTCTACGCGAAACGCGAATTTTTGAAGAAAAGACAGAAGACAGAAGAATTTTTGCAGAAGAAGTGAGCACCACATGGGTCACTTTATAAACGTATTAACTATTTTAAACTACTACTCGTATATATTATTTAAAGCTGCTCCTATTAGACCATGATGAGTATTCATCATCGCGTTCATCACTATTTCTTCCTCTTCGTCTTCTGAATCGTCGTCTTTTCTTTCGTATTCTTCTTGTCTACTTTACTTATTCGAGCGTCGCGAATCGCTAATTTCGCCTTCATCGTTCTCTCTTGCTGCTCTCTCGCCATGGCTTCGATGGCTTTGTTGAAGCCGCCGAAACTTCGACGACCGAATACCCACTGCGTGTTCGATGTTTTCTTCTTCTCTCGCAGAGAGGCGAGCTGCTCTTGCAAAGCTTTTTGCTTACGAGCGCGTTCGTACTCCTCTGGATTCTCGTACGTCCAGTGCTCGTCGTCGTTCTTGTTGTTACTTAAAGTTGTTGCTTTCGTTGTTGTTGTTGTCGTTGTTCTCGCCGTGGTTAATGATGTTGTTGTTGTTGTTGCTTTCTCGTCGTCGCTCGTTTTCTTCTCTTGCGCTCGCTGCATGAATTTTAAACCCTTCAGTTTAGAGCTAAACTTGCTGTTCCCAATTGTTTTCACTTCTTCTTTTGATGTTGCCGCCATGGTGTTGATGATAAGTGCTTTGATAAGAGTTGCGCGTAACCAACAAAAACCGTGTAAACAAATGTGGAGACAACAACACAAAAGGAAGAGGGAGAGAGAAAAAGAAGGAGAATAACAAAAAAAATTCTTCTCTCAAAGGTTTTTATCATTATCGCCGCGCGGAAGAGCGCGGCGGATTAAGAAGAAGAGAGACAAATTGTTAGTTAAATCAGTAGTCAACTCATAGTACTCTCTTCTTTTCGTCGTTGGTAGTCGCAGTAGTAGCGGGTAACAAAACCTTCCTTCCTTCCTTCCTTTTCAAAAATGGCGTCTTCTTCGTTTGGAAAGAAATTGAAGCGCATGTTCAAGAAGAGTAAATCATCAAAGAAGACGATAAAAGGACGAGAGGATGCCGCGGCGGATGAAATGTACTTCAGTTGTTCAGAGTCGTTCGATGACACAGGCGAAGAGGCGAAGGGAATCAATCGGCGTTTTTCCTTTGGCAACAACAAGAAAAAAGAGTTAGCGAACGTGCAACCGGATGAATCGAAAGGGCTGAAAGAATTGCATAACATTGTGGTAACGAGCGAGCAAAAAGAAATGTTGAAGAAGGTTATTGCGAAGGACCCGAAATTATTCGATTCAAACGGCCACATGGAAGAATCTCGAGTGCTCTCCGGTCGGTCGCTCGAAATATTCGAACGGATATCGAGTCGCAACGGCGGTCCAATAAAGGAAGAGGATTTTGATCCGCAGGTGTTCGTTCGCCACTCGCGTGTCGCCATCGAAAATAACCCGACGAAAACGATAGAGGAACAAATAGAATATATGAGAAACCAATTGGAGTGCATTCGAGATTGGCGAGGGCGTTTGGGAGCGGATTCAGCGTTGCGCGACTATGAGAAAATACCGAATCAAAAGGAGTACTTTGATCTTTGGCCGTTGCATATCCACGGAAACGATGCGTACGGACATTTAATTTTTGTCGAAAAGATTGCGGAAGTTGACGTCGACTACCTGAAAACTATAATGACCGTGGAAGAAGCGTTGCACGTTCGCATGGTGTGTCACGAAGCTATCGCGGAATTGAAGAAAAGACAAAGTGAAGTTCTCGATAAAGTGGTGTATAAACACATCTGGGTGATGGATTTAGCCGATATTAAATGGTCCTCGTTCACGCACGACGTTCGCGACGCTTTGCACAAGATATTGAAGATGTGCATCGAACAGTATTCGGACACACTACATAGAATTATCATGATCAATACGCCGGTGATTTTCAGAATGGTATACAAAGGCGCTTCTCTGGTGATTAAACCTGCAACAAGGAAGAAAGTTAGAATGCTCGGTCCAACGAAGCATCCGGCGACCTACGAAGCTTTCAGAAAGTTGGGCGTTACGAGAGAAAACGCGCCTCCGTGCGCGGGCGGGACGAATAAAGGTGTAGATATATTGGACTTAGTGCAGATGTACTCGAAAGAGTTCAAACGCAGAAAGAAACATTAAGGCGTTTTGTTTTGTATGTGATGTAATTTAAAGTAATTTGAAATAACTTTTATGGGCACGTGTACTCACTCACTTGCTCATTACTATTAAAACTATTATTTGTACAATCTATTCTCTTCTATGAATTCGGCGACGAAAGGATTCAATTCCTCGATGGTAGATGGTTTATTTCCGCTATTGATGGCCTCTCGAACAGCAGTGCTCGAAACGTCTCTCAGGCCTGATATATTATCAAGGAAAACAACGGACTTTGCTTCTTTTATCATCGTAGGCGTTGCCGTTGCCGTCGTAGGTGCGGTCGACGAGATTCTAGGAACGACGACGAGATTCGTCGTTTTCAGAATCTCGTCTCCGCGTATCCATTTACCACTAATTAAATCGTCGTACGCGTCTTTGCCCATCACGAACGTATACTCGATGTTCCTCTTTTCAAAGTCATCCTTTTCCTTCTCGTAGACGTTTCTCAAATAGTCCAACAACTCAAACGTCCCTACAATAGTAGCGTCTGCGTCTCCGGTTACTTTCCTCTTCCACTCCGTCGCTTCGAGTTCGATTCTTCTCACTTTGACCCTTTGCACAGACGTATTTCCTTCTCCGGGGATCGAGAACTGTTTCTCGCACATTTCGCATCGCTGCTGAAAATTTGGCATTTTTGTTTTCAGCATCGCGTCATTTTTGGATTCAAACGCGTGTCTGTACACCGGCACGACCCACACTTCGTCGTACAATTTGTCGTCGTCGTCATCGTCGTCACCATTCGTTTTAATCCTTTCCATCGCTAACAAAGCCTTGACAATTTCTCCGTGACCTCCTCTGTCCGTCACTGGGTTTGCGCTCAAGCCAAACAGCGCGATGTTTTTTCTTCTCTTCTTCATCTCTCCGTGTGAAACTCTTCACGAGGACAAAAAACCCCTAATAAATCTCTTTTCCACCCTTCACTCGTTCGTTCTCATGCGATATATGTCGGCTTTTACCACGCGATATGTAATCAATATACACTCGGGTTCTTACTATACACTTTGGTTCTTCTCACTACTACCAGTGGTAGTAGGTATTATCTCCATATATTCGTACTCGTAGGTGTTTTTTGAAGTGTTTTTGATGTTTTTTTTTTCTTTTTCAGTGCAACTGGCAACATCTTCACATAACCACCATAAACAAAAGTCAAAAAGAAGAAAACACCCCGGGTAACGACGAGAGAAGAAGAAGGAGAGAAAGAATGAACACGATTTTTTCAGCACCGTCGGCGTCGTCGTCATCGAGTTCGTCGTTATTCGTAGCTTGGACTGAAACGGCAGCAGAAGGAGCTACTCTGAATACAAAGCATCTTCGTTCTCATCTTCGTCGTCATCATCATCGACAACGCAGCAGAGCAGAGGATTATCCATTTAGAAAACTTTCATCATCGACCACGAGAACTCGCGCTTCCTCTTCTTCGGACGATACTAATACTGATACTACAAATTCATCATCATCATCATCTTGGACGGCGAGAGAGAAAACGCAGATGAATAAAAATATCGATTACTTGTACGAACTCGGGAAGAACGACACGGGAAACACAAACACAAACGTCGGAGCGAAAGAAGGAAAGATTGACGATATTTTCGCACGGAATCGAGGCGATGGTGAATTTAAACTTGGGGCGGATTCAGACATCGCCAACGGCGATTTGCGCTTTCGGTTCCAAGAAGTTCGACAGTTTAACAACTTAGTCGGAGACTACTTCGTTCCCGAACAGTTCATAGAAAAAGTAGCTTTACACGTGTGCAAAAATTTCATGTGCGCCGCGCAACCGAATAGTCCGAATGTCCCTTTGATTTTAGGCGTCTGGGGTGGTAAAGGATGCGGGAAAACGTTCAACTTAGAACTCGCGTGTAAAAAATTAGGAATGATGCCCATCGTAACGAGCGCGGGTGAACTCGAAGATGAAAGCGCGGGCGGGCCTGGTAGGCTCATACGACAAAGATATCGACGCGCGGGAGAAGTCGTTCGAGTGCACGGGAAAATGTCCTGCTTGATTGTGAACGACATCGATGCCGGATTGGGATGGTTCAAAGATACGCAACAAACGGTGAATAATCAAACTGTGTGTGGAACGCTCATGAACTTGTGCGATCATCCTGAGTTAGTTTCTTTAGGCGAAGAGCGCCGCGAAGACGGCTCGAATTTACAAACCGTGAGAATACCCATCATAGTCACCGGGAACGATTTGAGTCGTTTGTACGCACCGCTTTTGCGAGATGGAAGAATGGAAAAATGGTACTGGGACCCTCAATTCGATGATATTGTAAACATGGTAGACGCTCTGTTTAAAGACGATCCGTTGTGGAGTATTGATGATACGAGAGCGTTGGTGGCAAAATTTCCGAACCAACCGCTGGATTTTTTCGGAGCTACGCGTTCCACGGTGTACGACGACGCCATTCGTAACTGGATGATTGGCAACTCGAAAAAGAAGAACGGCTACGACGATCAGTTTGGCCAAGTATTGATGAAAAATTTAGCTCTTGGGACATCTGGTGTGGATTTATTTGGCAACGTTGGTACGGATGAAGCGCCTTCTTCGGCTTGGAAGTACCACGCGCCTCTGGAGATTGTCCAGTCCGAGAAGACGCAAATCACCACGGAAAGCGTAATGGCAGCTGCAAAAGAGTTATCGAACCAACAAGATTTGGTCAACTCAGAAAAGCTATCAGTAGAGTATATGAAGTGGCAAAAGAATCCCGAGGATTTAACCCCGGAAGAAAAAGAAGCTATGGAAGCTAAACGATCTTGGCAAAAAACGATGAAGAAACGAGAACATGAACGCGAGTTAAGACGCATGGAGATGCGTTCGAGCGCAGCGAGCGAGCAAGCCTTGAAAGCGCGCAAACTAATGCTCGAAGCTACAATTCAGCGAGCGAAAGAGAAGAAAGCACAGCGAGAAGCTGAAATAGCAGCGAACCCATCGTTAAAGCTCGAAGAGGCTGCGAGAAAAATGAACTCAGAGGAAGCGAAAAAGCGAAAAAACGCCATTCCGGGACCGCCGTCTCGTAAAGATAGTAAATATACCATCGTATCTGTTGAAGGCGCATTTGATGCCTTCAAGGCAAAAATGTGCAAAGTGGTAGATGTACGAGACATGCGATCGTTTAGACGCGAATCTGTCGTCGGATCCATCAACCTCCCTATTGTTAAAGTTGAAGGAAAACCGCTCGCGTATGCGTACGAAGCGAACGCCGCTGATTTTATCGAGCAGTTTACGAAGATGTTTACGAATAAAGAAGAGATGATTGTATTGTTAGGTGGTGATACAATAAACGAAAGGACAAATCTTGAAATCGACAATCCCGAACTAAATGGTTTAGCGGCGTATTTGGCTGAAACCATCGGGTACGAAAACATCGCGGTCGTTCCGGGCGGTTACGATGGATGGGTCCGCGAATACACTCCGGGTGGTAAGAAGAGACTGAAGGAGTGGTCGCTCGATTATGTCACCGGTGCAGCTGGAACAACGTGCGTTGGTGCCGAGCTTCCCGTCGTTGGTTCTCTCGCAGACGAGCGTCGCGCAGCTGAACTTGAAAAACTCGAGAAGTTGAAGAAAAGTTTGGCGAGTGGCGACGCGTGGAAACGAGCGTTTGATTCTCGAAGCGGTAGGATGTACTTCTACCACAACAAGTCGAAACGGACACAAAATCAAAATCCAGAAATGTATAGCGCTAAAACAGGACGTTGGAAGTTGCTAGACCCGCTGGGTGAAAATGAAAAGGAAGAGGAGGAAGAGGAATGCGGCGAAGGCATAACTAATGAAGATGATAGGGGTTCAAATGCAAAAGTAGATATCAAAACGATTACCATCGACGAAGCCGTGGAACGTTTCTACTCGAAGAAAGCCGTCCTCATTGACTGCCGAAACGCATTTGATATTGAAACCGAGAGTATTGAAAAGATGTTGACATGTCCGTTGCGACTTGCGAAAGGAACAAAGTTGAGTCCGGAGTACGATCCTGTCGAAGAAAAAGATTACATAGAAAGTCTCTTGACATTGCTAGTCGGAGGAGGCGACGCCACCGAAGTAAAAGCACAAACAATCATTTTCGTTGGAGGTGATTCAGATGAGGAACAATCGCACATTGCCGCATCGCGAGCGCTTCTGAATGGATTCGAAAACGTAGAAATAGTGGACGGTTCCGTTTCAAAATGGCTAAAATTTTATAGTCCGTCCGGAAAGAAGAAAAAGGTCGTCGCAGGTGGCGCCTATAAAACCGACCTGTTAGCGACTGGCGCGTTCAATCCGTTTGCTGGAGAAAGTTGATCGCACTAAGATGTAATAAATTTCAAAATATGTAAAACTAGTAACTAGAATGCAACGCGATACATCATCATTATTGCCGACGGCGGCGGAGCTTTTGGTGGCTTTGGATTCGTGCGTCGCGCACCACTTCTCCCCGGCGGCGTCGTAGATGAAACTCGTCCTCCTCGTCCTCCCGCGAACTTCCTTTGGGAGGGCTGATCTGACGGCGCCCGTTGTTGTTGTTGTTGTTGTTGCTCTCGTGGAGGCGGCGAAGATTGCGTTCGCTGCTGCGGCTGTCGTGTCTGTTGTTGCTGCTGACTATTCCACTGTCCCCCTCTGAATCGTCGCTTTCTCCATTCCTTTAACACTTGCGCAACGTCACCGTCGTAACGTCGAATTGAGGTAACACCTTCAGTTAATGATTTACACCCGGGAGGCGTGATTGTGCTTCTCCACGCTTCCATCTCTCTCGTCGTGTAAAAGTCTTGTTCCTCCACGTCCTTTGTATCTAATACCTTACGCTTCCAGTACAGCACGGGGCTTCCAATCGTGCGCAGCACCTCTTCGTCCTTCGATAAAGCTTCGTCTGCTGATAATCGCGCTACCGCAGCTTCGAGCGATGGTAGCGACATCGGTGGTTTATCGACGTGTACGTATGCGTTCTTTACGTGTTGGAGATGATTTCGATTCAATCTGCGCAGCTCATCTCGAACTTCTTCGTAAGACTTGTACGTTTTCTTGGACGGAAATTCAAGCGGAGGGTCCTCGTAATCAGACGCGTCGACAGTATCATCGCTCACTTCATCGTCGTCGTCGTCGTCAGTTGAGAGAAAAACTTTTACGCTACCCTCTTCGTCTTCGTCTTCGATATCATCGTCTCCCTCTTCGTCTTCTATTATGATGACATCTGAAATATCGTCGTCACTTTCGTCGCCATCGTTCAAAACTTCTACGTACATCGGTGATTTTCTCGCTAACAATTCGTCAATGCGGGATGTGTTCCCACTTTTCTTCGATTGATTCTGCTTTGGCTCGTTTCGTTTAACAGTATCGGCAGACTTGTTTTTCGACCCCCCAAGTGCTTTTGCAGTCCTATTCCCGGAGAGTTGCTGCTGCAACGTTCTTTCCAACGGAGCGACTTTGATACGATGCTTAATACATCGCGCGCAGTAATCGCACACGAATAGTTCGCGCAAAGGAGAATCTGGATCTACCAAAGCTTGAATGCCTTTGCACAACTGAGCACGACCGCCTCGCGGAATCACCGCTAACGAATACGCCAAAGGCGTAATAGGTGCCTTGTTGTAAAAAACAGCCTCTGCCCGAGTCTTATCTCTCAACGGATCGCAATTCTTGTCAAACGTATCTGGTATAGAAGCGTAATCGAGTAAATCGTTTCCACCGAGACCACCAACTTGGTTTACTAATCGCGGTCGCGACGAGGAATCGTAAAGCGTATAGAATGAAAAATCTGCACATTCTCCCGCATGATACGTCGCCAACACCCACTCGACGCCGTACATGTAATCGTACACGCGTTTCACGCTGCTGTCGTTGTTCTCGTTCACGTCCGAAAAATTGTTCCAAACGTGTGCAAAATCTTCAGCTGGCATGTTTGCAAGCGTAGAGTAGTTGATTGAAAAATCCTTGATGGTTACCATGTCCTTGGCGAGTGGACTCGCGTATTTGCTCGTGTGTTTAAAAGCACTCGCATCGTTCTCTTCCAACCAGTCCAAATAATTTGGATTTAAAAGCGTTCCGGCTACGGCTTTGAGCATGGCCCAATTTACCGTGTCATCCATTCCCGTCATCGGTTGCGAACGCCGATCTCTTTCCAAACGAAGTTGAAACAAAGGATCTTTCGTATTCGAGGGAGGCCCCGGGAATAAACGGTTTCGACCTTTGAACATTTTACAGCTCCTCACGCGCACGTAATTTCTCCACGAAAACTTCACCCCAAATCGACTCCCACTAATGTAATCGTTACCTGACATCACAGACAAACCGACAAAATCCCGTCGAATCGCCGACAACTCCTCTGCGTATTCCTTTGGGTGCTTTTTCCGGTCTGGTAGAATACCGTCCCACCACAGTTGCCCGTCGTCACCTTCATCGCTACTCCTATTCTCACTGCTAGAATTATTGCTATTGTTATTCGAGCCTTTCGCGTGCAAAGCTTGTGATTCCCCACCACTACCACCGCCTCTTTTCTGGTTGTATTCATTCATTTCCATTTCCCTTTTCGCTTGCCTTTTAGATTTACTCCCAGCCCCAGCTCCGCCGACACCGCTCAAGTTATTTTCCGCGCTGAGCACTTTTGAATTCGGGTTTAAACTCATCGCTAATTCCTCGTTGAACATTCTGGCTGAAAACACGAGTCTCTGCGCACCACTAACGAACACGTCCATGGTTGGATTAACCGTCAGCGCCAAAAGAATGGCGTCGGAATCTTCGGAAACGACGCAGTGCGTGTGATTTTGAAAGTTTGGATTTTCCTGTCTCAACTGCATGGCTCGAACGAGTTTAATTTCACCTTCACCCGGCACCGTCGTTCCCGAGAGCTCGTATAAAATGTCCGGACCAAAATCTTCTCGGTGTACTTTTGACGCGATGTAATACTCAATCGCTCGATCGACTTTCAGCGCTAACCTCGACCCGGGCGTAATTCCGAGTTTCATCATTCTCGATAAATCCGTCGATAATGGTTCTCTCTCTCCCGACGATAGTCTCACTCGTCGTCGTCGTTGCGTGATGGTCTTAGCCATTGGCGCTGGCCCGTCTAAAGCGAACGTAATCGAATGTCTCGGTCGCGTTCGACGAATGATACCGGTCAACAAACCGAACAACTTTTTGTAAAAGGCGGACTCTGTTTTCGTGTGGTGCGCGGCGACATGCAAGACGTTATTCACATCCACGTACACGTGGTCGAACGATGCCAGTCTTCTAGGGTCCAGTTTATACGCACTTTTAATATCATGCAACGACGACGACGAAGAAGAAGAAGAAGTAAAGTTACTGTTACTTCTGTTGTTGTTGTTCTTCTTCTTGTAGTTTTTTCCTCCGTCTGTTTTCGGTTGAGCGAAGCTCTTCTTGAACTCTTTCTGCATCATCTTGTTAAACCCAGAGATTCCCATTATGACGTACGCGTATATATCTTCTCACGAAAGCGCGCGGCGTTTTCTCTCTCTCTCTCTCTCTCTCTCTCTCTCTCTCACTCTCTCTCTTTGTGTGTGTGTGTGTGTGTATATGTATATATATCTTTCGCTCTTTACTTTACGACCTGACTAATACCGAAGGAAATGTGTTGAGTTCGTTATTGATGATGGAGAATTTTTAATCCCCGGCGACTTTTATATCGCATGTGGGTGGTCGTCCCCGCGGGTTACTAAGAATGCACTCTAATCGAGCGTTTCAGAGAAAAAGAGAAGATTGCGTCGTTTACTCCTTCTCTCACGTCGTCGTCGTATCCTTTCTTCTCTCACCTTCTTTCTCTCTCAAAACGGCCGCCGACAATAAAATTTGGAGTTGGTTTGTCGTTGTTTTGCCTAAAAACTCACCAAAACCTATTTAAATTGGAGCAGAAAGAGCTTTTGGCTTTGTGCAGAAGGAACAACTTTTTTTTACGAGAGTGATTTTGAAGAGTGTGGTAAGCGCCTCACATAGATAGGAAATGACGGGAAGAAAAGAAACATAACACATCACGCTTTTCATGTTGGCGAGACAATATCATATAACTAATCAACAGTATTGTCCCCGCGACCATCATCTCTGCCGTCGATGGTTTGTGAGAGGAAGAGGAAAAGGAAGATTGGTTTTTGTCTGTTTTGCAACGACGACAAAAACAGACAAAAACGAGAAAAACGAAAACGAAAAGAAAAAGAGCAGCGGCAGAAAGAAAGAACGAGTCGACCGACTGGTCTCGAGATTGGGATACTGCGATGGAAGGAGTCGCGTGAAGACTGAATTTCTAAACAGAAATCGACTCTCTCTGTCTTCCAATGCGACGATAGAAATTAAATCTCCGTCGGAGAAAGTAGACCCGAGCGACGTACTCATCGATGGACGACATTTAGAATCCAACGAACTCGACGGGGTGTTGATTTTATTTCACAAACCGAAAAACTGCGTCTGCTCGAAAGAAAAAGAAGAAGGAAATAACGTGTACGATGAACTAATAAAAGCGACTCTAATGGATGAGGACGACGCAGTAAATGGTAAAGAAAGAATAGAGAGATGGTTAAACAGAGTTCCCGAGATCAACACCGTTGGACGTCTCGATAAAGACACGACCGGGGTCCTTCTCTTCACGGACGACGGGAAGCTATTACACGCGTACACTTCTAAAAAGGTAGAAAAAGTGTACGAGGTGACGTGCGATAAAGAGATTCCGTCCTCTTCGATTTCGTTATTTGCTTCAGGAACGATGAAACTTTCGGGAGAACCAAAAGCGTGCTTACCGGCGAAACTCGAAATTCATAAAACAGACGCCGCAAAGGCAACGATTACGCTCTCGGAAGGGAAATTTCACCAAGTAAAGAAAATGTTCTTCGAAGGTTTGGGTTGTATGGTAACCGAATTACACCGATCAAGTTTTGATGGGTTCGTATTGAAAGATGGTTTTGAACCGGGAATGTGCGAACTGTTAGACATTACGAAAGCGCGGGAGGTGTTTAATCTCTGAAATCGAAAGAAAATTGAAGCACTCGAAACTCTTAGTAGTAGGAGGCACCATGTAACAATAATATATATGTTAGTGACTAGTAAACGCCACCCGGCATGTGGAACGCGCCGCAGTACGCCTCAACATCCGCGCGTAACTTGGCGATATCGGCGCTTTGTTTGCAATCAGCGCCCTCGACGTATGCTTTGAAATCTTTCAACTTTGTTCCAGTCGTCACCGAGGCTTTGCACTCGCTCGCAATCGTAACGCCTCGGTCAATAAACTCGGCAACTTTCACGAAATCAACCTCCTTCATGCCTCTAGTCGTCATCGCCGGCGTTCCAATTCTAATACCGCCCGGAATGAGCGCAGACGTATCACCTACGACGGAGTTTTTGTTCAAAGTGATGTGCGCCATGTCGAGAATCTTCTCCACGCGCGCGCCGTCGATGCCTTTCGGTCTCAAATCGCACAAGATCAAGTGGTTGTCCGTCCCGCCAGAGGATAAGCTATACCCTAACTCCGTGAGTTTCTTCGCCAAGGCTTTGCAGTTCGAGCACACTTGCTTTTGGTACTCTTTAAATTCCGGCGTGTTTGCCACTTTCAACGCCACGGCCAACGCGCCGATGGTGTGGTTGTGTGGACCGCCTTGTAATCCCGGGAAGACTGCAGAGTTAATCGCTTGCTCGAACTCTTTTTGGTAAAAAATGATCCCAGATCTCGGCCCTCTCAAGGATTTGTGCGTCGTCGACGTGACAACGTGCGAGTATTCGAAAGGATCGTCCGCTACTTTTGCCGCGACTAAACCGGAGATGTGCGCCATGTCGGACATCAAGTATGCGCCGACATCGTCGCAAATCTCGCGCATTCTCTTGTAATCGTAGTTTCTCGGATACGCCGAGGCACCGGCAATGATAATTCTCGGCCTGAACAACGTCGCGTTCTCGTGCAACTTGTCGTAATCGACCCAACCTTCCTCGTTCAATCGGTACGGCATGGACTCAAAGTACACCGACGTCGCGGAGATCTTCTTCTTCGGCGTGTAGAATCCGTGCGTCAAGTGACCGCCGTGCGGTAAATCCAAACCCATGATTCTGTCGTGCGGGTTCAACAACGCGGTATACACCGCAAAGTTCGCCGGAGATCCCGACAACGGCTGCACGTTTACGCCCCACTCGCTCGGGTTTAACCCGTACAACTCCAAGGCCCGTTTTTGGCACAAGCTTTCCGTTTGATCGATGAACTCGTTGCCACCGTAATATCGGGCACCGGGTAAACCTTCGGAATATTTATTCGTCAAGCACGAACCGTTCACTTCCATCACCGCTTTCGATGTAAAATTTTCCGAGGCGATCAGTTCGCACCCCAAAGCTTGTCTTTCCTTTTCGTTTTGCATGATGGCGAACAACTCTGGGTCTAACTCTTTCACGCCCAAGTCTTGGAACGGATGGGAGGAAGAAGTTGCGTTCGCCGCGGTCGGATCCGCCACCGCTTTGTTCTTTTGAACTCCTCCGTTTCTTTTATTAATATTGTTATTGTTGTTGTTGGACCCCGCAGAAGATGTCGTCGTCGTCGTCGTTTTAACAACCTTCTTCGTCGTGTTTGAATTTCTTCCTCCTTTTTTCGACATCGACGACGACAAAGAAAAAGAGGAAGCACCGACAGAGAGCGCGGCGGCTTTCGAGGATAAAGTAAACATCTCGATGGGCTACTTTTGTTGTTGTTGTTGTTTAATAAAGGATGATGTGATTTTGAGGATGTTTGTTTGTAATATCTCTCTCTGTTTATGATGGATGATGATGTTGATGTGGGGGTTGTTGACGCGTTGTTATTTGAAAAAGTTCCAAGTCCGGGGTTTTTTTTGAAGGAAAATATCTTCGATGACGACGAAGAGCGAAGAGATCTCAGATCAACGAACCACAACAAAAAAAAAGACAAAAACGAAAAAGCGACAAACACAGAAAAACAAAACAGAAATTTATACGAGTATATCTAAAAGAGAGAAAACACTACTCAACGCGGTAATGTTGTCATCAACAATAACAACAACATCAAAAGCATCGTCATCGTTCTTGGTTCAAAATGGATTCGCGACAAACAGGAAAGCGTCATCTTCGTCCCGTCGATGCCCCCCCGGTTTAGCAAGAAAAATGATTACTAATAATAATATCAAAGCGATGGCATCGTCATCGTCGTCGTCTTCTTCATCATCATCGAACGAGAGCAACGACGAGAACAACGAAACGAACGCGTTCCGACTTTCGGGCATCGCGCTGCTACCGATTAGCCTTGCAAATTTATTCAACACGCCAGAGACGTTGACGACGTTTTTAGATTTCAAAGACGCGGAACAGTTTCCAGACTTTACTACCGTGGAGACGTTAACGCACTGGTCAAATTTATTCGGTTCGGACGCGTTTTCGTTAATCACCGTGTGCTCGTGTTACGTGTTGGCAGACGCCGCGGAGAACAATCGCTTGAACTCCCAAACGTACCAGCGACTCGCAGTCGGTAACGTTTTAGTCTTAGCGTCCGTTATTGGCGCTTTAGCATTGACCCAAGTCGTAGGCGAAGCGCCTCGACCAAACGCGTCGGCCATCGTGACATTCACCGGATTATCTTTGCCGTGTTTGTTTGCATCGGTCGGTGCAATCAACACGCACGGGGGTGGGTTTGCTGGAGTTTCAGATTTATTCGCAAAAGATTGGGACGATTTGAAGGACTTCTCCAATAAAGACGCGTCGTACTTATCGCGATATTATAAGCTCAGTTTCTTTACGACTTTGATCGTCGGCGGCGCGTTTGCGTTCTCACCGACTTCTCCCTTAAGTGCTATCAACGAACCATACGCGAGCGCGGAGTTTATTAGAAGATTGTTTGGTCTAGGCGCGGTTTTTGGGTTAGCGCCAGCGCAGTTTGTCTTATTAGACGCGAGTAAACGAAACAGATTAGGAGGAGGCACGTTCAAGAAACTGAATTTATCCATCGCCGCGTCAATTTTTCTCATTGACTTTATGACGGTGTGGGGCTTTGGGAAGATTGCTGAAATCGCGACTCCGGATCAAATACAGGTTTTGAACGAGGCGAGCGCGACTGGAGGGATTTCTCAAATTTATAACTACGTAGGCGCGATTTCGGTTTCCTTTGCCATCGCTGGTGTATATCTTTATCAGGGATTGTTTGCGAAGAAATAAAAGCGCGCCTGTCAATCTATAAAGTAGTTTATTCTTTCAACACGCAAAATGTAATTCTAATGATACTCCTTACTAGTATATAATTAATTATCGAGCAACTCATCGGTAAATGCGGTGAATAATTGCGTTTCGCAAAAGTTTTTCATAAACGAGCGATCGCGTCCGACGTACGAATCGACGAGTTCGTCTTTAAGCAACACCGCCACTTTCTGCCCATCTTTTCCAACTTCGGCGATGGAATAACTCCGAATGCGACCCAGTATCGCATCGCGCATGTGATTTCTGAAGCACTCACCGAATTCCCCGCACAGCTTTGAAGATTTCTCCGATGGTTCTAAAACCGAGGAGAACACCTGCGTTTCGGCAGCCAGGCGGATGGAGGCGTGTATCGGTCTCAATTTTTCTCTGAGTTCGTGCCAGTTTGGTGCCGTTGCCACTATACCACCCATGATTTTGATTTCGTCTTTATACGCATTCAATCGCGTGATGTGCTGCGTGCGTTGTCGTATGTCGTTGGTTTTGTGCTGAATGCCTACGATAAAAGGCACGGGCGCCTCGAGAAAATCAGTCATCGAATTCGGCAAAATTGGTAAAAACAATCCTCTTGGACGCAACGGACGTAACATCGCTAGCAAAGATAAAATCACGCCGGATAGCTGACCTAAATTCGGAGAGAAAACGACAACCTGTTTCTCCAATAGCGCGCAAGCCATGAATGCCATGATATTCTCAATGCTCAACGATCGACACAAAGCCGCAATCGCCCAAGGTTCGATGTGCGCGGCTTCCTCGTCATATGTGTAGGTGATTTTCCCAACAGAATCGCGAATGCATTTCCTTTCAAAGCACGGGTCATCTGTTGTACTCACGGGCCGATAAAACGGAATCGGCGCATCCAGAATGCTCTTCTTCTTTTTAGAATTTAAGGCTTTGCCCGCTTCATCCTTTATCAAAGGACCGTTGAAAACACGCGTCGCGTCGCCAAGTTTCGGAATTGACTCGGCGTGAAAGGACTCGAGTATCCGCAACGAATCATCGTTCTTCCGTGTTTGTTCCTCCACGCTCATATTGAGACCGTGTGACGATGTAGCCTTGACGTCGCTATCTGTCTTGCTCTTTAGAGTTCGCGGCGCTTCTTCGCTAAAGTTGAGATCGCGCGCAATATTTTTACTCTCTTCGTCTTCACCGCTCGTCTTTGGAAGTGGAGGTGGAGGCGGTTTCGTCGGAGTAATGCCAGAACGCGAAAACGCCATCTCCAAATCCTTCATTAATCGTCTCTCGTCTCGCCGTAACCTTTCCAGTTTTTCTGAGGTGACTACTGCTCTCAAGACTTCAAATGTCGTCTTAAAAAACGGCGTTTTCGTGATGAAGCAATAACACCTAGGCGCCGCGACGAGGTACTTTCTCAAGTTTGCCTCTTCCCCTCCTCCTTCCCCATCGCCGCCGCTAGGTATAGTCTCCTCCGAAAAAGAAGAATTCGGCGATAGCGCAGACGACAACGATGAAGACGCGATGACCGGCATTTGACTCACAAACTCGTTCGCGTATAAGCAGACTCCATATAAAGGTTCCTCTCCGCTTTCACCACCAGTCAATCGAAAGACAAAACTCGAAGTGTCGTGAGTTTTCTGGGCGTTGCCGTAAGCCACCTCTAAAATTTTCGACATCGACGCCGTTTTCTCCACTAGTTTTGGTTCCACGCCACTCGGGAAACAAAAGTGTGCGATTGATTCAACATCGAACGATTGCTGCGCCGTTCCGTCTTCCGTGTTGCTGTCTTCGTCGTCTCCTTCTATTCGAGCTTTAGGAGAAGGAGGATAGGAAAACAAAACGTCCGCCGAGTACGTCTCTCCAACCGTTCCTCGATGCGGCGGCGTGTGTTTCGGGTGCGATACGCGCACGTCTTTGGAAGAGCGTCTTCTGCTATTACTATTACTGTTGTTATGACTATTATTATTATTATTATTCGGATTTTGTTGTTGTTGTTGTTGTTGTTGTTGTTGTTGTTGATGACTAGCTTCGCGAAACTCTCTCGGCGAATCCGCCACCGCAGTAAAATCGCTCCGGTCCGGATGTAAACCAACCACGAGAAACTTCTCGAACGTAAACTTTGTTTTCCTCTTTCCCTTATCTGTAGACGAATATATACTTTCATCATCGTCATCATCATCGACGTCGTGGTCTCCTTCCTCGCTCACTTTCTCGATGTTCGCGTTTGCGTTCTTTTTGTTTTTTAGTTTTCGATTGGATTGTAACCACGACCGTTTCTCTGCGGTTTTCGCTTCTGGATTAAACCAAGTCACGTGATGCGTGTTATTATTATTGATATTCGGTCTAAATTTCTTCTTCGAATTTGAATTTGAATTCGTCGTCGTCGTCGCCGCCGTATTTTCAGTCCCGACGAATCGGTTCGAGGTCGGGGAAGGCGTTTTGAACGCGTCCTCCTCCTTGGAACTTTCTTCTTTCTGTTCTGGAGGTGGAGAAAAAGGGGAATTCACGTGGAACTCTTCTCCGCCTCCTTTTCCTCCTTTTCCTTCTCCTCCTCTGCCATCGCCACCATCATCCGCTGTTTTTTTCTCCTCTGCTTTGTTCATCATCATTTAGGACTAATAGTATTAGTACTATTACCAAAAGAGCAACACCATCATCCCTTCTTTATTATATGTCCCTTTCTTTTGTCGTGTCATTTATTTGTTCTCTTTTTTTGTTCGTGTTGTGACGTTTAACTGTCTCGTCGATTTTACTCTTCTTCTCTCTCTCGAAAAAAGAAGTCGACCTTTCTTCACTTCTTAGAAAAAAAGTAGAGGATGCAAAACAGCGGCAGCAGCAGTCGACTGCGCCGTTGTTTCTCCTCCACCATCCTCACTCGTCCCATGGTGTTGTTGTTGTTGTTCGTATTTTTCGTCTCCAAACAACAAACGAACGCGCAATGGCACACGTCTGGGAAAAAAGCCGCTCCGTTTAAAGCGAGGAAAAGCGAAGACCGATCGGGAAAGTTGGAAAATATCGCGTTCGTGTGCGCGGGATTCCCGTGGATGTACGGTCCGTATCAGATGCAAGGCGATCAACTGATGAAAATTTTGAACGAAAAGTATAATTTTAACACGTATTGGATGATGCGAGGGAATAACGTGCACAATATACCACCGGGAGTGTATACGGGGAGAGAAATCTCCAATTTGACACCACCACAAGTGCCGAAAATGCCACACGACTGGGACGCTTCACATTTAAAGTTTCTCGGGTTACCAGCGAGGACGAAAGTGACGAGCGTGATTGCTCGCGTAAACGGTGCCGCTGCATCCATGTCCGAAGTGAACGACGCGTCCAAATTATACGGTATCGACGCGTTTATCGTTTTAGGCGATATCAACGTCGTCTACCACGACTCGTACGATTTTAAAGTACCGACCATCGCCTGGGTGCCGTTCCATTACAATACCGTCAGGGGATCGAATAAAGCCCTGCTGAAATCGTACACGTATGCGGTTGGATTATCGCCGTCGACGACGAAAGTCATCGCGGACGTGCGATCGGACGTGGCGTATATTCCACATTTCATAGACGCGAACGTTCTGGAATCCGCCGCGGAGACTTGGTTAAAGAAAGAACGCAGATTAAAAGGGAATAAGAATAAATCGGACCGAGAAATTGTATTTGACGCGAACAAATACGATAAGATGTTTAAAAGACGTCCGTCGTCGTTTAGTGCGGTAGAAACCAGTCAAGATGGTGATGACGACGATGTGTTTTTAGTGCTCGCCTCGGGGACGAATTACGAAGGCGCCGATAGGAAAGGGTGGGATGTCGCCATCCAAGCGTTCGCGAAATTTCACGAGACACACCCAGAAATCAAGAAACATTTATGGGTGCATTCGTTCTCGTCTACGCAAGTCATGCGCGACCACGATGGGAACGGAAATAAAGCGCCTCCCGAGTTGGCACCGCAAGGCGTCGATTTGCGAGGATTGGTCCAGGAAATGGATTTGCCGCCGGACATTTATACGGTCGACATCGACTTGCACCCACGAGGACGAGTTGCGGCGATGAAAGTTCACGCGGACGTGTGCTTACACCCTTCAAAAGTTGAGGGTTTCGGGATGAACGTGTTGGAGTGTCAATCGGTGGGGACGCCAGTCGTGACGACAAAGTTTCGAGCGATGGAAGATTTCACGCGAAACGGCATCTCTGTGCCCCCTGCGCAATGGGAACACTTGGCCGCTTTAGGTGGAAAGTGGGTTATGCCTGACGTGAAAGGCGTTGCAAAGGCATTAGCTGAGATTGGTAAGAAGCGGAAAACCGCGGAATGGAAGAAAAAGAGCAAAGATGCCGTAGAGTGGATTAAGGAAGAGTTCTCGCTCGATCGCGTCGCCGCCGGATTCGACGGCGTGTTGAAATTGGCTTTGGAAACGCACACGAATAACCTTCCATTCATGCTCTCGAAGATGAAAGAAGCGCCATCGTTCGCGGAGAGACCCATCTTTCACGTCACCACAGATGTGCACCCGAAACAGGCAGATTGGGACGAAGAGTGGATGTTGTACCACCGACCGGATGTGCGCGTGGATTACGAGATGGTGCAAGAAATGCTTCACGACTTGACGACGAAAGAAGGCGAAATGGTGTCGTTGGCGTTTATCGTGTGCAAAGACGTACGTGGAATACCGATTGAATTTCAAGTTGAAGAGCGCGATTACGATGGCGTCCATCGGTTCAACACGGAGCACCCAATTTTACTCCCGACGTGGGCGTTTGCGCAAGCGCAACAAAATTTCCCGTACATCCATAACACCGCGTGGATGTTAGCGGGAAACTCGGACCAACAATTTATTAAGATGTTCCCACCGGGTGCGGCGCAAGTCATGAATCCGATCGAGATTAAAACGTATAGCGACGAGCTTTAGTTATTGTGTGTTGCTTGCTTATTCGAGGAAAAATGTAGAAGTACTCGAAATAGATTGTCACTACTGATGTATGTAATAAATATGTGCGATTAAAAAAATATATTTCTTATTTCATCACGTCCGCGATGACTTGGTCCTTAAACACCGGCAAATCTGGATGCGCATATAACGGCTGAAATTCCTCTGGTTTTCTATCTTCCCCAACTTTTGCCAATTTGCTTTGGAACGGTTTGCACCCTTTACTCATTCGCATGAAGAGCTCGTGCCATCTCAAATCGCTCGTTAACTCCGGGTGGAAACTCGTCGCCAACAAGTTCTTCTGTTTCACCGCCACCACCACCGATTCTATGTCCACGCCCATTTCTTTCTTTTTCTCCTCGGATAAGTAATATTTCGCTAAAACCTCGACGTTTTCCCCGACTTTTTTAATCGCCGGAGCTCGGATAAAAATCGCTCGACACTTGACGTCGTTTTCTGAACACCCCGGGATATCGCACGGTATCGTCGTCTCGAAAGAATCAATTTGCGAGCCGAAAAAGTTACGAGAAACGTCCACGTTGATGCCACCTAATAACTCTTGACCACCTTGCTTGGCGCCTTGTTCGATACGATCGGCTAAGAAGATCAACCCCGCGCACGTCCCCCACACGCACCGTTCTCCCTCGTCCTCAAATTCTCTCAACGCATCGAACAAGTTCCATCGTCTCGCGATGTTCGCCATGGTGGTACTTTCCCCACCTGGGATGATCATTCCTTGGCACCCTTCCAACTGAGACGCGGAACGAATTTCAACCGCTTCGCCACCACATCTTCGAATCATCGAGCAGTGCTCGCGAAAGGAACCTTGTAAAGCCAGGACGCCGATTTTTATTTTATCTTCTTGTTGTTGTTGTTCTGCCATCGTCACTTTTCTTTTTCTTGTCTGATGTGATGAAAATGTGATGCACAAAATTAAACTCTCTTGTCTCGTTCTTTTTTGTTCTCCTTTTTCTCTTCTGTCTGGTTTCAAAAATTTAAAAATTCCTCTTCCGAAAGAAAGACATCTCTCTTCTTCTTTCTTCTTCCTCACTTTAATGCATATTAGACTCATCGCGGCGCGTAATCATCAGTTCATCGTCTACTCCTCGCGTATTAGTAGTATTAAACGTAGTAATTTTATCAACAACTACAACAAAAGAAGATTATTGCACGACAACATAAAAATGGGATCCGGAGGTGAAGGTTTTACGAACGAAATCGAAAAGAAAGCGAAAATGATGCCATCAGAAGAAGACGAAACATTATTTGAAAATAAGCTGAGAGTAAAGAAGCTTTCCGAGCACGCGACGGTTCCCGTCAGAGGTTCAGGCGGAGCGGCTGGGTACGATTTATCCGCCGCGTACGATTGCGTCGTCAAAGCGAAATCGAAAGAGCTCGTCAAGACGGACTTGTCCATCGCGATTCCGAAGAACACGTACGCTCGAATCGCTCCGAGAAGTGGTTTGGCGTATAAAAAATTCATCGACGTCTTAGCCGGCGTGGTGGATTACGATTACCGCGGGAACGTCGGCGTTATTTTGGCCAACTTTGGAGACGAGGATTTTGAGGTGAAGAAAGGCGACCGAATCGCACAAATGATCTTGGAGAGGATCACTACGCCGGAGTGCGTGGAAGTCGAAGACTTGGAAGCGACTGAGCGCGGCAGCGGCGGTTTCGGTTCGACCGGAGTGAGCAAATAAACTATCGACAACGCGTTCTTTGATCATAATCAGCAGCGCTATTACTACTAAACCGTTCTTGCTTGTCCTTATTTAATTAAATATACGCGTACTTTTATATAATTTACATGCACGTATTACGTATTACTTAGTTCTAGTACTTACAGTGTGCATTTTTGAATTTTTTGCTTTTTTCTTCATTCTCTTTTTTGTCCTCATCGAGGGAGAAAATATACAACAACAACTAATACATACTAATGTCTGGTGTTCAACTGACTGAGAATCTCATCAAAACACTGGACGGTGGTGGAAAGGACGACGATTCGTTCATTCCAGCGCCGGGTGGATTTCAAGGCCCGAGAGATGGTTACATTTTCCAAAACGGAGAAGCAGGCGTCGGGTATTACAGAGAAGAAATTTTCGCCGCCAAAGAAGATTATGATGATGAGGTATTGGTAAACGACAACAACGCGAAAAGGCGCAAGACGTCCAACGAGACCGCGACGACGACGACGACGATGAAGAAAAAGTCAACGATAGATTACGATAAAATGCTCGCAGAAATCGAGCAGAACAACCCGGACATTACCAAAGAGACCACGGAATTAACAGAGAAGAGTGTCAAGAAGTTAGTGATTCAATTCGAAAGAGCTTTGAACGATAACGTGGAAAAGAGAGCAAAGTTTTCGACGAAACCGGAGAAGTTTTTAGATTCAGAGGTTGACTTGGACAACGCGATTAAGAATTTACAGTCGTTGGCATCTGCGCCGAAATTATATCACGTTTTGATCGATACGAAGTGCGTTCCGAGTTTACTCTCCGTGCTGGCGCACGAGAACGAGGACATATGCGTAGACATTTTAGAGCTGTTTCGAGAGTTGTTCGATCCAGACGCAAGCAATGAAGGAGAAGAGGATGAGAACAGACAGGCGTTTCAGTTGCTGAACTGCTTAAGAGAGAACGACGGAATCAAAATGTTCGTCGATTGTTTGATGGATAGATTCTTTTCGAAGCGAAAGAAGAACGAAAGAGAAGAACGAGAAGAAAAAGATGATGATTTAGCCAGAGAAGAGACGAAACGAAACGCCGAGGAGACTATTTTGCAAATCGTAGAAAACGCGATCGAAATCAGCGGAGGCACGAGCGAGATTTGCGAATACTTTTTAAACGAAAGCAACACTCGATTGAAAGAGTACTTACTCGAAAGAGTAGGCAAAAAACAAGGCACGGATGGTGTGAAGTTACAAGCGTCCGAGTTGCTTTCAATTTTAACCACCGGATGCGACGAAACTGTGAAGAAATCTATGTTGTTAGCGAACGATGCGTTTATGGATCCAATCATGATGGCTATTGCATGCTACAAAAAGAAAGAACCGCAAGATAGCGAAGAACGAGAAATCGTCGAGAATCTCGCCGACGCCTTGTGCGCTTTGCTCCAAACGAAGAAAGGTCAAGAGACTTTTTTCAATTTAGAAGGTTTAGAGTTGATGTTGATGTGCGTGAAATCAAAACTATTCGTTCGAGGCTCGGCATTGAAAATTTTGGATTTTGCGTTGACGGAGAACGAACTCGGGTGTTTGAAATTCATCGACGCGTTTGGTTTGAAAACCATCTTTTCCACCTTTGTCGGTTGTTTCGGCGGCGACGAAAAGAAGATTAAAAAGATTCGCAAAAAGTACGGCAACGATTACGTCGACGCCGAGTGCGAACGCACGTTATCCGTTATCGCCTCTCTGTTTCAAAACATCGACATTTCGAAAAACACGGACAAGTATAACCGCGTCGTCTCGAAGTTTGTGGAAGACTCGTTCGTAAAACTTGATTTGCTCGTCGAATCGTACGTTTCCTACGGCAAAAGAGTCTCGAAAATCGAACTCCCCAACGACGAAAACCCGCAAGACTCCGAGGACGAGCAAGACATATACCTAGAAAAGCTCGATCACGGATTATCGAGCTTAGAAAACGTCGCCATTATAATCGCGCATTTATGGGCGACGTTAGACGATGCTATTCAAAAGCGGATTTTCGTCGATTTAGAAAACAACGAAATCGACGTCTCTCACGCCAGAGATGTTTTGAGAGACCGAGCGAAAAACATCGGCGATGGTGGTGGCGAGCAGGTACAAAAGGATAAAGTTGATCAACTTCTCACGCTGGTGTATTCGCTATACATGCCAGATGAGGTTCGGCCTGGTGATGAATGAGAGAGTTAGATTTTTAGAGAGAGAGAGAGTTAGAAATGAACTCGTAATGAAGAGAAAAGAGAGAGAAGATTCACCTAAATTTATCCACACAATAAAAGAGACACACACTTCTTCCATTTCTTCTTCAACGCCTCTCTCTCTCTCGCGGAGCAAGGAAAGCAGAACAAAGCAAATGCGCGGCGCGCACTCATCGTGCTCTACATTTTCTTCTCAACAACGCCTTTTTTATTCCCATCGTCGTAATCATTATCATCATCAGCAGCATCAAAAACATCATCAGCATTTAAGTCAAACTGTCGTAAAAAGAATGAGAGGAACCCCTAATGATGATAATAAAAACGACGGCTTCCGTCCCATGGAGAGAGAAGCGCACGAAGACGTAATATTGGAAGAGAACGGAGATTTATACGTTTTTGGATACGGTAGTATCGTGTGGAAGTTTGAGATTGAAGGGATTGAACCGATTGAAACCGTTCGGTGTAAAGCCTTCGGGTGGCAGAGAAGATTTTATCAGGGAAGCTCTGACCATCGTGGCACGTTAGAATTTCCGGGAAGAACTGTGACCATGACGAAATGCTCGAAGAACTCGCCCGTGTCTGGCGTCGCGTACAGGATTAAAAGAGAAGATGTGGAGAAGTGCATGGAGAATTTAGAGTTTAGGGAAAAGCAGTACGATTTACGCGTGCAGTTAGAAATTTATGAAGACGACGACGGCGGCGACGCGAAGAAGACGAAGAAACTGATTAGCTCGAAGGCGGTGTGTTGGATAGCGACAGAGGACGAGAAGAACGTGAACTGGGTAGGCGAACAAACGGTAGATGAAATAGCAACGGTCATAGCTAACGCGCGAGGACCTTCCGGTCCGAATTACGAGTATTTGTTCAATTTAGCGGACGCGATGCGATCGTTCAACATCGAAGACGAACATTTATACGAGTTGGAAGCGCAAGTGAAGAAGCTCTTATTAGGTGATAACGTTGAAGTATAGAGTAGAAACAGTATTTTATTATTACATCAATCAAAATTTACTCGGAGAACCGACCATAAACTCGTTGTCTTCTTTCTCGGTGCCAAAATACCGATCGCCAAACTCCCCGACTCCGGGCAACACGCGATTATCATCCGACAATCCCGCGTCGACTTCGGACGTGATGATTTTCATCCTCGGGAATTTAGTGCACAGTTGGTGCACGCCTTGCGTGGACGCAATCACGGAGACGAACAAAATGCGCTCCTCCAAAACACCCTCGGCCTTTAACATATTTATCGCCGCCATGGCGGAATATCCAGTCGCTAACAACGGGTCCAAGAGTAAGACGTACCGTTCGGAAATGTCATACGGCAATTTCTGGTACAAGACGTCCGGTAATTTACTCACGTCTAACTCGTCCTCGTCGGAATCTAAGTTGTCGATATTTTCCTCCTCTTCAACTGGTGGCGATTCGCGTCGCAATAAATCACTTCCCAACCCATCTTTATCTCTTCTTTTCACTAAAATTTTACCAATCTTGATGCCTTTGCAACACGCTCTCAACGCGTTTTCCATCGCCTCGCCGCTTCGAATCATCGACACGCCGCATATTTTTGAATAAAAGGAAACGCCACGGTACGTCTCTCCAGTCGGTGTTTCAATCTGGTGCTCTTTAAACGGCAAATACCCCAACGCGTGTTCAACGACTAAACGAATGATGCGGTCGGAATAAAAGACGAAATCTGACCTGGACACCGTTCGGTCGCGAATAATCGTATGCATCCCTCGAATCTGGAAGTGCGGCGGTAACACGACCAAGTTGGGGTAAATTCTCCTCAAATCTGTTTGGCCGAGCTTTGTGCGAATGTGCTTCGCGATTAAATCAATCGCGACGGAGTTTTGACCACCCGCCCAAGGGATGATGATATCGGCGTTTCTCTTCGACGGCGACACGTACGCCTCAAACATCGGTTTCACGAACGTCGTGTATTGTAAAATCACCCCGTCCACCTGCCTCCCGCGCTCCAACGTGTCCCTTTTCATTCTTCTCGCCAAACGTAAATCATCGTCGGTGTCTACGAAAATCTTCATGTGGCACAAGTCTCTCACCGCTTCCATCGCTAACACCAAAATACCTTCGATGATAATCACGTCCCCGGGTTCGACGTTAATATCCACCCCTTCTTTCCTCGAGTGCGTCACGAAATCATACACCGGCACTTTCACGTTCCTTCTTAACAGTAAATCTTTCAGCGTCTTCACGATCAAAGGCCATTCAATCGCGTCCGGGTGATCAAAATTGTACTGTTTCACGTTTCGCCTCTCCTCCTCGGTTAAAGGTCGATAAAACGAGTCCTGCGCTAACAAAACCACTCGTTTCTCTTGCAACGAGTTCATGATGAGATTACACACGGTGGACTTCCCAGACGCCGTGCCTCCGGCGACGCCGATCAAAAATGGTTCCCGATTCCCTCCGTTCGCGGAGACGCGTTCGTCCACTTTCGAGCGGAACGAATGTTGGTCTCCCTTTTGGTGGTGGTTTTGGGACAACGAAGGCATGGACGCGCTCGACTCTAATAAACTACTATTATTCATTGTGTTGTTGTTGTTATTATTATTGATTTTCCTCCTCCCTTTCCCGACCGAACAGTTCAACTCCATCAGCTGCGAGATGTGCTTCGAAGGACTTCCGTTCCCGTTGAATATCGCCTCTCCGGAAGGCGTGGATAACGCCGGGTTATTCGGAGAGCGCGGAGAGGAAGAAGTTGGAGAATCCGGGGGCGTTCGAGAGAATGTCGTGTGTCGCATTTTTCCTCTTTTACTATTCTCCGTCTCCGTTCTTTGTGTGATCGAGAAAGAAACTCGCTCTTCGTTTATTATATAATCTCGTTTCAACCGCGCAGTTGTGAGGAGGTGCAAACAAACAACAACTTTAAAGTGCTTTTTGTGCGGCAAAAGAAGAGTGGAGAAAATTTTTCTCTTGATTAGTTGAAAAAACGGAGTGATGCGTACACTAGTAGAGTAGTTTTAATAAAAAGCCGCTCAAGAATAAATAACAATTTTAATAAGAATAAGAATCACGCAGTTCAATATAATCAATCAATCAATCGATGGGTAACTCTTCGCCTTTGCGTAAGAACAACGGGGTTAACCCGCCGTCTCCCCACGGGGCTAACACGGCGTCAGCGGTCGTAAACAAGCCGTGCGCTACGACGCCGTCCACGCTTTCAATTTCCGCTTGGATTTGAAATGGAGTACAGTCTTCTCCAGCTAAAACGAATCCCTTGGTGTATCGTCCACCTTTTATCGCGTCTTCAAACTTTATGTCTATTATGGTTGTCGTCCCATCTGAGGAAACGAACGGGTTTTTCCCGCCCATCGGGTGCGACTGTTCGTCTCCCGACTGACCTCGTCTCCACAATTCCGCGTCGCCTAAAAACAAATCGTCCAAATCCTCCGCGGTTTCTTCCCAATTCTCCATTTCAATCTCGACTGGAACGGAACCACCGACGTACTCTCGAAACTGTTCGGTCAACAAGATCGTTTTCAACGATTTCTTCAACACGTTTCTCGTCGTCGCGATGGACGGTTGTATCGGCGTTTGCGTTCTATCTAAGATTGAAACGATGTTCCCGTCGTAAATAGCCGTTTCGTTCGGTTGCAAGAACACCACATCAATCGCCAGCGCCTCTTCGCAATCCACCACGGGTGCCAACCCTCTCAGCGCCAACTCTTTCGCCGCTAACGTCGACACCGGCACGTATTTCACATCAAACACTTTCTCTGTCTCCAAGACGTCGAGCAACTTCGAACATATGCTTCCGGTGCCGACGGCGATGGTCATCCCGGTTGAGATCTCCGAGGCGGCTTTTTTAGCCACCACGAGTATAGTTTCGTCGAAACTCGTGGAGGAGGATGATGACGAGGAAGTGGCCTCGCCCTCCTCGTTATTGTTGTTCGATGATGATGATGATGATGCCGAGAAGACAAATCCTCTTCCTCTTCTATTCTGTTTGTTCTTTGTGTTTGCATTTCTACTCGCGAAGAAGCGTTTAATCTGTTTCCTCGACGACGACGAAGATGAAGACGAGGAGGAGGAGGAAAAAGAAGTGCTCGTCCTCGCGAGAGTCGTTGGCGACGCTAAACAAACTCTCGACATTATTATTTCTATTATTATTTGTGGAGAAAGTCTTCATCGAATCCTCAGAAAAGAAGAGAAAGAAAAAAAAACGAACGACAACACACGAACGCACAGAGTTCCTCCAACATGTCCTCTCCCTCTCCCTCGTCGTCGTCGTCTTCTTTATCGTTCCGGATTTGCACGTACAACGTCCTGGCGCAGTGTTACGTGAAATCCGAGTGGTTTTCATGGACGAAACCTAAATCGTTACTCAAGTGGAAACAAAGACGTGAACACCTGAGGAGGAGACTGAGGGACGACGAACTGGGAAAAGTCGATGTGTTCTGTTTACAAGAGGTGGATGAGTTTGAAAACGAGTGGAGAGAGTTCATCGAGAACGAGTTGAACATGGGCGTGTTTTACAAACGAAGAACGCAGAAATCGAACAACAAGAAAGATGGGAGTCTGGTGTGTTGGAACAAGGAGAAGTTTGAGTTGCTAGATACATTAGGTGTGGAATTTAACGAGGTGACGAAAACACTAGATTTAGATATAAAAGAAGTTGAAGGGTTTGAAGAAGAGGAAAAGAGAGAGTACGAACGGGATTGCGTCGCAGCGTGCGTGATGTTGCTGCACAAAGCATCTAACGTACCCATCACGTGCGTTTCGACGCATTTGTATTGGGATCCAGCGAAGGCGTTCGTAAAATTAAAACAGGCGGAATATCTGCGCGAAGAAATCGAACGATGGTCGCAAACGAAAGGTAATATTTTAATCGGCGGCGATTTTAACAGTCTCGCGACTTCGGACGTGTATAAGAGTATGATTGAGAACGATTACGTGAGCTTAATGCGAGATGATGAGACTCGTCGAGAACCGGAATATACGAACGTGACGCCGTCGTTTACGGAAACGATAGACTACATCTTCTCTTCAAAAAATTGGATTGAAAAAGTCACTCACAGAGGAAAAGTTAAGAACAGAGATTTGTTGTTCGACGGATGTCCTTGCGAAGGTGAACCAAGCGATCATTTACCGATTTATTGCGACATCGAGCTCAAGAAGGCCGCTGCAAATTAGTTATATAGAGTTAGTTTAGCGCGTATCTAGTACTAGTACCTGTTTTAAATTAGTTAAATTATGTCGCCGTAGCCAAGAATGTCGTTCGTGAAATAATTCACGCTCTCTTCGCTGTATTTCGCCAAAGAAACCTCCGCGGTCGATATCGGCGTAGGTTCCAAGAACCGCCTCGCGTCGCGAACTTTCTTCAACTGCGAGGGATCTTCGTCAATGTTAAACAGCGATATAATAATTTTCAACACCGCCTCTTGTTGCGTCCATTCGTCGCACATCAAGAATTTCAAAACTACAGCTTTGATGTACCCAAACTCTTGCTTGTCTAATCCTCTATTGCTACTGGTAACGTTATTGTCGTCTCCGGCTTTAAGCGAGCTGAAACTCGAATTTCGCGAACCGATGACGCCACCAGCACCAGCACCAGTACCACTTAACTTTCGTAACTCGTCGCACTCGGCGTCTTTTTCCGTCATAATTTTTCTCGCTTTCTTTCGCCACGCGTCAAACTCAAGTTTCAACGTTTCCAGTTCTTTCTTCAACTCCTTAATCGTATCCATCGCGGTCGCTTTCGATTCTTTCGCTCGTTTCAACGCGGTTTCCAACGACGATACCAACGATATTTCGTCCTCCTCTTCTCGCGAGGAAGACACTGAATGAGAAGAAGCTGCGGCGTTGTTGTGCTTTTGTTCTGAAACTATCGTTTTCATTTGATTCTCGAGCGCTGAATATTCTCTCTTAAACTCGCTCAATTCTTTCTTCGCCTTGTCCAACTCGTTCGCTTTCCCTTCAAACGATTGCAAGCACCTCTCTAACTCCTTCTCTTTCAATTCTAAGCTATTCAGCAGATCCTTTCGTTCAATTTCTAATCGCGCGTTCTCTTTGGTCTTGTCCGATCTTTGTTCCAATCTCTGTTCGAACTCCAACTCCATGTCCAAACGCATCGCTTCCATCTCCGATACCGCCTCGTTCTTTTGCATTTCAAAATCGTCTTTTTGCTCCTTCATGCTTTTTAGCTGTTGCTCAATCGCCGCGAGTTTCGTTTCGCTTCTCGTTTTCGATTCGTTCGCGACTGTTTTAGCGTCCTGTAAATCATCTCTAGTCGTTACTAACTCCTGTTCGAGTTCGCGAACTCGACGAGAATATTCTCGCGAAGTTTCTTTTGATTCCTTTAATTTTTCCTTCATCTCCTCGAGTTGTTTCGTGCCCGTTTCGTTCGCTTCGCTTTCGAGTTGTCTCCCCCAATCCATGGCATCGTTTGCTAAAGTCTCAAACTTTTTCGCCGTTTCTTCCGCCTCTTTCACTCTCGACTCGAGCGTTTTGATTTTCGATTGAAACTGTTTCTTCTCCTCTCGCGCTTCTTCGAGCGCTTTTTCGAGTTTCGTCTCCCCTTGGGAGAGATTTTCCGAGGCTGCTTTTTTCCACTGCGACACCGTACCTTCCATAACTTTTAGTTTCTTCTCGTGTTTTGATTGAAGCGTTTGGTCTTTTTTCGAGTCTTTTTCGTTCTTTTTCGACGCGGACACTTTAGCGTTTTCAGTCATTTTTGCCAGTTGGTCTTTCAGCGACGCGATGGCGTCCTCCTTCGATTTCAACTCCTCTTGTAATTTCTTCGCGGCGACGTCAGATGTGGCATCTTTTTCCTCTTCTCTTGGTGGTGGTGGTGGTGGGGGTGGTTCGACCGTCTTCTCTTTCATTTCCTTTTGCATTTCAAGTTTTTCCTCTTCCAGTTTCGCATTGAGCGAAGAGGCTTTGACCAACTCTTTCCTCAAATCCTCCACCTCTTGTTTCAACGCGTCTCTTTGCGTTTGACACGTCTGGTAATTCGCTTCCACGTCTTCCAACACGCGTTTACATTTCTTTGTATTTTCTCGAGAAACTTCTAAATCTTCCTCGATTTCCTTCATCTCTGTTTCCAACTCATTAACTTGCTCTTCGAGTCCAACGACGAGAACTCTGTTCGTCGCCGTCTCTATTTCCGCGCATTTCTTGCTCGCCGCGTCAAAGTTTTCCTTCCCTTCCTCCTCTCCGTTTTCGCTCTTCGTTAACTGTTTCAATTTTTCTCTCAGAAGTTCATTCTCCGCTAAAACCTTCGCGATTTGCGCTTTGTGCAACATTTCCAGTTCGCTCACATCTCGGGTATCGAGCGCTCTCAGCCGTTTCGCGCTTTCGATCGGTAATCGAACGTAATCGCCTTTGTTTTTCTTTTTTTCTGCTCCTGCTTGTTGATTCTGTTCCTCCTCTCGTTCTTGTTCTTGTTCTCCTCGCGACGAAGAGGTGGTCGTTTGCGCCAGGCGCATTTGCTCCTTAAACTTCTCCGCGTTTTCTTTGGCGATGTTCGATACTTGAGAGAATGTCTCTCCAAAGTTGGAAAAGAACGCGGCGGTGTTCATTAAACCTGCGTTCGGTTGTTGTTCTTGTTCTCGTTGTTGTTCCTGTCTTTCCCGGTTGTTGGCAACATCTTCCTCTTCTTCTCTCGACTTTAAAGACATTTGCTTTTACTAAAGAAAGAATAAAGAAAAACCTTCTCTCTCTCTCTCTCTCAATTGTAACGCGGTTACGCTGTATTTATTACACACGCACACGCGCGCGCAGGAGTACTCCTTCTGAGGTATTAAAAAGGTGCGTTTCAGATATAAAATGTTTTTGTCCCCTTTGCTTTGGGTGGTTCGTCGTGGGAGCTCTGTGGAGTTTTTTCTTCTTCAAAAATTCTTCACACAGGACAGACAGACGACAGACAAAAAAAACAAAAAAAGGAGAAAAAAAGAAGACTCTAATTAAGGAAAGAAGAACTGACGATGATATATGCGACGAGAATATCGACGATGCGTTCTCCGAATCGCACGAGCGGTGATGGTGTCGCGACGACATCATCGTCTTCTTCTTCCTCCTCCTCCTTTTTTAGTAGCAGTCGTCGTCGTGCTCTTCGCAAAAATAAATGTCTGAATTTGAAACCGTCGAAAAGAACGACGACGGCTTTTTCTTCTTCTAAGTTGCCGTTAGAAGATTTCGAAGAAGAAGAAAACAAAAGAGGAGCACAAAAAGGAAATAGAATACAGTCGGACTGGCTGGACTCTTCGCAAGAACTCAACCTCTTCAATATGAATAGTAGTAGCATTTCGACGATGGAAGAAGAGGAAGAGAGAAGACAAAGAAGAAGAAGCTCTTCGAAGAAAAGAGAAGCAAAGATGAAAACAAATTCGTCCTTCTTCACCACCGCGGAGGAACAAGAACGGATTGATTTTTTATCCATCACGTCGGAGGAGTTCAGAAAGGCGAGAGCGTTCGTGGAACCAGAAGTGAAGCGAGGGTTCGCGAAGAATATCTTTGAAAGCGCGACGGAGATGAAAGAGATGATGGAAGAGGATGATGGAGAAGACGAAGAAGCGCGAGGCGTCAGAGCCGCGAACGAGGACGACGAACGAAGGAGAAGACGAAGAAGACGAGAGGAAGAAGAGAAACTCTCATCATCGAGTAAGAGCATTCCGTTCGTGATAAAGCAAGTCGTGAGAGCGTTTTCGTACGTTACGAATGCGATAGTGAACGCGTTAGAGTCCGTGGTACCGTATCGAGTACCTTTGACGGCAATTCGATGGAGCGTTTACGGCGTGTGGGCGCTGTTGGCGGTGTCCTCGGCGCAGAGATTTTTAGTTTTGTTAGCGTGTACTGGAGGAATGCTTTTACTTTTCGGTGCCTTGAATGCAGGTCTGAATGGTGTTGTAGGAGATGATTTCAATGAAGACAGATATGGAAGTAGCGATAGAAGCTCTAGAAGACGAAGAAGAAGAAGAAGAAAATCGTCGTCGGCAAACACGAAAGGAAGAGACTTTGACGCGAATAGAAAAGCGTACACGAGAGGCTCGCAATATCGCACGCGATCCAACCCGAGATGGGGAAAAGGAGAGAATAGAAAAGCGCCGTCCAGTATGAACGACGAGTTGATGGATTTAGAAATTCCTTTCACAGATTTCGTGAGCGAAAACTTGAATCGGGCGGCGCAGTTTAGTGGCGATGCTTTGCGAGATTTGGGATTGTCGTTTGATGAAGACGAAGAAAATTATTCTCGAGCGCGAACGCCGACGAGAAAAGCAACAATAAAAACAAACAGTAGTCTCAAAATAGAGAGCGATAACGATGGTGACGAAGGATTCATCGACGTGACGCTCGAGAAACAGACGCAAGATTCGTCGAGTTTTACCGTCGGATACCGGGAATGGCTCGAGGAAAGCGGTACGAAGAACGTGAGCGGTAGTACCAAAGATATCCGCGCTTCTTCTACTCCAATAATAAGTAACACCGAAAAAGATGATGAAACTCTATCTGGCGATGGCATCAAAAACGACGAGTTTGTATTCAAACGCGAAGAAAAAGAGGAAGAAAAGAAGGACGAAATGAAGGCGACAAGTGCGGCCTACGAAGCCGACACTATAAGTTACGACGACGAGGAAGACTACGACGACGATGAAATATTCTTCGACTATGCCGAGTACGACGAGGAAGAAAGAAATTACGACGAGAACAGTAGATTCAATAATGCGTTCATAGAAGAAGAAGACGATTTCATCGAGCCCGTCGTCCGGCGTCTTCGTCAAAGTGCCGGTCAATCGTTCAATTGGTTCAACGAGTTTCTCACCGGTCGATTTTACGGAGCGTTTCAGGAAGACCGCGTGGAGGCGTTTTTGCCGCCTCTCGAAAAAGAAAAGGATGAAAAGGGTGGCGAGTTTGTTGAACCACCAGAAGAGAACGACGAGGACGTCTACAAAGAAGGAGGTCAAGAGGTTGGTCGTGCTACGCGATGATGATTTAATAATAATAATAATAGAGAAGAACTTGTATTTATAACAGTATGGATGATGATGTGTTTTGTTTTTTTGTTCTCCTTTTGTGTCTCCTTTTTCTCTTCTTCTGCCATGCATCAAAAATTCCAAAATTGTTGAGAAAGAGATCTCCTCGTCCCCTTTCAAAGAGATCTCGTCTCTTTTTGTTTTTTTGTGGGGGCAACGTGTCCTCCACCCCTTACAAATTAGATATTATCTCTCACGAACATCATCATGTTTGCACTCACTACCCAATTTGCTGGCGTCCAAGTCGTCTCCAAGACTAATGCGCCGAAGAAATCGGTCAACAAAGTTGTTTCGGTGAGTCATAAGGTTTCGCACAAATAGTGCGAGCGTTTTGTCCTCCTCGCTCGCGCGAGAAGGCTCTGATGAATTTTCTTTTTTTCTTCCATTCTCCCGATGGATCACCTCTCCGATGGATGATGAATGTGCGCGATGAGATGATTTCTCGATGACGTACTGACCATCATCTCCTTTACTAACACAAACCACTCAAAATCACACGCAGAACGGTTACACGCTTGACACCGACAAGCGCAGACAAGCGTTAGAAGCGAAGAAGAAGGCGAACGCGGCGGCTGGCGAAGCGGCGAAAGCCAAGGCGAAGGCGTTGGCGGAAAAGAACAAAGCAGCCCAAGCCAAGGCTTTGGCCCAAAAGAAGATGCTCGCGGAACAAGCCAAGGCAAAAGCGGCGGCGGCCAAGCAAGCCTCCATGAAGTTGAACAAAACCGTCGGCGGTTCCTCCAAGTTCAAGAACTCCTTCACCTCGGCGCCGTCCGTCAAGGACCCGTTCGCCGAAAAGAAGTGGGGCGGCTTCTCCTTCAACCCGTTCGGCAAGAAGGACTAAGACGTATTTTTGTGTGTGATATAACGCGCTCGCACCTCTTGAGATTTTTTAATTACCATCATCATCTTATACATTTTTCTATTACATCTATCTATATATTATCGACTTAACACCTTTGCGAGTTCTAACGCGACAGAACAGCCTTGTTCGAGGTGCACGGCGTGACCGGCGTTTTCGATTTCAATCGCCTCGATGTCGTTGCCACTTAATCGCACGGCTTTTTCAGCTATAGACGCAAACTTTTCGTCCAATTCGCCGTATATAAAAGTCACTCGAACATTCCTCTCATTCGTTTCCAGTTCATCCCACACGTGCTTTTGTTTTCCAACGCTCGCGTGTTCCAGAACGTTTGCGATTTCATCCTTTCTGTCTTCTCCAACGGACGTCGCGCGTTTCCATGCAACTTCTTCAATCGACATTCCATCCCTCGAGACGAGAGGTTTCCACATCGGCTGCTCGTACCATGTCGTACAAAATGAAAGCATTGACGGAGAGGTTCTCAGATTTTTAGCGAGCGCGGCGTCATGCTCGCATCTAGTCTCTTTACTCACGTCGTCTCCAAGCATTCCGCACGTGCCGCTGAGCGAAATAACGGAAGAAATGCTGTTCTTCCATTCTTTCGACGACGAGAGAGAAAGCGAAAGCGCAACGCGAGCGCCTAGACTGTAGCCAACCAGTGTAACATCTTCAATCTCCATCTTTTCAAGCAACGAGAGTAAAGTATCCGATATCCCTTCGATGGAATACGTGGAACTTGTAGCGTCGGAATTTATCATCTCGGTTTTCGTTTCACCGTGTCCGGGAAGGTCGATAGCAACGCATCTGTGTCCGAGCGTCGCCAAAGACTTTGCAATTGGCGACCAGTCACTCTTATCACCCATAAACCCGTGAAGAAACAGGACAGTTTTCGAGGATGATGTGTTATCGGAAGGAAAGTAGCCCTCCAAGCTAATGTCGTGTGTTACTCCTTCTTTTTCAACCATCACGTTGTATTGCTTTACTTCCACAGCAGCAGTAGCAGTAGTAGAAGGTGAAAAGTGAGATTGCGCCCATTTCGTTGCAACTTCCTTCTCGAAGGAATTGGGTTCGATGCATACAGGCGATGTTTCATTGATCGATTTTGATGGATTCAAGGTCTCGTCGACGAACCATCGTCCAGTGTCCAAGCCGTGAGAAATTACGCCCCCAGTAGAAGATTCACCCAGTGTTTCTGCGATTTTTGCATTCATCGTCATCGCAACGGGAGATTCAAAAGCCGATGATATCACCGGGATTGCGCTCGTAAGCTCTAAGACAATGTCGCATATGTCCTTCGTAATCTCAACACCACCAATTATGGATGGTTTCAAAACAATCGCAGCACATCCCAACCGATTTCGGAGGATGCGTTTGTAAAAACTACTCGCGATATCCCCCGAAAAAGAAGCTTTATTGCGAGTCTTCATGAACGCATCAACGGTTTCATCCAAGGCATAAAAGACATTTGTATTAAAGAAGAACTCTTCCAGATCTTTTTCTGATTTTGTAGGCTCTTCAATAAATTGCAAGTTGACGTCGCGTAAGCGCTCGAGCTCTTTTCCAAACAAAATTGCGTCTTCCAAAGACCACGCTCTGTTTGCATCCGCTCGTATTTCAACATCAGCACCAAGAATGTCTCGGAAGGCTTTCAATCTCGACGCGTCGCGCAGCACGTTCTCATCCCGACCAACCTTTACTTTCACGCATTTGTATGGACTTTCTTCAAACAGCCTTTTCAAATCTTTCGCGTTTTCCTCGTCAGATTTTCCTATATTGGGGTCGAACAAACAGTTTACGGAGACGTAATTGTTGGAAGTTTCGTGAACACTTTGCAGTGGATTTTGTGCAGACGTCGCGTTTGCTAGCGCGTTTAATACTGCTGTCTCTATGCAGAAGCGTACGCTCGGAAATAAGGATGCAAACGTATTCTCAGAGATACTGCTTTCAGCGAACCACTTTGCAAACTGGCCTCTCAGTGAAGTTACGGAAGCCGGGACGTTTTTGCCGAGAAGTTTTGACTCACAAAACACTTGCAGTTGTGCACCGGCTAACGCACACTCCGCCTCGTCGTGTAAACCAGGAAGTGGAGAACACTCGCCGTACCCTACAATCCCATCCCCAAGTTTCACCTCAAGTAAAAAGCCATGGCGAGATTTTTGCTCAGCTTTGGTTGTATCCTTTGCTCGAAGAGGTTCATCGAAAGTGCTCACCGAGACGCTTTCAACAAATATTGAAGAGTCATTATTGATATCATTTTCCACTTTCAGAAAATGCTCGACCGCAAGTACCGCTTGGCGTCGCGCTGATCTGTGCTCTTCTAAGTTCTGCGGTCTGGACGTCGTCACTTCAATCACGCGATGGCGTCCTTCGCCGTAGCTCGTTGCAAGTTCATTCGAAAACGAGTGCATCGATCTAGGATGAGCAAATGCTACTCTGTTAGCTTCGCATAGCAAACGTCGACTGGTATCAGGGGGTGTGGCGAACAGTTTCTCGAAGGTTTCGCGTTCTACTTCATCGGATACTGGGAGAAAGCCGAAAATCCCTCCACCGCCGTTGTTCACAACAACAACAGTTACCGGAGGCTGACCGGGACGCTCGCGCAAGAAGAGTAAGCCGTTTGAATCGTGCTGGAAAGATACGTCACCTATGAATAGTGTAACGGGCCGGTTCAAACCACAAGCGTAACCGGCAGCAGTTGATATGATACCGTCGATTCCAGAAGCGCCACGATTCGCAACGACCGGATTACCAAGTATCGAACTACTCTCATCCATAATATCTTCATCGAATTGTGAATACATTCTGATTCCAGTCAAAGCGTCGGCATCGCGAATCGGCATGGAGTTACCGAGAAACAATGCGGAAGACTTTGGCAACGCGTTGCAAATTTCAGCCGCCACGGACATTTCTGTAATCCCATTTTGTTCATCCATCTTCAAAATGCGTCGCGAGAGTACATCTGACACGATTTCGCCACACGCAACGAATGTCTTTGCATAGTACCTTTGCTCGTCTGAGGGCGACGATAGTTCCGCTTTAAGTATTGCGCTCGCAAACACGTCCCTAGAACACTGGATGCGATGTGACACAACGTGACTGGGATCAAAATTCCGAGGAGAAGGATCTACGACTATGTAGGAGACGTTATCAGCAGCAGCTGCGTCGTCGACAAATTTACATAATCGCTTACTCACGATACGGGACCCAAGCTGAACAATGCAGTCGGGTGAAAATCTTTCGACAGCTTCTGCGGAACACAAGAGATAATCGCAACATTTGACGACATTCAAGTCAGCGGGACTACCGTTGACGCCAACGCGCAAGCCAGAAGTAACATCAGCCAGAACGGCCCATCCGAGTACTTTAGCAGCCCTGGCTGACATTAAAGCGTCTTTTGGGTTTGCAGAACCACCGATAATCAAAACACCGCGCTTGGATTCTTTCATTTGGTTCGCGGCACTTTCAAAAACGGAGAAATCTTGAATCTCCAGAGAATCGTCCGAAATAGTATCCCCGCGCACTTTCTTTACCTCTTCTTTGATACTTTCCATCGTCGTTAACGACATTTTTTCACTCGCGCCATCACTATTGTTGACATTGTTTTCAATCTTTTGCCTCGGTCCGAGAGGTTCGCGAAAAGGTAAGTTCACGTGCACCGGTCCAGGGTGAGCGACGTCGGTGGATTTACCGTACGCAACCCGAGCGATATTTCGAAACGTTTGAACTTGTTCATCATTCGTCTGCAAGTCTCCAGGAACAGGGGCATCGACAAAGTAACGTCGAAAGTTTTGAAATATGTCCATTTGATCGATTGTTTGGTTCGCCCCAGTATCTCTCAGCTCTTGCGGACGATCCGCTGTGAGATAAATTGCAGGAGTTTGCGATTCGTGCGCTTCGACAAAGCTAGGTAGTAAATTCGCTACTGCCGTACCAGAACTAACGATAATCGCGCACGGCTTACCGGCTCCTTTACCAAAACCTAAAGCATAAAAACCAAGGGAACGCTCGTCGATGCACACGACCACTTTCGCCGATGGGTGATTTTCTGCTGCGAGAGCGAGAGGCGTGGAGCGAGAACCAGGAGCGATACAAAATAGCTGAACACCATTCAATACGAGCTCGTCCACGAGCGCGTACGCCGCGCGAGCGTTTGGATTATTCGGAAAGTACGCTAAAGCGTTGACGTTGTCATTGCTGCTGTTATTGTTCTGCAGTAACAGCGCTTCCATCGGTTTGGTTTTCAAATTCAATTCTTGCCACTCTGATTTTGCGTTTGCCGCCTTCACCACGCCCACTCCGGCAAAGAGATCTGCAACCTTATTATCACCATGATCACCGTTAGAAAGTAAAGCTGACCTGATGGCGACACAGAATTCGGCGCCTTCAGAATCAATCCAACCGAGTGGTCCAGCATATAAACCTCGGTCAAACGTCTCCGACTTTCGGACAGTTTGCATAGCAAGATCTCGCGGATATCCGCACACGGCAGGAGTAGGATGCAACGCGCTGATGACATCAGATTCGTCAACGTGCTCGTCGATCTTTGCACGAAAGCGCGCGTACAAATGCTGCACAGATACGTGGCGCAAAATTCCTTTTTCGAGCTCTTTGAATACTCCCGAATCGCCGTCACGCGCAATTTTTGCGAGCGATTTTCGAACATCTTCTCTCACGATGGCAAACTCTTCGTGCTCCTTCTCGGATAGAAGCATATCGTAGGCTAAGGCAGCATCTTCACCAGGATCACTTCCTCTTGGTCGTGTACCAGCAACGGCTTCAGATTCGACCGATCGCGACGTAATATTTGACTTGAACAGTCGCTCTGGTGAAGATCCGATAAATGAAGTTCCACTCGGGTGCGTCAAAATGAATTGGTACGCGTCTGGATCCCGCCTCTGTAACGACTCAATCAACTCGCACTCAGATACGAACTCAGAAACATCCAAAGTAGTTTTCCTAGCCAAGACCACTTTGCGCAAACTCCTCTTCCCTGATGCAATTTTAATTCGCTCGATAGCGTCGTCGTCGCCGTCGTCATCATCATCACTCTCCCGGGGAGAATCGTCATCTGGCAGCTCTTGCAAAGTAACGCCGGTATTTTCTTCGTTTTCAATTTCGCTATCATCCCTGTTCTTACTGACGAGGTTTTCAAAAACATCCAATATGGACTCGTCCGCATTAATTCCGCTCCTTCTTCCCATATTTTTCAAGGCACTTCGTAATCGTTCGGCGCTTCCCATCGGTGCTTCTGCAAACGCATCTTCGTCGAATGAAGTCCCTAATAAGAGTTTTATATCATCTTCTTCATTTTCTCCTAAAGCGTTCATCTTTTCGATCGTTCCACTCACAACGTTCTGCCATGTTTCCTCATCCGGTGAAACTCTTTTACTCGAATTATTCGTCGATGGTGTTCTTGTTGTTGCTGCTGCTGCTACTGTTTTTACTTCTTTTGCACTTGCTTTTAACGATGCCTCGATGGACTCTAAGCATTTCAAGCACTTCTTCACGGCTTCGTCCAACGTTTTCGCGCAACTTCCATCGTTTACAATCCCATTGTCATCCCAGGAGATGTTTACGCCAACTTCCCCGCACGATATACTTTCAGACACATCCACGATTGGAATGAATACATACCTAGAACCAAAACACTCCCACTTATTACTGTCTACTTCTGCAGCTACTGAATGCGAAATAAAACTAGGATCGAATCGCCCGGCGCCAAACGCTTTCACGTTCTTCGATACTTTCACAAATTCCCTCACGGCTCGTAAGCGCCTCTTGGTCAACAACGAATCGTCATCATCGATACCATTCGACGAAGGAATCGTTGAAGTCCACAAGCAACTCGCACCGATTGCCGCCATCGCACCTCTCGTGTCTTTTGCAAACTCCTCGTTCACTTCTTTGCCTTCTTCGCTTCCTCCTCCTCCGCCCCTTTTCGTTTCCTCTTCCTCCTCGCGCTTCTCTTGTCGCACCGGTTTCGGCGGCGGCGATCTCGGCGAAAAGTAAAACCTGGGCGTCGTATTCGTCCACCGCTCGAGTCTGTTTACATCTCTTTCTTTTTCGTTCGGTGTTGTTGCCTTCGTCCCTTTGTTCATCGAGGACAAAAACTGCAGAGCGTTTGCGTCTCTGGGCACAAAACACCTAAACCGAAGCATTCCAGATTTGGAAGAACCCGCCGCGCTACCGCCGATCGTCGTCGTCGTTATTTCATCCGAAGTCCTACCGCATTCGCTCTCTATCGTCTCGCGTAATCGTGCAATCGCTTTCTCAACCGTGTTTTCACTCGATACTTCCTGTAACCGAACAAACTCTAACCGTTTTTGTTGTTGTTGTTCTTGTTGTTGTTTTCGCCGAGGAGGAGTATCTTTTCCTCCCATCAACTCATCGTCGGGTGAAGATGTCGTCGTCGCGTTGTCCGAAGATATCGCGTTGTTCCGTGCGAATCCTCCTCTGGACGACGACGTAAACGACGACGACACGAACGACGAGTTTGCTCTCTTTTGACGCTGTTTTAATGATGATGAGAAGAGGTGTTGTCGTCGCGAAAATCGAGAGGAAGTTTTCTTTTCTTTTCCTCCGTCATCGATGCTTCGCGGTACCGCGAAGCAGGAGCGACAGACCAGCAAACCCGTCGTCGTCATCTCCTTCGAAAAAACGATGACGATGCTCTCTTCCTTTCTCCAACACGAAATACGAGAAGAGAGAGAGAGAGAGAGAGAAGGAAAGGTTCTCTCTTGTTGTCGCTCGTGAAAAGATGAATTTTTGAGGATGCTGATAAGGAGAATAAGGAGAAAAAGGAGAAAATGTGAAAGAATCAGAGAAAGAGACACACGAGAAACTACCATAAGACGAGAGAAAGGCAAAGAAAAAGCGAGAGAGATAAATCGCGCGCATTTAAAGTATCATCAAACATAATCACAAAAATAGGTTCTATCATCTACCACTTACCCTTTCCGCGACCGCCTTTGCTAAACTTGCCGCCTCTTCCGCCGCCCCTGCCTCTTCCTCCTCCTCCTCGTCCACCGGACCAGCGACCGCCGCCGCCGCCGCCGCCTTTCGTTCTGACTAAAGCTTGCAATTCCGGCGGTATCGCTTGGTCTGCGCCTTCCATAATCTGCACCAACTCTCTCGCTTGTTGCGAATCTTCTCTGGTGAACAGAGTGTGCGCGATGCCGGTTTTACCGGCGCGTCCGGTACGTCCGATTCTGTGGACGTAATCTTCAACCGCGCCGGGAAAATCGTAAATCAAAACCATAGCCACGCCAGGGATATCTAAACCTCTCGCCGCGACATCCGTGGCAACCAACACGTTTCCTCTTCCTTTACGAAAGTTGTCTAAAGATTTTTCGCGCTCGTGTTGGTCTTTATCGCCGTGAATGGCACCGCAACTGTGGATGCCGCTTTGTCGCAACTTTCGATCGAGGAAATCGCACCGCCTTTTCGTTCCGCAAAACACGATGCACGTGTCTTTCTCTTCCAACTCACCCATAGCTTGCATGCAGTTATCGAATTTCTCGTCTTCTGTGCACACTTGGACGATTTGCGTGATCATTTTATTCGCGGTGAGTTTCCCGGTGCCGCCTTCGCCGATGGACACTTGGATCGGTTTCGTCGTAAAGTTCGCGGCTATTTTCTGCACCGCTTTCGGCCAAGTCGCGGAGTAAAATAGCGTCTGTCTCGCGTGCGGACACAGTTTGATGATTTTCTTAATTTGTGGTTCAAAACCCATATCCAACATGCGATCGGCTTCGTCTAAAACGACGTACGTCGCCGCGCTGGCGGAAACCGGCGCGGAAAATCCCGGCGGCGGGTCCAAGAAATCGTTGATTCTCCCCGGTGTCGCGACAACAATGTCCGCGCCACCTCTCAGCGCTCTCAACTGGTCGCCTTTAGCCGCTCCGCCGTAAAGAACGACGCATTTTGCTTTCACCGCCGGGCAAAACTTGGCGCACTCGTCGTTGATTTGAATCGCCAACTCTCTCGTAGGCGCCAAGACGATACTCGTCGGTTTCACCGCTCCTGGTTTCCACCGACCGTTGACGAGTTCCATCTCCGGAGCTTTCTGAGGTCCGCCGTTCTTTTTTATCCTCGTCAATGCCGGTAACAAAAACGAGCACGTCTTCCCGCTCCCCGTTTTCGCAATCGCGACGATATCTCTCCCGGTTAACGCTATCGTCCAACTAAACGCCTGAATAGGCGTCGGTTTCTCGTACCCTTGCTTCTTCAACGCGGCTACAATTTCCATGGGGAATATTTCGTGACACTTCTCGAAGGATAAAATCGGGTTCGGTGCGTCCTTCGTGCTCATCGTGACGTGATGTTCCTTCACGTACGCTTTCACCTCTTCCTCGTCTGAAAGCGAAATTTTATTCGTCTTCTTGGATGAAAATATATCGTCGTCCTCTGAATCGACGACGGCGATATTCGCATCATTTCCGTCGTCGTCGTTCCCTTCTTTCGACTTCTTTAACTTCTTTGCCTTCTTTTCCTTCTTTGCCTTCTTTGACTTCCTCTTCTCATCATCATCATCATCATCATCATCATCATCTTCAGCCGCCGCCGCCAACTCCAATTTCCGTTTCTTATTCGCTTTCTTCTCCGCTTTCCTCTTCTGTTTTGCTGCTCGTTTTTCTTCTTCCTCCGAAAAGGAAGATTTCGAAGCTTTTGTCAAAGCAGCGGCTTCGCCTTTGCCCATTTTAATGATGTTGTTGTCTTCTTTGTCTTTGTCTTCTTCGGAACGTTTTTGTGTGGTGTTGTGTGTAATAAAAAGTGCTGAAGAGATAAAATGTGTTGATTTTTATCATGAAGCGAAAAAGTTGTATTTATGCTCTGAAATTTATGCTGCTAAAATTTTCTCTCTATTATCTATCATCTCCTACTACGCGGCACACCCGATTCGCCGTGTTCTCTATCTCTATGACTAGTATTATTTTGAGTATTATTGTTGTTTCTCGTCGTCGTCGTATAATTATTCGGCGAAGAATGAGGCCCCGAGGTGTTGTTGTTGTTGTTTTCTTCCTTCCTTCCGGGAAACGTCATCTTTGGCAAGACGTATTTGTTGTTTTTATCGTCGAACCACGCGCTTCGAGGACCGAGCTTTTGTTCTCTCTTCCTGTCGAGCTCGTCCGTTTCCTCTCGAGATGGGATAGCTAAGGTGAATAAATCCGAGGCGGCGAGGACGCGCGCGTCGCCTTTCGCTTTCGCGGCTTCCTCGACCAAGACGCCGACGTGCATTCGTTCCTGGAAGAGCTCGTCTTCGGACGGTTCGTGGTCCGGTGGAGCCTCGTTATCTTCTTGGTCTTCTTCATCTTCTTCATGGTCGTCGTCGTCGTCATATTCGTATTTGCTGTTGCTCGGAGCTGAAGAAGAACTAGAGGCGGAATTCCCGGAGTAGCGCGCGGAAAAGTGCGTCAAAACCAAAGTTCGAGCATTGACCCTTTTGGCAAACGATCCCGCCATAGCCGACGTCGAGTGACCTTTGAATAAAGCTTCTTTCGCTCGCTCCGCGTTGAACGTGGACTCGTGGACGAGAACGTCCGCGCCGTACGCCCATTTCGCGATGCCTTCTGAGCCGCACGTGTCGCCGAGCATGACGATTTTTCTTCCCGGTCTCGGCAATTCCATCGCCTCTTCCGGAGTGATGATCCTCCCAGGTTCTTTAGGAGACTCGACCGATTTTCCAGCTTTGAAATTTTTATACAAAGGGCTCGGGGGTAAACCTTGTTCAGTCAACCACTCGACTTTCATGTGCCCGTCGCGATCTTTCTCTTCGATGACGTACCCGAAACACGGGACCGGGTGTCGCAACGGCGCCGCGCGAATGCACACGTTCTCGTCCGCTAAAACAACCCAGGATGGCCACGCGTGTCGATTTTCTTCTTCCCACTCTCTCGCTTTATACCTAGGAAAACCGACGTGGTTCATGCCTTCTTGCGGCCAACAATCCCCAAAGACTAAATTACCTCGTTTCTTCCACGCGCAATCTTCGTTCACCGCGACGTGCGCCGGGACCTTGCCGTTGCACTTATCAAACTTTTCTCTCGACGGCGTGGTCAATTCCGTGACGATAATATCCGTCCCGAGTTGCGTTCTCGAGTACGTCATCGCGGCGTGTACGAACGCTTTTAAACCTGGCGGACCGGTAATCACTAGCGGTTCCTGGTCCTTGAAAGCGTCTCGAGGGCCTCGTCCGTTGTTCCCGTTTCTCTTCTTCTTTTCGTCTTTTTGCTTGTACGTTTCCGACCGACACGCGGAAATCGCGCACAATAAACCGGGTAAACCGAAAATGTGATCTCCGTGCATGTGCGTGATGAATATTCTAGAAATTTTACTCAACTTTACCCCGCATCGCATCATCTGGTGCTGCGTCGCCTCGCCGCAATCGAACAACCACACCTCGTCTTTCGTTCTCACCGCGGTCGCGCTCACGTTTCTCGAAAACGTCGGCGCACCCGAGGAAGTTCCTAACCACGTGATTTCTAATCCAGTGAACCCTTTCCCGTCCTCGCGATCTTTCGCGATGTCCAGTTCTAACCGTAAGTCCTCCGTCGCGAACGAGGCTGGAGACGCTTTCCCGTTCATGACGTTCCTTTTAATGACATTATTATTATTTGCAGCCGCCGGTTGTTGTTGTTGTTGCTGCTGCTGCTGATGTTGTTGTTTAGGAGGAGAAGGAACTGAATCAAAAGAAGCGGAAGAAGATTCAGGAGGGCTGTTGTTATTACGAGGCAAAACTTCCTTTCCTTCCTCTGTTTCTAATTCTTCTTCTCTCAATAATCGTGCAATCAACTCTTGCTTTTTCCCGCTCACTTTTAAGTTTCTCACGGCTAACCGTTCTCTCAGTTCGGACACTTTCAACTTCTCCAATTTCGCGCGAGTGTTATTATTACCTTCTTCTGACGACGTTATCTTCGTCGTCGTCGAAGAAGAAGAAGAAGAAGAAGAAGAAGAAGAATGAGGTTGATGAGGATGTTGTTGGCGGCTCAACATTCTTCTCGTTTTAGCTGATGGGTAAAAATTCCTTCTGCGCGACGACGTAAACGACGACGACGTGCTCGTACTCGTACGACTACTCATACTCATACTACTACTACTTTGGACGACGAAGAATACTACGCTTCGCATGATGATGATGGTGTGTAATAATAAGAGAAAAAGAAAAGTTTTGTGAAGGTTTCCTTTTAACGAAAATTCTCTACTTTTTACTCTACTATTGAACAACTGACTATTATTCGGATATGAACTACTTCCGCACAACACCATCTACTGACCATCATCTATCATCACTCGTAAACGACATACACATTTCATCATCATCCAACTATGATTTCGTCGCATACATTATTTTGCATACGTAGTATTGAGTGTACATTTGTGCAACGCTTAAAACCTTGAAACTTCACTTTACGTAAAGTGAAGTTTGCACACATCGCACGCGATACCTCTCTTTCTTCTAAACGTCATCGCGCACGCGCTTTAATCACACATCATTATAATACACTATATATACGTATTATTATAATTTAGGCCCGGTGATGCCTAAAAACTTCGTGTGCGTTCCGTACGCCACGACGGCTCCATTTTCGTCTCTTAATTCGCACTGGCTAAACCCCATAGTTTTCCCTAATCGTTTCGATATCGCTTCGACGGTGACGGTTGAATGCATTCGAGCACTTTTGACGCACGAGACGTGCAAATCCGTGGTCACGCCGCCACCTTTTTCGCTATTTTCATCGTCCACCAGTAAAGCGCACGTGGTTAAGACGTCCACTATTGTCGCTATGCATCCTCCGTGTAAGGTTCCGAATCGATTGCATAAGGATTCGTGCACGTATAAGTCACATTTGATGCCGTTTTCTTCACCTCTTTTGTTCTCATTCGATGATGATTTTCGTGTGATTTGCGTCAAGTTCGAGCAGTGTAAAAGAGGTATCTTATCGAACGTGGTGTTTTGAGGGTGCGTGACGATGTCGAAAAACTTCATCGCTCGAACGAAACCCTCTAAAGTTTTTTTTGACATGTCGTCTGTCTGTCTGTCTGTGTTTTTGTGTGTGTATTTGTTTTATGTCGTTTGTTGTTAATGTTGTTGAGCTCTCGCACACCATCTGTTTGTTTTTGTGTCGTCACGTTTCCAAATTTACACGAAAGTTCAACACTTTTTTCACTAAAAGAGATCGAGAAGACATTTGCGTCGTCAATTACTATTAACACATAGTATAGCATATAAAGTAAGAGAGAGGGTGTTTGTCTCAAAAAGTGTTTTGTTGCGTTTTGTTGCGTGATTTGCGCGGACGAAAGAAGACTATTAAAGACAAAACAGAGAGAGAGAGAGAGAGAGAGAGAGAGAGAGACTAATACTAATTGTGTGCCGCTGCTGGGGGTGATCGTCGTCGGAATCAATTCATCGTCATCATCGCCGAACAGTAGGGACAGAGAGAGAGAAAGAAGAAGAAGATACATAGCTGAACTTAGACATACAACGTTGAAAAACACGTCCTACTCAAAACAGTTTGAGTAAAAGTTGTTTCAAAAGAGCTTTTTCTTGTTGTTTCCGTCGTCGTCATAAAGGTCGTTTTTTTATTTATTCTTTCGTTTCAAAACAAGCAAAAGAGGTAAACGCCGCCTCCTCCTCAAATCCTCAAAAATATTCGAGAAAAGAGAACAACAACAGAAAGATTTTAGTAATAGTAAAAGAATAATAATGGCACCGTTAAAAACGTTATCAGAAACCGCGAAGAACTACAAAGACGCTTTGTCCGAACTGAAAATGAATAGCAAACCAATCATAACGAGTTTGACGATGTTAGCGACGGAAATAGCGAAAACGGACGACGACGAAGCGAAGACGGAAGCGAGGAATATCGCCAACGTGATCGAAACCAGAGTCGTGGAGAAAGCGAGAGATAGTCGAGTGGCGTTGGCGACTTTGTACGTGTTAGATTCGATCGCGAAGAATTGCCGAGACCCGTACGCGTCGGTGTTTGCGCCGCACGTGGCTGGGGTGTTTTTGACGCTGTTCGCGCAGACGGACGAAAAGACGAAACAATCGATGAAAAAATTATTGGGAACGTGGGAAACGCAAAACGTGTTTCCGAGAGAAGTTTTAGCGAGAATTCAAACGGACGTAGATTTGAGTGGGAACGCGCGAGTACCGCCGCCACCACCACCGATCGTGCACCAACACCAACAGAGAGTCGTACCGCCACCGCCGCCGATACTTATGATGGGACAACCGGCGCCGCTCGTGGCTGGTGGCATGCCAATCGTTTTACCGGACTTGAGTGGGTTGTTGAACACGCTCAAAGCGCAACAAGCGCAATCTGTCGGAGGAGGATCTCATCAATCGTTGCAAGGTATCGTCGCTGCTGCGCCGCAGCACCACCACCACCGACCGGTGACGCCAGATTTCGCGAACGAAGACTTTGATTTCCTAGATGCCGAAGAAGGCTTGAAGAAGTTTAAGAGAGATCCAAAATCGATGAATAAGCGGCGCGAATATTTAGTCAACGCGTTGTACGATGATTTACCGTTTAAATGCGCACAAACCGGACGTCGCTTCGCGTCGAAAGAGTCGTTGGATCAACACATGGATTGGTTACACGCGAAGAGAAGAAGGAAGAAATCCGGTCGCGCCTGTCGAGGATGGCACGTCTCGGCGAAGGAGTGGATTAAAGGAACGATTAAGATGGGTGAGGTGGACCCTGAATTCGACGCGTTCGCCGCTGGAGAGAAGAAGAAGAAAGAAAACGCCGTAGGGATCGTCATCGATGAAAATTTAGATTTGAACGATTTGCCGAGCGTCCTGGCGATCGAGTCGCAGAAAAAGTGCGCGTTATCTGGAGAACCGTTCGAAACGTTTTGGAACGAAAAAGCGCAGGAATGGCACTATGGTAAAGCGGTGAAGTTGAAACGAGCGATTGGATCGAAGAAAGTTAAAGCTGGGGAAATTGCGTTGATTAGCGCCATCCCGAAGGAAGAGTTGGAACCAGAACTCATCGAAGCCATCGCAAAGGCGCAGCCGAGAAACGCATCCACGAAAGGTGCAGTTTTACGCGAAAGTAAGCGCGCAAAGAAGTAAAAAGATGTACGAATGAATGCAGTGCGTAGCATGAGTAGTAATAAGTAGTAATGTAGTAGTAGATAACTTTAATATAAAAAATAGTAGTAGTTTTTAAAAGCTGAACAAAAGAACAAGTGGTAGCAAAATTGACAAACGTCGTGGAACGCAAACAATAATTTTGAATCAAATAAGAATGAAAACAACAACAATAACAACAACGATAACATGATGAAACAAATCAAAACATGAAAACCGATAACAATGACCAACAACAATAACATGACTGATGAGAACAAGAATCCAAGTTCAAGCAAACAATAACTTTCAAATTTTGAGAGAGCTGAGTATGCGCGAAAAAACGCAATACATCACTAACAACACAGGCACACGGGCACACACGCGCGCCGTAAAATCCA
>Ga0257106_1000097_pt1 | contig 52401 bp, 40 predicted proteins | sample LP_taG_3_FD_190177 | JGI IMG/M metagenome (GOLD analysis project Ga0257106, IMG submission 190177) | Marine microbial communities from Northeast Subartic Pacific Ocean, Canada - LP_J_2011_P26_10m | ecosystem: Environmental > Aquatic > Marine > Oceanic | place: Canada: Northeast Subartic Pacific...
TTGTTTCGAGCGGCGGAGAGGATCTTGTTTCTATTTTCCTTGACGCGTCGTAAAACTTCTTCTCGGAGTTTGTTTTTCCACGCTGCTCCAGCGTCTCTCGATTTGACTCCACCGTTTCGATTTTTGTTGTTGTTGTTGTTATTGATGATGTGATGATGATGATGATGATGATGATGAGAGGAAGAGGACGAGGTTATCGTCGATGGTATCGACGGTGGTTTAGCATCGTGCCCACCACTCGTGGTCTCCATTTTTCTTCTTCGCGCTGTTGTAAAACTGATGTAAAAATAATGGCGAAAAATTGGAAACAACAACACAAAAAACAAAAGAAGAAGAAGAAGAGATGAATACGCCGCACCACGGGGGATTTTAGATACAAAACAAAGGCATCATGCCTCGCCGCTATCTTCCATCTTCGATTTTATCCTCTTTTTCTGTTTCTTCTCCTCAACTTCTTCTTCGGCTGCATCTTTTGAGAGGAGGAAAAGGAGGAAGAACGAGAAGCGCACAAAAAACGATGTTGGAAATGTTTTCAACATCGTCTTCATCATCGTCCGGGAAGAAGAACAACAAAAACGACAACGACGGAAGGAAAGCAACAAATATCGACGACGAGAGCGATGAATTCTCAAACTATGAAGATTTAATGGCTATGGAAGATTCGTATGGATCCGGAGTATCCGCTTCGGAGCACGCAGCCGCAGAAGCCAACGCGAAACTGTTACAACAGAGACAAAAAATACTCGAAGAGAGGGCAAAACGAGGGATACAACCAGGCGACAGAGTGAGAGTTTACGCTCGTAAAGGTGCACCGTATCCAGACTTGAGTAAACGAAAAAAATACTACAACGAGGGATACTCATTGATGTCGACAAAGACTGTGGGTGTTGCGAGCGGCGACGGCGGCGACGACGAAAGAAAACGAGAGGCAAACGCAGAAAGTTCAAAGAAGAAGAAAAGGTTCGACATCCGACCAGTCGTTGGATACGTCATAGAAGTTCGGAACGATAGAGTAGGAGTAAAAAGAAACGATCGCGCGGAGGATACGGATATCTCTTATCCAACCTTTCCGCGTTCGTGGGTGGAGCAATTAGATATAGGGGAAATGTGGGAGATGAACACAGGATCTCGATTCCAAAACACGTACGGGTCGTTTTCATCAGCTGAAGATGCGGCTTTTTACCAAAGCGGAGGAGCGAGTGAAGGAAACGAGGGAAAAGGGGTAGAGGTGTCGACGACGTCTTAGCAAACAGCATGTAGAAGAAAGTAGCACTCATAGCGCGCACGTAGCACTGACCATAAAGGTAGGATTACAACCATGAACTAGTTCATCACATCACATCCACGCGGGGCGCGAATCATAGAATCCATTTTTTCGCCTCCTTCTCGGGAATGTCTGGGAAGATTTCTCGCATCGCTTTCAGCGAGCTCTTCATAATTTTTTCGTTAATTGCGCTCGTGTCCCAATCGCTGGGTGATTGAGCGGGTTTATTCAACATATCTATCAAATCAATTTCGAAACAACATGCCGCCACGTCGGCTTCGCCGCCGTAGAATTTATCGCCGAAAGAATGTACGCCCAAAACGTAACCATCGTCGTCGAGTAAAGGACCTCCCGAACATCCACTCGAGACGGTTGCCGTGTGCGCGACGTGCGTAAAATCTTCCGAATATCCTATTATTTCACCGTTTGACTGTTCAGAGTCCCCAACGAGGCTAAAAAATGGATTGGCGTACGCCATGGGAAACCCAAACGCTCGAACTCTTTGGGTCTCCTTCATCTTTTCGTTACGCTTTTGGGACAACTCTAACCCACGAGATGACAATAAGGAGGAGACAGAGGAGACAGATGAAGGCGAAGATACGACTCGTAGAAGTGCTAAATCGAGTCGCTCGTGAACGCTAAAGATTTCCGCTTGAACCGAAACCGCTTTTTCCTTCTTAAAATCATTATTGCTGGAAAAAGGAAAAACACATTCGAGTCCATCTCGTCTTGTACCTGCCATGGAAGCGACGTGAGCCGCCGTCAACACGAAGAAATCCTCTCGATTGAACGCATCTATCTTATTAGCGGCGGCATACTTTTCAGTGCTCAAGAGAACGCCAGAGCCGTGGCGTGAGGAAAGAAATCGAGATACTATTGCCGGCATTTTCGACGACGTTTTCTTATATCTTACTTTACACATGGAAGATTTTTCGATGCGTGATGAAGATTGGGACCGGTCATCATCACCTTTCATCATCGTCGTCATCGTCTTCATCATCATCATCTTAATCATCATCAATCTGATTGATGATTCTACTACTATTTTCTCCTCCTTTTGCTTCTCTCTTCTTTCGCCTTTATCGTCATCATCATCATCATCATCATCATCATCATCTTTTTGTAACGAACTCATCTCCTTCTCTCTTTTTTCTCTTACTGCTAATTAAACCCTGATTGCCGGGTCGATTTTCTTTTTCAGAAAACAAAAAAACAAAGGTTTTTCCTCTCCTTTTTTGGGCAGAAGAATTCTATCCCATCGCACCACCTCACTATTTTCATCGCGCACACGACACACCCATTCAATAAGGTACACGCACTCAAAAGAGACACAGTAATAATAGTAACAGCACGCAGTAGTTTATGTACTTGAGGAAAATCACTCAGTTCACGACATCATCTTCTGCTAAATTATTATTCACTTCTTCTTCTACGACCAGTGCGCTGCTCTTAAACAACAACATTTATAAGAACACGACGACAAATACGACGAAAATGATGTCCACGATGACGACGACGACTCGGACGAATTTCTCCTCTCGACGAGGAGCGATTTTTTCGTTGAAACAACAACAACAACAACACAAAAAAAGATCGTTCAGTTTAACGACGCGCGCAATGGGTGCTAAAGTTGGAGATCAAATCAGTGGCGTATTGCAACTCGGTCCTTGGATCGATGGCATGCCAACACCAGTCAACATGGCTGAACGATGCAAAGGCAAAAAGGTCATCTTGGTCGGCCTTCCAGGTGCGTCTTTGTTTTCTTTCTTCCCCAAAAATTAACACAACGAGATCGATCGGCTGCGGATTCGTTCGTTGGGAATTATTCTCTTCTTCTTTTAAGAAAAGTCGTCCTTTCTATTATTATAAATAAATACATAAACGCTTCTCTCACTAACCGAAACTATCTTTCTCATAATATTACTCAAACAGGTGCTTTCACACCTACATGATCCACGTGTCAAGTTCCGGGTTATATTGCCGGACAAGATAAATTGAAGGGCGCTGGGATCGATGAGGTGATCATTTTCTGTACCAACGACACGCAAGTCATGGATGCGTGGGGAGAGGCACAAGGTATTGCGGGCACGAACATTACGTTCATGGGTGACCCGAACTCCGTTATGGTTGAAAACTTGGGCGTCGAATTGACGCACCCAGGACCGTGCTCCAAGCTTGGTCCGGGGAGATCCAAGCGTTTCGCCATGTACATCGACGACGGAGTCATCAAGACGTTCAACGTCGCGGAAAGTCCGACTGATCCAGCCGGGGACGATTTCCCGGAAGTCGCCTGCATCGACAATATGGTTGACACCATGTGCTAAGATGCCTGCGAAAAAAGGCTTCAGTCCGAGGAAGAGAAGGAATACTGTGTTTATTAAAAACTCTTCATCTTTTATATAAAAGAGAGAAAGAGCTCGCAACGTTTTGTTTGTGTTTTCCGCAAAAAGTACCATGTCATGGTGGTGCTTCGCTCGCTAAATTAAAGTGACGTTTCTCGCGTTAAACGAGTGTGTTTATTCACATCTCCTACGCGAAAAACCGATGTCGGCGAGAATGTTTACATACAACAAGCGAAAAGAGCGCAATATAAATTAGACGCGTGTTTTCGTCAAGAAAATTTTTTACGGAACAAAATTATATTTACACATTTTACTCTTCTACTTTTTAATTAGCTTACTCTTCTTCGACTTTGATTTTGTTCTTCCGCTGCCAATTCACGAACGCTTTCACGTTTTTATCGTCCGGTTCGTGCGTTAAATCGCCTTGACAGAACACGATGTACGAGTCCATTCCAAAGACGCCGATACCAAAAATTTTCAACTCCGGGGTGAGTCCTACTTCAAATTTACCACACTCGGAGAGAAATCTGGTGGTCAATTCAACGAGCGCGCGCATTCTATTTGGAAATAATCCCAGAGGACGAATAATCTCAAAGACACTATCCGGCGTCGCATTTTTGTGAAACGAAGTGGGAGTCGGAAATTTCTCGAAGAAGCCTGATATGCACCTGTGTTTAACATCCGCGCTCGAAACTCGACTCATCAAAACGACCGCTATTAACAACTGCCATCCGTCGTGGCAGTAATATTCTTGTAACAACATGTATGGCGACGGCGGTGGAGGGGTCCCCAATCTCGAGGTAACAAACGCTTTCCAGTCTGCGACGGCTTCTATTTCCGGGACGCAGTCGCCCCACCTCGCCAACGCTTCGTGTCTCCAGTGCTCGTTCGCCGTCGTCTTAGCTGATGATGCGTTACCGTTGGATTTCTTCTTGCATGTTGTTCTCTTCAATAATATCGTCCGGGCGTTTTCCAACCATTCTCGGGACGTTTCCAACGCTTCCACGGTGGAGTTGACGTGGTTCTCTTTGTTACTTTCATCGTCGTCACTCGTCGTATTTATTTTTTTCCTTTTCGCTTCTTTTTTCCACATTTCGAGTTCGCTGTATTCATCGATGAATGATCCGTCTAATTCCGCTGGTTTCTTTTGAATACGCGAAGATGCTCGCGTCGGTTCTGTCCTCAGTTTTGGCACCGTCTTTCTCTTCTTCTTCTTTTCTGCGTTGTTGTTGTTGTTTTTCTTGTTGTTGTGATTGTGAACAACCATGGCTAAATCAGTTATTCCCAAACGCGCCATGTATTGCTTATTCCTCGCGACGTGCGCGATTCTCTGGCGCTCGTATTCAGTCAAGTTATCATCCTCGTTGTTATTGATGATACTCTCCATGATGATGCTTATTCTGAAATGTGTGTATATATACTTATTCTCAGAGAAGAGAGAGAGAGAGAGAGAGAGGTGACGTTGATATGGTGTGTTGAAAAGTGATAAATTCAAAAATCTTTCTCTCTTTTTTCTCTCTTTTTTCTCTCTTTTTTCACTACTCTCTTCTTTTTTCGTTTGCTTTTGAACAAAAGAGCTTTAAAAAAAAGCGCATTCATTCCCACGTTAATTCATCACTCTTAAGTTGTTTGTAGCTTAAGGAAGTTGAAAGCACAAAACGAATGATGATGTTGGGCGCGACGACGACAACCCGAACAACAACACCGTTGTTCTTCGTTAAAAAGAAAAGAACCGATCTAAAAATCGTCCAACTTTCTCGAAGAAGAAGAAGCAGACGAAAGCTTCCTCCTCCTCCCAAAAGTGTTCTGAAAACCAATTCGCCGCCCCCGGCTGAAGAGGAAGAAAAACGTTCTTCAATAACGAAAGCAAAGAACAGTAAAAATGCGTTCAAACTCGAAACAAACGAAATCGCGTTATACGACACGACGTTGAGAGATGGCGCGCAACAAGTCGGGATGTCGCTCACTTTAGACGATAAACTCGCGGTTTCAAAACGATTGAAAGAAATCGGCGTTCGATTCATCGAAGGAGGGTACCCTGGATCCAACCCGAAAGATGCGAAATATTTCGAAGTCGAAGCGAACAACGCGCGCGAAATGTCCTCGCAATCCAACTCTGGATCGAGTAAAAACTCTTCCTACACTGATTCTGCCGATGTTTCCAACAAAAATAAAAACAAAAACGTGAATAATACCAACACGTTCATATCTGCGTTTGGTATGACGAGACGCAAAGGCGTATCGGTCGAACAAGACGCCGGACTCCAAGCGATGTTGGATTGCCCGGCACCAGTCGCGTGTATCGTAGCAAAGGCGTGGGACGAACAGTGTGAAAAAGTTTTGGAGGTGACTTTAGAAGAAAATCTCCAACTCATCGAAGAGAGCGTCGCGTATCTCATCGAGAACGGGAAGGATGTCATCGTAGACGCCGAACATTTTTACGACGGATACAACGCCAATCCCGAATACGCTTTAAAATGCTTAAAGACGGCGGCAAACGCTGGAGCTAAAGCCATCGCTTTGTGCGATACGAACGGAGGCATGATGCCGTGGGATGTCGAAGCAATCACTCGAATAGTCGTCGAGTCTCTCGGTGACACGATGATTGGCGTGCACATGCACAACGACGGCGGTTTGGCGGTTGCGAACTCCATCGCGGGCGTTCGAGCTGGGGCGACGATGGTACAAGGCTGTTTCAACGGTTACGGCGAACGAACGGGCAACGCAGACTTGGTCGTTATTGCCGCGAATTTAGCATTAAAAATGGGTAAAAAAGTCGTTCCAGACGGCGAGCTCGCGAAACTTACCGAGTGCGCGCGAACGATTGCGAAAATTTGCAGACAAGACATTTTGGCTCGGCAACCGTACGTCGGACCGGATGCTTTCGCACACAAAGGTGGTTTACACGTCGCTGCGTTGAAGAAGATGCCCATGAGTTACAACCACATACTTCCCGAACTCGTCGGAAACTCTGCTCGATCGGTGGTTTCAGAATTAAGCGGCAGAGGGAACGTTCTCGACGCGGCGTATAAAACCGGTCGCGAAGTCAGCGGCGACATGGCGAAGAAGGTTCTCGCGCAAATAAAAAGTTTAGAAAGTAAAGGTTTTATTCTCGAAGATGCCGGCGCGAGCGTGGATATTTTGTTTCAACGCGCTGCCTCGGATTACGAGGCACCGTTTAACGTTGTTGAATTCACCGTTCACTCTGGCTCGACATCGTTCGGAGTCGTCGCGAAAGAGGAAGATGATGACGATGGTAGTAGTGATAGTGGTAGTGGTAGTAGTGATAGTAATAGCAGCAGCAACGGCAACGGTACCAATAGAAACAGAGCCCCGTCGGAGGGTTATAAGGAAGGATCGTTTTCTTCCAACCAAGCTATTGTGAAGATAGATACGTTCTTGACGAAGAATATGGAAACGCGTTTGAGCGTAGCGGAAGGAAACGGTCCGGTTGATGCGTTGGCGAAAGCGCTTCGTTCAGCCTTGCGAGATGATTTCCCTCAGCTCGATGGTATTTCACTGAGCGATTATAAAGTTGATTTACTCAGTCAAGGTGGTACGACTGCGGCGGTAACCAGAGTAACGATTGACTTTGTTGATTCGGCGACGGATTTGCGTTGGAGAACTGTCGGGGCGCACAGCTCAATCATCGAAGCTTCGTTTCGCGCTTTGGTGGACGGCTTGGAATACGGCATCGAACGATGCGCGGACGGATGCGTCGTGGACTTTGAAACGAATTAATTTATTAATACGAATACTACTAACACTAATGATGATGATGATGATGATGACTCGTTTCTATTTAAAAAATGGTTTGTTGTTGTTGTTGTCTATTATCAAAAATATAGTACACGCTTCCTTCAAAATGTTTCCAGTAAAATTTACTTTAACATCCGTAGTATGACATTTGTCTGCTCCCGAAATGCGCGTACGGGTCGACACGTTTTTTCGGACCTTCAAGTAACTTTCTCGCCTTTGTCTCGTCTCTGTCTACTCTCAACCAATCTTCGATCGTCGATAACAAATGGTCGATGCCTTTTATTTCCTCGATGTCTTCCTTTCTGCCGCCTTGGCCGTATTTCAACTCGCCGTTTGAAATGAACGCCAAGTGCGTCATCCAGTCGTGCATGCCATCAAAGATGTGCGTGGCGTAAATAATCGTCGCCCCTCGCCCCTCGCACTCCTCTTCGAAGAACTTTAACAAATCGAGACGTCCTAAAATGTCTAAATCTACCGTGATTTCGTCGCACAAGAGCACCTCGTACGGTTTCAACAAGCCTAAGCATATTTGCACCCGTCGTCTTTGGCCGTCCGATAACGCCATCATCGACCAATCTAAATCAATATCTAACAGTTTAATCAGTCTTTCTCTTCTTTCAGGGTCTACGTTTTCGACGCCAAATATCATTTGTCTCGCGGGAAAGTCACCCGCCAACGGCACGTCTCCGCCCGCGCTGCCTACGTTTCGTCGCCACTGCGAGCCTAAATAGGATAACTCGCCGGAGCAGGACAAGTTGAAATCGTGAAACGGAGGTCGTCCCAACACTCGAACTTTGTCTTCCGCGACCATAGTTTTCCCGGCGAGAATTTGTAAAAGCGTCGATTTCCCAGCGCCGTTCGCGCCGGAGAGTAAACATCGACTGCCTTTGGGGAGTTCCAACGTGAAATCTTTAATGATTTCGGACGGTTCCATCGGGTACGCGTACGATAAGTTCTTCACTTGTAACGATATTGTTGTTTGTTGTTGCTTTTGGGTCATGATGATGTTGATACTAGTTTTATCTTTTATCACTTCTTCTTTATCACTTCTGTCTTCTTCTTCTTTAAAGTAGATAATACGACGTAGTGAGGAAAAGAAAAAGTGCGTCGTCACTCATAAAACGGCTTCTGTGAGCCACGAATTTCTTTTTCTTTTTTTTTCTTCTGCTTCTTTTGCTTCTCCACACAAAAATATCTTCTCATCATCAGAAGCGCTCTTCTTAGTATAAATAGGAAAAAATAATTTAAGAAATGATGACATCGGCAGCTGCCGCGACAACGACGACGACGAGTTTAGATCGTCTTCACACGCTCTCGTCGTCGTCCACCAAAAGCACTCGAGGACGATCTTCTTCGTCTGCTTCGTCAGCTTCTTCTTCGTCTTCTTTGACGACGACGACGAGGAGGATTTTGAGAAACCGACAAAAAAAATCATCGCCGATATCTTCATCATCATCGCTAAAAGGCTTGACGGAAGAAATCGCGCAACTCGGTTTGGACTTGGATCGAAATACCGTTGGACCGGCGGTTTTTGCACTCTCAGCCGTGAGCGTGTTCTGGCTGTTTTACGACGGTTCGGTGCAAACGAAACAACTTAAAGAAGAGCTCGATGCCAGAGGGGTAGATTCGTCCTTATTTAACAAGTTGTACGAATTGAAATACATCAAACGCGCGTTGGACTCTGGGGACCGATCGGCGTACGATGAAGCCGAGGAGAAGATTCAGTGGCAACGATCGAAAATCGTCGTAGGAGCCGGCTCTATCACCGAGGTGCAAAAGATTCAAAAGTTCTGGCAAAGTAAAGGCATCAAGGTGAAAACGCTCGCGGACTTAGATAAAGTTGAAGAGTACATGGTGAAGAAATACGGCGGCAAGAAGAGCAAGTTTTGATTAATTATTATTTCTACATTTATTTCGACGAATGGATCATACGCGTATATATTCTATGAACGACATAATCGATGGTTTTTTGTGCGAGTTTGAGCAGCGTGACTATTGTTTGTTGTTAGTACAAGTTCTTGGCGTCGTGGCGTTTATCGCGCTTCAAAGTGTTCGCTTTATATTTTGTGCCCATTTTGTCGCGATGGGCTTCAGCTTTGAGTTGCGCCTTCTTCTTGCGTTTCGTTATCCCTCTCAGTACTGTTTTTGATGCTTTAGTCTTCTTTTTATTCATCATCAGTACGATGTTCTTGTCACCATCATCGTTACCGCCTTCCTGGTGAGAAGAGATGAGCGCATCCAAGGAAGTTGTTGTTGTTGTTGTTGTTGGAATGCTCCAACCACCACCACCACTATCGTCAGCAGCAGCAGCAGCAGCGGCGGCTTTATCATCATCATCCATCAGCATCTTGGTAGTGTTGTTGGTGTTCTTGTTTCCTCGCTTCTTGCCCATTTTATATTACTCTGTTGTTATATTACTCTTTTATATTCTATGCGTCGCCGCCAACATCAAAATGAGAGATGAGCTCTCTCTTTCTCACAACAAATGCGATTTCAGAAATTGGGAATTTTACTCCAAAATATCACCCGAGACGACGCAAATCAATCAATCCATCGCGTACATGCAAAAAAAGATGCCACAACGAACCGTGATACCACTTCACTATCAAGTCGTGATCTAGATGACCTGACTGGGGTTTGAGCCCAGGATTGTTCGGGTTTGGTGAGAACCGCGTTTCAATTCCTTGATCTCTTCATTTGAAGAGCCCAGATTTTAGAGTTTTGCAGCGGTTTTACTGCAAATAGGGTTTGGAAAGAGATTCATATATTCCACTTTTAGGGTTCCAATTCGAAGACTTTAAACGTTTGAGTACCTATTAGTATTAGTATTATTGGGTACCGGTACCTATTAGTATTAGTATTATTACAACAGCTGATGCACACTTTTGACCTCTTGGATGACTTTCTTCGCCTTCTCGAACGGTTCTTCGTACAAGCCCGGGTCTTTTTGCTCTAAACTTTTTTCTCCGACTAACGCGGCGAACGACTCCGCCACGCCTTCCGGCAAACCGGTTAAATCGTACCCGCCTTCTAATAAAAACACAATCTTCCCGTCGCACAAATCTTCACTGAGCTTCTTCAACCTCGAACTTAAATAATGGTACGTTCGCGAACGGAAGTTTAAGTTTGCGAGAGGATCTCTCCAGTGCGCGTCGTATCCCGCCGAAACGACGATGAAATCCGGCTGAAACCTTCTCGCCGCCGGTTCGACGACGAGATCGAACGCCTCCAAAACGGATTTCTCGCCCGCCCCAGTAGGAAGCGGTACGTTTATATTCGTCCCTTCGCCTTCGTCTTGCCCGATATCGGATATCTTCCCCGTCCCCGGGAAACTTCCGTCTTCGTGCGTGGATACGAACAAAACCGTCGGATCCTTGGCGAAAATATCGTTGGTGCCGTTTCCGTGGTGGACGTCAAAGTCGTATACCAGAACTTTTTTAATATCGTTCGGGTACTGGGTTTGCGCGTATCTCACCGCCGCAGCCGCGGTGTTGAACAAACAAAATCCCATCGGACCTTTTACTACGGCGTGGTGCCCTGGGGGGCGGACCAAAGCGAAGCCGGTTTTCGTCTTGCCTTTTAACACCGCGTCGACGAGCGCGTTGGAGGCGCCGATAGAAGCGAGCGCGGCTTCGAACGAACTCGGCGTCATGTACGTCGAGGCATCGATTTGGCACGGTGCTTTTGTCTTTGCCAAAAATTCTAAACTTTTCATGTAGTTTTGCGAGTGAATATCGAGAGGAACTAAATCTTCAACCGTCGCTAAAGGCGGATTTTCCATCAAGACAATCGACTGGTCCTTTTTCCTTTCGAGAAAGAATTCTGAATCGTTTTCTAACTTCTCCAAGATGGCTGGTATCCTCGCCGCGCACTCCGGGTGCCCGAGCGAGTCGTGTTCGGCATTTTCCACGTGCGCGTAAAGAATATCTGATTTCGACGACTTTGTTCTTGTTCTTGTTGTTCTTGTTCTTGTTCTCGTTTTTGAGAAAGATGATTTTTTTACGTGTTGTTGTTGCGTTTTATTAGACACAACAACAAGAACGCACGTGTCTCGCATCATCATCATCATCATTTGTGTACCAAACACGTGTTGTCTTCTTCTTCTTTTAAAACTTCTTTTCGATGAATTCTTCTTCTCGACTTGACAGGAGGAGGAGGAGGAGCTCTGCTTGTGATGTTGATGATGATGATGACTTTTTTGACGTCGTAAATATCTTCTGGTCTTCCTTCTTGTTAAATGAATGCGAAAGACGTCATTATTCTTTTTTATGCGAAAACCTCATCACTACTAAAAAAAAATGAACGCATCTGCCACGCTCTCTGCTTCCCGCGTCGTCATCGCGCCGTCTTTTACGACCACCACTAGGTATGTGAGGATGATAAAGAGTGTCTTTCTTCCTCTTTTGATGATTTAATACATCATATACGCGCGTTTTTGCGTCGTCGTCGTTTTTTTCTTGATTAATCTCTCTCTTTCTCGTTGCATTTTTGATGAGATGATGATGATGATGAATGACTTATATTATATTGTTCATCGCTTTAAAACGACAGAAAATCCTCCTCCTCCTCTTTGCAGAAAACAACGAGAAGAAGAAGAGGAAACGTTTCGGTGAATGCGCGATTGGTCGGTAACCCGGCGCCGCACTTTGAAGGCGAAGCCGTCATAGACCAAGAGTTTGAGACCATCTCTTTGGACCAATACAAAGGCAAGAAATATGTCGTCTTGTTCTTTTACCCGTTGGATTTCACTTTCGTCTGCCCGACTGAAATCACCGCCTTTAGCGACCGATACGAGGAGTTCTCTAAATTGGACTGCGAAATCATCGGGTGCTCGGTCGATTCCAAGTTCTCTCACTTGGCGTGGATCCAAACCGAAAGAAACGAAGGCGGCTTGGGCGACATTGAGTACCCGTTGCTCTCGGATTTGAAGCGCCAAGCGGTTCACGCGTACGACGTGTACGATGAGAATAACGGCGAGGCGTTGAGAGGTTTGTTCATCATCGACAAGGAAGGTATTATCCAGCACGCGACCATTAACAACGCGCCGTTTGGTCGCTCCGTCGACGAAACGTTGAGAACGTTGCAAGCGATCCAGTACGTGCAAACGCATACGGATGAAGTTTGCCCGGCGGGTTGGAAACCGGGGGATGAAGCCATGAAGGAAGACGTCAAGGGTTCGAAGGAGTACTTTTCCAAGCTTTAAACACTAATACAACGATATAATAGCTTTAAAAAAACGACGCAAGCACTAAAACAAATACGAAAATAAGAGCAACGCACTTGATGATGATGATAATGAAACTAAATAATATTGTGGTTGTTTGTTAAAACTCTCTCCCTCTTTTTCTCTCTCTCTCTTAAAATGATAATAAATGTGGTCTCGTTTTGTATGCTGTTTTATACTCCCAAGCGAGTCTTGAAGTCGCCAATCATGTGCAATAAACCATCCTCTAATTTAATTTTTGGCTCCCAACCCAATACCTTCATCGCCTTGGAAATGTCTGGTTTTCTTCTCGACGGATCGTCTTGCGTGTTTTCCTTGAAGACGATTTCGGCTTTCGGGTTGACGACTTCCTTCACTTTTTCGGCGAGTTCCAACATGGTAAACTCACCCGGATTACCCAAGTTGATTGGACCGGTATCGTCACCATCCATGAGAGCCATTAAACCAGCGACTAAATCGGAAACGTATTGGAACGATCTCGTTTGCTGACCATCGCCGTACACCGTCATCGGAGTTCCAGTCAACGCTTGCGAAACAAAGTTGGAAACGACGCGACCGTCGTCCAAAGCCATTCTCGGACCGTACGTGTTGAAGATTCTCGCCACGCGAATCGGAACTCTGTGTTCGCGGTAGTAATCAAACGCCAACGTCTCCGCGCATCTCTTACCTTCGTCGTAGCACGAACGTTCACCGATCGGGTTCACGTTACCCCAGTACGTCTCCGTTTGCGGATGTTGCAACGGGTCACCGTACACCTCGGACGTGGACGTCAACAAAAATTTAGCCTTGGTGCGCTTCGCTAAACCCAACATGTTCATGGTACCAATGACGGACGTTTTAATCGTTTTCACCGGGTTGAACTTGTAGTGAATCGGAGAAGCTGGGCACGCCAAGTGATACACCTCGTCGACTTCGAGCAAGATCGGTTCGACGACGTCGTGGCGAATAAACTCAAAGTTTTCCTTCCCAAAGTGGTGCTTGATGTTGTCTTTGGATCCAGTAAAGAGGGAATCTGTTTAATGTGTTTATTATTTGGGAGAGTCATTAAGAGTGTTCGTCGTCGTGAGAGCCGCGTTAGTTTATTGATTCAGTAGGAGTTTTTTGGTGTTCCTTTCTCGAAATGGAAAAAAACGCCGCGCGAAAGCTACGATACGTGATGCTCAAACAACACTTGACATGAAAAGACTTTTGCTGAACGCGTACCTAAACATATGACGTAATCGCCTCTCTGTTTTTACGTAGGGAAGAAAGGGAAGAAAGGGGTCAGCGCGCGTCTCGGAAATTTAATACTAATGCTCGTGCTTAAAGGCGCCCCTTTTCGCGTGGGTCGTCGATCGCGAGTGTGATGATGACGAGAAGAAAGAGAATAAAAACACGCACAGCGACCAAGGCATCGCACAAGTGCGACCCGACAAATCCAGCGCCACCGGTAACGAGAACGCGTCTCGCTCCAGTTCTTGGTTTCGTTTTGATGATGGTATTTCCGTTCTCGTCCATTTTTTGTATCGTTCGTTGTTCACTTTACCGCGCGGTGTTCTTTGTGTGGTGTCGGAACTTTTTTGGCTCATTTTGGTGTTGAAGAAAAAAAAAATTGGGAGGAAAAAGAAGAGCTCTCGTAGAAAGAATGAAAAAGAGCCAAAAGAGACAAGAAAAAACCAAATGACCAATTTCGTTGTTTCCATTTGCTGTGGGTAGAATCACATGTAAGTTTAATAACCTCTCGGTTTGCACGCGTTTTTGTGCTTTTTTATTTTAAGCGGCGGAACTCTCAATCAACTGTTCGCTGAAAATTTTTCTATATTCGCTCTTCATCTTGACGCCGTTGATGACCGCCACTCTGGCTTTATCTTTAAACACTTGCACGCACGGAGTGCCCATAATACCAGCGGATTCGGCAATCTCGGGATCTTTTGCGATGTCAATTTCGACGTAATGGATGGATTTCTCGTACTCGTCGAGCACTGCACTGAGCATCGGTTTCAGTCGTTTACACGGGCCGCACGTCGGGCTCGTATACATCACGACTAAAGGACGAGGCGATTCGTGGTACAATTTTCGCAACGCGTATTGGCCTTGATGTTTTTGTCTATCTATATCAAAGTTATCCGCATCAATCGCAGGTTCGTGCGTCTTCTTTTTCGGCGCTTCCGCTTCTTTCTTCTTCGCGGCTTCGATTTCTTCTTTCGCGTCCTTGGTATCCATCATCTTAACTTCTTTCAACAGCTTATTCATTTGCAGATATCTTTCCGTAGAGATGGCCGCTTGGCATCCGCTCCCAGCCGCTGTTATGGCTTGTCGCCATTCTTTATCGTGCACGTCACCGGCTGAGAAAACGCCTTCTACGGAGGTGGATGTCTTGTCGTGATCGCTGACGATGATGAAACCGTCCTCGTCGGTGCCTAGTTGCGAGTCGAGAAACTTTGTATTCGGCGTGTGTCCAATACCGTAGAACATGCCGGCAACTTTCAGAGGCTCCGGAATAGATTTATTTGTTTTCGTGTTTACGAGTTTGAGACTTTCTAAGAAGCCTTGCGCATTACCTGCCGCATCTTCGACGGACGTGTTGTAGTGCACTATCACGTCTGAAGAATCCAACACCCGGTCTCTCATCGCCTTGGAAGCTCTCATCTCTTCGCCTCTGACGAGCAAGTGAACCTTAGAGGCGTATTTCGTCAAATAAATCGCCTCTTCGCACGCGGAATCGCCACCGCCCACGACTGCGAGTTCTTTTTGCGCGAAAGCGGGCGAAGCGCCGTCGCAAATCGCACACGCGGAGATGCCTTTACTCCAAAATTTCTCCTCGCTCGGGATGCGTAAACGCTTCGCCGTCGCCCCGGTGGCTAAAATGATCGCGTTCGCTCTCATCGTGCGATCTTCGGATTTGATTTCAAACGGTCGCTTCGAAAAATCAACGCTGACGACGTCTTCTTCGTATAACTCCGCGCCCCATCGCAAGGCTTGTTGACGCATTCGCTCCATCAACTCCGGTCCGGTCACGCCTTCAGGAAAGCCTGGATAGTTTTCAACCTCGGTCGTGCTCATTAACTGACCTCCAGCGACGCCGCCGCTCTGAAATCCTTCAAAACATACCGGCGCCAAGTTTGCTCTGCCTGTATATATTGCCGCCGTGTACCCAGCCGGCCCCGATCCAATGATTACAACATTTTTTACGTCGTCGTCTTCATCAACAACATTATCTGGAGAAGTCGACGACGATGCACGAATTTTATCGTTGCGTAACTTTCTGTGTCGATGTTGTTGTTGTCGCGGTTGCGAGTGGTGGAAAAACTGATGATGATGATTGTGACTTTTACTGTCGTTGCTTCTCCTACTTCTTCTTCCTCCTCTCGCGATGGTGGAGGAGGAAGAGGAAGAGAGATGGGTGCAAATCGTTCTTTTGCTCGGTGTCCTAATGCTACTACTCCTACAACTACTACCAATACTGGTTGTGCTCCTCATCATCATCATCAAAAATGTGATGTCTCTTTTTTGTGTGGTTTTTTGCCCGTGGTGCGAAGGATGTGCTGATTCTTAGAAAGTCTCACCCAAAAAATTAAAATGAAATTGGCCACAAGCAAGCAAAAAGAGGAGATTACTAAGCAGAAGTGGATAATCATTGGATCGGCACACAAAACGATGATGATGATGACGATGAGTTTTAACACGACGACCACCGCGTCTTGTTCGCAACAACTCGCGTCTTCTCAGAAGACGAGCGTGAGAGGTGGACGAGCGAACAATAAATTGAGAGCGCAAAAACATGCGATTGCAAGACAGAACGGAAGACGCGCGTCTTCTCTCGTCGTCTGCGATGGCACCGGGAAGTTCGTCGTCGGAGGGAACTGGAAATGCAATGGAACGATAGACTCTATCGATAAATTATGCGCGAGCTTGAACAGTGGGAAGATCACGGCCGACGTAGAAGTCATCTGCGCGCCGCCGATGGTATACATAGACAGAGTGCAATCGAAATTGAAGGCACCGTATCAAATTGCAGCGCAAAACTGCTGGGTTAGCAAGGGTGGTGCTTTCACTGGAGAAGTCTCCGCGGAGATGTTGAAAGACGTGAACATTCCGTGGGTCATTTTGGGACACTCGGAGAGAAGATCTTTGTGCGGCGAAACGAATGAATTTGTCGGCTTGAAAACTAAATACGCGTTAGATACTGGAGTGAAGGTGGTGGCGTGCATAGGTGAATCGTTAGCGCAAAGAGAGGCGGGAGACACCTTGAACGTGTGCTTCGCGCAACTCAAAGCTATCGTCGATTGCGTGACTGGAAAGGACTGGGAGAACATCATTATTGCTTACGAACCAGTTTGGGCTATTGGAACGGGTAAAGTTGCAACTCCAGACCAAGCGCAAGAAGTGCACGCTGGCGTCCGAAAGTGGATGAATGAAAACGTCTCCGCGGATGTGGCCTCCAAGGTGAGAATCCAATACGGCGGAAGCGTTAACGCTGGCAACTGCGATGAATTGGCGACGAAGCCTGATATCGATGGATTTCTTGTCGGTGGCGCCTCTTTGGACGGTGAAGCGTTCGTTAAGATTTGCAACTCTGCCGCGCATTCTAAATAAATAAATGAATTTGGATGGCTTCGAAAAAAAGAAATACAAGGAAAAGAACACACGCACACACACACGCACACACACAAACGCCGCGAGAACATAAATGATAATAATAAACACAAACCAAAAAGAGAACAACATGAAGAACACGAGAAGAAGAGATTGTAATTTTTAACCGAAGATAATACTTATTATCTGAAAAAATCACAAAAACAAATCACGCAGCTAAAAGGCAAACTATATTCGTAGGCGCAGCGCTGGCGAGCACGCAAGAAATTCTCACAATCTCAAACATTTTTTCAGATCATCCATATTCTCCTTCGATCCAAGGTGAATGGCGCCTCGCTCGTGAATCGACTCAACTGCGCTGTCTAATGTATTCGACCCAGTGTCGGAAATAGATAATCCTCCCGCTACTTCAATCATGAGTGCCATCGGAAAACATTCGTATAACATTCTCAGTTTACCGAGCGGATAGTGAAACGTACCTCCGGCGAGTAAAGTTCGATGCACGTCGGCTACCATAGATCCGACGTAGCGAGCCGTCATAGACGACGATTCTTTACAATCGCGAATGTATCTTTTCATCCCTTCCGAAAATTTGTGTTCGTATCCTTCGTTTATGCTATATATCTTCCCCCGTTGAGGAATCGATATATCTGCGCGTGTTTTCACGTACGTGTTGGAGGAAGGGTCGAGCGTCCATCCAACAACTCTCGTATTCTTTCTCGTTGCAATCACTAAGTCTGTGCTACTACCGTACACGCAATACCCCGCGCACATGACGTTGCGTCCAGTTTGCGGCTTTAAAACTTCCTCGATTGGATTTCTAGTGTCCCCCTCGCCGGTTGTCTTATATTCAAACACGCTAAAAATGGACCCGACGGAAACGCCGTAAGCTACATTCGAAGACCCATCTAACGGATCGAATGCGACGATATATTTCTTTTCTTCTCCTAATTCTTGTCCTCCGTCGTGTATTTGATCCGATGAAGACGAAGGCGCGAGTCCTTTTTGTTCTCCTCTTTTACCTCTTTCTCCTCTTTCTCCTCCTCCTCTCAAGTCGATGTACTCTTCCATTTCCTCGGAAATCAAACCAACGCACGAATTCGATTCTTTACACGCTTTTACGAACACATCGTGAGAATATATGTCTAATTTCATCTGTTCTTCGCCTTGAACGTTCGTGCTCTCCGCGCGTCCGCTCAAATTTCCGCTCCCATCTTTCGAGTCATCGATCGCTTGCACTCGAATAGCGTCTGAAATTTCCGTGCACGCGGAGGCGATTTTTGCCAACAATCGAATCAACGCAGGGTCGGAAAACTCCTCCTCCAAACGCTCTATCATCATTTTTTTATTCACCGTAAACGCCGTATCAGTTTTGAGAACGCGAAATGGTTTAAGATCAAAAGGTGGTGCGTCACCCGATGTTTGTTTCTTTTTTATGATGCGGTGCGTGTGCGTGTATTAAAGAGTACTCCTTGAGAAGAGTTTTAATTTTATGCAGAGGAAGAGAGAACTGAAAAATTTTATGCCACAAACACACACCAATTTCCGCTGATTTTGTAGATTTGTGGCTGCAGCGAAGAGGAGGGGAGACCACGTGGACAAATTTTCAGACGAAAAATTTTTTTTTGGTCGCGAACAACAAAACAACAATCGAAGAAGTAGTTTCTGCTGAACGGAACTGAAGAAAAGAACGGCTTTTGCAACACAGCAGTCTTTTCGCGGTTTTGATACAAAAAAAAGCGCTCGAAGAAGAAGAAGACAAAGAAGAAGAAGAAGTGAGATCGATCGATCGATGATAGCAGTGATGAGTTCTTCTGTTTGTGCTGCGAAACAAGCACCGATCGTGGTCGGGTCGTTTGGAACAAAACGGAGATCGCCGAACAACAACACCGCCGCGCGATCATCTCAAAGACCGAAGCTTGTCAAAATCGTTTCCAGAAGAGCAGAATCGTCGTCGTCGTCATCCCGAAGAAAAACGCAATCTTCGTCGTCGTTTACGTCGTCGTTAACGCGACAATGGACGACGACGAGAACAAAAAGCAGCTTCTCCTCCTCCTCCAAGAGAAGAGGGTTCATCGCGTCCACTCGCAAAGCACCGAAACACTTCAAGAACAAAAACGGGGAGGTGTTTTGCGGCAGCTCTTCGGGAGGAATCGGCGGAGAATTATCGGACTCGACGACGAACAATAAGAACAATAACAAGACGTCCAACAACGGCGAAGAAAACAACAAGAGATGGAAATCAATCACGTCCGCGTTAGCCACGACTCTGGGCGAAGACAGAGTAGAAGGGGAAGTGATTCCGCTCCTGGAGAGACCTTTGCCACCGCACGAAGAGATCCACCGAGGAACGCTCAAGAATGGGTTGAAATATGTCATTTTGCCAAACACGACGCCGGAGAGACGATTCGAGGCGCACCTTGAAATGCACGTCGGATCCGTGGACGAACGAGAAGACGAGCAAGGTTTGGCGCACTTGGTTGAGCACGTTACTTTTCTGGGTTCTCGCAAACGCGATCAGTACTTAGGAAGCGGTACCAGAGGTAACGCGTACACAGATTTTCATCACACGGTGTTTCACATTCACGCGCCGACGGTAAACAAGGACGGCGTGTACATGTTGAACAACGTGTTGGATATTCTCTACGACGTCGCGTTTAATCCTTCGTTGTTACAAACCAGAATTCAAAAGGAAAAGAAAGCAGTTTTAGCCGAAGCACAGATGATGAACACCATCGAATATCGCGTCGATTGTCAATTGTTGCAGCATTTGCACTGGGACAACGCCTTGGGTATTCGATTTCCAATCGGTAAGCTCGATCAAGTGCCTCTGTGGGATGATGAAAAGATTCGCGATTTTCACGCTCGATGGTATTTTCCTTCGAACGCTACTTTGTACGTCGTGGGAGAGTTTGATGCGACTACAGAACAAGTTGAGAAAATGATTGAAGACGCGTTCAACGAGGCGGCGCCGAGTTCGTGGGCAATGCAAGCGGAATCTCCTTTAGCTCGTCACGAAGTGAGACCACCGGTAAAGCACGCTTACGGCGTACCTCTCGAAGAGCGCAAAGAAATTGAGGCACAACTTCATCGCATGATGGAAGAGAAAATCGAAGATCCGTACCAACCGTTCATCGCGAATGAAGGTGAACCGCAGATGTTTCAACACGAACACTTGACGCACGCGTCGTTTAACATTTTCTCGAAACTTCCAATCGTTCCGATGGAGAAGTTAGGCGACTTGCACCGAACAGTTTTGCAAAGAATTGCTTTGCTCGTGTTGCAATCTCGAATCCAGTCCAGGTACTCCGAGACAAACGCTGATTATAAACGCGTTGAACTCGATCATTCGGACTCTGCGCGAGAAGGATGCACGGTGACAACAGTGACGGTGACATGCGAACCGAGAGAATGGGAGTTTGCACTCCAAGTGGCAGTTGAAGAAGCGCGACGATTGCAAAAATGCGGTTTAACTCAAGGCGAGCTTTCGAGGTTTAAAGCAGCCATGATGAGAGATTCGGAGCAACTCGCGCAACAAGCCGGGTGCGTTCCATCGTTGGAAAATCTCGATTTTGTCATGGAACACGACGCTCTCGGGCATGTCGTCATGGACCAAGTCGTAGGACACGAGAGTTTACTTTTGTTGGACGAATATATTACGTTGGAGAGCGTCAACGAAGCAGCTACGGAACTTTTGGGATTTATCGCGGAGTACGGATGCGACAGCGAAACTCGAGATCCTCGATCGGGCTTGACGACTGCGATTGTCGCGTGCGTTCCAACTACGACGACTGACGTGGAGACGGATGAAGAAGTTCGATTCGATATCACTCCCGAGGACGTGATGCGAGTATTGTCCGCGGACTACGGCGAAATCGAACCATTGGAGGATGTGGACGTGCCGGACAGCTTAATTCCGGACGCCGAGTTGGAAGCTATGATTCAAGAAAGAAAACCAGTAATAGAGTCTGCGACGCTCGACGAAGTTACCGGAGTGTACCAAAGACGCTTGAGTAACAACGTTCGCGTGAATTACAAACAGCTCGACGCGGAACCGGGAAGTGGATTTTTACGGTTAGTCGTTCCCGGAGGTCGATCTCACGAACCGTTGGATGCCGGTCCCGATGGTATTGGTTCCGCCGCGCTTGGTTTGCGAACGTTGCAAGAAGCCGGTACGGTTGGCGCTTGGGACCGAAAGCAAATCGAGCTATTAACGATGCAAAATCTGTTGGTGTTTGACGTCGAGCCTGAAATGGAGTATCTCTATTTGGACGGCGCGTTTGCTGTCGATGGCGGGTTGCGGACGATTTTGGAAATTATTCATCTTTTAATTGAAAAACCAAACTGGGAAGAAACCGCGTTGGAGCGGGTGAAAGATATCTACAGAATGTTTGAACTCAACACGACGAAAAATTTGGAACTAACGACACACGATGCAATCAACAAAGCCATGTACGGTGACCGCCGATTCATGGATCCCTCGCGAGCAGAGTTATCTGCGCTGACTTTAGATGGTGTCGCGAAAGCAGTCGAAATGCAATTTAGCAACGGTCCGATTGAAGTGAACATCGTCGGTGACTTGATTCCCGAAGAGGTCGACGAGTTGATTACGCAAGTATTAGGTACGATTTCTAAAACGAAAGAGAACAAGAACGTACCTGTCATGACCGATCCGATACCATTGAGCTTGAAGAATGTTCCCAAAGACGATCCGGTACGCGAGCAACGACAATGGCTCCGGGATTCTGACGACAGAGCGTGCGCAGTCATGGCTGGTCCCGGGCCTTCCATGTGGGCGCCCATGCGCATCCCGGAGAGAGATTCCGCGCGAGTAGAGGAAGAGGGTGGTTTTGCTTTTATCGACGATATTGATCCGGTCAACGTGTTAGCTCAAGCGAATGGGAACCCATACGCTTTGCAAAGCGCGCGGAGAAAGAATCCTTTGGCGACGTACATAGCGGGTATGCTACTTTCTGAAGTAGTCGGTGGGCGGCTCTTTACCACAGTGAGAGACGCTTTAGGCTTGACGTACGACTGCAACTTTACGTTATCGTTCGGATTACAAAATTCAGACGCCACTACATATAGATTATTAGTCACATCTACGCCAGCAAAAATTGATGAAGCATTAGCCGCGGGTGTTCGCGTTTTGCGCGGATTTCAGCATCAAAGAGTTTCGCAACGCGAATTGGACCGCGCGAGAAACACGCTCTTGGCTCGACACGAAACCGATTTGAAATCGAACCATTACTGGGCAGATTTGATGCAATGCTCCTCTTTAGAAAACTTGGCAGAACACAAAACACTTGATTGCATCATGGACTTACCTCTGATGTACGAGGCGTGCACGGTTGACGATTTGCACGAGGTGTACTATTGTTTAGGTCTCGGCGAAGGAGAAATTTTCACCGCCATCACGGTTGCCGGTGAAAACGAATCCGTCGCTGAAAAGAGAAGAGAAACCCAACAAGACAGCGTTGCTTCCTCGTCATCGAACAGCGGCTTTAAAAGTATTGGTGAAGATGTCATGGCTGCGGCTGCGGCCAAACTCGGCGTTGCTCTCGGCGGCGGCGTGAACATCGCCGAAGCGTTGAGCAAGCTGAAAATGGATCAAGATAGACGAGAAGAAAATTAATACAAAAAGAATTATACTTGAGCGGCGCGGCATTTTGAACGAATATATATATTAAAAGCAGATCTTGGTAATAATAATAATGTACGTAGTAAAGAGTATTATAAAATTACAATCGCGTGTGTGTGTGTATTTGTGTGTGTGTGCGTAAATTCGCTCTTCTCTCTAATTCTCTTTTGCTGCGTCGTCGCTCGATCCTCCTCCAGCCGACGGTTTCGTACTCTTCACCTTTGAAAGTAATCTGTTCACCGCTTCCGGACCATCTTTTTGCACGAACGATTGCAATTCCTTCAATTGCGGACCGAGTTCTTTGCGCACGGCTTGGAAATCACCCTTCATGATCAAATCACCAGTCTTATCGATGGACGGACTCAACTTTCTAAATATCGGAGCGATGCCGCTCTTGTACAAAGTCACCGCGCCTTTGAAACGCGGGGAGATCAAGTAGTAAATCAAACACAATTTTACAAATCTGTATTTCGGGATTCTGTTTTAACATTGTAATAGTAATAAGAAGAGAGTGTTGTTCGCGTTTTTGTCAGTAAATATCATTTTAACCATTATACGTATTCTTCGTTAATGTGTTGTAGAGAAAGAGAGTTCCCCTTCTTTCTCTTTCTCTTTCTCACAATTTTTAAAAATTGGATCTCTCCCTTGAACTCTTTTTCTCTTTCTTTCTAACGATCGATCGATGCGCGCGAACCGCCGACAAAAGAGCTCTCTGAACGAAAAGATGATGATATTGATGATGATGATGCTTTGTCTTCTTCTTCTCTGTCTTCCATCAAAGACAGTAGAGAAGAAAGAGAGAGAGAATTAAAAAAATTTGCGACGACGATTCGAAGAGAACGACGTTTAAAGAGTTTTACTCACAAGAAGACGAAGCCTAAAGACTCTCCCATTAAGACGGAGATGTAGACAATCCAATAGGTCAACCACAAGCAGTCGTCGTCCGGTCTTTTACGATCGATGGCTTTCATCGAAGCGTACATCGGGTACACCACCGCGGCGTAGAATGAGACTAACGTGAACAGAAAGTTGATCATTTCTTCTTCTTCTGTGTTGTTGTACTGTTACGAAGAACGTGCCTCGGTGCGCGTTCTGAAATGATTATTTCTGAAGGGAGACTCTCGTTCTCTCGTTTTCGTTTTTTTATGATTTTTCGAGTCAAATTTCATCAGCCCAAGAAAGAAAAGAGAGAAGGAAAAAAGGGGCAATTTCTCTCCATTCGATTTCTCTCTGGTGGATCGTTTCGACACAAACAACATTAACAACAACAACAACAACAACAAAAAGAAGAAGACAAAGAAGAAGAAGAAGAAGAAGAAGAAGACAAAGGAACACACACACATATATATATATATATATAATTACACAGAATACTCTTAAAATAATGTCGGGTTTAGCGTGTCTGAAAAAGTCACAAACCGAAGACGAAGACGCGCAAGAGTTGAAATTAGGACCCGATTTTAGCGACGCGCAGTGCTTGTCGATTTCAGAAGTGAGACTGGTGATGGAAGCGATGATATACGATTACAACAACAGAAACGAGGACGCGTCGTCGACGAACACGCAGGTGTTTGAAAAGACTCTGAAGTACGTGCAAAGATTTGGCGGGAACGTCAGTCAAGAAGCCGTGCAATTGATTCGAGACATGTTGACGAAACAGAACGGATTGCACACGTTCGAAGCGGCGGTGGTGTCGAACTTGCGCCCGGTGGATTACGACGAGGCAAAGACGCTCGTGCCGTCTTTGGAAGCGGAAGGGAGAGCGAGCGAGGAGCAGATTCAAAGAATGCTGGATGAAATGGCAAACGTTAGACGTTTTGAATAATATATTATACTACTACTACTACTACGCAAAATCAAGTCTTTCTCCTCCTCTTTCAGAAGGGTCCAAAAACAGCACCAAAACAACAAACAGAAGAGGAGATCTCTTTATTAGATCTTCACACTTCATTCTTTCTCTTTCTCTTTCTCTTTCTCTCTCTCTTTCTGTCATCATCATCAAGGTATTTTCACACGAAGGACAGAATACAATCTCTATTATTATTCACGAATAGTAATACTACGGTTTTACGACGATCGCATAACAAAAACGCTCCTCCTCAAAAGAATACTAATACTAGAATGACACGTCCGGAAGATTTAGCTTCGGCGCAAAACTCTTTCAAAGAGTTTAAAAAAGCATTCGAACGCGCGACGACGACGACGGGCGATGAGAACGCTATTATGCAACAAGAACAACAACAACAAACGTCGGGGGCGTTGAACTTGTTAGAAAACTTGAAAGTGGCGCTGACGCATCTCACCGCGTTACCTCCGTTGTTCGAACAAACGAAGAGTAAGAAAGAAGAGCTGTTATTAGCTCGGGAACTTTTGGAAATGTCTGTTATTTTGTGCGCTCGAAGAGACGACGAGATGTCGTTTGAGAGGAATTTCGCGCAACTCAGATCGTATTACGAAGATGTCCGAGAGGAACTTCCGCCGTCGAAAAACGAATCAATCTGTTGGGGATTGAACTTGTTGAGATTGTTGATGCAGAATAGAATCGGTTCTTTCCACGCGGAGTTAGAACTGACCAGTTCCGAGTTACTCGCAAACGCGTGCGTGAAGTATTCCATCGAATTAGAACAAAGATTGATGGACGGGGCGTACAATAAGATCGTGGAGGAATCAGTAAACGGGGAAATTCCCGACGAGAGCTTCAAACCGTTTGCAAACAGAATGTCCAAAACGGCGAGAGATGAGATTGTAAACTGCATCGAAAAGAGCGCCTCGGAAATAACGTTGAAAAATTTAGCGAGGCTTCTCATTTTAGACCACGATAAGAACGAGGCGATGAAGTACGCGATGGAGAGAGGATGGATGCTCGATGACGGGGCCATAGAAGAAACGTTCGTGTTTTCGGACGAACAGGCGGTACCATCGAGCAAAGACATTCCCTCGAACGAAATGATCTCGCGCGCGCTTCTTTACAGTCGCGAGCTGGAGAGAATAGTTTAAAGAAGAGCGCCGAGAAGCGAGAGGAGAAGGACGACGAGGAGAAGAGCAGAGGTTTTTAGCAAAAGATGTAGAAACAAAATGTAGACGTAGTGTATTCAGTGGCGGTGATGGTAAAATCGTGATGAGTTCTGTTATGATCAAAAGTTACTGGTAACAAAAAAGAATCATAAAATATTCTCTCTTTCTATCCTCTCTCTCATCAATTTTCATCGATATCCAACGCATTGTCAAAAGCATCCATGATATCGCCCGGCGTTACTAAATGTCGATCGATTAAAGCTTTAGCGTGCCATATTGTGTTCTCTTGAGAATATCCTAACAAAGAACCGACGGCAATTCGTTTCGCCCAGTCTTGTTCGTTGAACGCGGCTTGCGTTCGTAATTTGGACAACTTTTCCGCGCGTTCTTTTGCGCCAGCCCCGGATTTACGATACATGATGAGAGATACAGATTTAACCGAATTCTCATCCACGCTTAAATTTGACGAGAGAAATCCAACGTCGTCAGGATTTTCGAGCGCTATCCTGTGTAAAGTTTGTAAGACGTACGGCGCGTCGATCGTTTGGAGTTGAGAAGGTTCCCACGACGCGTTCAAATTCATCACCTTATTTCCAGCGTTTGCGCCGTTATTATCACCACTACTATCACTTCCAAACAGATTCCCAAAGAGTTTCCAACCTCCGTTCGAGGAATTACCATTTCCGACGGTGCTTGAAGAAGAGGAAGATGATGAAGGTGAAGATGGACTCCCCGGGGAACCGCTCGAATCGCTGCCGCCGCCACCACCGCTAAACTCCGCCGCGCGTTTCCTCTCCAAATAATCACGAAGATTTTGATCGTGCATGTTCTCTTCTTTCGCGTTGTAAAACAAGTGCCCAGCTGGTGCCAGCTCGGAGGAATGACTCACTTGGATCATGACGACGTCTCTGTACTTTTCCTCAAACGCGAGAAGCTCTCCGGCGAGTTGCGTCGCCGCTTCCAACCCTTCGACGATGCACCGTCTCGTAGACGCGCTTTTCCCGTCTCTCCACGGCGACGCGTCGTTCATCACCGCAGCTTTCAACAGATCGTATGAAACGACCGATCTGCACCCGACCACTTTCGAGGCGCGTTGTAAGTTTTTCATCTTTTCGAAATTTTTACTCTTCAACTTGCTCGACTTTAACTCTAGTCTAAACTTGTCTCCCAGTTGCTTCATCCACGCGTCGTTCGTAAAGCAAGAGTCCTCTTGGACGTCTAACTCTGCTTCCATGTTGTTCGATTGTTTTCTCGTGTCTAAAGTTATGGTCACGTTTTTCCCTTCAATTTCGCCCTTCAACGTAATCACTGCGTTGGTGTTCTCGTCCTCTTCAGCCGCCGGCGCCGCTCCCGCCGTGGACTCTCTCACGACGAACCATCGCTCGCTCTGGTCTTCTTCCTCGTCGTCTTCTTCGTTCGTTTGTGCAGCGGTGGAGACCGCGCTATTTCTAATCGTGCTGCTGCTACTTTCTTGCGAAACAGAAGAGGAAGAAGACTGTACTTGTTGTTGTTGCGTTTTCCCACTACTCCCACTGACGGTGGTGATCAGCAACAAATCTCCAGGAATAGCCGATCGTAAAACCGAGGCGACGCGTTCGTTCGGCGCTCGTTCTAGATCCGAAATCCTCGGTGGGGGTAAATTCACCGATTCGTCCACCCGTTCACTACTTTTACTATTACTATTACTGTTATTACTACTATTATTAGATATCGAGTTCGACGGTCCCGTTAAAATCGATTTCGTTGTTTTCACTTTAAAATTTTTCTTCTTGTTGTTTATGTTGCTGTTCAAAAACGACGTAAACGACGAAGATGATCGCCGAAAAGAACTCTGATGAAAACCAAATTTAGTTTTAGTTTTAGCCGTAGTAGTCGTCGTCGCAACAGTTGTTGGTTTGACCACCGCGAGAGAAGAAGACATCATCATCTTTTGAGAGCGTTTTTTGTGATGTGAAAGAACTCACACAACGACAAAAATATCAAAAAAATGACCAAAAAAGAGAAAAGACTCCTTTCGGACAACAGAAGAGAGATTTGAGCCGCCAAAAACGAACATAACATACACAAACACTTTCTCATCATCAAAACACATATCAACAATGGGAGAAGAATCGAGAACGAAGAAAACGCGAACGAAAAGGCCAAATCAACCAAATTCCAAGCAATTGAAGGAAAAAGTAAAGAAAATCAAAGCGGAGAGGAAACCAGGAATAACGTTCGCGCAGAAGAAAAAACAAAAGAAAGAAGAAGATGCAAAAAAGACAGGAGGGAAATACAACACGGAGTTTGGAAAGGAAGGGATGGTTCTGAAGAATAATGGAGCGAAGTTAGGACCGATGGAGATTCGATACAGAGCTTTGGCGAAATTATTGCGACAGATTGAACAGTTGGAAGAGAAAGAGAAGTTGGACGCGCAACAGACGAAGAAGGTGAAACGGAAAGCGTTCATCGAAGAAGAGATGAGACAGTTGATAAAAGCCGCAAAAGGCGAAGACAATGATGATGATGATGATGATGATGATGATGATGATGATGATGATGATGAATTCGACGAAGACGAGGAGTTTTCGGATGAGGATGAAGAAGAAGAGGATGAAGAAGAAGAAGAAGAAGAAGAAGAAGAAGAAGAAGAAGAAGAAGAAGAAGAAGAAGAAGAAGAAGACGCATTGCAGAGATAGTTAGATTTTGTACGCTAGAACACGAACTACATCACTATTATTATTATTATTACTACTACTACTACTACTACTACTACAAAATATATCTATTTCCTCCTATTACTATGCAGTTAACACTACGGCGCGAAACCTCCCATAGTTTTCAGCGCGTCGTACATTCCGGCGTTGAAGCTTTCCTCGCTAAATTGCAAACTTTTCCTCTTGCCGTTTTCAATCATTTCTCTCAACTTTTCGTCGTTCATGCCGAAGGCGCCTTCCAACGCTGCCGCATACGACGTCGCATCGGAGGCTAAAAATCCGTCCACGCTGTGCTGAACAATGTCCATTTTGGGCCCACCTGAGTTGTGCGCGATTGGAATGGCTCCAAACGCCATGTATTCGACGATGCAAATGCCAAAATGTTCATCCGTCATGGCGTGTAAACCGACGATGGAGTGTTGTAAAAGTTCCTTTAACGTCGCGTTATCGACATCGTGATAAAACTCCACGGAATCGTCGATGCCCATTTCTTTGACCATCGCTTTCAACGCGTTGTATCTCTGCAAATCGTTCTTGTCTCGCAATCCTCCGACGAGTTTCAAAACAGCTTTTTCGCACGCCGGATGTTTATTCGTCTTGACGTTTGTCTTCATCAGTTTCCAACTTTCCAAGAGAAGTTTGTGGTTCTTTTCCGGACGAAACTGACCAACCGCAATAGCCGAGAAATGTGGCACTTTATACTCTCCCAAAATCAAACGCTTCGCTTTCTTTACGTACGGCGTGTTGTTTTCTTGTCGACTCCTTTTCACTTCTTTGTCACCGTCGTTGTCGCCGTCGCCGGTGGCATCCAGAAGCGATGAAGGCGGAGGCCTCTTTTTCAACTGAATCAGTTTCGTCGTCGTTGCCAGCACCGTGGTAGTAGTAATACTCTCTTCTTTTAATTCTACCGACGATACGTCGCACGGTGGATACACCACAATTGCTTCGCCTTCGTTCGCTCGTCTCGGCGCGAGTTTCTTTTTCGTCCTTCTCGCCCTCCTCTTCGCGAACGCGCCCCAAAGTCGATCGATGTGATTTTTCGTCCACGTTGAATTGACAACGATGACGTCCGCAAAGTTACCTCCGCAGTACCCGTACAACGACATTAGAATCGTGTAATAGACAATCTTAATCTGCTTCAAAACTGGAATTTTTGCGAAAAACGCGCGGTTGTTATACATCAAACTTCCTTTTTGGACGCGTTCGCGCATGTCGCTACTGATTGTCGGATAGTGCACGTACGAAACAATTTTCGTGCTCTCGCCGCAAAAGAAACGAATAAACGGGTACGCCCACGCCGCTCCAATTGTATCCACGAACACATCCGGCGCGAACCCGGATATCGCTTCTACGGCGACGACGACGATACCAAACATTTGCCCGAGAATCGTCGCCACCGGATACCATTTGCTTTGCGATAACGTTCGCAAGTACACCCTTTTGAACTCTATTGTACCTCGTCGTCGATTCTTATTGTTGTCACTATTATTATCATCGTCATCATCATCAATATCTATATCTAAACCGAATCTCTCTTTCGCTCGTTCCAATATTAGCTTTTTCTTCCTCTTCCCATCATCACATTTATCTCCGGTATAAATCACCACCCTCGCGGTTGGATACTTCTCTCTCATCAGTTTCACGAATTGCCACAAAACCCTCTCTCCTCCACCACCATCCGAGGTGAACGGATGGAAAAATCCAATCGATTTCGGTCGAAACATCGTCGACGTCGAGGAGACGTTTTTGGAAATCGAATCTAATCTCTGCACTCTTACGTTTAAAAACGTCAAAGACAGGACGAGCAACACGACCGCGTACGAGAGTTTTATCGCGTTTAATACTACTAGGAGGAAATCTTCAAAACCATCAAAAGAGGAGGAGAAGAAGGAAAAGGAGCTCATCATCATAAAGTGATGATTGTAAATTGTAGTGTGTTCTTATATTTGTCTTGTGAGGGAACTTTGAGACAAATAAATTCCCCCTCATTTTTGTATTCCCCTAATTGCTACTACTAATACTACTAATAAACCGCCCGCAAAGGACAACAACAACAACATCGAGAGTAAGACGCAAAGGGCTTATTAAATGCTTGCAACTTCGACATATAAATCATCATCTTGCTGTGCCTTTACAAAACTCTCTTCTTATTACTTCAGACGACGACAAAACTGTTGCAAATCAACATTGAAGAACAACCACAACAGAAGACAACAACAACAACAACAACGAAAAAGGGATATACAAATAATGGCATCGGCGCAACAAGTCCGAGGGATTGAACTCGCCTCCTCATCGCAAAGAACAGATTTAACAGTGGTTTTAGTGTGTCCACAAATTCCCGGGAATACCGGGACGATTGCGCGCACGTGCGCGGCGACGCAAGTGCCTTTACATTTGGTGGGACCGTTAGGTTTTGAGCTCGACGACGCAAAGTTGAAACGCGCGGGTTTGGATTATTGGCAAAGCGTTTGCGTGAAAGTGCACGACTCGTACGACGCGTTTTATACGTATTGGCAAGAGATTGAAGCATCGAAAAGAGGAAGATTAGTCGCGTTTTCAAAGTTTGGAGGGAAGTCGCATTGCGCGCGAGGCGCGTATAAACCGGGAGACTGGTTGCTCTTTGGGAGCGAAGTCAGCGGTTTACCAGAGAACGCGCACAAACACTGCGAAGCGACGGGAGGGATTCGGAGAATACCCATCGACGAAGAACACGTGCGGAGTTTAAATTTATCGGTTTCTGTCGGTGTGGGAGTCTACGAAGCGCTGCGACAAATAGACGAGAAAGGGATGGAATTAGACGTGGAGTATCGCCCTCAATACGGGAAGGAAGATTAATATATTTACGAGTAGAATACTAATAATAACAACGATGATGATGATGATGATTACGAACCTAGTTTGAACGCGTCTGCGATTAAGGAATACACCAGCCCTAACTTGAAGCAATTCACAAACTCCAACTTCCTCCCAGGTCTGCTCGTTTTATAATACCACCTCGTGATCGTCTCGTAAACGAACACGCACAACGCGCCTGCGACGACGTCGTTGATGCCCAACGCGCCAAACGATAAAGTAATCACCGAAGCTAAATAAAAACCAACAAAAATAAAGATAGTTTTCCATAAAAGCATCCGATACGATCGTCGTTGGAAATATAAATCCAAGCGTTGCGGTAAAGAGGTCAACACTGACGCTATTCGGGTTTCGCTTTCGCACTTGATTGTCTTTTTGTGGTGACTCCTTTTGTTGGGACTCCTCTTTTTTTTCTTACTACTACTACAACTACTACTTTTCGTTGATGATGATGATGCTTTTCCTCCTGCGTTGTTGTTGTTGAACAACAGTCTCCTCGAAGAGAAGACAAAGGAACCACCTTCCCCATCGTCGAGCGTATGCTTTTGAAGAGACAAAAGTCGAGGCAGCGATGATGAATATGATGATGAATATGATGCACTTGTTGTCGTTGTTGTCGTTAAAGAAGTCGTTGTTGAATACAAAGCATTTTGTTTTTGTCGTCGTTTTATTATTACGCTCGTCGTCGTCCTCGACCTCGACAACGACGATGCGAGTTTGGGGATTGAAGCAGATGATGCTCCTGAAGAGGAGGCTTTTGTTTGCGTGATGAATACTACAGAAGAGACGGTCATTTCCGAAACATACAGAGTAATAAATGAGGAAATTTCTTCTCATTAATTTTTTTTTCTCTTTCTCACAAACACACAAAATCCCCTCATTTTCACTCAAATCTCAATTACAGGAATTGGTACATGGTCTCCCCTTCAACTTCAATTTCTGCTGTTATTGGTGTCTCTCCTCTCGCGACGACGAGAAGGAGCAATAATACAACCCCTACCATCCGCACCTCCTCAAAGTCCTCTTCACATTTGTTTTCTTTTTCTTCGTCTGTTCGAGGGAAGAGAATCAAATTATTAAGAACAACAACAACAACAACAAAAGAACTCCCAGTCGTAACGACATCCAGTCAGCAATTTGTATCACCATTGTTTGAGTTGGCGGCGAAGAAAACGCCGGCAACTGTGGTGGTTGCCGCGAAACCAGTCGCCATGTGCGCGGCAATAGCGGCGAGTTTATCGGCGGCAAGTCCAGTGGCGTTTCCGGTGTTTACCGCGGCTGCAATTTTACCCGTCACTTTGGCGTACATTAACCCGGTGTATTCTTTCAGCGTCGGGTATGGTCTCTCGGTCGCCGCGAGCGCAGGAATATTGTTGAAATCAGCAAGCATCAGTGGAATTCTTTTACCGCAACTGTGTCAGCTGCACATATTGGGAGGTTTACTCTACGGTTTACGATTGGGCATCTTCTTAGCCATTCGCTCGAAGACGTGGAAGGACTGGGGGAAGAAGGCGAAGGCGTCGCCCGAGGCGCAGAACAGCAAGTCCTTTTTGCAAAAAACGATGGTCATCGTGGGGTGTGGGTTTATTTACGCCTTGATGGCTTCTCCCATGCTTTTCCACTATCAACACGCGAACGTGGTCGCGCACCACGAGATTTTGAAGGCTGGCGTTGTCATGCAATACGTCGGGTTGGTGTTGGAAGCTGTTAGCGACCAATGGAAATATTTCCATTATCAAAAGAACGAAGGCAAGTTTTGCCAAACAGGCCCTTACGCGTTTTGCAGACACCCGAACTATTTGGGCGAAATTCTCTTTTGGCTCGGGTTATACGTCGCCGGCGTGCCTGCTATGTTGACGAAATGGTCCACGTTTATTCCGGCTTCCATCGGATGCGCGTTCATTTTGTTTTTGATGACCATGGCGAGTAAACGAGGCGATAAGAACGCTCTGGAGAAGTACGGTGATGCGCCTGGGTATAAAGAGTACAGAGAGAAGAGCTGCTCGCTCGTCCCTGGGTTTTAGAATGTTGGTGGTAAAAGTGTTCAGCGCGTTGAGGAGCGCGTACGTTTCATAACATGGGACATTGTGATACGTATGTTGTTGTTTCAGTATTAATAATAATATCTTTCTAATTACATTTTGCCTTTCGCTTTCATTTCCGCTTCCAACTCCGCAACTGCCGCCAAATCGTCAGCGCTCAAGTTATCCAAATCAATCTGTCCTTTAAACGATTCCTTCTCTGCTTTCGTCGTCATTTCGTCGTATTTCTCCGGGAACGCCACTTTCGCTATGGTGCCAAAGACGAAAATAGTCCCGACGATGATCCCCCAGGCTGGGAGAATAAACGACGCGACGTTGATGAACATCTGATCGAATTCCGAGGTGTCCACGCCTGGGATACCACCACCACCACCTTTCGCGAGATTAGAAATGACTTCGTGCGAATGATCCATGAGCGAAGCTCTCGCGACGACGACGTTGTTGTTGTTCTTTTTATTATTAGTATTCTTGGTGTTCCTGTTCCCGATGGCTTTTAATGATGATGATGATGTGAAAGAAGATGAAGAAGAAGAGTTCTTCTTCGCGACAGCGGACCGAGACGAAGCAGAAGTAGTAGTCATCATCGTCATCATCGTCGACGAGGCTTGGGCAATCATCTTATTAAAGGCGTAAGTAAAGTGTGTGTGTGTATGTTGTGCTTTATTTATTGTTATCTCAAGTTGTGAGAGAATTTTATCTCGTTTTCGAGATATTTTGATTTGAGATTTTGATGAAATTTGATCTTTATTAAAGTTGATGAAGAGGAGAGAGAGACAGAAGTGATGAAAGAGGAACACCCATATTATTATATTAACATTTAAACTCTTTCTCTCTTTCTCTCGTTTGAAGAATACGTTATTTATTATATTCAAGCGTCTGCTAATTCCTCCTCGTCTTCTTCTTCGGCGTCCATGTCGTCCTCCTCATCGTCTTCCTCCATGTTTTCTTCGTCGTTCTCGTTCTCCTCGTCGTCGTCGTCAATAACGATGGGAACCGCCGGCGGCTCTTGTTCTTCTACTTCTTCTTCTTTTTGTTTCTGTTCTTGCAGTTGCTCTTCCAGCATTTTCGCGTTGAGGGCGGCGTAATCGACCGCACCACCGCGACGACGACGTTTACCCCCGACTTCCTGCACCTCCGCCGGCGGTGGTGCTGCCGCTTCAGCCGCTTCAGTAGGCACGCCTCCTTCAGCTTCGACGCCGCCGTTTTCTTCGAGCTCTTGCAATCGCAAAAGTTCTCGTTCTCTCTCCTCTTGTCTTCTGCGCAACTGTTCAGTCTCTCGTTCTAAGCGTTCTAAACGCACCAACTCTCTTTGCTCTCGCTTTTTCGCGACTTCTTTCTCCAAAATACGCGCGTTTAACTTTTCATCGAAACAATCGGTGTTGTGCGTGGCGAACAACGCTTTGCAATGTGATGCAACCGAACGACCAAACGCAGAGACAGCTTTGCCTTGAATCCGATAACCGCCTTCTAAGACTGATATAACTCTTCCTCCGGCGTGCTTGTTCGCAATTTCGCACAATTCGTTCGTCAACCACTCGTAATCTAACTCTTTGACGCCTAAATTGACTGGTCCTTGAATGGCATCTTTAGAGTGCGCGTCGAAACCAGCGGAGATGAACACTAAGTCTGGTTTGAATTCATCCAGAGCGGGTAAAACTTTCGCTCGCCAGACGCGTCTCCACGAACTCCCTCGCTCGGCGCGTTTACCTTCGCCAATCATACCAACGTCAACGATTCTCGGTGGCGGCTTTTCAAACGTCGCCGTTTCCATTTCCGCCAACACTTTTTGATCGTCCTTGACGACGCCATCAGCGGCTTCGTCTTCCGCGGAGGAGTACCCGGAAACGTATCCAGTATCTGTGTTATCGTTTTCCGTGCTAGTGTTATTATTATTGTCTTCGTTTTCAAAATTGATATCGTTTTGTTCTTGTCTTTGTTTCGTATCTTTCGTCGGTCCCGTTCCGGGGTAAAAATTTGACATTCTTCCGTAGCCGTGCACGGATGCGAAGAAAATCTCATCCTTATCGGTGTCCGGATCCATCCACGGTTTACACGTGTTCGTCGTTATCTCTCCGCTGCTCCAAGGCGTTGAGATTTTAACTTTTGGCGCGCTCGGTGCCGTATTCGCGACGAGCGCTTCGGTACCGTTGCCGTGATGGACGTCGAAATCAATGATTGCAACTTTCTTGATGCCTTTGTGTCTGTGCACGCACCTCGCGTATGCTGCCGCAACGGCAACGTTATTAATCAAACAGAAACCGTGCGACCCTTGTCCAATTGGATCGCCAGGAAGGCCAACTGGTCCTAATGGTCCCGCGTGGTGTCCCGGCGGTCTCACCGCGCAAAAGACGCGTTGACACTTTTCATGCTCTTCACCGATGACAACCGCATCGACAGCCTTGATTGCCGCTCCAGCAGCACAAAGCGCCGCGTGAAATGAGTGCGAACACACCGTGGTATCGCCATCGATGGTTCCAATCGCGCTGGAGTGTACCGTTACGTCTGGGAGAGATTCACAAATTTTTTGCACCTTTTTTATGTAATTGTACTCGTGGCATCGTAAAACGTCCACCATTTGCGCCGGCGACTCCGTCGTATCTATGCTCAGGGTTGAAGACTCGGAGAAATCCGCCGCGCGCAGAGTACCATTCACTGGGTTCATGATGCACGTCAATCTTTGAACGTTTTCTGGAGGGACATCAAATGAACATCCTCTCTTAATGGCCGGACACGAGTGGTGTAACAAACACGCGTCCGGGGCGATAATCAAGCCATTCACACCAGGCGGCGTCGTTTCTTTCTTACCTTTTTTACCGTTCAACAAAGAAACCAAATCGTCGTACCCTCTTCTTTTGGCGATACACTTCGCGCTTTCTTCTTTCGCATTGACAATGTCCGCGTCCGCGTTCCTCTTTATCAAAACTTTCACGCACTCCGCGCTATTATTCCTCAACGCGTGAATCAACGCCGTATTCCCATCGTTATCGGTATCGTTGAGCATGCTGGAATCGTTTTCCAACAAAAGTTCCACAACATCTGCGCGATTATAATTAGCCGCCCAAATCAACGCCGTCCTCCCCGATCGATCTTTCTGATTCAAATACGCCTTCAAATCGTCCTCCTCGTTTGGCGCTTCGTAGTTTTGAATCAAATACGCGCAAATCTCTTTACTCCCGTGTTGCGCGGCAATACTCATCGCCGTTCTGTGGTAATCATCCTCCACATCGTGTCGAGTCAAATGCGGTAGCAATACCTTTACCATCTCGAGACTTGCCTCGCGAAACTTGGCGAACGACGCCATCGTACACGCGATGTGCACGGGCGGAGACCCTTCCAAAGTTGCAAACGGATCCGCGCCTTTCTCTAACAACATCTCCACCATTAGATTTTGACCGCTTAAAATCGCGCAGTGCAACGCCGTTTGCCCGTCCTCGTCTCGACGATTCAGCGCGTGCTTCAAGTTGGTGTTGAATTGCTCCTCCGCAGCAGCGTCATCACCCTCGTCGTTCCCAGCGTTGTTCTCGTTGTCATCATCATCATCACCATCCTCTTCTTCTTCTTCTTCTTCTTCTTCCGCATCTGGGTCGAAATCTTTCTCGTCGTCCGAGTCTTCTTCATCATCACCATCACCATCCTCTCCTTCTTCCTCATCATCATCACCATCATCATCTTCTCCTCCGCCGCCGCCGCCTTCTCCTCCATCATTTTTCTTCTTCTTTTTTGGAAACGTCAACGCTTTCCTCAACCGTTCCAAATTCTCTCCAGCAACAACGACACCACCACCTTCAAAATTTACGCGTGTGTCGCATAAATCGTGAATTCGAAACTGACTGCTAAAAAGGTGTCCATCATCGTCCTCCTCCTCGTCCGATGAATTATTATCGAACATGATTCTAGTATGTATTCTTTTCTTTTTTTCTTAATTTCTATAATTCGTTTGAAGATGCGAAAGAGTGATGAGTGTCGATTTTCCATCAAAAAGCAGAAAAAAACAATCGACTTTTTTCTTCTTCACTTTTTTGTATCTACACTCTCGACTCGAATTACTCTCTGCGCTCTTGTGTCTCGCCTTTTGCGCATAAAAAGAGATGTTTACGACAATTACGTATCCCACGACGAGGAAAAGAGGACTGATGATGAGTATCGGGAGGAGTTGTTGTTCGTGTTTTGCTTTTGCGGAAGAGAAGAATCGTCGTTCGTTGTTTACATCATCGTCAGCGTCTGCATCAGCGACGGCGTCAACTGATGATGACAAAGACGACGACGAGAACAGAAGAAGAATTAGAGAAAGAGAAAGAACGAAAGAAGAAGAAAGTATTGAAGAAAATCTAAACGAGAACGCGTGGAGAAGAATGGTACGAGAAGCGGACGAGTTCGTGTTGCCTCCAGCTTTGAGATTGAAAACTTTAGCAACATCAAGAGTCGACGACGACGGTAATAAAACCAACAACATCGAGTCATCATTGTCGTCGTTAATCTCAAACGTCCCAGCGAAAGCGATCGTGCGTGAAACCAATCGACTGACGAATAGAAAAGGCTTTTATAACGACATCAACAGCGACTACATCATCAACGACAAAAACAACGAGAACAACGGGAAGAGCTCGATGGAGTTACCGAAACATTTCGAGAAAGCGGTGAAGAAGGCGATACAATCGGAAGGGAGTTCGAATAAGCAACTGGCGAGGAAAGGGAAGAGTTTATTGGAGGTGTTGAGGACTGCATCGAGAGGGTTTCCCGACGACCGAGTCGACGACTTTAACGACAGTTCCGAAGACTTTCGTGTGAGGAGTTGGGTCAAAGAAGGATTGGACGTCAAAGGAAGTAAAAATAGTAGTCACAGAAGTCGAATGAACGATTCGGCAACGAAGATGTATGAAGACGACGGAGAAAATGAAGACGACGTAGAGATTATGAAACGAGATTGGGACGCGGACATTGAATGGGGAGCGAGACTCTCCGTGCGAAAAATGCGGCGGATGCAAATGGAAGAAGCGGTGTTTGTGGGTAAAGCGCAGACTCGAACGGGAGCGAAGAAAAAATTAGGTGATTTCGCCGCGTCGTCGGACGATCCTCGACAACAAATTCAATCAAGGAGAAACGCGCCGAAATACGATCAAACTGAAGCCGCGGCGTATGCGATAACGCGCGCACCAATGACGCTCGGTGCAATCACGAACGTTTTGAATGAGATACACTTGCGATTGAACGGAGGAAGTTTGGACGAGAAAGTAGCTTCGTTTTCTCCCGAGACGCTTCTTGATTTTGGATCCGGGAGTGTTTTCGTCGGCGCCATGGCAGCTCGAAACGTCTTTGGAGATCACGTCGGGATGAGTAAAACGGGTAGAAAAAGCAACGGTGACGATCGCGACGAGTCGACGAGGAGTAATAATCGAGTAGCCTTTGCCGCCGTGGACAAGAGTTCTCACGGTATGGTGTTTGCCAAACGAGTGGAAGAGTACATGCGAGATGAAGCTGAAAAAGAGGGAGAGGAGGGTACGAAATTAGGAACAAAAGAAGACGAGAACGGGAAAGCAAAGGACTATGACGACAATTATGATGATAACGACGATGATGCTTTACCCATACAGTGGTCCGAAGACACGTTCGTTCCGGAAAGCGTGAGAAACAATCGCAGATTTCCAACGCCGGAAGCGTGGTCGGAAGGTTCCAAGCAAAGGTCCGTCGCTTCTTTAGCCGCGTTGCAGGATAGAAGCGCTTCTTCTTTTGACCTCGTATTGGCGTGCTATTCTCTCGGAGAAGTCATGGTGGAAGCAGAAAACGAGGAAAGAAGAATCAAATCCGGAATGACATCGTCGAAGCACCTCAGCGGCGCGAACAAAACGTTCGGCATGCGCAAAGTTGATTTGCTCGCGAGGCAACTGTGGGACAAAACGGCCGATGGCGGCGTTTTAGTGATTGTTGAACCAGGAACGCCGCGAGGTTCGAAACTCGTTCGAAGAGTGAGGCAACTCGTGTTAGATTACGAAGAACGCAACGCGCGTAATGCGGAGAAAAAAATGAATGCAGCACCGAACAGCGTAAAATCAAACGCGCACGTCGTCGCGCCTTGCCAACACGATAGGAAATGCCCCATGAGCGTTGCAAACGAAAAAGAATCAACCTCCCAAATGTGGTGTCACTTCTCGCAACGCGTCGAGCGAACGGCGACGCATCGGTTGATGCTCGCAAGAGGTAAAGGACGAACGTATCAAGACGAAAGGTTTTCGTACGTTGCGATTCAAAAGTTACCCAGAGACCAAGCAGAGGAACTCGCGGAATCGAAAGCTCTGCGTATTTTGGAAGAAGAAAACAATGCGGATGTCGATGCTTTCTCTGCTTTTGAAAGTCAACCATCTTCGGACGACGATTATAACGACGAAGAAGAAGAAGAAGAAGAAGACGAAAGCGAAGAAGACGAGGACGAAGATACCTTTATATTCGACGAATCCACGAAATCTAAAGCTCGCGCCGTCGCCATGGCCTCCCAACCTTTATGGTCTCGAGTCGTCCGTCCACCGATCAAACGACGCGGTCACGTTGTCATCGAAACGTGCGAACCAAACGGTAAGTTGGAGAAACGTACCGTCGCGAAAAGTCACGGCACGGTTTTCGGCATCGGAAGAGATGGTTATCGCCGCGCGAGGAAAACGAAACTCGGTGATTTGTTCTCCTTCGAAGATGTGAAGAAAAGAACGATTAACGACGACGATTTTGACATCGACGGTACGAAAAATACCATCATCAACAACAGAGCCGGGGTGGTCTTCGACGAGGAGAAGTTCATCATGGATTGGTTGGAGCAGAAGAAGAAAGTTGTCGAGTAATAATAATAACAATAGTTTAGCAAAAAGTAGTTTACTGTAGAAGAACAGAGAAAACAAAGATTTCAACAATGAACAAATTTTTCCATTTTTTTCATCATTTCATCACTTTAACGAGCGCATTCAGAAGCACGAGGAATGAAGACGATAGTCTCGACTACAAGCGTCACGTGCTTATCGAGGAGATACCAACCGCATCATCATCATCATCACGCTACCTCGATCAACAGGATGACTTCTACTCATTCGTCTTCGTCTTCTTCTTCGAAGCTCCGTCAGTTTATCCATAAATTCACGTCGTCGTCGTCACCTTCAAAGCAAACGAACAACAACAGTATTCTTCCGCAGAGACGACTGGTGACGACGACCGCGAGCGCTACTGCGGATGGTAATAATGGGACGAACAATGATGACGAAGAAGTATCGACGAAGTATAAAATCCCTCCGGACGACATCTCCGTATTCGTCACGCGTCCAGATGCGCCGTCGATTTCGTTGTCTCCCAGTCGAACGCAAGTGTTGTATTCGCACAAGCCGAAAGATAATCCACCGGTGGCGGAATTGGCGAGAAAAGAGCTCAAATTAGGGGGGATCCGCATAGATACGAAGCAGAATTCGAGTTCGAGGATGGGACACACGGTGAAGTTGTCGATTGGGAAGTTTCCGAAGACGGAAGCGGATATTGGCGCGTACGAAGACATCACGGGTCTGCCCGAGAACGGGTTGATTAACTTTGTGAGTTGGTCACCGAACGGGAAGAAGTTGGCGTTTACGGTCAGATTCCACGGCGATGAACACGAGGACGAGGACGAGAGTCCATCGTCTTCGGCGACGGGGAGGAAGCCGCTCGAGTTGTGGATCGCGGATGTGGCGACGAAATCGGCGCAGAAAATCACCTCGTTGGCGGAAAACTACCAACTGAACACGATTTTTGAATCCTACTCGTGGTTGAACGATGACGAGTTGTTGTGTTGCGTCATTCCTAAAGATCGTCCGAAAAACGCACCGAAGAGACCGAAAACGCCGCTCGGGCCGAGAATCGAGAGTAACGTGGCCGGGAACGTGCGTCAGGCGCGAACGTACGCAGATTTGTTGAAGAACGATACGGATGAGAAATTGTTTGAGTATTATTGCGAATCACAATTAGTTAAAACGAACATTAAAACGAACAAAACGACAATGTGGTGTAACGGCGAGAAGAAGATATTCACGCGCGTTGACCCGAGTCCGTGTGGGAAGTATGTCATTTTAGAATGCTTGAAGCGTCCGTTTTCGTACGCCGTGCCGTGCGGCAGATTCCCGAAGAAAGTCTGGGTAGCCGAAGCGTCGACGGATAAGTTTTTGAGAGAAATTTGCGACTTGCCTTTGGCGGAGAACATTCCGATCGTTTCCAATTCGACGCGCGTCGGACCGCGAGGTGTGAATTGGCGTCCGGATAAAGAGGCGATGTTGTATTGGACGGAATGCCAAGACGAGGGCGATCCAAGAAACGAAGTCGGCGAGGGCAATCCGAGAGACATTTCGTATTTGGTTGATTTTACGAAACCAACCGCAGAAACGGATGCACCGAAAGCATTCTATAAATCCGGGTTACGATTAAGCGGTTACGCGTGGGGATGCGACGATTTATCCATCGCGTACGAGAATTGGTACAAGACGCGCACGTCGAGAGTCGCGCCTTTCTCTCCCAAGGAAAACGCCGAGAAGGATTCCTACGCATCGACTCCGATAAGGAATGAGGAGAAGCAAAACATACTCTGGGAAAGAAATTACGAGGACAGTTACGGCGATCCTGGAGGATTTGTGACGAGACGAACGGATTTGGGGACGTACGTCCTCGCGCGCGTGGAAGGCGAAACGCCGTTGGGCGAAGGCACGGCGACTGGAAAAACTGGTGCAAAATTACTGTTACAAGGTTCCGGAGCAAATCCGAAAGGAAACAGACCGTTCTTTGACATTTTTGACGTCGATACGGGTAAAGCGAAAAGGTTGTGGCGTTCGCCAAAGACGGAGAAATTATTCTCGTGCGGCAGTTTGCTTTCGGATTATGGTGAAAACGGCGAAGAGCAGATTACTTTGCAAACGATGCGCATATTGACGACGAAACAATCGCCGTCGGAATACGTCCAATATTACGAAACATCGTTCGATTACAAGAGCGGCGAAGATGCGAAATATGCGCTCAATACCGACAACGGTGATTCGAACATCGTAGAAGAGTTTGAAAAAGAACGAGTGGAAGGCCCGTGCGTGTTGCCGGTGAGGGAGACCAAAATATCGAATTTCCCGCATCCGCACCCGCAACTGTCCGATCCTCCCAAGGAAATCATCAAGTATAAAAGAGACGACGGCGTTGAGCTAAACGGGACTTTATATACCCCACCTGGTTACGATGCTAAAAGAGACGGTCCGCTTCCTTTGTTAATTTGGGCGTACCCGAGAGAATTCAAAAATGCAGAATCAGCGTCTCAGTTGCGAGAATCGCCGTTTAGATTCACAGGCATCTCTCCGCAATCCTCTCTCGTATGGTTAGCGAGAGGATATGCAGTCTTGGACGGTCCAGCACTTCCCATCATTGCCCAAGGTGACGACGACGATGCCGAACCAAACGATACGTACGTGCAACAATTGGTCGCCGGGGCGAAAGCGGCGGTGGACGAAGTCGTTCGAAGAGGCGTTGCGGATAAAGATCGCGTCGCGGTTGGCGGGCATTCGTACGGAGCTTTTATGGCTGCAAACTTACTCGCACACGCTCCCGATTTGTTTTGTTGCGCAGTCGCGCGAAGTGGTGCCTACAATCGAACGTTAACGCCTTTCGGGTTCCAAGCGGAAGAGCGCTCCTTTTGGGAAGCGCCTGATGTCTATTCTAAAATGTCACCATTTAACAACGCGAATTTGGTGAAGAAACCTATATTATTAATCCACGGTGAAGACGATCCGAATTCGGGAACGAATGTCATGCAATCGGAAAGATTTTTTGCGGCTCTGAAAGGGAACGGCGCGCAAGCAAAATTGGTCGTTTTACCGCACGAGAATCACGGGTATCGCGGCTTGGAGTCGGTGTTGCACGTCATGGCGGAAACGAGCGAGTGGTTGGATGAGCACTGCAAGGTAAAGAGAGTGTAAGTGTTTAATGATTTGTAGAGAGTGTGCGTGCGTGCGTGTGTGTGTGCGTGTGTAAATAGAGATAGATATATTTATCATATCATCGTCAGAGAGGGCTTTTTCTAGGAAACGGAAGAGCTTGCCCAAATTAGGTATTTAAACAACAAAAGTATAAATTATTAAACTCCCCACCCGCTGCCGTGGTCGCTTCGGTGTCTCCCATATCCATCGTCTTCTTCGTCGGAATCGTACTCGCCGTCGACGTCCCACTCTTCCCTGTCGCTGTCGTCGCCGCCGTCGTCGAAAAATCCGTCGTCATCGTCAGTATCTTCCTCCGGGTAATCCCCTCGGTAATAATTTTCCGCGTTGCTATCTTCGCTATCGTCCTCCGAGAAATATTCGTTCTCGTGTAAGTTATGCTCTACGTTTGCGTTATCTAAGAAATCAGACACTCTGACGATTGGTTCTTCGCAAATGATATCGTCCGTTTCAATGGTACCTCCTCCACTCTTTGGAACGATGTCGTCTTGCTCGAGCACGTACAAGTCGTACACCCAATTCCCATCCGCATCCTCTTCTTCTCTCTTCTTTTTCTCCGTGTACTCTTTTACCAGCGGCATATAGTTCATCAAAATCTGATCTTCTAACTCTATCTTTTCATCATTTCTATTTCCCTCTTCTTTCCCTTCTTTTTCCTTTTCTTCTTCTTCTTCTATCTTTTCCTCGTCCTCGTCCCGGCACAAAATGTCGTAGCAATAAAACACCTCTTTCGTAGAATCGGTCGTCGTCGTCATCGTCGACGACGACAGAACATTTCTCTTCTTCCTTTGTTCCTCGGTGATATTATGATCTCTTCTTGTCGTCGTCATACTTTTCATGCTCTCTTCTTCGCCCACGACCACCTTAACTTCCTCGTACGTCCGTTTTGTCCTCGTCCTAGTCAACGCTTTGGTGGTTTTACCGCCACCGCCATCCTCTCCTTTTCGTCGTTCCCTTCTGTTCTCTAACAACGTCTTCACCGTCTGCGCATCTCTCGCGTCGTTTTGTTCCATCCCCGCTTCTCTCGTTAATCTTACGAACTTTTTCAGCATTCCATTGCTTTTCTTCTTCTTCGTTTTCTTCTCGTCCTCGTCCTCGTCAAAGTCTCCTTCTCCTTCACCTTCTTTCGTCTTTGTCGTCTGATGAGGATTCCGACGGAAAGGCAGCGCTTGACTCCCACCACCTAAAACTGCGTCTAACTGCGCCGCCAGTTCCCGGTCGTATCTGCCTTTGACAAAGTCGTCGTTTTTGGCGTTTTTGATCGCGCTTCTGTTGTTGCTGGTATTATAACTGTTCTTCTTGATTCTTCGTTTCATCCCATTCGTGTCCGTCCCCGCGTTTGCTTTTCGTTCTTCTTCTTCGTCTTCTTCCCCTTTTCCTTGCAAAAACAGAACCTCCGCCGCCTCCGCCGAGCCTCGCTTCCTTTTCACTCGCACCACCGACACCACTCTTCTTCTCTCCTCCTCCATTATATTATTTTGTGTGCTTCTTTAGTGGTGTCCTGTGCGCTGTTGTGTTCTTTTGTTCTGATGTTTTTCCAATTTCAAAAGTCTTCATTTAATGTAAAGAAAGACGAACGAGATGGCGTTTTCGACGAGTATTATTAAAACGACGACTACTCACAACAGCAACAACAACGGCGAATATTTTTATCTCAACACTCTTTCGTGCGGAGTGGCATCCGTTGTGTCTTTATATTCGTATTATTATTATTCAAAGTACAAATGCAAGCGATTTGCGCTAAAGGAAGAGACGGTTGGAACGCAGAAAAAGCGTTTGTTTTCCAGATCTTCCTCTAAAGAAAAAGACTCTAATAAAGAAGAAGATAAAGAAAAGAAAGTGATGCTGGTCATCTCGCACCCGGACGACGAGGCGATGTTTTTCGGACCGACTTTAGAGAGTTTGAAGAAGACAAAGATGATTACAACAAAAGTCTTTTGTATTTGTCTCTCGAATGGAAACGCCTCTGGTCTCGGGCAAACGCGAGCGAAAGAACTGAAAAAATCGACACTAGAGGTGTTCAAATTGGACGGGTGCGTGATTGCGGATTCAGAGGATTTACAAGACGGGATGGAGAACGCGTGGCCTTTGGAGGAAATAGCGAACGTGGTGCACGAGTGCGTGCAACATTATTCGCCGGATGTTATATTGACGTTTGACGAACGCGGCGTGTCGAAACACCTGAATCACGTGCAGACGCACCGAGGGGTGATGCGGTTTATAGTGGAAGCCAAGTTAGGGGCGATACCGAACGCGGAGTATACGGAAGAGAATGTGCCAGAGGTGTGGGTGTTGGAGACGACGCCGTTTTATAGGACGTTTATGGGGGCGATGGATTATTGGGCGTCGGTTATTACCACCACCACGAGGAAGAAGAAAGGTAGTAAAAATACCAGTAATGAGCGTAGTTGTAGTACTAATAGTAGTAGTAGTTTAGCAGCGGGAGCGTCCTCAAAATCTTCCTCCTCGGTCATGTTTTGCTCGAGGAATCCTTCGTTAGTTTTGGAAGCGATGCGGACGCACGCCACGCAATGGGTTTGGTACAGAAAGTTGTACGTCGCGTTTTCGAGGTATTCGCTTTTGAACACCTTGCGAAGGATGGACGTCGGTCCACCTCCTTCGCAACAAGAGAAGTAGCGCCGTAGTAGTTTTGAGTGTGGTACTTACTTAGATGGTACCAGTAGGATGTGAAAACAGAGAAAATGTGTACGAGTAAGTGCAACATACTTAGCAGAAATTCGTGTAAATTATTAATACATTTTCAAAAAACAAAAAAGTTTTTCCTTTCCTCAAGGCGGCGTCGGCGCGCTCGGAGACGCCTGCATCGCTTGTTGCTCTGATTGTTGAGTAGCGGTGGTATGAGTAGTGTTTCCGAGACTTCTTTGTCGAGCCGGTAACGCCGTGGGGAGACTCCAGAACCCGACGGAGCCATCGTAGGACCCACTGTATACTTTCGTCGCGCCTTCGCCGGTCGACGCTAAAACTCTCACGGCGTCCTCGTGACCTTCAAACATCCCCGCGCACGAGAACGAATTCGCGTTCCAAAATCGAACCGTCGTATCGTACGATCCACTCACGACGTGACCTTGCATCACCGCTAAAGCTAAAACTGCCTCCGTGTGACCGGTAATCACCTTGACGCACTCTAAATTATTTTGTAAATCCCAGCACCGGATGGTTTTATCCCACGAACCGCTATAAAGGAACCTCGAATCAAGCGCCAAGACGCGAACGTTGTCTTCGTGGCCGACGCACACTTGCAAACATTTCAACGTGCGAGCATCCCACGCTCTGACGGTTGAATCATCCGAACCACTCAAGACGATTGGATTTTTTGAGGATGATATAGTATCGTTATTAGCCTCGTCGTTGGCGGTGGTGGTGGTTTCAGTTTTAGTAGTCGCGTTCATCGAATGCTTGTTGATATTTTTATGCGCGATCAACGCTCGAACGGCATCTTTGTGGCCCGTGAGCGCTTTGATTTCCTTCAATTTGACGGCATCCCAAACGCGAATGGTTTTATCGTAACTTCCCGAAAAAACGCGGTCTAACGCGACGACTAACGTTCTCACCGGCCCGCCGTGCCCTGTCAAAACCGCCAGCGGCTCTAAAGTTACCACGTCGAACGCCCGGATCGTGTGATCGTAGGACCCGGTAAACAATCTATCTCGCATGTTCTTGTCGCTTTTACTCACCTCGTGGATGACCAACGCGCGAACGGCATCCGTGTGCCCAGAGAGCACTTTCATTCTGCGAAACGTCGTGATGTCCCACACGCGCACGGTGCAATCGTACGAGCCGCTAAACAGTCTCTTGTGCCTCGTGCTCACCGCGAGCGAAAGCACCGGTCTGGTGTGCTCTTCCAACACGTGCACGCACCGTCTCGATGGGATGTCCCACACGCGCACGGTTTTATCCGCCGATGCCGTAAATACTAAGCTATTCGTGGTTTCAACCGCCCAGACGATTTCTTCGTGGCCTTCTAAAACGGTGTGTTCCGGCGCGCTCGGACTCGGTTCGCCACCCATGGCGGCATCGCCGGTAATGTTTGGATTTCGCCTCGCCAAGTTATTAATTGCCGTTTCAATTCGATCGTCGTCGATGGTATCGTATACGTTCGCTCCGCCGCCCTCGCCTCCTCCTATATTTTCAAATCCCGCCGCTTCTTCTCTTCCCTCGCCTCCCGCGACTCCGTCCTCGCCTTCTCCGCTGTCCGTGGACATTCGTCTTCTTCCTCCCTCGCCGTCGTCGTCGTCTACATCGTCGTCGTGTTCTAAATCGTCTCCAAATTGCAACGTCCCGCCTATTTGTACGGTTGGTTTTTGCGAAACGTTCCTCAGCAACTCCTCCCCTTCCGCGTCGACTAAAAACTTTGTCTCCTTCGCCCACTCCAATATTGCGTTTCTCAACGCAAAGTTTGGCGTGATTTCAGTATTCCTCAATCGTTGCCCGGTCGATGGACACGTCTTGTGACCTTGCTGAAACCACTTCGCGATTGACCTTCTGTCGTACGTGTGCCCAGAGGCTATGAACACTGGGTCCCGCATTAACTCGAAAGTAATCGGACACGAGAAGTGCACGGGAACTTGAATCTTTTCTCTGTCTTCAACGCCTTCTTCAACGCCGCCGTCGCCAAGGTTGTTCTTGTTGTTCTTGTTCTTCACGTTCGTGTTGTTGTTCGTGTTGTTGTTGTTCATGTTGTTGTTAGTATTCGTGTTGTTGTTTTCCCCGAGAAGAGGAGGAGGAAAATTCTTTTCCAACTCCATTAATTCCTCCTCCTCCTCTTCTTCTTCTTCCTCTTCTTCTTCTTCTTCTTCTTTGACGCTGTCGTCGTTCATCATTATTTCTCAATGCTACTAAACCCTAAAAACCCTAAACGCTAGAAGATATGAAAAAAATACTATCATGTTGACGCAACAGAGAAGATGGAGAGACGAAGACGACGACGCGGAAAGAGTAGACAAACTGCCGGTGTCTTCTTTGAGAAGACTGTCGAAGGAAGATCAGTATTATCGCGAGGAGGAAAAGCCTCCGGAAAAGAAGAAACGAGTACAACAACTCGATGATAAAAGTGGTACCCAAGGCGTTTTTGCACGAGAGATATGTTTGTTTGCGCCGAGCACTCTCGATCGGTTAAAATCGGTGCTCCCCAGACTCGCGCAAACGTGGTCGGGGACGATGTCTGTTGCCGTGCTCGCCTCTGAGGAGGACGTTAGGAGAGAGATTTTCGGTACGAGTACTCGAGAGTTCACGAGAAATCGTCTGACCGTCATCGCGGTGGACCCGTTGCCAGAATACGAAACTCGATTCCCGGTCAACGCGTTGCGAAATTTGGCCTTGTCGGGATGTAAACGCACGCTGAACGCCACGTACGTTGTTCTGCACGACGTTGATTTCGAAATCTTTCCGAACGCGCCATCAAAAGAGCTCCTCGAAGAAATTGAGGAAGTTTTAAAACCAAACGCGAAGCACGGATTAGTTTTGCCCTCGTTCACGGCAGACGATCGATACTTGCGCAGAGTCGAGACGTTTCGGAAAGAACACGACTTTTCGCGCGAGTCGTTGGACGTTTTGAACAGCTTCAATCGGAAGGAAAAACTCATAGAATTGATAAAAGAGTACGGTATAGTCGAATCGTTCCGCGAAAAATACTGGCCGGTGGCGCACGCGGCGACAAACGTATCTAAGTGGCTTTCGATGATTATTGCAGAGAAAAAGAAGGACGCCGAGGAGTATCGACCGTACTCGGTAGGCGCAAATCATCTCGGGAGTCGACATCCGTATTATTACGAGCCGTGGATAATATTGCGCGCCGATGTCGACGATATGCCAGCATTCGATGAATCTTTCGTGACGTACGGGTTCAACAAAATAAGTTGGATACACGAGTTGTCGGCTGATGGTTACAAGCTCTTCGTGTCTCTCTCTTCGTGGATGGTTCACACCAATATTCATCCTAACAGAGGATCGCAAACCTCTCGCGAGATGCTTCAAAGGTGTAAAAATACGGCGAATACCGGTAAAGATTTCCGCATTTCTCGCATCGGTCACTCGTGCATCCCACAATTTCTGTTTAGAATTTCTTGCGCGTATAATTTTGGTCTCGAACGAGTGCAATGGCCGGCATCGAACGACTCGGTTCCAGAACGGTATTTAATGGATACCATGCGAAACGAAAGTCGAATCGCGTGTTTTGGCGGATGCGTCACGGATCAAGAACCCGTGCCAAGAACACCGCCGCTTGCCGTGTTACAAGGCTACGGCGGTCGCGTCACAAAACGCGTCGGCGAAAAACCGCCGAGAAGGAGAAGAGAAAAGTGCGAGAGGTTGCGCCCATCCTCTTCCGCGACGTGGACGCTTTGATTTAGTCGTTACGAGCGACCGAGAGAGAGAGAGAGAGAAGAGAGAGGGAGAGTCTATATAATACGTGTTGTGATTCAAAATATTCTTTCTTCTTTTTTTCTCAAAATACAAATACGGTCGTTCGGTAGATTTCTACTACTGATACTCCTCCTCTCTCTTTTCACTAATAATATTAACATCGGGGAAAGGGGGGCTCGTTTTTAAAATATATGGTAAAGTTCTTCTCAAATCAGTTTCGATTGAAGAAATTGGACGGCGAGAAGCCGCCCGCAAAGTTGATCGGCATTCCAGCGTCTGCGAGTTTCATCGCTCTCGGAGGGCTCGCAGCAATGTGGTGTTCCAAAGTTTCGCGTTCCTGCTTCCCTCTCAAAACAGAGGGCATTCGCTCACCCGCGCCTCCATTATTCGCACCTCCCACGCTGTTATCTTGACCCATGCGAAACAAGTGAGAAAGGCGGTTGTTGTTTTTCTTCGTCTTTTTCCCAGTTCCGTCGTAGTTGGAAACTTTGCCGAGGCCAGCCAAGACCAATCCATTCGCGGTGACATCGCCGTCGCCGTCCGCGTGCATTTGCGCACTCGTGCTGACATCATTTCCTCCTCTCGCGGGTGGCGACTGGAACGTGATGGCGGTGTTGTCGAACGCGCAACTTGCGTCTGCGAACCCTCTCGGCACTTTCGTTGGCGCCGGAGGAGGGTCTACCGAAGCCCCTCCGGTCATGTTTATTCTCTCTGCTTCTTCTTTTTGTTGTAACAACTGTTGTTGCATTTTCTGATACATGTCATGGAAAGGAATATTGCTTGGGTCGCTGTGATGATGCGCAGACGTCGTCGTCATCATCGTCGTCGTTGCCATTTTCTTCTTCATTTCTGGAGAAAGCAAACGGTTGGTCGGCGAATCGTGTTGTTGTGGACTCGCGACGTATTTATCGTACATGGTGCCTTCGCGCGCGTTCGTTTGCGCGTGAAGCCTCCCGGGAGTCACTCTCGTAGTGACGCCACCACCGTTGACCCAATTCAACAACGACGGCGATGCCAACGGCGAGTGCACCATGGTATTATCGTGTTCGTCAAAGACGTCCTCGAATCCGCGTTCGGCGTCCTCCTCGTTCGCGTATTTTCGGACGTCCGTGGGCGTTCTCGCGGCGGCGTAGGTATTCGGCGATTGGAAATGAAATCTCGTCGACGGCGAGTTGTGGTGATGGTGTTGACGATGATGATTATTCATTTCGTACGGCGCCGCCGCCGCTGATACTAAGCCCGCGTCATTACTGGAATCCTTCTTGCGATACTTCTTTGCGTTTTCTCCGTTGTTCTTCTTCCCTCCCATCTCCGCCGCTCGTTTCGTCGCTCCAACAGTACCCAAAGTTTTCCTGTTCGTCTTCGTCTCCGCGAAAACAGTCCCGGCGAGCGGATCAAAGATATCCTCTCCGTCATCGTTTGGGGCGACGTACTTCCCGTACTCCGCCGTCGATGCTGGGTTGACGATCAAACTGACTTGTTGACTTTGGTTCTTCGCCGCCGCTTTCGCCGACTTGGTGCTTTTCCCGGAGGAGAGCTTTTTCCCGTTCTCGTCCGAGCTGTTGTGAAACGCCGCCGCTTCCGCGGGCAACCCTTTGGCGTACGCCTCTTCGACGCGTCTTTTTAACGTCGAGTTCCAGTGATTTTTGATCGCGTTATCCGTTCTTCCGACGAAATTTTTCGCAATGTCCGCCCACTTGTTCCCGCACTCTTGGTGTTTCCTTATCAAAAGCAAATCCTCCTCCTCGCTCCAATCTTCTCTCTTGATTTCCGGATTCAAATGATTGTACCATCTCTCCCTGCACTGTTTCCCGATTCTCCCGGGTAACTGTTGCGCGATTTTCGACCACTGTTTCGCCCCTAACTCCGCGACTAACGAGATGATCTTCTCGTCTTCTTCTTTCAACCACGGGCCTTTCACCAGCTCTGGGTTTAAAACTTTTTGCCACCTGTGTAAACACTGCACGTCCGTGCGCTTCTCCACGCCTTCGTTCGTTTTGAAGTATTCCGCTAAAAATAATAATATAGTGTGTTTTGGTTTTGGTTCGTTTGGAGATGATGAGGAAGAGAGAAGAAGAACCAAAGATGATGATGATGATGATGATGTCAATGTCAGTAAACATATCTAATATATACGAGAGAGATAAAGGGACAAAAGTAAAAAATACGAGCAAAAAATCGTCCAAAAAAAATTCAAATTCAAAATTTTTCCTTTCTGCGCTTTTTTCTATCCTTTCTTTTGGAGGAGGAGATGATGTCGAAACAGAGAATGATATAAGAGAGAGAGAGAGAGAGACGTACCAATCTTCTTCCAGTTCTTCCCTTTGTAAATAGCCACCGCGCGTCTCAAAACGTCGTCCTCGGCCGGGGTCCACCCGCCTTTGGCGGATCTTCTCGTCGGACCTCCGACTCTGCCTTCCAATCTTTGCGTCAGAATTTCTTTCAAATTCATTCCATTTGTTTCGTAATTTTTTTCTTCCTCGTTTCCGTGGGCTAATATTCTATTATTCACTTCTTCTTCTGTCATCATCATTCCTCCCGAGGAATTAAAAAAGAAGTCTTCTTCCTTAATCTTTAAAGGCTTCTTCTTTGTCTTCGTCTTCATATTCGTTTTCTTCTTAATCATCGTCGCTTTCTT
>Ga0257106_1000098_pt1 | contig 52357 bp, 56 predicted proteins | sample LP_taG_3_FD_190177 | JGI IMG/M metagenome (GOLD analysis project Ga0257106, IMG submission 190177) | Marine microbial communities from Northeast Subartic Pacific Ocean, Canada - LP_J_2011_P26_10m | ecosystem: Environmental > Aquatic > Marine > Oceanic | place: Canada: Northeast Subartic Pacific...
TTTTGGTGGGGGTGGAGCCGGTAAAGCTAAGGGCTTCTTATTTGGTGGGGGTGGAGCCGGTAAAGCTAAGGGCTTCTTATTTGGTGGGGGTGGAGCCGGTAAAGCTAAAAGCTTGACTTGTTCTATATTTTTCTTGTTATTTTTAGCAACTTGGATAGCCGCAGAGTTTCCATTTTTAACGGCGAGCTGAAGCTGTTTGTTCGCTTCTTTTACCTTTTTATTGGTTTCTGTGCGGATTCTTTGAATGGCTTCGGCTGCTGCGCGTTCCGCTTTCTTATTTCCTTCTTTCATGGCGTTGTTGTATGCTTTCTGAGCCTCGCTTATTTTGCGTGTTAAGTTTGCAATTTTAGCCTCACTTTCCCGTTTATTTTTTGCGACGCTTTCCCCCATTTGACGAGTCATAGCGACGAAACTTTGTCGATTTTTAGTTATCTGCTCTTTGAACTTAGTTGAAGTGTTTTGTACTTGTTTTAAAAGTAGAGCGTTTTTTCGAGCCTGTTCGTTGGCTTTTGTCTCAGCCGCTTCTAAGTTTGCCTTTGCCTTCTGTGCCGCAATCTTAGCTTCGGCTGTTTGATTCTTTATAGCCTGATTTGCTGCGGCTTCTGCAGCTGCGCGGGCCTGATTAATAACCGCTTTAGTTTCGGTATTCTTTTTAGCGAGTTCGGATTTTAAATTTCTCTCATTTTGTTCACGCGCTAATGTGGTTGCAGCTACGAGATTTTGAAGTTCCGTCTGAGCTTTGGTAGCTGCCACTCGAGCTTCGTTCGTGTTGGCAGACGCTGCCACTTTTGCGGTTTCAGTAGCTACACGAGTAGCTTCGTTTATAGCTTTACGACTTTCGTTATTTTTAGCATTTATAGTCTCTTGTAATTTCGAAACTTCGCCTTTCGCTGCTAACCTATTTTTATTTAACTCATTAATCTTAGCTTGAGCATTCTCAGCAGCCTTTTTAGCTTTGGCGTTCGCATTGATGGTGTTTTGTTTGCGCCCGGCTTCTAGTTCGTTAATTTTTTTTTGAGAATTCGTTGCGTTCACTTTTATACCTTTACGCTCAGCCTCAAGTTGGCTTATTTTCCTTTGGGATTCTTGGAGAAGTTGTTTGGCCCTCACATTACCACCAGTGGCAGCCTTTTCTAAAATTTCAGATTGACGCCTAACATTTCGTAATTCGATGTTTATCTTCTCAGATTCTCTCTGTGCTACGAGCGATGCCCGTTGTTGATTATTTATAACACGCATGGTCGGAACCATCATAGAAGCTGGCCTAAAAGCCGAATTCGTGCGTTGTAATCGTTCCCTGTGTCGCTTTTCAGCTAATGAACGACGAATATTACTATTATCCTTGAAAAGGCCACCTAATAACCCGTTAGATCCACGTTTGGGTTTATTATTGGTGCGATCCCGGTTCACATTGTTCATGTTACGATTTCTATTCGCGTTATTGTTGTTCAATCGATTCGCGTTATTGTTGTTGTTCAATCGATTCGCGTTATTGTTGTTCGACCGATTAGCGTTGTTCAAATTGTTCAAATTGTTCAAATTGTTCAAATTGTTCATCTGATTCGCGTTAGCGTTCGCATTGTTATTAAACGCGGCGTTGCGTATAACTTCAACAGAACCCTTATGCAACATAACAGGTTCACGTACGTTCATACCAGAGAGACGTCTGCCTATAGCCTGACGCAATTCTGCTATGGTCTTATCTACACGTAGTAAACCAGCCTTTTTAGCTATACGCTTGACATCCTTCAACTTGACGTCTGAACTAAATAAAGCCTCATAATCCTTTTGAGATAAAGGAGATTTTGCGTCTAATAAATACTTTTTGTCGCGAGTAATAGATAAAGGTGGAAGGGGAGAATTTCCACGTTTGGCGAGCTTCAAAATTTCACACGCCGTATCACGAGATATACTCACACTCTTACCCGTATGTAGCTTCACCAATCTCCTGATGTTCACAGATTCTGATCCTGGATCACACGCGTCCATATTGTTATAATCTGATAAAAAAATATAACAATAGGTTTTTTTAGTTATTTAAACCATGTAAATACATACGTATTTTCTCTTCGTATGACATGTTAAATAAAAACAAATTATGATTCCCTGTATCTACTTCTATGTTTTTCCCGTATGTTTCCGTGTTTAAGTGTGCCCTGACGTTTAGTACCGCCGATAATAAAGCACTCATAAACTCTTTAAAGTTTGATATGCTTTCTATGTATATATCTTGAGGTTTAAGCCTAACACACATGATTTTATGATATGGAATATGTATAAATGGAGTTGCAGGTATTATTTCCTTCGTACCTCCATCTATGTATATCATATCTCGATACTTCTTCGTTGACGTTAATATTGGAATGGATATACTAAGACAAATGGCATCTATGACTTTCATTTCTGGATGAGTATCTACCGAAAAATATTCAGTTCTTCGTCTATTGAGACAATATGCTGAGACGTATATCTTCTTTTTCAATTCTGAAAAGGTGGGATCGCATTCATATATTTTTACTAAAATTTTTCGTATAGGATTTATATCTATTAAACCATAGGACGATAATAACGATTTAAGTTTATATTTAGTTAATTTTTCTATATCTACGGATAAGAGGCGTTCGAGTACATCATACAGTGGAATTTCAAGAGCTAAGAATAAAGCTAATATAGCACCCGCTGATGAACCGGAAATTTCTTTGATATTTTTTAAATTTTCCTCTTCACGTTTTAAACAACCGAGAACCGTGAAGATTCCCATGGCTGCTGGACCTAGGATAATGTATTCCATCAGTCACTTAATAAAACTGAGGAAATTGCTTTCGTAAAAGAGCGAAGACGACCGCGTATACGACGGCGTGCGTAAGAATGGCGGGACGGGAAGTCTTACCAGACATGAACTTACCGGGAGGGATCGTAAGAAGCATACCCGGGCTGAGGACCATGAAAAGAGTGGTGGCCACGAGAAGATCGTTCCTTGTGAGTACGACACCCATAGCGCGAGCGACGAGAGAGTACACGATGAGGAAGACTAATGCGTGGAAGAACACGGACATGCGATCGGTGCTGACATTCTTGAAAGAAATCTTGGTACCGGAAGTCTTGAGAAGCATACCGGGGCTCAGCGCGAGAAAGAGAGCAGCGGGTACGGCAACTTTCGGGGAAGCTACGTTAGGGATCATTTAGTATATACACATAAAATTTTTAGTAAAGTGGAAAAAATCGTTAAATAGCGCTCCCCTGAACAATTCCTCGTGAAGATGGTTATCATTAACCATTCTTCTGAGGGTTTTCCAAACATAACCGATTCTTTCTTCGTACCACTTAGTTTGTTCCTGATACTCGAAAGTCACACGTTCCTCTAAAGGATCGTGATGCATATGACAAAATTCAACAAAATCACAAAATTGTCCTGTGTGTTCAATTTGAGCATCATATAGAAGTGTATTGATAGTATGCCACATTCTCCATAGTACGTCCGAGTGTTCAACTTCCCAATCTTCGATGGTCAGTTTATTGTTCTCGTTGTATTCCTCTTCATCACTATCGCACACATCGTATCCTTCGTTAGCTTCGAAAACGTATTGGTTCCAGACCATTATTCCGTTGGTTTGTTTTTGACACCCGTGAGAGCGATAGTAGAAGTTTCCTTCGTTGGAATGTTATCGAGTATAACCTTTAAGACGTTTTCAGCTTGTTGTTCGTTTCCGTCAAAGAAAATAGCGAGACCTTCCTTAACCGTGTTCTTATTAAGACCACCTTTCCTGACACTTTTCTTGACCGAGATTTTACCCTTTTTGAGGTTGATTACGTCGAGGCCGTTATCTAACATTAGTTTTTTCACCTGCGACTTAAGTGCTTTTTCTGCATCTGTGAGAATTTTTATATCTGAACGAGCTTCTTTAATCTGCCTGCTGAGGTCGACCAGTTTAGAGACGCTTTGGGATAGTTCATCTGATGCCATATTGGACATGTATACTATAAAGAGGGATAAGCTTTAAATATATTTAAACGAGGGGGCGCATCATGGTATCACTCGCGATAGTCGAGTTCTGCCAGACGTAAGGCTTTTTAGGGTTAGGGGGCTCGGCGCGTACCTGCTGGTTAGCGTTTCGGAGGGCACCACCCACACTCTCGGGGAAACCAATCTGATTACGGGGAGCGAGGAAGTTCTGACCGGAAAGGATTTCTTCGGGTGCAAATTGACCAAAATCCTCCTGGGTAGCCACCTTGCGGGGAAGTAGAGAAGACGCGAGACCAGTACCCGCCTTCATCTCACAGCTGGGATCGGATACGACGGGAGCCGAATCCGGGGAGCTGGGAGCGAGATCAACACCGACGGGGGCGTAGTCCTTGGGAGTGACCGCGTATGTAGAAGTCTTACCAATGGTCTGAGTGTATATAGCGTAGACGACGAGTGCCGCGACGACTACCATCATTGCCGTACGAGGAGAAATCTTCTTCATCATGTTTTATATATACTGATAATTTTTTTTTACTCACGATCCTCGAACATATAGTCTTCTGGATATGATTCGTCAAAATTGTTTTCATCCTTCTCAGGTTCGGGATCGGGATCGGGATGAAGTTTGACCTGGACAATATTATAAGTGGGACCGAAAGCCTTCTTCGCAAACCAAAGTCCCGAAAATTCTACCACCACGGAGCAATTCATATCCTCCTTCAGAGTATCGTAATCTACGACCTCCTTCTTGGAGTTAAAAACCTTGGTAGTGTCTAGACGTTCGGCAGAAATAGCACCTTCCCTGGAGTACGCGCGGTGTAAGGTTTGCTCAGAAAGTGCTCGACCAAACCATTCCTCGCTGTTGACAACAGCGTTGGCGACGTTGGTTTCCTGAAGCTCGTCAAAAGGTTTGGAACAAGAAGACTCAAAAACAAAATCGTGAGAAATATCGACGATCTTTACATCCTCGAGTTGAAGAAAGTTACGCTTGCGCTCATCGGAAAACGCTCGAACGTGGCGAAGGCCGTCATCTCCCTTGGTAATCTTGTCGTAAATCATTTTATACGTTTTGAACGTCTCATTTCTTTAAACCTATATAGGGTATTTTAGAAGCACGTTCGATCAATGATTTAGACATCCAACTATCCCTCCTGGGATTGAAACCATATAACGTTTTATTCATCTGTAAATTTTTAGGAATATTCTTAGCTTGTACTGGCCTGTAATTGAATTCATTCTTAACGTATGCGTTTGATTTTACATTCTTCCACTTGTAGTTTTTCAAATTAAATCGCTGATTACCATGACTACGCTCATATCCATTTATATTGTTATTGGCACTCACGGCTTTGAGACCGTGTACAATTTGTTTAGATAGACGATCTTCGGGTGGTATGCTCGTGTACGTATCGTATTTAACAGGGTTAACACGGGTAGCTTTTTTCATATTAACGACACCCACGCGTTTCTTCAACGTTTTAATTTTGGCTAGTTTAGGTGAAACCTTTTTAAATATAGCTTCAATACTATCCGATGATTTTATATTTTTATTAAAGAGTTTACCGAGTTTTACGAGACGTTGCCTATCTTTCTCCTTTTTTTCTGGTCTCAATTTTAATTTATGCATGAGATAGATATCTTCGATTAAGAACTCTCTACTCGCAACCAAAATGTATGTATTCTTTATCATTTTCCCAGTCAGAGCATTTCTATAAATTATACCACGTTGCCTAGTGTGTGCTACATCATGACCAAATTCATCAGGTCTCATAAATGGGATGTCCAAAATACCACCTACCACGAAATCTTCCACCTTATTTTTATCGGGGGAAAAGCATCGAACGTTTAAGTCTAAAGCGAATAATTCTACATCTATGAAAACATCCTTGGCGGAAGGTTTGTTAGTCTTTCCATTTTTCTTCTTTTTTATGAGAGTATACCTTCGTGTAATTTTAGGACCCGTAGATTTGAAAGATAATCCCGTAAATTTGTAAACTTTACTCTTAACAGATTTGAGTCTATTTACTATTTTCACGTTCATCCTTTTCGCTATTTCGCCGAGTTTATCCCATAAAATTAACTTTGTCGCTTGTAATTTACCAAAGTACTTAGAATCGTTTGGTATGAGGGGTACAAATTTCGCGTCGATATCGCTCGTGACTACCCGTTCATCGAACGGCATGTACATATTAAACGCTTCACCTCCACTGACTATCAGGTCTCCCATGGATTTCGTCGCTGTGGTAAGTTCACCTATTGTGTCTAATATTATGTCCCTTATATTATCCGTGACGAAAACGTATACTAACTTTTCAAACGATTTAGTAGAATGTGTAGAGCGCATTCGAGCCCTAAACTTAGCGACATCACCTGCCTGATCCCTTTCGTAATATTTTTTCAATTTAGCATCTCCGAAAAATAAATTTTCATTCATAAATTTGGTGATCGCAGACTTAGTGTAACTTTTTTCGTCCATTATAATATATAGACATTATAATCATGGGCCCTTGCGAAGACACGAGAGATTGTAGGTGTTATGCTGATAGTTTAGGTAGTACAGATCCTATGAAGAATCAGATATGTGGAACCAGAGAGAAAGGTATAATAATCGCATGCGACGATAATTGCTGCCCAGGTGGTTGTCCAAATTCCACAAATGATATAACACCTAGAGAACCTTATGGTTTTGGTGTTTCGTACACGATTTACACGATAGTTCGCTTCATTCTTTTCCTACTCATTTTACTCGTAATAACTACATACTTAAAGATCTAACGACTATACATTGTATAATGTCTACTGATACCAACTGCAACCGTGATTCATGCCTTGTTGAGATTACCGCTCTCCGCGCCGAAGTTAAGTCTCTCACTAAGATTGTTCGTAAGATTAAGGCTAAGCTTGACGATCCCACTGGTGAGAAGTCGGCAAACCGCGCCAAGAACAATGGATTTAACCGTGAGCAGAAGGTTTCTGACAAGCTCCGCGATTTCCTAGACCTCCCCGCCGACAAGCTCGTTTCTCGCAGCTTTGTAACTCGTGCTATCAACAAGTACGTCAAGGATAATGGACTCAAGCACCCCGACAATGGACGCATTCTTGTTCTCGATCAGAAGCTTCGCGATCTTCTCCAACCCCCCGCCGATGTTCAGGTTACTTTCCTGAACCTTCAAAAGTACCTAAGTCCACATTACACGAAGGTAGAAGCTTAAAAAAATACTCCATAATAATAATATAAATGTTGGTTGATAAAAATACTATTGAAACCCTCGTTGGTACAAAAATCTCTAATTTGGATTTGTACGAAAGAGCATTTACCCATAAATCCGCACTCAAAGAAGATGAAACTCTATCAGGTTCATTTGAAACTTTAGAGTTCATAGGTGATTCAGTGTTAGGTTTTGTTATTACAAAATTTTTATACGATAGATATGAAGATAAACAGGAAGGTTTTCTTACAAAAGCTCGTACGAAACTCGTACGAGGTGAAACCTTAGCGAAAATCGCAACTAAAATGGAGCTTTATAAGTGGATCAAGATGGATGAAAAGGGTATGAGAAATGAATGGAATCATAATCCGAAAATTCTTGAAGACGCGTTCGAAGCCTTGATAGGTGCAATTTATATGGATATGGGATTGCTCCACGCGAAGGAATTTATACTTCGCATATATAACGATCCTTCGTTTGTGAACATGGATTCTATCATGGTAGATGACAATTACAAGGATCATCTCATGAGATATTGTCAATCTAACGGTTTATCTCTACCGGTGTATAATGTGGGTCATCACGAGAATGGGGTTTTTTACATAGACGTGTTTGTCGATGGTGTGTGTTTGGGGAGGGGGTTCGCTAAGAATAAGAAACAGGCGGAACAGAATGCGGCTAAAACATTCTTTTATCCACCTAAGTTATACAATCAACAGAATCATTATAACAATGTCCGATAACTACGAATACAAAAAACGTGTTACGAAAAACGATAAAAAAAACAAAAAGGGTGTTTATTCTCAAAAACACGTTCGCATATTACTTAAACAGTTGGACTCTAAAACAATTAATGTTGGAGAAGATACGCAAGCTGATAGAAAGGGAGTATGCTCCTCAAAAGTCGGAGGAGTGGTTGAGTCTAAGGGGTCACATGCTCACCGCAAGTGATGCGGCGACAGCAATCGGTGTGAATAAATATGACACACCCGAAGGCCTTCTTCTAAAGAAATGTGGACTCGGTGAAAAATTCACCGGCAACGCAGCTACACGTCATGGTGAGCTATACGAAGATGAAGCACGCATTCTTTACGAACAACGCCACAATGAAGTAGTTCACGAAATAGGGTTATGTCCACACCCTGTCCATAAATGGTTGGGTGGAAGCCCTGACGGTGTATCGGAATCTGGCAAACTTGTTGAGATCAAATGCCCACCAATGCGGCAGATTATACCGGGTGAAGTGCCAATCCATTATATGCCCCAGCTTCAACTATGTATGGAGATTTTAGATCTGGAAGAAGCTGACTTTATCCAATATAAACCTGCGGCCACAAATTGGCCTAAGCCAGAGGAGTTTGACGTTGTTAACGTGAAGCGAGATCCCGAGTGGTGGAAAACTAACTTGCCCATAATGGACAAGTTTTGGAAGAAGGTGTTATATTATAGAGAACACTTAGACGAGCTTCCCAAGCCCAAAGAAAAAAAGACTCGTAAAAGGGAACCGAAGGAGCCAAAGGTTCAAACGTGTGAAATTTTTTCGGATAAAGAAGACGATTATAATAGCCAATGATAAATATATACCTAAGTCATCAAACCTTTTTCAAAAAAAACAATATGTCGTACACACTAGCCACAGAATCATTAAACGGGCGTCTATTTGTACCCTATCAACACGATGGTGTGAAATGGATGCTTGGAATGGAATCGCAAACTTCTGGGCCTAAGGGTGGCTTTTTATGTGACGAAATGGGTTTGGGTAAGACCGTGCAGTTGATTTCTGTCATGCTTGGAAATCCACAATCTCGCACACTCATCATCGTACCCAAATCTATTATCATGCAATGGTGTGAGGAAATCAAAAAATTTGCACCGAATCTTAAGGTGCACGTATACGATGGACCTAATCGCAAATTACAAGCCGATGCTCACGTGACGATCGCACCTTATACAGTCACAACCGTCAGAGGTGCTGAAAATGGTGGAGATACCCCACTTCACCGTGTACATTGGAATCGGGTCATCCTCGATGAAGCTCACGAGATTCGAAACAAAACTTCAAAAACATTCAAAAGTGTATGTCGTCTGATCACAGATATTAAATGGATTGTCACGGGTACACCTGTTTTCAATTCGATGGAAGATTTCGTTTCTTTGTGCACTTTTTTGGGTCTTCCCAAAACTTTCGTTCAAGGTAGAACCAAAGATATCAAGGATATTTACATTCTTCGACGAACCAAAGAAGATTTGGCTAAAATCAACGAACGTCTTCGTCTCCCACCTTGTATTTTTGAAAATGTGGAACTTGAAATGTTTCCAGAAGAAAAATCGTTATACGAGTGTGTATTTTTGGAAGCGCAGAGTACTATTCGAGACGCGTTTAAAAATGCACAGAGTACAAACTCTAAAAATATGATCATATTGGAATGTCTTCTTCGGGCCAGACAGTGTATGATTTACCCCCAGATGTATCTTGATGGTGTGGCTAAACAAAATGAAGTCGTACCGGAAAATTTTACCGGGCGAATGAAAAAAATGGAAACCCTCTTGAGATTGATCGAAGAGCACCCCGATGAAAAGGCACTGATATTTTGTCAGTTTAAGGCTGAGATGAATTATATCCAAACTCAGTTGAAGTGTCCAGTCTTTCGCATAGATGGATCCGTTTCAAAAGATGATAGGGTGAAGCAAATATCATCATTTAAGACTGCACCCCAGGGAGCTGTTTTCATAATTCAGATCAAAAGTGGAGGACAAGGTTTAAACTTGCAGGATGCGACACGTGTTTACATAACCGCCCCAGCTTGGAATCCTGCGACAGAACTTCAAGCTGTTGGTCGGAGTCATCGAACAGGGCAGACTAAAAAAGTATACGTAAAAAAATTGATTTATAAGGAATGTCCACGTTTCATCAGTGTCGAGGAAGAGATGATGTCTCTTCAAGGACATAAATCAATCGTATGCGCAGAAGTGCTTAACGATAATCGACTCGAGAATCAAATACCAGTAAAGAGGGTATCCAGTAAAATTTCAATTCTCGACATCCGAAAAATTTTCCGCGCTTAATATAAATGTATACAGAAGCAACTGGTTCTCGCGCGGAAGTTTTTCACGGTGGCGCCATGCACACTCCCGGTGGTCTCGTTAAGAGCGATCTTGTTCAGGACAAGTACGGTAATATCAAGAGTAAGGCCGCCGTCGCTGCGGCCAAGAAGCGTATGAAGAAGGAGGGTGCTTCTTCTATGGTTAAGGTTTTCAAGCCCGCCAAGAAGGGTGACTTCAAGCTCGCCCCCAAGAAGGGGACCAAGAAGTACAAGACCCTCATCAAAAAAATGTGAGAATAGTATAAGAATGACCCTTTCTAAGTGGGATGATGCTGTTCGTATAGCTAAAATAAAAATGGATATAGATCCCAATAGTTTTACCGTGATTAAGGGTAAACTACTGAGAGAGGCTCAGATGATTTATCATTTTTTAATATCAGATCAAAAATCTAAAGTATAAATTGGAATCCTTTTAATTGTTGTGGTTCGTATACCACGAGTTGATGTAATTTCCAAGTCACACCGAACTTCCTGTTCAAGAAATACACTGTACCTATCTCTACGATAGCTACACCCGAGTTTCTTGAATAAAGTTTATCTTCAGCGGAAGTATTTATACTCTTTCGTTCACTGTTAAAAATACCAGCTTTTATGTTCCCGTCAGGGGTTGTGTCTACTTTTACTCTAAACTTCGGATCATGTCCAACTGAGTGTTTTATGTTAGAATTATACATAGGTAAAAGTTCATCGTACGACATGTGCTTTCCAAAAATATCGACACTTTGATTACTCACCTCTTCGATTATACTTTTCTCAGTTGCTTCTATAGTGTCATGAAATTGTTTGACGTAGTTGTCCTCCTCGTCGTAACCTTTCATAGAAAAATCCAAATTCCATTTGGTTGGACCAACTTGTGGGACGAATCCTGATACACCAAACGGCATATACATTCTCGGCGTTTGAATTCTCATAGGTTTACCTTCGGGAGAACTGATGCATATTTTTCTTCCGTCGTACTTGAGAATGTTCAAGTCTTTTAATGTATGAAACTTTGCCATCTAAACAGTAATACACCCTAAGCTTTAAGCTGAACATGCGGTACATTCAGCTTCAAGACTAAATTGGATTGGTCGAGCTTTCGCCTTACTCCTTAAATAATACATACCGGTCTTGAGACCAGATTTCCACGCGTACATATGCATCGAGGAAAGTTTAGACAATGTTGGACTTTCCATAAAAAGATTCATAGATTGCGACTGGTCAATGAAATGTCCACGATCCGCTGCCATATCAATAATACATTTTTGACTAATTTCCCATACAGTTTTGTAAAGAGTCTTGATATCATCGGGGATATCAACGATAGTTTGAATCGAACCACCAGCCTTTACCATGAGGTCTTTCATTTCCTTAGACCAGAGACCACGTTCTTTTAGAGCATTTACCAGATGATTATTTACGACAACAAATTCACCAGCGAGTGTACGACGCAAATAGATGTTAGTCGTGTAAGGTTCGAAACACTCGTTATTACCCAAAATCTGAGCAGTGGATGCTGTTGGCATAGGAGCGAGAAGGAGGCTGTTCTTCAGACCCTTAGTCTTTACACGTTCCCTCATCGCGTCCCAGTCATAACGACCACTGAATTTGGTTTCACCTTCCCACATATCTGGTTGAAGAATACCTTGTGATGCCGGGGATCCCTCAAAAGTTTCGTACGAACCATCTACTTCTGCGAGCTCTGAACTGGCCTCAAGAGCTGCGTGATAGATAGTCTCGAATATATGCGCATTCATAAGACGAGATTCCTCACAGTCAAATTGAAGACCACATAGAATGAAAACATCTGCGAGACCCTGAACACCGAGACCAATTGGACGATGCTTCATGTTAGAGCGACGAGCAGATTCAACTGGGTAAAAATTGCGGTCGATAACTCGATTCAGGTTCTTGGTGACAGTCTTAGTGACTTCATGGAGCTTGTCATAATCGAAGGTTTTCGTTTCCTTGTTTACATACTTTGGGAGTGCGATAGACGCCAGGTTACATACAGCCGTCTCATCCTTATCCGTATATTCGAGAATCTCTGTACAAAGATTGGAACTCTTAATAACGCCTAGGTTCTTCTGGTTGCTCTTAGAATTACACGCATCCTTATAGAGCATGTATGGTGTTCCGGTCTCGGTTTGACTTTTAATAATAGCCTTCCATACTTCCGAAGCGGGAACAGTTGCGTTGGCTAGACCCGCCTCTTCGTACTCGGTGTAAAGTTTTTCAAACTCTTCACCGTACACATCGGAAAGTCCCTTGGCCCTATCAGGGCAGAAAAGAGACCAATCACCTCCTTGCTCGACTCGTTTCATAAACAAATCTGGTATCCACATCGCGGTGAATAGATCCCTACAACGAGCTTCCTCATCACCTTGGTTAAGACGGAGTTCCAAAAAATCCATAACATCAGCGTGCCAAGGTTCGAGATACATAGCGAAGGATCCCTTTCTACGACCTGCCTGATTGACGTATCGCGCGGTTGCGTTGAACACACGAAGCATGGGAATAATACCATCTGACTGGCCATTTGTACCTCTGATACGAGATTTATTGGCTCGGATATCATGAATATGTAAACCGATACCACCAGCCCACTTTGAAATTTGAGCACACTCCGTCAAAGTTTCGTAAATACCGTTGATTGAATCTTCCTTATTCGCAATCAGGAAACATGATGACATTTGCGGACGGGGAGTACCCGAGTTAAACAGGGTTGGAGTTGCGTGGATAAACATACCCTGACTCATCTTATCATAAGTCTCGAGTACGGCTGGAATGTCCTTACCGTGAATACCGATGGACACGCGCATGAACAAATATTGTGGTGTTTCCATGAGTTTTCCTTCATATTTCTGAAGATAGCTCTTTTCGAGTGTCTTTAATCCGAAATATCCAAATTCAAAGTCCCTATTCGTGATAATTTGATCTTTTACTTGGTGTGCAATTTCAGCTACTTCTTCGGTGACTATATCAGCTTTGTATAACTTTTTCATCGCGATATGAAAATTATTTGGGGCTATTTTTTGAATGTTGCTGGCTATTATACGCGTTGCGAGTATTTCGTAATCTGGATCACGAGTAATCAGTCCAATACAAATTTCGGCTGAGAGAGTGTCTATCTCCTGTGTTGTTATACCGTCGTGTATACTGGAAAATACCTGCTGAGCTATCATTGACGCGTCTACACCCTTAGAAATATCATAAGGGTCGTGGGTTAGTTTGGAGATCCTGTTGGTGACCTTATCAAATTTGACGTCTTCAACACGACCGGACCTTTTGATTACTTTCATTATATTGCTAGTACTATCTAATCTTTTAATTACATTTGAAATCGACACTTCGGACTGGAACTGGACCCACTGTTTCGGCGTATCGATTAGGAGCTAAGAACGAGGTGTTCACATTGAAGGGTCCAGCCACACCGGGTTTGGATACAGGAGGATAAGACGCGATGAAGCAATTGGGGGCTTCACACACAGGCTTTTCATAATTGCATGGTTTGGTATTATAAGCTTCGTCAAAGTCAGCGATGTTTAACATTTAATATCTACATAGACTTTTTTTCCTGGAATATATTAAATGTGTGATAGACTTCATCTGAATTCAATTCAACAGACTAAAACTCCTCTCAATAGTTTATTCTTCTCGGAGTTCAATGTCAATATTCTCCAGCGTGCGATACGTCAATCTTTCAAGAATGACACAGGCATTTCCATAGACTACCAAAATTCGAGTGATATTTTTGCCATCATGCGATCCGTGTTCATAAACAACGCTGGGGATCATAATAGCCATGTAAACGAACAGGTTAAGAAGATGAACCAGATCGTCATTAATACCGCGAGCCAGCAAATTCGTTCTGGTGTCGCATCGTATCTAGGTTATATCAAGGATATTGATAGCGTAGCTATACCTCCTAACTTACCCCAGAACACGAGCACATACGGTGCAAAAATGGAAAAGAGTCGACAGATTGGAATTTAAAGAATTGATCCGAGATATAGACAAGGAAAATGTCACTCAATTATTATAAAGATGAAACAGAAAAGATATGTAAGTCCAAGGGGTGGGATAGAGCGGAAATAAATACAGTCTGGCTACTATTAACTGAAGAATTTGGAGAATTGGCGTCGGCTATACGTCAATATAAGCGAACATTCAAGAAGATGCACGTTAAAAAAGAGAAGGGTGTCGACATAATGATGGAAATGGGCGACGTATTCTCTTATTTGTTTCAACTTGCTCACATGTTAAACATAGATTTAGATAAAATGTGGCTTGAACATGGTAAAAAGATGACACATAAAAAATATATATCAGGTTAATATATAACATGAGTAGTTCTATGCTCAATGATGAAGATACCATTAATAACATAAATCCATTTGTAGTTAATGATTTTTCTTTACCAGGAGCTAAAGGAGAAAGGAGGAACTTTGAAAAGTTCAAGTCCGAAGGTGAGATCATCATGCAAGACATAAAAGAAGAGTCTCCTATGTGTGATAGCATTTCCTCTAGTGGTTGGGGAGCTGTCGAAATGTGTAGTGGTATGAAAAATCCTTGTACGTTATCTAGACCTCTTATTCCAGGAAGAAATATAGATATCGGGTTTACGGATCAAGTTGGAATTAAGTACACTGAAAAGAAACGGGAGAAAAAAGTTAACATAATTGCATCTGTATTTATTCTATTGATTCTTCTATTAATTTTAAGACGTTATAAAGTTTTATAAGCTTCCAAGTACTTCTACAATATTTTATGATGTAAGGAATGGTTGTTTCGCATACACATCTCGCGAACTTTCGTTGCCATGCATGCTTTACGTTAATGTATGGTGGAATAAACGTTGGATCCAAGATTTTTGAAGTATTCATAATACGAAGTATAGAGTAAATGTTATTGTTTTCACACATAACATTATCCAATGCGATCAATGTCATTTCGCGTATGACATCGATCGTTTTCTCAATTTTATCATCAAGAAATTCTTCATATGGAATCGATTCTTTTTTTGATACGAAATCTCGCCATCCACCTATAGCCTTAGCTTTAAAACATGCAGTCGAATTACAATATCCTAGACCACTCACATATCTAGAATATTTAAGTTCTATGTTATGTTCCCCGTTTCGGTCGATGAAAGTATGAGCCTCCTTAATGAAGGAAGGCATATGTATCGTATGATTTATATTAAAATTTCTTCTCTAAATCCCTTTTTTACCTTTTTCATTTTAAAGAAAATGGATGCCTAAGTCCTTAAAATGTTATTAAAAAAGTTATGTTTTCTTCTATCTCGAATAACACGTTCTCGTACATCCTGACGGTAGATGAATTTAGGAACAAGATTCCTGAACGAATCCGGCCGTCATGGATTAAGCTAACGACTATAACGATGGTGTCGTCATTTTCAAAACCTGTGGACGTTGCTAGGATAAGAAAAGCTTTTGAAAAAAGTGATGTTATCTTACATAAAAACGACATCAACGCTAAGGGGATCGTTTGGAAATTGAAACCAACATCGTTTTACAATCAGATAACTTTAACGTATGAAGATGTATACAGTACCAAGTCGGTAAAAATATTTCCGAATGGGAGTATCCAAGTTGCGGGTTGCAATGATGTCGTGAACTGTAAACATATCATCAAGAGTCTCGGTTATATGTTAAAACTATTCGATCCCGAACTTGAACCACTCGATAAGTCTTTCAGGGTTGTTATGATTAATTCAAATTTTAGTTTGAATTATAACATCAATCTAATGAAAACTGCTTCACATTTTGAAAAATACAGGGATTTATTTAAAGTGTCGTTCGAACCTGACAGGTACTCCGCGGTGAAAATAAAATTTAAACCTTCAGAGGATATGAAGGAGATTACTACCAGTATTTTCAGTACAGGTAAAATCATTATAACGGGAGCGGAAACGTTGAAAGAGATTGCTTTTGCTTATAACATAATCAATCAACATATCAATGACGAGGGGTCTATTCGGGTTTCTAAAACTGAGACTGAGGACATGTTCAACATATTCTCAGGATACGATGTCTATGAATCTGTTAAAAAAATTAAATCGTTAGGTTTTTCATCTTGGATGAACACGATAGAGAATAGACAAATTAATTTCTAATTGTAATATAAATGTCTCAACGTTTAGGAATGGCTGATGGCCGTTGTTTCACGGTTTCTAACTCGTCCAAATTATTTGATAACTACGTTATGGAAAAAAATGGTATTTCTTATGAAGATAACTACAAGTATCGCCAACTTCTCCAAAAGCAGGGTCCCGCCGCTTTCAAAAAGGTTTTAAATGAAACCAACGACAAGTGTGGTTATTGTGATAGCAACATAAACATGTCTAAAATATACTGAGTAAAATATCCAAATTTAAAGTCCTTATAACGTACAGGGATGACAACATGTGCCGTATGCCTCAATACAGTGAGAGAAACAAGACAAAATAAACCAATCAGGTGCGGTCATTTGTTTCACTCACACTGTATAGAGAAGTGGAAAGAACGGGGCAATCAAACTTGCCCCGTGTGTAGAAAAATTTTCGATGGTGAAAATTTTAAAGTGCAAGTTACGATACGTAATATGTTACAAGAACGAACAAGTAATCTAATGGTGGGAGATGATTTCATCTTCGATGTATTAGATATATTTTTTGACGTATCAAACGTACCAGATATTGAAAGTTTACTTTCTGACTTTGGGATGAGTGTGTCCGACTTTGACACCACCGTTTTTGATACAGAATGATCCACAATATTTATTATAATTCATACCTGGATATTTCCTACTCGTAGTCCTCGGATCTTTTATGAGTTTTCCCGTAGCTCCAGTCATCAAAGGGCCTGTTGCCCAACCACGTTTATGGCTAAAAAATTCAGCTTTAAACGTTATAACTTTACCAGGAAGCAATACTTTAGCAGCACGCTTGATTCTCGCGACAGGAACTTTAAAGAACTTAGCGATACTTTCATGTGTATCACCTTTTTTTATTTTATACTCAGTCTTGCTATGCTGTTTATAAAAATGAAAATCTCCATGACATAAAGTGTTAGTTGATTTGCAGGTGGAAACGAACATCATAATTTTATAAAATGCGGGTTTACACTTTTTATCAGCCTTCTCAACGTACACCTTTTTAGGATTATCCGTCAAAACAAGTTTTGGTAATTTACCACAGTTTCTATATTTACTGAAAGCTGATGTATTTGTTCGTTCACCAGGCTGACTTTTTGACATTCTATATTTTTTGTAATCGTTCACCGCATATGCGTAGCAATTATTATTACCCTTACCTACAGGCCCATCCCACCTCTTCATTGTGAAAACATGTTCAGAACCATTCGGGGGGGGACTATTTCTCATTATATTAACCTTCGAAAAAAAATATTCACGACTAATAAATGATCAAGGAACTCTTCAACACTCGCAAGGCTGCCGATATTATCACCGAGATTCTCATCTTCGTGCTCGTGATTCTCATATCCACTTTCATCCTCCGTTTAACCTGGAACAACTCCCTCGTTAAGCACATAACCGTCCTCAAGAAGTTAGATACTTTCTTAGATGCGCTTCTACTCTCCATCTCCCTCGCCGTCATCCGTGGTATTTAAAACTCTTTAAATCCTACAACCTTTTCACCGGTAGGGCTGACACTGGTAGGGAAGGCTTTCATGCCATCACACCCACCCTTGGAGCAGTCGATGAAGGTGTAAGGCTTTCCATTTTCCTTCATGTAATCAATCTGTTTACGAGTCCATCCACAGCCCATGGTCCCGTAAATTTTCCATCCATTTCCAGATTCCTTCCTGGATGTTTTGGGTTTGAGGCAATATAAAATTATCACGACGACGAGAATTGCGGCAAATAAAGCTATCATTTACTAATTAGGTATAAAAAAATTGCGCCATCATAATATATGCAAAATGAAAGACACCTCGTGGTCGAAGAACCCGATGGATCAGTGGCGATAGCTTTCAATGAAGAGGTTGCCGCACCTCCACCACCTCCACCACCTGAAATGATAGGATTACGACCACAACCACGTTTCAGATTTTTAATAGAATATCACCCCGTTGCGCGTGCTCTAGCGTATATATTCATGATTGCATCTGGTATAAATTTGGCTCTTTTCGGGAGAACAATAGATATTATCAATTTAGCATTGATAGTATCTACGACGGGTGCTCTACATACTGAACATTCAGCATCTATAACAGTTATAGTGTTTCATGGTACATGTGCGGGGCTCATGATAGTACCATTTTGTGTACTTCGAATGTGGGAACAGGCTATTTATCAGTTTTCAATCGCTATGATGTGTATCACCGCATTTAATACATGTACCCGACTAGCCGAGCAAATCTCGTAAGTTTAGAGACGTTCAATTCGAGCATTGGCACCACCCACATTGGGACGCGTTCTCATATTATTCATGAACTTTTTCCAATTTTCCTTATGAATCTTCATGCGTCTCTCGGTTGGCTGCTTTTTGTTGTTCAAGAGACTCTTCATATAATCTATCGCGGAACGCCTATAGGCATTTCTCGAGTTCATATTAATACCAGATACGTTTACCTGCTTGGTTAGATACGCTTTCTCTAGTTGATTACGCCTAGAAAGTTTCCAGTTGCGAACCATACGATCCTCTATATTTTTTACGTCTTTCAAGAAAGGTACGCCGAGCTTTTTGTTTCTACTCTTATTATTAAGTTGATTTATAGCCGTTTTAACGTTTCGAACGTCTTGATTTAAGTTTGGCTTGTATCTATTGATCCATTTAGATCCATATAAACCAGTTAATCGTTTCTTAATCGATGTATCATTAATTTTCCTCCTTTCTACGGCGAGAGTACGATTTAAATTTTTGGCGAGATTGTTATTTTCCTTCTTTTCATTTTTCTTTTTTTGACGTACAGCCTTTGGAGATAAAGGTTTGGGTTTGGGGGCTGCGGCTATGTTATTTCTAGCCTTTTGTATTTTACGACATATGATAGGAACCGTGTCCTTGTCATTGACACTAACCTTCATCATCTTAGCGACACGTAAAAGCTCCTTTTTGGGTTTGCTCGTACACAATCTTCGCCCAACCTTGAACGTTTTGTTTGATCCGGGTAAAGGTATATTTTTGCCGGTGTTGGTATTTTTAACGGATACCGGCTTTTTACCAGTTATGTTGGATATCTTTTTACATATATCATTCTTTGTTGCCTTTTTGGTTCGACCATCGACACCCTTTATCCTAAAGTTAGTCACACCGAGTTTACGGGCGAGGTTCTTTAATTGTTCCGCGTTCATGGTTCGTTTACACTTAGCCATGTCTATGTTAACAGCCTTGATTTCGTTATTATTGAGTGCCTTGTTTTTCGGCTTCGCTTTAGCCTTAGTCTTAGCCTTAGCCTTGGCCTTGGCTTTAGCCTTGATACCCTGGTTAAATTTGCCAGTAACAACTATTTTACCTTCGTTGTATAAAGTCTTAACGAACGTTTTGGCGAAATCATACTTTTTAAGCATATCAGCTGGATTTTGTACACCTAATATTTGTACATTTCCACTAATAGCTAAACTTAATTTGAAGCCATTTCCTTCCAAATAAAGGAAAGGTGAAAGTTCGGGTTCATAACTTCCAGAAATAAAGCCATACTTACGAGAATTGGACGTTATCTGTGTAAGACTCTCAGGTTTGAAATTACCATTAACCCTGAACTGACCACTTAAGTTGTTGTACTTAAATGGATTGTAATAGAACGCCTCTTTGGTCGTGTAGTTATCTACAACAAATCGTCGTATAATTTCAGGTTGATTCGATATATCAGTTCCCAAGAAACCGCCAGAGAATCGAATCTTTCCATTTTTGTATACGTTTACACTGAGCCCTTTAGTTTCACCCATGGCGTTGGAAAGAATCATCTTAAATTGAGCTGAAACGTACATTATATTCATGTTTCCCTTGAGTCCAAACTTTCTAGTATGACTCACACCAGCCTTGTTCTGACCATAACGACCAATTATTTCGATGGTATCTATGTAAAGACCATCTCCTACAATGGTTTTAGCTAAAGGTCGCTTGGAAATAATCTTCTTTACATCGACAATCGTGTCCTTTTGGTTAAAACCTGAATCGACGAGTGCGTTAAACATACCCGGGTTAAGCTTACTTATTTCCAACCCCGAACTTGGCACATCTGCGAATAATTCATTTATAGCTGTGGTATCTGGTTCGAAATCATCAAACTCACTCGTGTTAATATCACCCTTTAACGCATTATTTGCTAACTTATTAGTGTTAACGTCCGCAAATTCATTCGCTAAGGGTGAATATTTGCGGTTACTTATCAAATTCTGTTGAAGACGTGGGGGAACTTGAGAACTTGGTGCCATCCTTGTAGAAGGAGGGGTTCTGAAACTAGTTTGTCGACGTTCCCTAGCTTTTATAACCTCCTGATTGCGCATGTATTTTTCCAACTCCCTGCTATAATTGTTATTGTTATTTGAGTCTGAACTTATGACATCTATGCCAGAACGCCTGACAAATTCCCTGGCCTGTAGGCTCATATTACTAAGAACTGAGATTTTTTTATAAATCACACCGAAACTAAGTGTAATGTATAAAAAATTACCGATAAGCTAAGCGACTGACGTCCTCGCGTTTCGATTTGTGATTTGTCTAAGACCTCGACGGTTCAGGTTTTTCTTAAGTTGTGCTATAAGATTCGGGGGCATTGCGGGACCACGTGCTACTGGACGCGCCATGGGACGCCTCATAGGTGGAGGAGGTGGAGCCCGTCTCATCATAGGGCTTGATTTTTTTGTAGCGTATGTACACCTATTCTTAACGAGTTGTCTACACGTGCGCATAGTAGCGGCAGCTTGAGTTACACGATTTTTCATTGCAGCTAAATTGCGTAAGTTCATCTCCTTTCGTAAAGCTTCGTTCGTCTTTTTTACGCGTTTACCTTGGTTGTCTCGAGTTAAACGAATACCCTTTCCACGGGCTTTTGTTCTTATGTCAGCCATTTCTATATATCAAGATTATAAATGATTAGCTAATCTATACATGCGATCATATTTTCCAAATTCCATATGAGCATCTTATGTCTGGGACTTTTTATACTCTGAAAATTTTTGAAGATTTTGAGGATGAGATCATTATCATCTATATTTTCTTTGGGAAAAGATTTATCAGTCTGCCTCATATATTTAATATAATCGGTTATGATGTATACTATAGCATCTAAAAATTCTTCTTTAGCCATCTCAAGCCACGAATTTGTAGATGTACCCCACGTGGTTGTATCGTCGTCTGCGCGTACACCATGTCCATATTTTTCCATCCCCATATGTAAACGCGCTCTTACTTCTTCTAAAACACCCATGCAATTATATAGTCGTTAAACTTTAATTGTTATTTTTTGGTCTGAGAGACCTTACATTATTTTTAGGTTTTTGTGTTTTCATAAGCGGAACAATTGGTGGTTTGCTAAATACGATTTTAGGTTTTAGTACATCCATAACTATTGTGGTATGACATTATTTTCATAGGAAGTTTACATTTCGTATGGAAATAGGTGTATTATTAAAATTTTTAAAGCTAATTACTCGTCGATCATACACTCCTCCTCCTCCTCTTCGGCATCACCTTCAGAGTGGGCGGTCTCGATGCCCTGGAAGGCGAAAGAGGGAAGCTTTTGGGATTGTTCACAAAGAACTTGGGAAAGGCGTACACTGACACCGAACTTGTTGTCGATAAACCAAACCTGATTAAAATCAACGATGCACATACACTTTTGACCCTTCTCGATACCATCAACGGGGATGGATTTATGGGAAGAATCGTACGCTTCGGCGATGAATTCTCCGGAAGGCTTAGTCATGAGCTTGAGCTTCATGGTAGAGGGATAGTCGTCCTTACCTGGACGAACTAGAGGCTTGTATAGAGCCTCCTTGATGACCTCGATGTTATACGACTTGCCGAGCCATTCCTTAGAGTTATCAGCAACTGTTTTGACGATACGCTCATCGAGTTGCTTGAGCTTTTCCATGAGATCATTAGCCTGCTCATTATCACTATCGAAAGATAGATCGAGAGAATAGGAAGTCTTGTTGGTGGTCTCGTCGGTGAAAGCGCTCAGACCGAAAGGGGAACGCATGAAAGGGAGTTGAATGTAAAGTTTCTTGTTTTCTGGTGCGTTAATGTATACGGTCTTTCCACCGTTCTTGTTCTTCTTCATCTTGGAGAGAATTACGGTAGAGGGTTCAAAGTGGTCATAACGCTGAATAATGTTGGCCATTGTCGGTTGCTTATATCTTCTATAGGAGATGAATCTTTAAGCAACATTTTTTTTCGTATTATAAATAAAGATGGTTAGATCGTCGAACAATGCTACCAAACTAAACATAATCATATTCACCATACTCGTAATATTCTTATGTGGACTTGGATACTATTTTTTAATAATGAAAAAGGATGAACCACCCCCTAAACAATCTCCAGAATCGTCTACAGATTCAAACGCCAACGAAGATAGGCTCATTCTTACTATTACAGAAAATGGTACATCACTTTCAGAAGGTTACCAAATTATGTCTAAGAGAGAAGGTTATATTCAAATGCCGAACGTGTGGAGGTGTGATGACGAAGGAGACGATATTCTCACCGATTCTCTGGACCCAGATAGTCAAACGTGTTTATCATACGATGGTGTCGAAACCAATGGTTTAGCGTATGTATACGATTTAACTTTGACTGGTATTCAAACTCCTTTGATTTACACCGAGTGTCCAGAAGGGGGTCATGAATGTTGGTTTGTTGAAAAATACGATGATGAGGGTACTTTAACTGATGTTATAAACAAGGAAGGTGATAGCATGTTGAATAAAATGATTGATGATGCATGGAACGATAAATGGGATATAGATGAACCAATAATTAAATGGGTTATCGACAATCTGGAGTTCAAAGATGGACAATTGATTAGTAAAAGCGATATTAATCTTATAAATGGTGACGGGACAGGTTTCATATTACCCCCAGGAAATGTCGTTAAACCGGCAAGCTTAGGTTTCCAATATTTCATACTTTTGTTTATCTCTATGAAAATTGCCGGTACTGAAAAACCTTATAGCGTCGTCTTGAAAATTAAAAACGGTAGAGATACGTTTATGATGTTTAAAAATCGTGCTTTATTCCCCATAGTGGAGCCCTCTGAGGACACGAATTAACCTTGATACTTTTACATTTTTTTTCGTATTATAAATAAAGATGGTTAGATCGTCGAACAATGCTACCAAACTAAACATAATCATATTCACCATACTCGTAATATTCTTATGTGGACTCGGATACTATTTTTTAATAATGAAAAAGGATGATAAACCACCTTCAGAGAATTTGAAAACTGAATCCACAGTAACCCGCGAGGAGATCGCCGCCGCGGAGGCCGCAGTGTCTGCCCAGGGAATCAAGGTCGGTGCGCTCAAGGCTGCCCAGGAGGCGGGTGACCCATCTGCCACCGACGAGGTCATCGCGGCGCAGATGACCATATTCAATGACCTCGTGATAACCGCTGACAAGCTCGCGCTTACCGGAAACTCCGGCCGCCTCATTATCCCCGGTGAGGGAGTCAAATTGCCCGAGGACGGCAAGGTAGGTGCCTGGGCCGGGTTCCCCGAGAGATGGGGGCCCAAGCCGAAGATACAGTCGAAAGATATCGTGGTACTACCAGGAGGGTACGGGTACGGGAGCAGTACCCTGGCTAACTGGATAAAAGAGAACATGGCAAAAGACTATATGGGAAGTCCCATCGAAATCAACCCACCAAACCGACCACGACCCAGACCACCCGTCGAAGGTTCGCCGAAGCCATTCGACCCCTGCTACGTTCCTCCGGGAACTCCGATATTTCCAGAGTTCCGCGACAACTGTAAACGTCAGCACGATGACCGTCGCCAACGTCGTTGTCAAGAACTCATGACGAGTGTGGGACGCGACCCATCCCCTTGCAAAGAGGCGTCGACCCCCAACCCACCAGCACCCGAAACGTTTTGATACTTTTACTTTTTTTCTCGTATTACATTAACAAATATAATGGGTCTTTTCAAAGATTGTGGATGTGGATGTGATGGTAAAAAGCAGGAGAAAAAGTTACTCATTTCTATCATGGCTGGTCTATTATTCTTTATAATAGCGAACCCTGATACCTTTCGTCTCATGAGGCGCATGCTTGGAAATTGGGTAGCCGGACCTAACGGATGCCCTACTACCAAGGGGCTCGTGTTACACACTGTAGTTTACATTCTCATCAGTTGGGGTATGATGAACGTAAACAATGAAGCGTATACAATTCCAACTATGGGGGGTGTCAAGGAGCCCGAGCCCGAGCCCAGGCCAGAGCTTAAGCCTATGCCTAAGATGAAGTCATTACCTGAAAGGCCAGTTCGTATGGCTGACATGCCAACGCCTACTCCCGGTAAAATGGATATTGTCGGTTTTACTGACAGTGGGGCGTCTTTCGGTCATATGGATATAAACGAAGGTGTTGATTTACCTGCGCGCATGAGCAACAAGAAGTCTACTTCTTGCGCATGCACAGATGGTAGCGAAGTCACTATTTCTCGTTAAAATTCTTCGTCGAATGCGAGTTCGGTAGTTTCATCTATCTTACCGTAATCACCTACACGTTTTTCAAAAAAATTAGTCTTACCATCTAGGGATATATTTTCCATAAAATCAAAGGGATTTTGAGTGTTCCAGATTTTATTGAACCCCGCTTGCTTTAGCATACGATCAGATACGTATTCGATATAATTCGACATCTTATCAGAATTCATACCAATTAAACTACACGGCAAAGCTTCGATTATGAAAGATTTTTCGATTTCTACAGCTTCACGCACTATATCGTAAACGATATCATGGTTAGGTTTATTTTTCAACATCTTAAAAAGTTCTATGGCAAACTCGAGATGTAATCCTTCATCTCTACTTATGAGTTCGTTGCTAAAACAGAGACCCGGTAACATTCCACGTTTCTTGAGCCAGAATATAGCACAAAAACTCCCGGAAAAGAAAATACCTTCAACACACGCGAAAGCTAAAAGGCGCTCACAAAATGGTCTATCCTTGTCAAACCATTTCATAGCCCAATCAGCTTTTTCTTTTATGGATGGGATGGTTGTTATGGCTTCAAAAAGCTTTCTTTTTTCAGCTGAATCTTTTATATACTTGTCTATCAGTTTGCTATACGTTTCTCCGTGTATCATCTCATTGTGACACTGATACGCATAGAAGGAACGAGCTTCGGTAATTTGAACTTCGTCAGCAAAATTATTATTTAAATTTTCAAAAACAATACCATCCGATCCCGCAAAAAATGCCAGGACGTATTTTATGAAATGGCGTTCATTTTCACTCAAGTTTTTCCAATCGTCCATGTCCTTCGATACATCAACTTCTTCAGCTGTCCAGTTAGACATTTGTGCCTTTTTATACAGGGCCCACAGGTTATCATGTTCTATAGGGAAAATGGTAAACCTACTCATAGTAGGTAAAAGCATTGGTTCTGCTTCTTCTATGAATTCTTCAAATTTGAAATAATCGCCGACGAGAGATCCATTAACGAATACTTGTGGATACGTGGATGCTGCTACCCCGCAACGTTTTTTCAGGGTTTCTTTATCCACAATCGTTTTAGAGTACTCCAAATTAAGGTTTTTACATAAAGATTCAGCGTGTTCGCAATATTTACAATCCGCTTTAGAAAGAATTTCCACCCCCATACCGTGTGTTAATAGCTGTAAATATTTTTTGTCTGAAATCTTTAGATATGATTGTATTTTCAGAAATTCAGCCTGGTGATTTAGTAAAAATTTTTGTGAATGAGGATGGTGTTGAGGATGAAATGTATGGTGTTGTTGGTATGAATACTGGGTCGACGTTAGGTATCAAGTATCTCAATGCAACAGAATCCTTTTACAAGTCGGCGTGTGTGTATAAGATGAACGAAGAGATGTTGCCCGCCCCATATGAAAGTGTCATGGAACACCACACAGGAGAAGCAACTTTTGAAGACATTGAAATGAAACGTTTAGGTGACGACATGTATGCGTATTACAGCGAGATAGATATAGAAGACGAAGATAGTTATATATACGATCAAACTGATGAAGATACAGACTTGGAAGGTTTTGTCGTTTCTGATAGTGAGATAGATGGCAACGTGTCTTTGCCACCTGATCACGAATTTGTGGATAGAGAATGGAATGAGTGGAAGCCATCCAGCCCAGGATCTTTGAAATTTAAGGAACTGGTTAATAAAATTGAAGAACGTACTAAAAATCAAGTAGATAATGTAAATTTTTAACTTAAGTGCGGAAAAAAACTAGATAAATTTAATAATACATCGTAATGGATACAGAAATACTGGCTACTATTTGGGCTGATCTCGATCGCCTTAAACAAAAACCAACAATCAAGCCAGTTGATAATAGATTATGCAGTTCTTGCTCAGGAACTAAGATATTAACACGTGAAGGAATGGTATGTTCTGAATGTGGTGTAGTTGATTCTATTTATATAGATGATACTGCGGAGTGGACGAGTGGTGTCACCGACGATGGACGTGTAAACGATCCAGCTAGGTGTACAGTACCCGTCGCAAATCAGGAACTCTTTTCCTACGCGTGGGGTAAAGGGACGATGATATCAACCAAAGGGAGGCCATCATATGAATTGAAAAGAATGGCCAAAATAAATTTTCATAGTTCTATGAATCATAAAGATCGTTCATTGTACCATGCGTACAAAGACATTGATGAAGCTTGTACATCTTTACCAGATTGTATTCTTAGGGATGCCAAAACATTTTATAAAAAATTCAACGAATCTAAGCTTACGCGTGGAGCTGTTCGATCAGGTATAAAAGCTAACTGTGTTTTATATGCTTGTAGAATTGCACAGGTTCCTCGTACAACGAAAGATATCGCGAACATGTTTGGTATTCAGAGTAAGGATATAAGTCGCACGGCTCAGATTTTTAAAGATACGATCAAAAATGAGGCTACTGATAAAAATTACGTTACAAAGCCATATAACGTCATGCAACGTTTATTGAATTCATTTGAGGTCTCTCGTGAAGAAAGGCTTGCGTGTAATAAATTATGTACAGCCTTGGAGGAATGTGTAGATTTGATGAGTAAATCTCCTAATAGTGTGGCCACTGCCATTATTTTTATGGTATTGGAAAAGAAGTACTCAAAGAGTATTATTTCCGATAAATGTTCAGTATCCATTCCCACACTTAATAAGATTATACTCATAGTTAAACGTTATTTAGAGGATAAAGTGTAATATTAATGTAGTATGACTAAACTATTTTTAAGTACCCCTTGCTATGGGGGTATGTGCTTGGAAAAGTACATGTCGAGTATTATTAACCTTCAAATTCTTTTAATGAAAGAAGGTATTCAGTTAATGTTAGACACGACTGAGAACGAAAGTTTGGTTCATCGTGCTCGAAATGTATCCATAGGTAGATTTATGCAAAAAACAGACGCCGATTATTTTATGTTTATAGATGCGGATGTACACTTTGACCCAGTATCCGTGGTTCGCCTTATAAAATCTGGACACGACGTATCCGTCGCTATTTATCCTAAAAAGGTTGTCATGTGGGATCAAGTGAAAGAAGGTATTGAAAATGGAGACGAGCGTGATATGAACATGATGTCCGCCAGCTTGGTCGCTAACATAGGCGCTAAGCGACGTTCCGTAGTTAATGGATTTGTTGAAGTGTTGGATGGACCCACAGGATTTATGATGATTTCTAGAGAAGCTCTCACTAGAATGCACGAACATTATGGGTCTACTCTTAATTGTAAAAACGATCACCAAAACAGAGACTTTGATGAATATTGCGCTTTATTTGATTGTATGATAGACCCAGAGTCTAGAAGGTATTTATCCGAAGATTACGCTTTCTGTCGTCGATGGCAACAGATGGATGGTCAAATTTTTGCCGATTGTCAAACATCATTGGGGCATGTGGGTAATCTCCCTTTTACCGGATCTCTAGATGAAAGGCTTAAGGCTTAGAAACTATAATTTCTCATGAATATTGCTACTATCATAACAACTCGTGGTAAATCTTGCCATGTAAAAACTCTTCACGCTATTCTTCAGTTAAATATTAGGTGTATTCAAAAGGGATATTCGAACAAACTTATTTTTGTGAACGATGACCCCTTTGAAAAGTCTGACATGATAAGCAATTGTATTAAATCTTTTGATAGGATATTCTTTATAGATTTTGGTGTGGGGATAGACCCTGGATCACTCGATAAAGTAGTAGAAGAGTATACGGGATTAGATGTTCTCGTATTTCCAGGTGTCAATGAAGGGATCGATTGGGAAATGTTTAAAGAAAAAGTCCAATCTAAATCGTCTGAACCGACTAATCAAATGGGTCTAAACTTCGATACCGACGTAGGCCCTAAAATTTCGGAGAGTATGTATAAAGTCAACGAATCTTCTGCTAGGGCTTGGATGATGATTTGTAAAAATGTATACAAATGTGTGAAAGATAAGAGAACCGGAAATCATAAAATTTACCCTAAGTCGAACGTTATGTTTGAAAAATTAAAAGAATCTGGTGCGAGAATTATCGCATTCACTGGTGCTCGACTAACATTTACATACACCCACGAGTGTATAAGTAATTTGCTCAACTCAGTTGGTGTTAAAGCAACTTAAAGATTAAACCTAAAAGATAAGATATAATGCAACGTCTATCTGTAAATAGAGACGATCCTCTTTACACATATGCGATTTCGTTCATGGAACGTGCGTGGAAAGTAAAAGGGTTTTTTCCCGGGGCTCAGCCAGTGTCTATAGAATACAGACACTTTGATATATTGAGTTCAAACGAGTATCTCGTGTGTGAAAAAACTGACGGTTTACGATTCATGTTATTGGCCTTCATGTACAACAACAAAAAGACGTGCGTTTTGATTAATAGAGCACTCGACGTCTACACATGTCCCTTAAATTTTCGTAAACCTATATACGATGGAACCATAATTGAAGGTGAATTGTATAAAGATACATTCATGGCATACGATTGTATGATGGTTCGAGGTTCAAAAATTGGAGAAAGTGATATGATTGATCGATTAAAACATATGGAAGAACTACAAAAAATGTTGACCGTGTTAAAATACGATCCCATAAAATTCAAAATTAAAACGTTCCATGTTATGGCAGAATTTGAAACGTTCATGAACGAATATTTACCAACGGTTGAACAGGAAATTGATGGATTGATTTTTACACCTGTCAAAGATCCAGTTCAAAAGGGTACTCACGAAACCATGTTCAAATGGAAACCAAAGGATAAGAATACAATCGATTTTCAATTTAAACGAAAGGGTGATATGTGGAAACTGTACGTACAAGAAAGGGGGAAACTTATGTTTGAATCGGAGATCCACACGTATCAAGTTCCCGAACATATAGATGTTCAAGAAGATTCCATTATCGAGTGTCAATACATGTTGAACGATAGTCCAATGCGGTGGAAGCCTATTATGCGGAGGTATGATAAAACCTTTCCGAATAGTAGGAGAACTTTTTATAGGACACTGGTCAACATAAAAGAAGGTATAATTATGAGCGACTTTTTAAAATGTACATGAGTACATGGTGTGGTGCCTTTTCTTTGAAGTCGAGTTTAGTAACGATTTCATCATCTTGCATGAACCAATTATCAGATAGTTTAATCATAGAATTGTAATGACCACCAAACTGACTTCCATGATGCAAAATACTCCCACAAAGTTCGTAATTATTTATTTCATCTGCCACAACGTCTACCTTTTTGTCGAATGAAATAAATAACACCTTAGGATACTCCGATATAACATCACGCGTCGTAGATACGTTATGTACAACCCCAGCGTTGTCTACGTAATTGTCGAGAACATTCCATTTTTCAGATGTTGTCATCATTTCACTCACTTTAGGCTTATCACCATTAAGAAGTAAAACAGAAAATGGTTCTTCTAGTGTCGTGGTTCCCGAGGGGGATATAGTAGTTTGCGTTTTTTTACCGTACACGAGCGTTTTTGTAAACGGGTACGTTTGCTCGAGTATGTCAATTATACAAAATAGAGCATCTTGAGAGTCGTGTGGGTACAGGGAATTGAATCTGGGAAATTTCTCTTGAAACGTATGAAGTAAGGGTTCAATGTTAATTTTAAGAAAGTTTTCTTTATTGAAATAAATACCTACAAGTTCTTTATAGAGTTTAGTGAATGTGCATTCTTTTTCATAATTATTTCGTAAAATATGTGAGGAGAGATCGTGTATTCTCAACACACATTGTAGAGCTGAGTTAAAATAACACGTGTTTCCATTATTATAGAAACCGTGCATTACTTTGTATATAGTTTAATCTTTAAATTATCATATTACTTCGCGTTTCCTAAAATACTAATTACGTCTTTCACTTTATGGAGTATGTTGAAAAGTTCATCCTTGGTTTGAACTCTGGCAGGATCAACAATCTCTAGCTCGATCTGGTACGTGACAGGATCTTCCGCGTCCATATCATGCATATCTCCTGTACACTTAGTCATATCGATGGAAAGATTCTTACGAATAAACGATACGCGTGTCTTTGTCTTCTTCTTGTCCATCTCGCGATCTTGGAGATCTTGAATGGGTAATTCCTTGGAAATACTTATACGTAAATCATAAGGTGAATTTTTGAGCCTTTTGAAATCTTCATTCTTCACACGTTCTTTTTTTATGATGGTCTCATCACCCGTATTATCATCTACGGTGATTCGAGTGTTGTCGCGTTCTCTATAAAATACCTCTTGATCGGATAATACAACTTGCTCCCATTGATTATACTTTTGGAGACCGGTCATGACTTTATCAAAGTTATCTTTACCGACATTTGTGTCAAACATTTTTCCGTTAAATTTTCCGAGACGCATTTCTATTTCGACATGCTCATCATTTTTGTGATTTTCAATTTGGTCATGAATCTTGTCGAATACCTTGTGGATATCCATTTCTTTATTAAAAAGTGCTATTTCTCTAAATGACTTAGGTTTTAATCCATCTCATCTATGACGGGACCCTTTTCTTCGGACTGCATAATCGGATCTACAAATTCCCGAAACTCTTTCTGTTGGTGCTCAATTTCATCTATTTCCGCGGATCTATTGTTATCTATCCACGCTATAGCTTCATTAACCTTTTCTTCTACGCGCGCTTTATCTTCATCGCCTAGCTTATCTATCATACTCTTGACTCCAAAGACGTTAGCCTCGAAGTTATTGATCGCTTCCACCTTCACTCTATACTTATCATCTTCATCCTTGTACTTTTCTGCGTCATTAACCATACGCTCGATATCATCCTTCGAAAGGCGACCCTTATCGTTGGTGATGACGATCTTTTCACTCTTACCCGACGCTTTATCTTCCGCGGTGACGTTTAGAATTCCATTCGCGTCGATATCGAACGCTACGTTAATCTGTGGAACACCCCTGGGTGCGGAAGGGATACCACCCAAATCGAATTTACCGAGTAAATGGTTATCTTGCGCACGAGCGCGTTCACCTTCGTATACTTGGATAGTGACGGATGTTTGGTTATCAGAATATGTTGAAAAAATCTGTTCCTTCTTAGTTGGAATAGTTGTATTCCTATCCACAATTTTAGTCATGACACCTCCAGAGGTTTCCAGACCTAGGGAAACGGGTGCGACATCGAGTAGTAGAAGATCTTGAACGGTGCTGTTATCTACACCGGAAAGAATAGCCGCTTGCACGGCAGCTCCGTAAGCAACAGCTTCATCTGGATTGATTGATTTATTCAGTTCTTTACCATTAAAAAAACTGGAAAGCATCTGTTGAATTTTGGGAATCCTCGTAGAACCTCCTACGAGTACTACCTCATCAACCTTAGACTTATCCACTTTAGAATCACGAAGGACTTGTTCCACGGGCTGCATACACTTTCGGAAAAGATCTATGTTCAGTTCTTCGAAACGAGCGCGAGTTATGGACGTGTAAAAATCTATACCTTCGTACAATGAATCAATTTCAATAGTCGTTTGAGCTGTAGATGAGAGAGTACGCTTGGCACGCTCACACGCGGTTCTAAGCCTGCGTAAAGCTCTAGGGTTTCCAGAAAAATCTTTCTTATGCTTACGCTTAAATTCATCTAGGAAATGGCGCAAAAGACGTGCATCGAAATCTTCACCGCCGAGATGTGTATCACCGGCGGTAGCTTTGACTTCGAAAATACCATCTTCTATGTTAAGAAGTGATACATCAAACGTACCCCCTCCGAGGTCGAATATGAGAACGTTTGTATCGTCATTCTTATTTTTATCCAACCCATACGCTATAGCAGCTGCTGTGGGCTCGTTAATAATACGAAGACAATTCAGACCCGCGATGACCATAGCATCTTTCGTAGCCTGACGCTGTGAATCGTTAAAATATGCTGGAACTGTCACCACAGCATCTTTAACATCCGTTCCTATGTACATTTCGGCGATCTCCTTCATTTTCACCAGAACCATAGAAGAGATTTCTTCGGGTTCGAAACGCTTCTTATCACCCTTGAAATCAACCTCGACGATGGGTTTATCACCTTGACCAGAAACAACCTTAAACGACCAATCTTTGATATCTTCCTGAACCTTGGAATCTGAAAATTTACGACCAATGAGACGTTTCGCGTCGAAAACGGTGTTCGTCGGATTCATAGCTGTTTGATTCTTAGCTGAATCACCTACCAGGCGCTCACTGTCCGTAAACGCGACATAGGATGGAGTCGTCCGATTACCCTGATCATTCGCGATGATTTCGACGCGATCATTTTGCCAGACGCCGACACAAGAATACGTTGTTCCAAGATCAATACCAATTGCTTTAGACATTTATGTATTTTACACGAATGAATTCTCTAAATATTTTGCTACTATACTATAAGCGACGATGAACAAAAATTTTATCATCATACTATTTTTCGCCATGATCATCGTCGGTGCTGTTATATACACCAACTCTAAAGATGAAAAAGATTCAGGGGATGATAAACCCGAGACCCTAACATTTGAAGTTGTAGGTATAACTGTATCCAAGACTGAGAATTACAAACCTTGGTTTACGGAAAGGTATACACACGATGAATACGTAGCCATGTCTATAGGAACTGTGTTCACGTACACTTTAAAAATAAATAGTGGTGCCGAAATTCTCAACAAACTGAGTATTACACGTACTGGACCTAACAGTCTGTCTGAGGAGAAGTGGGTCCCGACGTTGATGACAAAGGATATTCCCAGTGCAGATTGGGTAAATAATAAAGATATCATCGTAGAATTTCCATCATTAGAAGATGAAAATATCAAGGGGACGCACCAATTTTCTATAAATTATACAATACCAGGTACTTCTAAAACTGATGTAGCACCTATAGAAGCTACGGTCACGAATTACGATCTTTCCGTGGGTATAGAAGATGGTGTGGTGAATTTAAATTTTACGGAATCGGAACTTAGTTCAGAAGCGGGATTTCAAACAATAAAAGATATAGTGTATATTACTGATTTTGATGGAACAGTAAATTTTGGGTCTGAAGATGACGTATATTTTTCACCAGAGGAAGGAACTAATGGTAAGGGGTTTAGAATACAAGGTATAGGGCCCGTATACCACACACTTTATAAATATAAATACGATGATCTTATGTATTTTTCTACAAGTCCGGATGCAAACTTTAAAAATGAAGATGTTAGGTTTTTAGATAAATCTAAAAACCTAGTACAGTATAGTGAGGATGTATTTAATGATATAGGATTTAGAGTTGCATCAACGCCGTGCGTTTACGAGCCGTTCGACAATAATAAGACCTACCCGGGGTCGCATAGTGATAATTATTCAAGGTATTGTTTAAATCTTATAGACGGGTCCGATTGTGCGAAAAAGTTGTGTGCGACAACGAACGCTAAAGGCGCATGTAGGGGGGAATGTGAACAATTTAACTAATTACATTTAAATAAATTATTTTGCTACTATACTATAAGCGACGATGAATGAAAAATATATGATCGTACTATTTTTCGCCATGATCATCATCGGCATTGTTATATACATAACTACTTCTAATAAGAAAAAGAAAAAGAAAGATTCGGGGGATGGTAAACCAGCGACCCCTACATTTGAAGTCGTGGATGTAAAGTTAACCAAGACTGAGAGTTATAAACCTTGGTTTACGGAAATGTATGAACCAGGCGATTTTATCGCCATGTCGGTGGGAACTAGTTTTAAGTATTCAATGAAGATAACAGGAGGAGCTGAAGTTCTAACTGCGCTTAGTATTACACGTAAACGAGCGGATGAAGGTGATGATCAAACGGTCGACGTTTCAAGTGATAATTGGGAAAATGGTACAGATATAGAATTAACGTTTGAATCGTTGGATGGTGAAAATGTCAAGGGAACTCACGAATTTTCTATAAATTATACAACTCCAGAAAAAAGTGGTTCCGGTATAAACACGGTACAGGTCACAGTATCAGAATCGGATCTTTCTGTAGCATTAGAACAGTCCGGTGGGGAACTCAATTTAGATTTACAGTCTGTGGGAATGGATACACCATCAGCTGAAGCCACGACAAATAAGAAATTTGTGTTTATTTATGATATCGATGGAAAGCTTAATTTTGGAAAAGGAGCTGAAATTTATATGTCTCCATTTGGTATCGATGGTAATGCATTTAAGCTTGAAGGTACCGGAATTACCGATCCACTTTATAGAATAAGGCATAAAGAAGGTGCCAACGGCGCTAACCTTTACCTTTTATCAAAAAGTTCGGATTTGAATTATAATACTACAGAATATTTAGACAAAAATGCAACTGTCAAAACATACAAAGATGGTCCTTTACAAGATAAATTATTCTACATAACGATGGAGCAAACAACCCCTGAAGAGGCGAAAAATTTTTTTTTTGACGTAGATTTCTCTATACCTACAGGTAAATGGCTCTCGTGTGGGGATGAAGGGGAGAGGGATTGTTGCGACGAAACATTCGCTGGAAAATGGGAACAGGTTTTCGAGGAGCGGGAGGGGGAGGTTGGCAACAAATGTTTCCAAGATGAAGAAGGTGTATGGAAATTTAAATTTAACAGAACAGGTATAGACGGGTGTGATGAATCTAACGAAAAGTTTGAATATAATAATGCATGTTGCGCCGATTATTTCTTAGGACAATGGACACCGGGGTCGTGTGAAAATGGGAAAAGAAAACGTACACGACCGGGAAATGAAGGGTGTCAATCGACAAATGAAGATCAAATATATGATGTTACGTGTCCCCAGGTGGGAGAACAAACTTTTACCACCCCTGGTACCTCGAATTGGGTAGCCCCCCCTGGCGTTACCAGTGTTTCCGTGGTATGTGTAGGTGGTGGGGGGGCTTCTGGTAAGGGGCGGAATGTCTTTGGAGCTGGTGGGGCTGGGGGTGGACTCGCATATAAAAATAACATAACCGTTGTTCCTGGAACTTCGTACCCAGTTACAGTAGGAGCTGGTGGGGCCGGTTTCGGCGGCGAAGGGCCGTACCCTGCCGATGCTGGGTCATTATCCGCTTCAAATGGTGGTAATTCTGAGGTTTTTGGAACGGTCGCCGGTGGAGGACAACATGGTGGCGGGAGCGGCCCGGACCCCCGCGATGGAAGCAACCAACCTGTAGGTGGAGCTCCGAGTGGTACATACGACGGTGGAGGGACTGGTGGGACATGTGAAGGTGGCTACTCGCATTGGCACGATCCCGGACAGGGCCCCTACCCGACGTGGACGGGATCAGGAGGTGGAGGTGCCGGTGGGTACAGTGGTACGGGGGGTAAAGGGGCTGGTTCGCTCGATAATGGTTCCGCTGGTAAGGGGCGTTTAACAAACGCTACTGCTGGTAGTGGTGGTGGTGGTGGTGGTGGGGGATCACGGCTATTCCTGATGCACAAGGCAACCTATGGTGGTGCCGGTGGGGGTGGGGTCGGTCTCAACGGTGAGGGATCGAATGGTCGCGCTGGTTTGCATGACTCCACTACCAGTGGCACCTCTCAAGTAGCTGCAAATGTTGCGGGGGGTGGTGGTTCGGGTGGTGGTGATGGTAATTTGGGCGGCGGGTCTACTAAACATGCACCCGGAGGAACCGGAGGTCTTTACGGCGGTGGTGCTGGTTCAAGTCATGGCGTTCGCGAAACTGGAAATGGTGGGGACGGAGGAAATGGGGCGGTTCGTATTATATGGGGCTCGGGTCGTTCGTTTCCTTCAAATGCAGCTTAAATAAATTATTGACAAGTATTAAATGATACCAGTATTGTTAATATTGGTACTCTTAATTTTATTCATTTCCAGGAATCAGGCCAATAAAGAGGTGGGTGTTCTAGGGTATAAAACGACGTTTTTTCATATATCCAATGGACAATCGAAAGAGATGTATGAAAAAATAAAGAAAGATGGTGCGTCCCCCGAATCTCTTAAAGAGTTTATGATGTTAGAAGATAGATTGCTTCGTTTAGAGTTCGTTTCTGTGTGTACGGGTGTGTCCCACGAATATGAAGCATTCGCTGTATCTGGTAAAATAAAGGGTCTATTTACACCCTACGACTTTTCGTACCATGCGAAACACTTAAAGCAGGTATCTGAACCACACAAACTTATAAATAAAAGTATAACATGTTAGTTAAGTAAAGTAAGCTTCTTTTATGCTGACAAGATTCCATTTTTTTTAAATTATCGTAAATATAAACTATGAGATTTAAATCATCTGGGTCTCTATTCATTTCTATCCATTTTTCTGCATCGTCTGTAGTGTCAAAATCTGATGTGCAAAAATATGCTTCTTCCATTTTTCCTATTCCGTATTGAGTTTCCTCGTTCCTCGTTTGACTAATATAATTACATATGACCATATACATGAGGTCTGCTATTTTTTCACGAATATCTATATCGTAATGATCTGGGTTAATCGTATCTACGTCTATACCTTTTTTAGTTCTAAGATTTCTTAAAAAAACCTCTCGCGGGCATTCCATACCTACATGTGGTCTTTTCCTTTTAAATTAGTCATCATTTCCAAACATGTTTCCACTCATGGGATTCTCTTCAACGAGGCCCAACCCGAAAATGAATTGTTGATTCACGATATACTTTTCACCATATTGGCGCGTGTCGTGCTTCACGTATATATCGCGTTGACTGAAAGGGCCGATATAGAAATCGTACCCAAACTTAGGTTTACCGAGGTTATTGTCTGAGCAATAGGTGTTGAATTTCTTTACAAACTCTGTCACGGTACAGAACTCCTCGGGATCGATTTTTATATGATGCGACTGCATAAAATTCTCCAATGTGGATACAGCACCCGCAATCTGCTTTTGAATATCTTTGAAATAACTGGGTACGACGTTCCAAATGTCCTTCTTAGCGTATTTCTGCGAGTATTCTAGATATGCGCGTACACACTTTTGTAAAATACAAGGCAATTCCGCCTCGAGCTTATGTTCGAGAGTGGGATCCGCATCCTTCACTTGCTTTCCAAAGTTTACGGTGAGAATGCGACGGAGGACACTTCCAGAATTATCCTTCCAATGTGGAACTTCATTACCCCCCAAAATACCCGGCGTCGTCCATTCCATAGAATGTGCCTTCTCGTGTTTTACCGCGATAGATACATCTTCACCGCTCACGATAGACTGAAACTCTGCCTGTTCGAGTGCCAAATCGTTCTTGACTTCTGGAGCGATAAACATGAAAGCATCCTTGATAGCAGAAAGACCGAATTTCCTTTCAACATTGTTCGAGAGTGTTCTGACATCCTCCGTGCAATAAAACTTACGCAGAACCTTTGTTATGATAGTCGATTTACCGGATCTCGCCACACCCTTTAGGAACGGGATAACTTGCCATCCATCTAGGTCATTCACGTCATAACACAAGCGCCCACACATGACATAAATCCATCTCGCAACATCTTCATCAAACTGTTGGTAATCAAAGATTGATTTGAAGTGTGGTGTGGGTATATCGTACCAATCCTCGAGGTGGTTATAATTTGGGAATTCTTGATCGAAATATTTACAGCTCACGATAGACTGATCGAGACTCTTAAACTCCTTTGATTCATAATCATAAAACTCGGCGGTGTATAAACCCGTTTTATCGGACCATTTCTTCGCTACAAAAACACCATTATCAAAAGACCACACGTGTCGATTCTTTGTAATATCGGGAAACTGCATATCGTTTATATTTGTAAGATGCGTTATAACATCTTTATAGCCCGTACCCCTTGAAGTGAGATTCTTCCATAAATCGAACCAAGTTTCCTTTCTACCGACACTATACACAAACTCACTTATACTTTGTTTAGGCTTCCAAGCTCTGGAAGGGCATCCAGTCTTAGTCATGATCTGTTCACAACAATACCCCTTGTACCGCCTAATATTGTGTGAATATAAGTGCTTAAGACACTGCATGATAGATTGCTGGTAAGGTGATAATTCGTCTACTTTATTTATAGTAGACATTCGGAAAATAGCAGGATCGGATTCGGGGTTAATGGGTACGTATGTTGGATTATTCACTCGTTCCATGATACGCGCAGCACGGAAAACGATCGTCCACGCATCATCTACTTGATCGATGAGACGGTTTATACGAGTGGCGAGTGTTGTATCCTGATCATTTTTATCCAATTCTTCCAGCATTTTAAGTTCGTTGGCTTTGTGATAAATTTCACAAACATGATCACGGATCTGTACGTATTTAGTCACCACACGTTCTATGTCTATGACTTTGGGCATACCTTTTTGGTCAAGTTCGTCGGGTAAGAAAAACATATTATACCCTAGACGATAGGGAATCTTAGGGTCGTTTTTGTGATATATGTCCCAATACTCTTCGAGTTCTGATAGGTGGGATACGAGCTTTTCATTATTGAAAGTTTTAATTTCGTTCGCCCATAGCGCTTGGTTCGCTTCGTTCGGGTCTGCACTTTCATTAATGAAATGTGTCGCTTCTGACATTTCTATTATAATACTTCATTTTTCTAAGCTACTATTTTTGGAGGGTGGTCAAAAGTTTGACTAAAATTTTATTTTGGATTTCGAGTTGTCGACCCATGTTTACCAGGGCACTACATATAGTATCACCATCTTCCGTCATGAGTGTGGAACCCAATAAAGTTTCCACTGTCATGTATTGCTCGATATCATCTTCATCTTCATATTCGTATTCATTCATATCAACTTCTTCCTCTTCATCGGTGATTTCCTCTTCATCGGTGATTTCCTCTTCATCGGTGATTTCCTCTTCATCGATTTCCATCTGAGTTGGTTCTTCGGTATCGGACATTTATTTATGTTCAGGAAAAATCGGTACGTTTTTTTCGCACTTTGCCCGAAATTATTTTCTTGCTATATAGTACAACAACACACAAAATGGCCGGTGGTCTTATGCAACTCGTCGCTTATGGAGCCCAGGATGTCTATCTGACTGGCAACCCTAAGGTTACTTTCTTTCAGGCGGTTTACCGTCGCCACACTAACTTCGCTATGGAGAACATCGAGCAGACCGTCAACGGTACTGCCGCTCCTTCCGGTCGCGTCTCTGTCACCGTCGCTCGTAACGGTGATCTCGTCGCTGACATGTACGTAGAGATGGAGGCTGCCGCGGGTGTCATTGCTACTTCCACTGACGTTGCGGACGCCTTTTCCAATGAATGGATCGCCGAGCGTGCGATCAAGGACGTTGAGTTATCAATTGGCGGACAAAGGATTGACAAGCACTACCAGACCTGGTGGAGGCTTTACTCCGAGCTTTACCTCGATGCCTCTAAGAAGGTTAACTACGGTAAGATGACTTCCGGCAGTGCCGGTGCGAAGGTATACCTTCCTCTTATTTTCTTCTTTAACCGCAATCCCGGTCTCGCTCTCCCACTAATTGCCCTGCAGTACCATGAGGTCCGTCTCGATTTCGATTTAACTCAGGAAATCTCTTCTTACGCGGTCGCTTCCTCTTTCAAGGTATACGCCAATTACATCTACCTCGACACTGAGGAACGTAGGCGATTTGCCCAGAAGGGCCACGAATACCTCATTGAGCAGGTTCAGCACACTGGCACCGATACCCTCGGCTCCGGTTCGAACCAGAAGCGCCTCTCCTTCAACCACCCCGTCAAGGAGCTCGTGTGGTGCCTCTCCCAATCTGCCAAGACTCTCAACAGCATGTGGAACTTCACCAAGAACGTCGCTGGCGGTCAGCCTCAGTTGACCACTGACATCACTGCCCTCGCCGCTGAGGGTCAGATCGCCGCCGATCTTGGCAACTGCCCCAGGATTCACAACACTGGCGGTGCCGCCACCACTTTTGATGAGGATGCTGCCTCTAACATGACTGACATGAAGCTCGTTCTCAACGGTCAGGACAGGTTCAAGGAGCAGGGTTCCAAGTATTTCAACTCCGTCCAGCCCTACAACCACCACTCCGGTTCCCCCATGCCCGGTGTTTACTCTTACTCCTTCGCGCTCAAGCCCGAGGAGCACCAGCCTACCGGCACGTGCAACTTCTCCCGCATTGATAACGCGCAGGTTGCCCTGACTGTTCCCACCACTGGTACGGGTACTAACCTCACCCTCAACATGTTCGCGGTCAACTACAATGTCCTCCGCATCCAATCGGGTATGGGTGGTCTTGCCTTCTCTAACTAAGCATACAAATCAAATTTGTATTTGCTATTAAAATTAATTAATAATTCAACTTTAAAAAGTATTAAATCATGCTTTTTAAAATTGAAGAAAAATTTAACAGGATACTATAATAATGGCTTCGGTATACGCTGTCGCGAATCCTTCCGGTCATTCCCGTGTTCCTAAGGTTCGTGCAACTTTTAAAATTACACTTCGTACACTTATGGGGCAACACTCTTTTGAGTGTGATAAGTCTACATACATATTGGATGCGGCGGAAAATAATAACATAGAACTTCCGTATTCGTGTCGCACGGGTATGTGTTCGGCGTGTACAGCGAAACTCGTATGGGGTGGGATAGATCAATCAGAACAATCATTTTTAAACGATGCACAGGTTAATAGTGGGTTTGCTTTGTTATGTGTCGCATACCCCACACAAGATTCTATGATCGAAGCTGACGTGGAGGATATGCTCGATGTTAAAGCTGATATGTCGATACTATACGACGAATCTTAAAGAAAACATTCTATATTTAATAAAATGAATAACAGATTGTATACAGATGGTAGTTGTCTCGGTAATCCCGGGAGGGGTGGGTGGGCAGCTAAGTGTCTAGGATTTTTTGAAATTACCGGTGGATCACCTAAAACTACTAATAATATCATGGAAATGACAGCCGTAATAGAAGGTTTGCGTAAATCTTATAAATGCGGAATTCGTGATGTGGCTGTGTACACGGATAGCTTTTACGTTCGTAACGGTATCAAAAGTTGGATTCATAAATGGAAATTAAATAATTGGAAAACATCGTCGGGATCCGATGTTAAGAATAAAGAACTTTGGGTACAGATGGATTCCGTGTCAAAATTATTCGATAATATAGACTGGATTTGGGTTAAAGCACATAACGGAGACCCAGATAATGAATATGTGGATCAAGAAGCTAGAAGGATCGCAAATTCTTTCCATAATAGTGTATAAAGATGTCATGTCATATAAATAAAGATGGTTGAAAAGAAAGAAGAATCCACTACGCGCATGACATATAAAGGTCGTGAACAGATGTATTCAGAATCACGTAATAAAGCAGCTACGAAAGCTATGGATACTGAAAAAGTTCGATACAAGTCGAATAATGAACCATTTAAGTTTTTATGTTTTCTAAAAGACCGACTCGAGAGTCTCGAATCGCGTAAAACTTCGGTCGTCGAGGAAGGTTTTCTTAAAAAGGGATTTACGAAAAGGTATAACGAACGTTTGTACGATAAGACGAAAAAGATTATAGAATCTTTACAAACATAAAGAAATACGTCATACTATAGATATATGAAGCTACTCATTAAAAAGCTTTCTGAGCACGCGCTAATTCCTACGCGCGCATCTCCTGGATCTGTTGGATATGATCTGTATAGCATCGAAGATATGCACATTCTTCCGTACCAACGTGGTATAGTATGCACCGGAATCGCAGCGACTATTCCTATGGGTGTATACGGACGTATCGCACCCCGTTCCGGCCTCGCTGTAAAACATGGTGTACAAACTGGTGCGGGTGTTATTGACCCTGATTACACTGGTGAATTGAAGGTTATCCTTTTTAATCATGGAAGTGAAAAGTTCGAAATTAAAAAGGGTGATCGTATTGCGCAGCTCATTTTAGAGAAGTGTGAAACACCTTTGATCGATGAAGTTGAAGAAATAAAGGATACACAGAGAGGAACCCGTGGATTTGGTTCTTCTGGATAAATATAAAATTAATTAATTACCAAACGCTACACCTGCTAGACCATTCTTCACCCTGAGAATGTTGTAGTTTACTGTATACACACGTAGCATGTTTGGAGATCCGGCAATGGTGAGGTTCTTTAATACGAGTTTCGAATTATCAACCCTAGAAAAGTTTAAGCTACCACTGGGCTGGGAGCCGTTTAGTTTGATACAGAAAGGCCATGTGAAAAGAGGAGAACTGTCAATAACACCGGAAGGTAAGACGGTGCAGTGCATTTCGGGTACGACGTTATGATGGTACGTATCGGACATGTCTTCGAAAAGAGGTTGACCGTTAATGTAGAGTGTTGCGGAATCGAACTTGAGTTCGTTATCCCAAGCCGTGCCATCGGCGGCTGATGATATGAGGTGGATAGCCTTAGAAGGGTGGTTGAAATATGTGAGATCAACATCGACGGTAGTACCAACGATGTTGGTGGCATCCATGATTTGGTGTTGCGTCTGAGTTATAAGAATTTCCTGTTCGGTGCTGAGCAGCCTATTGCGCTCATCCGTATCGAGGTAGACGTAATTGGCGTATACCTTGGGTGTCGCACCAAAAGCTAAACCAGACCTACACTTAATTCGTATTTCTACCTCGTGATACTGCATAGCAACCAAAGGCAAAGCCTTAGTCCAATCTTCACTGAAGAAGAAAGGGATAACGAAATAATCGGAACCAACCCTCGCTCCAATAGCTGATTTAGCATTCGCAGACACTAACGCAGTGGTCGCGGCACACGAAGCCTTGGCCGAGGTATCGTTATATAAAACGTTGTGAACACCCTGGATAAATAAAGAATCGAGTTTGCAGACCTGCTGACCACCTATAAGAAGGGTAAACTCGGTAGCAGATTGACCAGTTGCAAAAAGACCTTTCTGTAATGCAGCATCCGCGTTGAATGCAGTTTGAATATCTGGAGCCTCAATCCAGACGTAGCTCAAGAGATCACCCTTGGACTTGATGGGGATGGTGACTTCAGCGCCACCATTGAACTGACCGATGTAATCGACACGTTCGGGCTTGATCGCAAAATTTGTATGGCGTCGGAAATTTTGACGGAAAAATGATACTTCGGGGTCCCCTGTGATGTACACATCTTGGGCACCCTTGGATACAAGATCGACCAACGCAGCAGACATTTATTAATATATGATATTAAAAATTTAGATCTATAACGAAATAAGATGGTTATCTTTCAAGTGTTGACCTGGGATTCTCGAGATGAAGATGATGAACATTACATCCGCCTGTTTGGTAAAACGATCGAGGGCAAGTCTGTATGTGTATCCACGACGTTTAATCCGTACTTTTTTGTAAAAATTGCTTCAGACGTGGACGTGGGACATGTTAGAAAGTCTCTAGATAAAATGTTTTCTGAAGAAATTGTCAAGATGGACTTGGTGAAAGCTAAAGATATCTGGGGATTTCAAAATGGGGAAGAATATATTTTCCTTCAAGTGCACTGCCATAACCTTAAACAGAGGCGTTCTGTGAGTAATTACGCTATTAAGTTTATGAAACGTGTGAAGACGAGAGATCTATCTCTTACTTTCGTATATGAAGCTAATTTAGATCCTGTATTAAGACTCATGCATCGCACCGGTATACAATCTACTGGATGGGTTGACACGAGTGATGTATGTACACGGGGTCATCACGCGAAAGTCGATGTAGACTTATTCTGTAAGAATTGGAAAGATCTAAAGCCGCACGAAACTACGGAAACTGCACCCTTTGTGGTGGCTTCTGTTGATATTGAGTGTTATAGCTCTACTGGAAAGTTTCCAGATCCTGGAGTACCTGGTGATGCGTGTTTTCAAATCGCCATATCCCTTTTAAAGTTTGGATCGGAAGAGGTATACGATAAGACTTGTTTATGCTACAAGACTACGGATTTGAATTTACCTGAGTGTACCATCAAGAGTTTTGACACGGAACGTGATATGCTCGTCGCATTTTCTGAGTATTTATCGTTTCATGACGTGGACGTCATAACTGGATGGAATATCTTTGGGTTTGATTTAAACTATATAATGAAACGAGCGTTGTATACCAAATGTCCTCCAAAGTTTTATCAACTCAGTAAGCTCTCCAATTTTACGTGTAATTTAACTCGTAAAAAGCTTTCTTCGAGTGCGCTCGGTGATAACGAACTCACACTCGTGAATATGCCTGGAAGATTTATATTTGATCTTTTCCATGAAGTTAAACGCGAATACAAGTTAGATTCATATAAACTCGATAACGTATCGAAGCTGTACCTGGGAGACAAAAAGATCGACATGTCTCCCAAAGAAATGTTTAAACGATTCGAAGAAGGAGACCCGGTTAAACTGCGAGAGGTTGCGGAGTATTGTATCAAGGATACTCTTCTACCTCATAGACTCATACAACGTTTGTGTACTTTTGTTAATCTGTTGGAGATGGCTAAAGCAACTTGGGTTCCATTGAATTATCTCGTGGAACGTGGTCAACAAATTAAGGTATTCAGTCAATTGACTAAAAAGGCACGTGAGCTGGGATTCAAGGTTCCAACTTTTGAATACGGGCACACGGATACGACTGGTTATGAAGGGGCAACAGTTCTGGAAGCGCAATCCGGTGCGTATTATACACCCATAACCGCTTTGGATTTTGAAGGTCTGTATCCTTCTATTATGATGGCACATAATTTATGTTATTCATCGTTAGTACTAAATCCTAAGTATAAAAACATACCTGGTATCGAATATGAAACCTTCGGGAATCATACCTTCGCCCAGGGTATTCCCAGTGTACTTCCAACTATTCTTTCAGAGCTTAAATCTTTCAGAAAGCAAGCTAAAAGGGATATGGCACAATCTACGGGAAACCTTCAGCACATGTACAATGGTAAACAGCTGGCGTACAAAATCAGTATGAACTCTGTCTATGGTTTTACTGGAGCTTCTCGCGGAATGCTTCCGTGTGTGGCTATAGCTTCTACCGTGACGATGAAAGGTCGAAAGATGATTGATGACACGAAGGAATACGTTGAAAAGCATTTTCCAGGATCTAAAGTGCGTTATGGTGATACGGATTCTGTTATGATCGAGTTTGACGTCCAAGGTAAAACAGGGAAAGAAGCTATCGAATATAGTTGGGAACTCGGTGAGCGCGCTGCGGCTGAATGCACAAAGCTATTCAAAGCTCCGAATAACCTCGAGCTTGAGAAGGTATATTGCCCTTATTTCCTGTATAGTAAGAAAAGGTATGCTGCGAAGCTTTGGACGAAGGGTAAAGATGGGAACATGAACATGGATTATATCGATGTAAAGGGACTTCAGCTCGTGCGTCGAGATAATACACCACACATGAGAGAAGTATGTAAAGAACTTTTGGATGGAATTCTAGAGAGTTCAGACACATCTGGACCCAAGGCTTTGGCGAGAACGAGAGCCGTCGAACTCCTAGAAGGAAACGTTCCCATGGAAAAACTTATTCTCAGTCAATCTCTTTCCGATACGTATAAGGTAAAAGGTTTTAATGTACCTGTGACTAAGACTGAAAAGGATCACATCCCGTATACAAGTGAAGATGTCAGTATGGCACACGTACGCGTCGTCACCAAAATGCGAAACAGACGACCCGGGTCAGAACCACGTTCAGGTGATAGAGTTCCGTATGTATTACTAGACACGGGTGATCCCAAAGCGAGAGCTTTTGAGAAGGCTGAAGATCCAAAATATGCGGAGGAAAATAAACTACCTATAGATTATTCGTACTATTTCATAAATAAATTTTTAAACCCGGTTTGCGACCTGTTAGACCCCCTGTATGAAGACGTCAAAGTTGAGATATTTGGAGAGTTGTTATCCAGAGAGAAGGAAAAGAAAAAGGTTATCAGGAAAAATTCCAAAGCTGAAAAACAGGTTCTCATCGCAGATATATTTAAAAAAAAGAATCCATGATATTATATGGAAGTAGGCGAGAAGAAGGTAATCGCCGCATGTAAGGACATGGTAAAAGATGCCGAATATCGCGCAGAATTGAGAACAATTAAGAAAATGTGCGATACTTTTCCAATAGGCCTAACTCCCGGAACTTGTAGATATAGATTGTTAGGTGAAAATGGGTATTGTATAGGAACTTGTGTGGGTACAAATGAACTATGTACAAAAAAGGTTTCAGACGGGGAACTTTATTGTGGAATGCATAAGAAACAGACTAAACCTGCCGAACCCATTCAGATAAATATGCAACCTAATACGAGTTGTATATGTGAACTTTGGGAAAATAATCCAGAATGCTTATATTGTAGAGAGGAACAAGAAAAGAGGCTTAGAAAGAGGAACCCTCTTAATAGAAATGAATAAATCAGATATATTATTAAATTCTATAAATACATTTTACACAAATTCTGAAAATAGAAGTACACTAAAAGAATTACTAGATAAAAGTGGTGGTATATCACTTCGAAATTTGGAATGGTTCATAACAAATTATTCTAAAAGAAATAACTTATCATATACGACCAATGATGGCAAACTATTCAGTGTCCATTGTGCCTATAAGTCTAGTCTAGATGGGTATAGTAAAAAACTTTTTGATCCATTTTGTAGATCTCAAAAGATTATTTATACCGTTCCTGAATCACATGATAAAATTCATACGACTGTAGCACAGTTGAATTTTATCCGGTGGTGTATTAAGAATAAAATTGTGGAATATATACAAGATCACAAATACATACTATCTAATAAGCAAGTGACATGAATCCACCTTCGAATGTATACGTTTGGTACCCAACGTAATATAAATTGACGACGTAAGTCTTAGTTAATCCCGTTTTTAAATTAATTTCTAGTACCGTTTTTTCCGACTTTAACTGACTGAAATCCAAACTTCCCGATGGCTCCACATTAATCGGATTCATCGCGAAGGAATATGTGTATATATTTCTCTCCGTTCGCGACAACCTATTATTATAAGGAACAACGTATTTATAATACGTATGATCAACTCTTGGTAAATTTGGTAAATCTTCACCGTTAATGAAAATTTTAGCGCTATCGATGATAGGATAATTATGTGTATCTATGGGAGTTCCGATTGCGTTAAACAAAGTGGTCGTAGAAAAATTGTACCTGTTGTGCATGTTAGCGGCTGCCTGGTCAGCCAGTTGAGTTCCACCCCCAGCTACGGTTTCATTCTCGTAGTCTTTGTCACGTAAAAACCAGAATAGGGTTTTTACAGGTATATTTGGAACGAGCTGTAATCTTACCACTTCAGCACCTATTTCTGTTTCTTCTACGGGGTGGCGTTTGACTATATCCGTCACGAAAACCTGTTTTCGTTTTGATAAAAATATACGTTCTTCATCAGATACGGTCATTTCTTCAGTTATAAGATCAAAACTATTTAGTGTTATATTCTCTGGACTAGAATTCGTAAAAAACGTTTTTGGACGAAACTTTATTTCAAATTCTATCTTTTGCTTATGTACCCCACACGTTGGGAAATAAGGACGATTGGGTTTATTACTATCGTATTCATCTCCTTCATATTTTCTAGAAAAAAATAAAGGTATCGGAATTAATATATCTGAATCTTTCTGATCAATTGCTTCATGGTTTACTATAGACGTATCTTCGGCATTATTTCTATTTATAAGAAAACGTTTTGTACGTTTTTCAGATGCGTCCAAATACATCTGATCATAAATAATACCCCAATCGTCATAATACGTCTCGACTTCCAACTCGTCTACACGCATTGTAACGGATTTAATTAAATGTCTCCCTAATTGATCTGCCAACCAAAAACTACCACTCGCTAATCCGGGAAATTTAACAGAAATATACATATTACTCAAAAGATCTCCCATATTACGAGGGTTTAACGTGACCTTTATAGATTCACCGAAAGGCCAAGTACTTTGCGCATCGTTAGGTTTAGAAATGGTAGTCGATCTATGAAACTTTGTAAAATTTGAATGTCTATCGTATGAATATTTAAAAGGTGAATATCTAGGATCATCATTTAGTAGGTACGTATCCTGTTTCCCAATAGCATTGAGAGCTAGGGTGGCGCCTGGATCAGGTCCCTGCACGTCCATACTTATCTATTGTCTACAATTTTTTAATATCAGTTTCCCACATTTCAAAATAACCAGTAGCTTCAATTAAGCAAATTTCTTCTCTGAGTTTGTTCCATTCACCGAATAGAGCGGCGACTCTCTCCTCCGTGTATTCGATGGTCTTAATGTGTAGCAGGTAATCGTACGAATTGTCAACCATCGGAAACACTCGACTGATTTCATTTTCTAGATCTTGCTTTTTCCGTTTAAATACAACTATATCACCATCGATTACCATTTTAACAAATCGCGCTCGGTGAGAACAGAGTTCAGCCTTCTTTTTAGTTGTGTCGATGAGATGTGCCTTACGTTTCTTGTAATACTCCATACGAAGTTTAATAAAATCAACCAAAATTTGTTCAGGTGTATCGTATTTACAGATACCCTTTGTGGGGTGAAACAAATGCATGTTTGAGCATCTGATAGTCTTTTGCAGCTTGAGATCTTTCACAGCGTCTTTGCCGTTATAATCTTGGATGATAAAATCAACGTTCTCTGTTGTACTGTTATTTGTGAAACCACTGATGATTTTCTTTTCAACGAGAGTATCGAGATGTTCCTTATAATCTTGGGTCCATCGACCCGGGGGGAGATCGGTTACCTTAACGGTCCTCCCAATACTTTTCCATACACCTTGTGCGATCCACGAATCATCATCCTGTTCCAATATAGACCCAGTAAACCCCCGAAACCAGGGTTTCATTTTTTTCATATCTCTACCATTTGTAAAGTTGAGGATATTTGCCTTGATATCTTCTGGATTGAAGGGTGGAACGTAGCAACTGAAACCCGTTCCAATTCCTTCAGTTCCATTTACGAGTACCATAGGTAGAACAGGCATATAATGCTCGGGTTCAATCGAACGCCCATCATCGTCAAGGTATGTGAGTATCGCGTCATCCTTTTGATCGAAGATATTTCGAGTTTCCTTCGACAACCTCGTAAAGATATAACGGGTCTGAGATGCATCTTTGCCTCCCATCAATCGGGTCCCAAACTGACCACATGGCTCCAAAAGATTAATATTATTAGAGCCCGTGTAGTCGTTCGCCAGTTTGACAATAGTGTCGGCCAAACTTACTTCACCGTGATGATAAGCAGACTTTTCAGCCACAAAGGCAGCCAATTGTGCAACCTTCATTTCATCCTTAAGGTTCTTTTGGAAGCACGAATACATAACCTTTCGTTGAGACGGTTTGAGTCCGTCTGCCATATGTGCGATAGAACGTTTCAAATCCGCCAATGAGAAGTTTACCAGATCCTTATGAATAAAGTCGGTAATTTCCAGCTGCTTTATCTTACCATAAGGTACCTCGAGATCTTTTGCTTCTTTCGCGGTACTTTCAAGAAGCCACGTCTTACGATCGTCGGCCTTCTTTTTATCGAATGCGAGTATAACAGAATCATCCGTCATTACATCAACGTTAAATTTAACGGTGAGATCTTGGATAATTTTGAAATATTCTCGAGCCTCCACAGAAGTTGAAGTACCGAGACCCTTATAGTATTTGATCCTCCAACCCGGTTGACCATCCCCGTACCATGTACGAAATGCGGAATCTGTATAGAACGATTTAGACTGAGAAGCTTTCATGGCTTTAATGATAGGTGTGACCATCGAAACAACAAACCCCAACTTGAGGAGACTGGGCCAAAACGCGTGAACCATGTTGAGAATTAGACCCTTGATATGTGAACCATCATTATCCGCGTCAGTCATGATCATCAAGCGTCCGTATCTAAGCTCTGAAACATCGGTGTATTCCTTGCCTTGTTGGAGACCAAGGATCTTCTTCAGGTCGTTGAACTCTTGATTTCCTGTAAGTTGTGAAACGGATGCATCTCTAACATTCTTACACTTTCCACGAAGTGGGAATACACCGTAGTGATCACGACCAACAACTGAGAGACCAGCGACTGCGAGGGTCTTTGCTGAATCACCCTCTGTGACGATGAGTGTACACTTTCCAGATTGAGCTGTTCCCGCTTTGTTGGCATCATCGAGCTTGGGAATACCTGTAATTTTACTCTTGCGAGCCCCACCATCGGTTTTCGCGAGTTCCTTCATCTCCTTGAACTTTGAGAGAGCCGTGAGTTCATCAGAAACGCCCGTCTTCAAGACGTTTTTTACGAAGGTTTTAGGCATCTCAAACTTAGAGCCAAAGTCTTGTGCCTTGAGTGTACACTCAGACTTGACCTGACTCGAGAAAGTGGGGTTCTCGAGGGTTGTCTTCACAAAGATAGAGAAAGTGTTTTTGACCTGTTGAGGCTTGAGTTTAATTTTCTTTGCCATCTCTTCGATGATCCCCGCAGCGACCAGTGAGGCAGCGTGATCGACGTGAGTTCCACCCTTACTGGTACAGATACCGTTTACAAAGGATACCTGTTGCATACCATCTTCAGATGGACCGATACAGACAGACCAGCGATCGGTTGTGGCGCAGTGTACATTCTCTACACCTTCATGCATTTTGGCGTAGGCCTCGAAGCTTTGTTTGGGGAGAAGTTCATCATTAAACTTGACTTTACAGTTGGGTGTCGTACAGATATTAGCGTCCCAAATACGCTTTTCGAAGATTTTATAGATGTTGAAATCCATCTCGGTCATCCCAAACCGTTTCCAATCGGGAACGAATGTGATGGATACAGATGACGTGGCACCCGAATGTTTTTTGATTTTTGGAGGTTCACACACAGACATGTTATCTGACCATTTTTGTGTGTACGTCTGTTTTGTTTCGTGGTCTTTTACGATGATTGAGAACTCTGAAGAGTAAATATTCGTCAACTTGGCTCCGTAACCATTACGGCCTCCGACAATCCGCTTTTGATTATCATCGTAATTTGTACTCGTGAGAAGGTGTCCAAACACGAGTTCAGGGTTCCAGATTCCTTCTTTTTCGTGCATTTTAACGGAGATTCCACCCAGTGGACCATTGTTTTCAATGGTTATGGAACCCGATATTTTATCTATAGATACAGCTATTGAGCTGGTATTTTTAGGATGGAGTGAGTTGCGATCGATGGCATTAACGAGGATCTCATCAAAAATCTTGAGTAAACCAGGTGAATACTTGGTACTCTTCTTTTCGAATTTCTGACCGTTAAGAACCCAATAGGATTCCGTACTTAAATCAGTTGGACCGACATATGAGTCGGGACGTTTAAGCACATGCTCGATATGCGTGAGTTTCTCAACGCTCTCCATGATTTTTTTTATTTTATTACACATCTATTCTCTAACTTAGGTTTAGTTCATCTAAAATAACCAATTTGTCACTCCATTTTTTTAATTTGTCTACACTCTTACTGAATTCTTTCATTGAATTTCTACCCGTGGTTGCTTCCCATCGCTGTGTATTTTTAGGAGGGACCATATTGGTTTTGATGTAATCCAAATAGTTTAGGAAAAGTTTCAGTCGAATTCTGAA
>Ga0257106_1000099_pt1 | contig 52271 bp, 31 predicted proteins | sample LP_taG_3_FD_190177 | JGI IMG/M metagenome (GOLD analysis project Ga0257106, IMG submission 190177) | Marine microbial communities from Northeast Subartic Pacific Ocean, Canada - LP_J_2011_P26_10m | ecosystem: Environmental > Aquatic > Marine > Oceanic | place: Canada: Northeast Subartic Pacific...
CGGGGAAACGAACGAAGAGCCGCGTGGTGGTGGAATGGATGCGCGGGATCTGGCGAATAAAATCCTCTCCGGTGGTAAAACCAACGCTAATGTTCCTCCGAGCGACGATTCAAACAATAATAATAAAGATGATTTTGATACTCGCCGCGACTCGTTTACGTACTCGACGCCGAAATCGTTCGACGAGAGCGCGAGAGATGAAAGCGTGGACATTCGGAGGCACGAGGCCATTCTGGACCACATTTTGAAGGTTGAAGAGGAAGAGGAAAAAATGACGGAGGAAAAGCGAAAGGAAGAAGGTGAAGAGCAAGAACTTTTGTCGTCAGCAGCATTGTCGTCGAGGAGGAGAAACGACGGAGAATTGAGTAGCAATACACGAGATCATCGATTGGACAGTCGCTTCGAGGATTGGCTTCGTAAGTTCCCGGAACGAGCGAGTGCGTATTGCGGCGAGAAAGATGACGAGACGGAGGAGGTGTTTGCTGCTCCATCGTCGTCGTCGGAAAAGTTTAGGTTGTGTCCTCAATCGTTCGCGCGGGAGCGGATTTATCTGGAAAACCTCAGACGGGTGGAAAGGCACAACGAAGCCGTCGAGCGAGGGTGGCCGACGGAGACAAAGTTAGAGCTGAGCGTGGATAATCAGTTCGCGGATTTGACGAAGAGTGAATACGAGAGATTAATGAGCGAGAACGGGATGAGGAAAAGCGAGGAGGTGACGACTTTGAAAAAGCAGCAGCCTTTTTGGAGAGACAAGAAGAACGCGGAGGAGGGGGAGATGGAAGAGGATTTTGAAGACTCGAGCGAGAAGAACAACGTGGTCGCCACGAAGGAGATGAAGAAGTTGACGGCTGGGTCGTACGCGATTGCCAGTTTAGGAGGAAGCTCTGAGGAGAAGATAAAAGATAGAAGCGTTTCTTCTTCTTCTTCTTCTTCTTCTTCTAAGAAGGGTATTTTCGGTAAAGTTGTCGAGGAAGTAGACGACGAGAAAGACCAATCCGGACCGACGCTGGAGGAGTTGAAACAAGCAATCATCGACGACGCGAACGAAAACGAAACCATCAAAAGTGCCGTTCGCGAAGTTGGTGGTGATTCTATCGAAACGACTAAGAAGACGGAGAACATTTTATCCAAACAGTTCCCAGAAAAAGAACGCGAGGCGGTCAACGCGAGAGTCATCATCCCGAAGAAGATGCAAAACGCCGCCGGGGTGAAGAAATTTTCCCTGAGTGATATCGAAGACGCGACGTTAGATCCGGAATTCGTGAAATATGCGTTTAAATACGACAAAAGGTCCGAGTATTGCGGCGACGACGACGATTCGCAGTGGCCTTGCGAAGTTGCGTTTCGAAAGCAGGACGTGTTCCTCGCCAACGTGAAGGAAATCGACGAGCAAAATAGACTAGCCAAGAAACGAGGATCGCACATGCGCAAAGGCATCACGCGATTCGCGGATTTGACGCAAGATGAGTTCGAAGACACGCACGCGACGTACGTGCCAAAAGAACATCAAGAGGATAAAGCCGAGAGAGAACACAGAAAGGCGAGTAAAGCGAAGAAGGATAAAATCGCCGCCGAGGCGTCTGCGAAAGGCGGTTCGAGAAAGTTTGGCAAACACAACCATCACGGATTGTTCGCGAACAAAGAAGCAGTAGTTTCGGTAGAAAACGAGAAAGATGTTTCCGTCGTCGCGAACAAAAAGGGGGAAGACAAAACGACGACGACGACGACGACCGATTCGGTGACGAAAGAGGAATTCGCCTCGAAAGAAGACGAGGACGAAGAAGAAGATCAACAACCAAAGAAGGAAGCCGGAGAAGAGGAGGAAATGGAGGAAGAAGGGGAAAATGTGACTTCCTCCTCTTCCGAAACGTCTTCTTCTTCTTCTTCTTTCAAGAAGAAAGCTTCCAACGCGATGTCGTCGAATAAGAACAAGAAAACCGTCGTCGTCGTCCAAGAAGAAGAAGGCGCGGAGGCGGAAGTAGGAGAGAAAGAAGAACGGGACGAAGAAAAAAAGACAAGCACCAGAAAGCACCTCTCGAAAGAGCAACGCAAAGAGCAAGAAGAACGCGCGAAGAAAATGACTCCGGACGAGATCAAGAAAGCACGCAAAGCGAACAAGTTGAAGAACGCCAAGCAAGGCATCGCGCGCGAGCTCCCTCAACTCGGCGAGATCACCAAGGATGAAAACTTGAAGAAAAAAGTCGTCGATAAGTACAACTTTCAAAACGAGAAGAACGAATCATCCGACGAGGAAGTCGAAGACGACGAGGCGTCAAACAACGTCATCGACGTCCAAATTCACGAGTTCAACGATCCAACTGCGAACACGACGACGTTCAAGAAACATTTCGATTGGCGAAACAAAATCGATATTGGTCCGGTGTATTCGCAAGGCGCGTGTTCCGGGTGCTGGGCGTATTCAACGGTACAAGTCATCGCGGATTCAAAAGCAATCAACACCGGTACTCGACCGGATTTGTCCCCGTATCACTTGTTATCTTGCGATACGCTCGATTCCGGGTGTCACACGGGTAACATGGCGACCGCGTACGCGTGGATCGGCGTCCAGCGCGACGGCATCTTGCGCTCGAGAGATTTCAGCACCGACATAACGTCCGCGGAAGAGTGTCCGTTACCGTCCAACTTAGGTTCGAACGGGGAAGTACTCCCCGAGACGCAGGCTCCAAAACCGCAAGGAATTGGTATCGACGGGTACTGCGAAATCGCGCCGTTAGAAGGCAAAGATACCATTTTGGCTTTAATGCGCGCGGTGAAGCAACAACCCATCGCGGTTGGATTGAACGTCAAACCGTTACAATTATACGGCGGAGGTTTAGTCCAAGTCGCCGATTGCCCTCCCGCTTCGACGGATTCGGTCACCGCAATCAACCACGCCGCAGTTATCGTCGGTTGGGGCATGGACGAAGCCGCCAAGAAACCGTACTGGTTGATCAAAAACTCCTACGGCGTCGATTGGGGAGAGGACGGCTACGCGCGAATCGCCATGGAATTAACCGAAGGCGGCGCCTACGGCGCCTGCGGTTTATACTCCGAGCAAAACTACCCGTTAACCGATGGAACCAGCTGCGCCGAAGGCAGCGATAAGCGATGGTCCGAAATCCAAGGCTCCGAAGGTGACGTCTATTTGATGCCCGATTACGTCCTCGTCCTCCCCAACGGCGGCGGTTTACTCACCCCGGCAAAGTTCACCGTCTTTGGCCACGACGTGACCAACTTATTAAAGTACACCTCGGTGTTCTGTTTCGTTTCCTGCATCGCGCTCATCTTGATGGAAATCGCCCAGTGCATTCACCCAGAAATGGAAAACTGGGGAACCACCACGACGAGTAATACTACTCCCTCCGGCGGCGAGCGTACTACTCTGGACGTAAAATCGACTGTCGAAGAGGCGCAAAAAGAGACCCTCTTGGCGAAGAACGACGACGAGAAGACAAAGAGTCACAACCCCGCCAGAGGAAAAAAGAACACCACCTACGGCACGAGCGAGAACGCTTGATAATAATAGTAAACTAGTAGTTGTAGTAGTAACAGTAGCATCGTACGTAAGAACCGACGAGAGCGGCTTCACACCCTAAGAAAGATACACCCCGCGGCTTAAAATTCATCAAAATCTTCAGAAAAGAACACAACAAATACACGACGTTTAAGAAGAAACGATGTCGACGAACCCTGCCATTTGATCGCGACGAAAGAGATTTAGTCTTTTCTGTCCTTTTGCTCGAACATACTACCCATGAGAGCAGCATCATCGCGCATCCTTTTCCTCCTTCTCCTTTCCGTTTCCGTTTCCAATTCTCGCTTTGGTGTCAAAGCCGAGGAGGATGCGACGGAGGAGAACGGAGAGCTCGGATTCGCGAAACAGTTCAACCCTTCACAGAACGATGAATATGATAATCAGGAAGTGCACATGTATTACGGCTCGTTCGGTGGCGCTTCAAACTGCGAAAACTGCCTCGTCAAAGCGCGATGGCTGGCGGAAAAATTAAGGGTGGACACGTTACACGTCCCGGCGTGTAAACGAAAGCCGGGGGACGAGATGCAATTTCCAACGATGAACCCGATGGAGTATTTCGACGAGAGGAGTTTACGTTCGTGTAACAGTAAGAGTGCGGTTCTCGCGATGGATGGGGGTGATGGCGACGCGTATGATTCGTCGTTGTCGTCGCCGGCGTATTCGTTCAACGTGGAAAGTTTAGGCAGGAGGATCACCGCGGACGCGGTGAACGGGATGCCATGTTTCGAGCTCGTCGAAGGGTGGTGCGAGATTGAAAAGCACCGTCTCGGGGAGTATTTAATACCGAAGCATAAGTATAAAGTTGAGTGGAAAGTGGTGACGTCGAATTTAGAGGAAGCGAAAGAGAACGCCGGTCCCGGGAAGGAGATTTATTTCGCCGGGATGTACGATTTCGAGCCGGTGGATCCAAAGACCGGGAAGAAGTATCCGAACGTGTGGCAGAAAGAGGCGCAAAGGTACGTGAAAGGCGAGACGGAGAAGTTAGGGTGGGCGGATGAAGCCGTGGAGAAGAGGCGAAGGGAGCGAGACGCGGCGAGAGCGAAGAAAGCAGCCGAAGCGAAAGAGAAGAATTTTAACAACGACTGCCACAACAAAAACAACGACATCAATACCTTTGGGTTATTGCCAACTGGTGAAACGCTCGGACGCGTCGTCAATCAACAAAACATACCGCGCAGAGATATGTTTTTAGCTCGAGAACAACAAATTAGACAGCAGCAGTTGCAAGCGGAACATCAACTTTCCGAGGAGACTTTTCGAGAGGCGTGGAACGAAAACGCAAACTCGAACGCCAACAGACGACGGGCGAGAAACTTATTAGCGTTTAGCAGCATCGAACCGTGCTATTCGAACGGGAACTTGAACGACGAAATCTACGAAGAAGCGAACAAAGAGATTGAAAAGTTAAAGATTGAACCGAGCGACACGTTGTGCGTACACTGGCGCCAAGAGGATTTCTTGTGGAAGAGAATAGGCAACGATTTCGTCAAAAACGTCAGCTACGCCGCGGAAAGAATCATTCACAGAGCAGAAGCTTCGAAATTGAAAACCGTTTTGTTGTTGACGAACGACCCGGAGGTGTACCCGGACGACAAACGGTACGACGGTCGCGTCGCGGTGAACACTTTGCGAGGCATGTTGCACGAAATCGGCGGTTTACGCGTTGAGTGGTCCATGCACCGGAACGAACCGGACAAGAGCAAAGCGATTTACATCGACAAGGCGACGTGTTCAATGATGGTGGATTTTATCGGAACCGGCAAGAGCTCGTTTACGGCAACCATCATGGACATGCGCCAAACGCACGAGTTGTGTTCGATTGACGATCCGAAAGACGCGCGGTTGGGTAGAAAAAGCAATCGTAGTATTAATAGTAAAGAAGGGAACGCGTTAGCTACAACAGGAGGAAAATCGGCGTCGCCAGGGTTCAAGTATAAGATGTGTTTGAAAGAACAGTACGGTGGCGTCTCCCGCAACCATCGATCGCCGTTCATCTTCCCAATTGACGAATTCGAACACCCGATTCAGGCGGTGGAGACGCTCTTGGACATCCATACTAAGACCCAGTCAACGAACGATGACGACGATTCAGACGACGACAATGGGGACGAAATAGACTTAAGAGGCGGTCCGGAAGTCGTGGACGAGTACTTGGCCGAAAAGGAGATCAAGACTTTTAAATCGAAAGAGAAAAAGATCGAACCGGAGGTTGAGAAAATAAACCACGACGAGTACGTGCGAGAGTACCAAGAGGAGAATCAGCAGTCGAACGCGATGAAGGAGTTTTCAGTTCTAGATCCATCGATTAGCTCAGAGGATTTGAAGTTAGATTTGCGTGAGTTGGACGACGACGCTTCGGTAGAGTGCGATCGGTGTTACGCGGCGATGCCACAATCAGAAGTCGCGACGCCAAACGCCGAGATTTGGTTGACGACGCCGTCGTGCGAGAAGTGCGGAGTACAGCTGTTGAGAGTGCAAAAACAACGCGCGAATCAAGGAAGCGAGAAGAAGAAGAAGAAGAAGTAGTAGCAGTAGTTACGCGAGTAGTAGTCAAGTTTGAAATGTGATTGATAATAGTGATAAATTTAATTAATTATTGAATAACGAAGAAACGTTTACGCTTGTAAGATTGGCTCCTGTCCTGGAATTAACTGGAAGCTCGGCGTACTTTTCGCGATTTCCAACTCGGACTCGTCCATGTCCGCTTGAATTTGGTCGTACAAAGGCGTGGACATGTATCTCTCCGAGGTGTCCGGAAGCATGCACAAAATCGAACTGCCTTTTGGCGCGGATCGGGCCACTTTCAAAGCGCCACTAAAGGTTGCCCCACCGGAGATACCGGTAAAAATGCCCTCCTTGGACGCTAAATCTTTCGCGCACTGCATGGCATCCGGTCCGTCGATCGGGATCAATTCGTCGTGCAAGTCAATCCCGGATTCCAAAACGAGCGGGATGAAATCTGGCGTCCAACCTTGAACCGGGTGCGGCGTAAACGCCGGGTGCGACCCGACCGGCGCGCCGGACGGCTTTCTCTCCGTCTTCGTCCCAGACGCCAACAACGGCGCCGCCGACGGTTCCAACAAACAAATCTTCACGTCCGGTCTCTTTGCTTTCAACGCCTTCGCGACGCCGTGAAACGTCCCGCCGGTCCCGTACCCAGTCACAAAGTGCGTCAAATTCTTCCCGCTGAAGTCTCTCAAAATCTCCTGCCCGGTCGTCTTCTCGTGAAACTTCCAGTTCGCCTCGTTTTCAAACTGACTCGTCAAAAACCACCCGTGCTTCTCCGCCAACTCTTCCGCTTTCTTCACCATGCCGGTGCCTTTCCCGCCTTTCGGCGTGACGATAACCTTCGCGCCTAACATGCGCATAATTTTACGCCGTTCGATCGAGAACGGTTCCGCCATACAAATGACGCACGGGTATCCTCTTTGCGCGCACACCATCGCAACCGCAATGCCTGTGATAGAGAGAGAGAAAGAATCATCGCGTTTGGGTGAATTGTGGGTCCGAATTGAAACTCGCGCGAGAGAAGAAAAATATCTCAGAAAAGGGCCTTAAACGCCTAATTAAACGACACCAGTTGGATCAAAAACCCAACCAAAAGTGCGCGCAAAAACACGTACCTGTATTCCCACTCGTCGCCTCGACCACGGTCATCCCGGGTTTTAACTTCCCGCTTTTCTCCGCGTCTTCAATCACGGCTAACGCCAGGCGATCTTTCACCGACGAGAGCGGGTTGAAGTATTCGCACTTGACGTATACCTCGACGCCGTCGGGGGCCAATTTGTTTATTCTAACGACCGGTGTGTCGCCGATTAAGGAGGTTATGTTCTCGTGGATCACGGCTCTTGGTTTGAGAGAAACTTTGGAGCTTCGTTTGGTGGTGGTTTTAATCGCCTGTGGGCGCTGGGCGATGGATTGGGTGAATGATAACATGATTGATTTGATCGATTGATTGAATTGGATTGTGGAGCTTTTCGTTCCAACTGTTTTCTCTAAAATTGAGAGGAAAAACGTCAACGAACGATGAATGTCAATGCGACATCGAGGAAGGTAAACGACTCTTAACTTGTGGTGGTTTCAATCAACGCGCGCGTATTGTTTACATTTTCTCTACTTATCTCGCTCTAACTACTTGCGCTAAAATACTCTGATGCGTCACATATTCTTAATCCGCCCCGACGATGGTACTCTCGGCGAGTTTTATCTTTCCCGCTTTATTGCTCTTCTTTTTGTTCGCGGACAACATTGATTTTTCTTCGTGTTCTCCTTCTTTAGTATTAGAGTCTTCGCATGAAAAGTCGTCGTTTGAATACTCTCGTTCTTTTTGTTCGTCATCTTTCGCGGGTAAGACTATTCGTAAAGGCGTGGTTCTTTGGACGTCTTTCAACGCGTCCGAGGAGATTTTGCTGACGTTTTGATGATCTTTGTTTTTGTTCGAAGAATTCGATTCGCCTTCCAATTCGAATAAAGTCCTTCGGTACGTTCGAAACCATTTGCGAGGCATGAAATCTAATCGATCAATCATCGTCGGTTCGAAAATGGATTTCAGCATTGCCACGTGATTATTCTCCCAGTTGCCGTCGAATCCGTGATACAGTCGACTCGGCGCGTATTTTTCAAACGCGGTGTCCTCGTGTACGTGCCAGTGTTTGAGTTTGGATCGTAGTAGTATAACTTCTTCTTTTTCTTCTTTTTCTTCCGTGTCGTCTTCGGCATCTCCTAATTCTATCGTGTCGATGGCATCTTCCGTCGCTCTCGATCGCGCGCGAGAGTCTTCGTACGCGAATATGTCGTCTGATGAATCGCTATCGTTACTCTTACTTTCGTCGCTCTTATTCTTCCCGCTTTGACGACTACTAAAACTTTTACGACGATCGTAGTAAAACGTCGGCACTTTCCTCTTCAAAACCTCCATCTGTTCCTCAAACTTCGCCCCTTCTCTCAAACTCGTATCTTCGACCATCCTCACTAAATTCTTCACCGAAAACGTCTCCATCGTCTCTTCGTCGATTGGTTTCAAGAGAAACTTCTCCTGGCGTCTCGTCTTCTCAATTTTCCGCTCCTCTTCAAATCGACGCATCAAATGCCCAAACCTTCCTTTCACCCCGTACGCTAACTCCAGAAAGTGTCTGTAGTCGTCCCGGTCGCCTCGTAACGCGCGTTCCATCCTTCTCGATTGCTTCGTTAACTCTTTTTTCCAGACGCGTATTTTCTTCTTGGACAGTTCATATCTGTGTCGTCTGAATTGCTCCGCTATTCTGTGGTACCCGAAATGTCGTAACGTCGGGTCTGGGAACTGTTTCGCTTGTCTCAGGACTTTACGGTATAAAAGAACCATCTGTCCTTTCTTCGTCTGGTGTCCTTGGTGTTGGTTTTGGTGTTCGAACATCCCTCCTTCGACGTACGTTCCGTTCGCGCGTTTCTTGTTGAGTAATTCCAACAAACGCTTCGTGTCCGTTTGGTCTTCTTTGGAACGCGCTCGGTAGCTCCGGGAGGAGGAAAACGAAGATAAGAAGCACAACGAGTGGTGAAGCTGTCCTCCTTTTCCTCCTCGTAATCCTCCTCCTAAAAGTCCTCCAAAGCGACGGAACGAGGACTTCATGAGCGCGTAAACAATGCGCGTTAAATTAATGGCAAATTGGCGTCAGAATTAACGCGCTTTAGGAGTAGATACAAAAGACGCGAGAGCACTCGCGCGAGACGCCAACGGGAAGAAGAATGCGAGGGGACAGACACAGGTGGTTGCTAAAAACCGCGTGCGGGTCAGTCGTCGCCGGCGCGTGCGGGTATTACGGTGCGTTTATTACATCTCTCTTTTGTTTCCAATCGAATTGAATTTCCCTTTGGACGGGTTCGTTGCGCGCGCGTCGAGTGTATTCACACCTTTCTCTCTCTCTTTTTAAACAGTGGTGCACGCGATCAGAGACTCCCCGAACTACCGGAAGTTTCAAAAAGCGACTGAACAGTACGCGACGGCGTTTTATGCCTTGAGCGAACTCGTACAGACGATCGCGACGGACGTGAGTGATTTTGTCCTCAACGAGGAGGAGGAGGAGGAGGAGGAAAGGAACGTTCGAGCGGAAAGCGAAAGAGGATGCGGGACGACGACGCAAAAGTCCGAGGAGGACGAAAGCGAGGAGCAGCAAATGCGTTATTCTAAACCGGTACCGAAACGATTGTGGCGAATGTTGCGGTGCGCTCGCGAGCCGGAGGTGATGGAGGCGGTGTCGGATTTTATCGCCGTCGGCGTGATGAAGAGCGTGCAAAGAGCGAACGACATCGGGGCGGGGATTTCTCTTTTAGCGCCGAATAGTTCGAGTAATAACGATGATGGTGGTAGTGGTAACGGGGGTCTGCGTGTGTTGGAGCAGAGAATGGCGGACTTCGCATCGCGAGTGACCGAGACGGTGTTGAAAACAGAAGAGAGCGCTTTGAGGTTTAACTCTATTTTTACGAATTGCCTGGAATCGGTGGCGACAGTGACGAAGAAGGCGCTGACGTTAGGTGTTGGAGCGGAGGACGGAGAGTCTCCTCTCACGTACGAAACCGTCGCAGACTTGGCCATGCGAGAAATCGAGAAGCGCAAAAAGTTTCTTTTTGATCTCATCGACGTCGGCGTGCGATCGTTCGTTTCGGAAAATCAACGAAACGAGGCGAATCCGTTCAACGACGTCATCAAAGCGTTAGAGACGAACCCTCAAATCGGATTCAAATTGATCGATTCAGTCGCGACGAAAGTGGTGGAAACCTACGTAGCGGAAACACACAAGAGCGGTTTCGTCTCGGAAATGGCGAGACAATCGAATAAGAGGAGAGGCCCGAGAAGTCGCGGATCGATCGCAGATCTACCCGCGGAAGAATTTCGCGCGAGCGCAAGTTTTGCGATGGAAAAACGATTGTCTATGGGCGAAGATCAAGAAGGACAAGAAACGAAGAAGAAGAGCGGATCGCCAAAGACGCCGTTGGAAAGAGCGTTGGCGCAACAAAGACGAAGAGAAGAGGGAGAAATCAATGAAAACGATGATGGTGAAGAAGATCAAAATGGAGATAAATTCATCCCGGGAGACTCCGCCGGAGATGTTCCAGACCAAACGCCTAGATTCAACGGGTTACCGCCTCGTAGACCGTCCAACGCGAACCTCGCCGCGGAACAACATCCCACAACGGGCGGCGGAAGTGGTGGGAATTTTCGAACGTTCGAGGGCGAACTGGCGAAAGATCTATTCGACGTCGTGAGAGCGACGCCGAATTCGCGGAAGTTCGCGGTCGAAATGGCCACGCAGTGCGTGCGATCGGCTACGTGTGCGATCGTTTTCGCGCTCGTCGACGTCGTGCGCGTCGAGCTTCGCAAGGTGTTGAGAGGCTTCCACGACTGGATTCAAACCGGCCCGGAATTTAACGGCATCATCGATATTCGCATGATATGGGCGAAACGCGTGATGATGTTCGCCGTATTCCTACTCATGATACGCGTCGCGTGGAATTACGCCGTCGGAAACGACGTGCTTTCTTAGTTAGAGAAATTATTTATTAAAACTTTGAACAACTGCTCTATATTTTGCGCTCTACTATTGATGACGTTATCGCATCTTTTGCCGCAATTTCTTCAACTCGTTGCAGTGTCGCATCTCGTACACTTTCCCTTTCTCTCTCTGATCTCTGGAATAACTCCTCAACATCCTCTCTTTCGTCCCTCTCTCGAACAAGCACGAGTTTTCTAACATGCCTTGATAATCGCGTTCGATCGTTTGCTCCATGCGTTGTCGATTGAACGTTCCCGGGGTGAAACTTTTATCAAAATGCGCTTTACTCTTCACGTAATACGGCACGTCTAACTTTTTCGTCTGCAATTTCGTCTGATACCCGCTGTTCGGTGAATCCGGAAAGAGTTGATAGTGCACTTCCGGCGCCGGCGAGAACGCCCACAAGAACAAAAACAAAAGAATCGGAATCACTTGCATAAAGTTCCTCGCAAACGCCGACGCTAAATGTTCCGGTTCCGATTGATGGTACTGTCGTCTACTGCTATTATTACTTCTATTATCTCTCTGTCTCTGCTGCTGCCTCGCCCTTTGCTCTCGATGCGAGTGAAACCCGTGCGTGTGAAACCCGTTCCCTCCGAACGTTTGAAACCTCACCCCGGGCATACCTCCGCCAAAGAACATGTTAAAAATCTCCCTCGGATCGATATCGTCCTCAAACCCACCAAACGGCGAGTGCGCTTGCCCCGCGTGCTGCCTCCGCATCCCACTCGCCATACCTTGCGGCCCTTCCTCGCTCCCGTACCTATCGTACGCCGCCCTTTTCTCCGCGTCCGACAAACACGCGAACGCTTTACTCACAATCTTAAACGCCTCCTCCGCTCCTGTCCCTTGACACTTATCCGGGTGAATCTTCACCGCTAACTTCCTGTACGCTTTCTTAATCTCGTTCTCCGTCGCCGTTCGCGAGACGGTTAACACCGCGTAGTAATCGTTCTTCTTCGACGTGATATCTTTCATCAACTTTTCTTGTTCCGCAGTCCCTTTGACGTACGCGTCTTCTCCACGTTTCGTCGACCCCCCCTGACTCGTCGTCTCTTGCGCCGTGCGTCTCGCGCTCGCCTCTTTCGCTCTCTCCCCGGGAGCGGACGAAGACGTCGTCTCGAACCCTTTCGCTCTTCGCTCCGAAATCTTTTCCGCAATTTTCGCGACTTCTTGCGTCAACGACGATGAAAGTTTCTGCGCTTTCTTGGCAAATTTCAACGCGGAATCCAAATCCGATTCGCACGTCGCCGAGGCAAGTTTCGAGCGAGAAATGTCCAAACATCGAGACGCTTCGTCCGCGTTCATTCTTTTTTGTTCGTCTTAGGATGATGATCTCCGTTGAATCGTCGAAGTTGAAGATGATCTTTGAGTAATGTTCGATGCGTGTGTTCGTAAGTGAGAGCGGAGGAGTTGTGACGTGCGATTGGATTATTTGACTCGAGTTTTGAACGGACAAAGAGAAGAGAAAAGAAGGAAGCGAATATCGGATGTCGCGCTTTGAGAGTCTGTTTCTCTCCATTTTTTGCGGAAGAGTAGTGGTACAAGTTTTTCTGAATCTTTACATTTATTACGACGCGTATAACTCGCCGTGTTCGTATCGCCAACCGTTTGGTAACGGGCAGTCGTTGTCGAGGAGGTATTGTACGCACTCGGGGTGGTTGTTGTAGTGCGCTTCTCGTACGGCGCGATAGTCCCAAGGCGCTTTGGCGGTTTCGTGCAAGTACTTCAAACAGTCTAAGTGGCCGTGCTTGGCCGCACACTCACACGCATATTCGTCATATCTATCATACTTACGCTCAACAAGATATTCGAGTATGTGGAGATGACCAAATTTAGCCGCCCACGAGGCAGTTTCCGAATCCCAAGGCGCTTTGACTTCTTCGCGTAAGTATTTGAGGCACTCGAGATGACCTCCTGAGGAAGCACTTAAACACGCTCCCTCATCGATAGGACACTCATTTGCCACGCAATACTTTACAATATCCACATATGCCTTGTTCCATATGCCTTGTTCTGTGGCCCTAATAATCGTATATTCATCCCAATCACACTTTTTCTCCTCTCGCGCCCACTTGAGCAACTCGAGTTTATTCGTTTTAGCAACTTCCTCGCAGAAAATTGTTTCGTCTTTCAAGTGAATCGGCCACAACGATTTATGCTCCCACGCAAACTCCAACGTCGATATCGACGACATCTCTTTCACTTTAAACCTCTTTTTCAAATCACCCGCGCGAGACGATCTCTCAATCAACTTTCTCGTCTCACTATTCACATCGTACAAGAATTTCACGTCCGTCGCATTCAATCTCGGCATGATATGCGTCAAACTTATATCGTCGTTATTCACGACCAAATCCCACAAAGAATCTCTCTCACCAACCTTCCTCTTTCTCGCTCTCGTCACGACGCCTTCCCCAGACAACAACATGGTGCTTTGTGTGTTCTTACGCGTCTTCTTCTCTCTCGTTTTAGATGATTGATTCTTTTTAAAAATTCCAAAGCGGCTTTAGACTGAAGAAAAATCGATCGCAAATGTGCACAAGAGAAAGGAAGCGTCACGTGCGAAGATACGATTTTACGATATGATAGCATAGCAAAAGTAATAACGGTCATTCAAAAACGAACAAACTCTCATGCTTTTTTTCCTTCTTTTTTCTCTCATCTTTACTCTATGCCTAATCTCAGCGTCACCGCTAATCTGTGCGCGTCCAAGCCTTCGACCTCGGCCATCTTCGCCACGTGAGGGCCTAAATTTTCGATGCCTTCCTTCGTCAACTCTTGGACGGTCATGTATTTAATGAACGAGTCTAAGGAGACGCCAGAGTACATGCGACTGAACCCGTAGGTGGGTAAGACGTGGTTGGTTCCAGAGGCGTAATCGCCGACGGATTCTGGGGTGTATCTTCCCATGAAGATGCTTCCGGCGTTGTCCAAGGACGGGAGTAAACTTTCCGGGTCTTCGACGTTGACGATTAAATGTTCCGGCGCGTACGCGTTGGAGAACTTGACGACTTCGTCGATGTCTTTTACGACGACGCAGTAAGAGTGGCTCAACGCTTTTTCCGTGATGTCTGCTCGCGGGAGCTTGTTCGCTTGCACTCGAACTTCTTCGACGATGCGCTCGACGTTTACATCCGGCGTGACGACCAAAACGACTTGCGAATCCGGGCCGTGTTCGGCTTGCGATAACAAATCCGCCGCCACGTGGCTCGGATTTGCATCTTTATCCGCGACGACTAACACTTCGGACGGTCCCGCCGGCATATCGATCGCGCACATCGCGTCGGAGTTTTGCAAATTCATCTTCGCCGCGGTGACGAATTGGTTCCCCGGGCCAAAAATCTTGTCCACTTTCGGACACGTCTCGGTGCCGTATCCCATGGCCGCCACGGCTTGCGCGCCTCCGGCTTTCAAAATGTGCGTAACGCCTGACTTTTTCGCGCAGTATAAAACTTCCGGGCAAATCGTCCCGTCTTTCAACGGCGGCGTGGCTAAAACCACAATCGGACACTTCGCAATCATCGCCGGCACGGCTAACATGAGCGCCGTCGACGGCAACACCGCGGTCCCTCCTGGAACGTACAAACCAACCGACCCGATTGGTCTCGCCACTCTTCGACACCTCACGCCAGGCATAGTCGTCACGTCCACCTCTCCCGTGTTCAACTGCGCCTCGTGAAACTTCTTGATGTTCTCAAACGCCACGTCGAACGCTTCTTTCACGGTAGGGTCCAACGTCGGTTGCGGAAAGTTTTCAATCCTCTCCACCAAGGGCGAAGGCCTGACTTTATCGAACTTTTCCGTGAACTCTAAAACCGCGGAATCGCCTTCGTCTCTCACTTTATTCACGATTGGGTCCACGATAGATGCGATGGAGGTAAAATCCACCCGCGGTCGCTTCAGTAAGAGCTTTTGCTCTTCTTTGGATAATTGATCGTAGTGGTGTGTTTTGATGGTCATTCGATCCATTTCCGTCGTCGTCGCCATCATCTTTACCACCACCCCTAAACCGGTTCGTGTTGTTCTCGTTGTTGTTTTCGTCGCTCCTTTGCTGATCCGTTGCGCTCTTGTTTTTGCCGCCGCCGCTCGTACCGCGCAGGAGGAAGATGATGACGACGACGTGATTTTGCCGGCGGACGACGCTCCAAATTGGCTCAAACTTCGCTCCATTGATATTAAATACTTTCCAACGAAACGCCACCAAAAACAACGACAGAGAAGCAAAAGTAGTGAAAAGCTTCTCTTCTCTTAGTAGGAGTAGTGGTGCGTTTCTCTTCTTCTTTTTCTTCTTAACTCTGCAAAAGAAGCTCTCACTGATGAAAGCGTGGAGAATGCAGAGAAGGACAGACCCTTTCCTTTTTCTAGGAGATGGATTTGCGCTGAAATTTGAGAGTAAGCACTAAGCACTTACGAGTAAGAACTAAGCACTTAGGAAGCTAAAACAAGTAAAGATCAAGCACTTAAACCCTAAACTCTTAGTACGAATTCTTACTCCTTTTTCGAGAGAGGAAAGATCTCTTTCTCTAGAAGAGAGTTATCCAATATCTTCACTTGTTAAAGGAGAGACATTTGCCTCATTCGTTTTACACTCTCAGAACACACAAACAAGAAGAAGAGAGAGAGAAGAGTCGGAGAGAGAGACGAAAAGAATGGCAAACAATGTTTTGATGGCGCGCGGAGTGGCGTCGACGTCGTCTTCTGCTTCGTCGTCGTCCTGTTCTTCGATGAGGATGACGATGGGAGGAAGAAGCAATACACGCATCACGAGTAGGGGGAGATGGAACGAGAAAGAACGACAGAGTTTTAGCGCGAACAACAACAAAAAAACAGCTACTTTGAAGGCAATCGCAGAACCTGGCACGGAAGGGTACGTGGAAAACGAGACGGAGATTACGTTCCCGTTCGTGAAAATCGTCGACCAAGAGGAGTTGAAGTTGTGTCTGATCATGAATGTGATCGACCCAGCCATCGGGGGGGTACTCATCATGGGCGATCGAGGCACCGCGAAATCCGTGGCGGTTCGATCATTAATTCAACTTTTACCGGAGATTGACGTGGTAAAAGGAGACGTGTTTAACTCCTCGCCGACGGATCCTCAGTTGATGGGTCCGGACGTGAGGGAGAAGTTTCAGAAAGGCGAAGCGCTCGAGACGGCGAAGATGCGCGTGCCGATGGTGGAAGTGCCCTTAGGGACGACGGAAGACAGAATTTGCGGGACTATTGACATTGAAAAGGCATTGAGCGAAGGGCGGAAAGCGTACGATCCAGGATTGTTGGCGAAAGCGAACAGAGGGTTATTGTATATCGACGAGGTGAACTTGTTGGACGATTCGTTGGTGGACGTGGTTTTGGATTCCGCCGCGGGCGGGTGGAACACCGTCGAACGAGAAGGAATATCTCTGAGTCACCCGGCGAAGTTTATCATGATTGGATCCGGAAACCCGGAGGAAGGCGAGTTGAGACCACAGTTGTTGGATCGTTTCGGGATGAAAGTCAGCGTCGCGACGGTGTACGACGTCGATAAGAGAACGGATTTGGTCATGAACAAGATCAAGTTCGACGAAGACCCGAAAGCGCACCAGGCGGAGTGCGCGGAAGAAACTGAAGCGTTGAGAGCGAGAATTCAAAAGGCGAGAGACATTTTACCGTCCGTGAAAATTTCGAGAGATATTCAGTTGAAGGTTTCCTCGGTGTGCGCCTTAGTAGACGTGGACGGTTTGCGAGGCGATATCGTCGTCACGAGGGCGGCGAAAGCCTACGTCGCGTACGAAGGCCGCAACGAAGTCACGCAAGACGACATCGAGAAGGTCATAGGTCCGTGTTTGTCGCACAGATTGCGCAAAAATGTGACGGATACCATGGACGGCGGCTTTAAAGTCAAGTTGGGTTTCAACAAGATTTTTAAAGGCGACGCGATGGATTTCACGCAAGATTCGAAAGTCATGGCTGAAATCATCGAAGAAGGCGTGAAAGAACCGGAACCGGAGAAGAAAGAAGAGCCGGAAGAGCCGAAGGAGAAGCCGAAACCCAAAGCTGGGGCGTGGGATCCGAGCAAGATGTTCGGTCGCGGGCGCTAAAAACCAAACAAAAAAGACAGGTTTGAAAACAAATTTTATTAAATCACACACGACGACGAAAATTCACCATTTCTCTCTCTCTTACTATGATGATGATGATGATGATGGTTTGACAACAAAGCTAATAAAATACACCCTCCTTACTACGACGAACACGCGTCCTATCTATGATGCGTTCTTTTTCTGTTCTCACTAAAAGTAGTATCATCATCATTTACTCGTATCAATTATAAACGGGTGCTGCAAACACTCACCGGCGGTTATTCTTCGTTCGGGATCTAAAATGAAAATCTTCTCCAATAAATCGCTCAACTGTCTCACTTTTTTCCTCTCGAAATCGTCGCCGCCGTGTTCCACGCACACCGCGTTGAGCATCGATTCCAAATGACCGGTTTTGTTCGCCGATAAGGTGTTGTTGTCGAAGACGCGAAACATGGTTTTTCCGGTGACTTTGTCGACTTCTGCGATCCGTAAATTCTCGTCTCGGTCGAAATGTTTCTCCTTGAACGCGGCTTTTCTTAAAACTTTCTTCGGCACCGCGCCTTTCATTTCCACGAAATACTTCAACATTTCGTTGTTGCTTTTACCCGGAAAACAAATCTTGCCGACGTATAATTCGTACAGGCAACACCCGACGGCCCATAAATCGATCGGAAAGGAGTACGGTAAACCTAAAACCACCTCTGGCGCTCGATAAAATCGACTGGCTAAATACGGCGTCAACTCGTTGTCCGCGTTGAATAACGCCGAGCCGAAATCGCATATCTTTAACACGTTCAGTTGGTCGTTCACTAAAACGTTGTCCGGTTTAATATCCGCGTGAACGATGCCACATTTTTGTAAATGCATCAAAGCGACAAACAACTGTCGAGCGTACACGCGAACGGCGGAGATGGAAATGCCGACATCTCTGCCAAACTTCTTCGCCGCTTCTCGCAAGTTCATGGAGAGCTTTTCAAACACTAGAAAGACGTGGCCACGGAACTCGAACGAGCGATGGAACTGAACGACGTGTTTTTTACGCTCCGGGTCTCGATCGGAGAGTTTCTTTAGAATGGCAATTTCCGTTTTCGAGGCTTTTCTCATGGTTTCGTTGTTTCGAATGATTTTAATCGCGACAAACGCCGACGACTCGCCATTTTGAGATTCCATCGACAAATCTTTCGCTTTCAAAACGGAGCTGAAAACGCCTTTCCCGAAATTCGTTTCCATGACTTCGTATCGGCCATCATCTAACTGCTCGCCGAGTTTAGCGCGGTAATACCCGTCGATATCGTCCCAGTTATCTTTTAACGCTTGAGAATTGTTATCGTTTCCTGCTGGGGCGGCGGCTTTGTGCATCGTCGTCGTCGTCGTTTTCGTATTCCCAGTATTCGCAGTAGTAGTAGTAGTAGTTGTGGTAATATTCTCCTCCTCGTCGCTCTCGCCGAACATATCCTCCGAGTCCGAGTCGAACATATCCTTCTCTTTCTTCTTCTCCGGGATCGTCTTCGCTCCTCCCGCGTCCATCATCCCGTCCCGTTTGCTCTTCTTCGCTTCGTTCGAGTTATCATTATTAACATCCTCTTTACGAGTAGTAGTCGTAGTAATATTACCACCACCACCCATGGTCTCCATAATCTCTCGTCGTCTTTTCCGTCTCTCCTCCATCTCGCGCGCCTCTTCCTTTTCTCGCTCGAGTTCCGGGTCGAGTTCTCCGAGTAAAATTTTCACCTGTTTTTCATCCATCGCAGTATCCTCGTTCATCGTCATCATCGTCGCGGAAGCATTGCGCCCCGTGGTAGTCGTCGTCGTGCCACCATCGTCGGGTAAAGTTTCGTTGCTGTTATCGTTCTTTAGTAAAGAAGAAGAAGAAGAATAAGAAGAAGAAAATCTTTCAGCGTCAGTGCGTGTAAAATGTTGGTTTCGATTCGTAAAGCGGCGCGACGACGGAGGAGGAGACAAAGAATCGCGACGACGTAAACGACGACGATCCTCGGTGCGATGACCACCTTTACGCGTAGTGTGAGTGTCGTTGGGGGTAAATCTCCCCATTAGTACGTTGTGTGTTTCTCTTGTTTTTCTTATGACGAATTCTTTCTTCAATTCTCGTCGGTGTTTGTTATTAAAATAGTGAAATAAAGTTTTGTCTCTCTTTCTCTCTCTTTAATCTAAGAACGATGTATCTTCTCATTGCCTGTTCTGAAACTGCTTCATGTGCTTGACAAACAAAGCGTATTCTTCGTCCGTTGGTTCCGGGCAACCTTTTTCGAGCAAGTAGTTTACGCACTCGGGGTGCTCGTGGTACCGAGCGTACGCGATGTATCGCCAGTCAAGAGGCGCTTTCGCCTCTTCGACTAAGTATTTGATGCTATCGAGTTGGCCGTACTTTGCACTGTATGACACGAGGGCGAGCTTTACTGCACCAGGTATCTTTCGTTCTTCGACGAAATATTTCACGATGTCCACGTGACCCATTCCTGCTGCCTGATGTGCCGCGTCCACTTCCGTATCTCGCGGAGGTTCCACTTTGTCGAAAAGAAATCGAAGACAGTCGAGGTGTCCTTCTACAGCAGCTAGTTCACACGACCTTTCTTCATCACACGGGCAATCATTAGAGAAGCAGTACTTCAGCATTTCAAGATTACCTACAGCTGCTGCCGCATTAATCGTCTCTTCATCCCACTCGCACTGTTTCACTTCTCTCGCCCACTTGAGAAACTCGAGTTTATTCGTTGCAGCAACTTGCTCGCAAAACCAAGCTTGATCTACCACGTTTCCACCGCTATCTTTCTCTCCCCAGGGCATGGTATTCCACGACAATTCCAACGTCGAAATCGATGAACATTCGTAAACAATTATATCTAATTCCGATACGTCTACCCCGGCGTACGCAAGCACACCCCGACTCTCTCTATTCACCTCTGAAAAGAAAAACCGATCTGTCCCATTCAATTTCGGAATCACATGCGAGACGAACACATCCTTGTGATGCACCACCAACCCCGTCCATAACTCCGTCGGTCCAAGCTTCAACCGCTCCATATCCGCGGCGAGCTCTTCTTTCTCCCTCTTCTTCTTCCTCTTCTGCGCGCCGGATATCTTTTTCCCCATTTTAGATCTCTCGTTCGTTATTATCGTCCTCTCGTGTGTTCCATGTATATTTATTTTTAAGGAGTTTTCAAAATAAAGCATAAAGCCGTTAGGTCGAGAAAACACAGACAAAAACAGAAAAAAGAGAGAGACGTATCTTCTACGTCTCGCTCTGAATGCTCCTGAAATTTCGCACACGTGTACATGTATACCTTTATGTTCCTCGTGAGAATTTTCAGCTCAAGAATCATCGCGACCGAGTAGATACAACAGATGTGTAGATATTACAATACAGGGGAAAACACTCGTATTTTGAACGAAAATTCCGCACAAAAAATGGACGCGAGACTTCTTCTCTTCCCGGGCATAAAAAACATCCAAAACTCCGTCCTGATACAAAACCTCCCCCACGACAGCACGGAACGTTCGCTCCAATCGTTATTCTCGGACGAAATCGGCGACGTGGTCGATTTACAGATCCCGTCAGATACGAAAACCGGGAAACCTTTCCCGTTCGCGGTGTGCGAATTTACCGATCGCGCGTTGGCGGAAAGTGCCGTCCGAAACTTAAACGGGAGAGAATACAAGGAGAAAAAAGTACGGATACGGCTGTTGGAACACGCGGAGTTCGGGAGAGACGGGTGTCCTTTGACAACGACTGGAGGACAAGGAGGACAAGGGGATCTGTTGGAAGGATTGGAAGGAGGCGTTCTGAGAGTGACCGTAGTGACGGAAAGCGAGAAAAGACGAAGAGAGTTACAACAACTCGATTTGAACAGTTACCACCCGTCCGTTCCGATTGGACTTACCGTTGCAAAAGCGGCGTCGAGTTTAATGGCTCCAGCGGGCGGGTTTAGTCAACCGACGGATGGGAAAGGCGCCGCGATGGACTTGTTGTCGAAACGAATCGGCGATTTGACGCCGACGCAAATGTTCGACGTGGTGAGAGAGTTGAAAGAGATGGCGGAGGGGGATCCGGTTGGGACGAGAAATTTGTTGAGCGCGAATCCGCAGCTGTGTTTAGCTGCGTTCCAGTGTCAGCTCGCGTTAGGGATGGTGAAGGTGCCGATGAGTGCGGAAGAGCAGCAGCCTCCCGTTGGGGTCGTCGCGCCGATGATGCAACAACAACAACAACAACAACAACAAACTCCGATTCCGACACCGCAAGTAGTCAACGTAGCGCCGCCGCAAATGGTGGTAAGTAGAGGCGCACCACCGCCGCCACCGCCACTGGTACAGCAACAGCAACAGCAACAACAACAACCGGATCAATCGCAACTCTTAGCCCAAGTCATGGCGTTGACGCCGCAGCAAATCGCCGCGCTTCCGCCGGATCAAAGAATGCAGGTGGAGCAATTACGACAGATTGCCGCCGCGCAAGGCATGATTTGACCTGGTTCGTTCAGAGACCAAAAATGGTTCAGGGAAAAGTATTAATAATTATCACTAGATATTGTTGTTTTCATTAGAAAGAAACTGTAATTATTCGCGTGTGTGTGAGAAGAGAGAGAAAGAGAGAGAGAGAGAGAGAATGATAAAAACAACATCGCGGACCAACGAAACTTCTTTCAAAATCATCATCGAAGGAATGTGAATGACGATAAAATCACGACTTTGCACAAGCTCCAACGGATCTTTCAAACGAAGTGACGAGGCAAACACTATCGGACACATTCTCGAGACGGTTATGATTCTTTTTCAATCGTTACAACTTCTTCTTCGAATTCGAAACGAACGCGAAATCTCTTCTCGTTTTCCTACCTACTACTGCTCTTCGCCTTCCGCGGCGGCGCGCTATCATTATGATTTTTCATTTGTTTTTCGCTTTGTACTTCTCGATCGACGGCGCGACTGCCAAGTGCTTCCTGCTATGTTTTAACCCGTACCCACCTCCTTTCTTCCTCTTACCTCCGGCAAATTCACCCAAGCCGCCTAAATTCTTCCCTCCTCCTTTCCTTTTACTATTACTCTTCGCCGCGGTCTGGTCGTTCCTCTCCTCCCACGAACTCTTCCTCAACTTACACGGTCTCGACCCAATCCATTTCCCGTGCACCTCTTTCATCGCCTTCGCAAAATCCATCGAATCCATCATCGAAACGAACCCGTACCCTTTGCTTTTCATCGTCTTCTTATCTCTCACCACTCTCGCCTTGGCGAACGAGCCGTACGCGCTAAACGCCTTCGCCAACTGCTCGTCCGTACACTCCGGCCCTAAATCCCCAACAAAAATTCTGTAATCGTTCGCCGGCCATTCCGAGAGGGTGTTATCGATCCATTTCTCCCCGGCGACGTGTCGCGCGACCGGTTGTCCGACCGTTTTAATCGAATGTTGCGGGCCGAGCGCGTTCGAAACCTGAGGAGGAGGAGGAGGTGGAGGCTGAAAATTTGGTCCAATCGCCCCTTTAAAAGCGTCGTCGTCCTCCTTCTTTTCTGGGGAAACAGGTCGTCCTCGAGGTTCAAACGCGTCCGCTTTAATCGCCGCCGGTGCGCTGATGACTACCCCGGCGTTTTTCCGGAACTGAATCGGAACTTTGTCTTCTTCTTTCGATTCTTCTTTCGCGTTCGTTTCCTCCAATTCCTGAATTTCAGATTGGAACAAAGCGAACTCGTCCATCGTCGTATCTCTCTCTCTCTCGATGTATGAGAGATGATGCGAGGATGTGTGCTCTTCTTTTCTCTCTTTCTGTCTCTCTCTTTCAAACTCTCTCTTTCTTTTAAGCGCGTAACAAAGCGCGTGTATATTTGTGAAGGGAAACTGTTTGTCTCTCTTTAGGGAAAATGTGATTCTTGCATTCTTCATTCTTCTGCGCGCGCAAAACAGCGTGTATACATTTATACACACACGCACGCACGCGTGATCCCAAATACACGCACACAGGAGACGTGATGCGTTGAAACCTTTCGATTTTTAAGGGGTTTTTTGTCCGTTGTTTTGTGCAAAAGGGCGTCCGAGAAGAGCACACATTTACCTCCTCCTCCTTCCTCGCTTTTAAACTCTCGACACCATTGACGAAGGATTTAAAATGTGGAAAAGGAAGAAGAAGGAGACAAGAGAACACGTGAAAACGAATGAGGAAGCGTTCTTGAATGCAACATCGTCGTCTCCTCTTTGGAATGGATTGGTGGTGCATCATAAGGATGTTTTTGTTTCGCACGTGATTTCAAAATTGAATACGACAGATCGGTTTCTCTTTTCAGAGGTGAATACAGAGAGTCGAGATGTGCTTAAGTACGCCGGGGTAAACGCTTCGGGATTACCTTACGCTGTTCCCCAATGCTCATCCATTTCGACGTTGGAATGGATGTGGAATCACGTGCCCTGGGGAATGAAACTTAAAAGTGGAAATGTGAAAGACCAAGCTTGTTTTGCATGGGAGTTGCTCGAACGAACAAACTCGAGTTTCTCAAGTGGGCGAGAGAAGTGAAACAGTGCGAGTGGGATGAAGAGACGATTAATGAGGCCGCATTTATAGGTAATCTTGAAATACTCAAGTACTGCTTCTCTAACGATTGCCCGTGTGATAAACAAGCTTCGTGCTTTCAAGCTGCTGGTAAAGGACACCTCGACTGTGTTCGATTTCTTGTCGACAAGTTGAAACCTTCGCGAAAGACGGAAAAAGATGCGGCAATGCTGGCAGCACAATTTGGTCACATGGACATCTTGAAATATTTCGTTGAAGAAAGAAAGATATCGCTTGAGGGAAAGTTCACCTGCGTCGGAGGCGCTGCAATGTTTGGCCGCCTCGATTGTCTCAAATACTTGGTCGAAGAGGCGAAAGTGCCTATTGACAAATGGCGATGCATCGCTTGGCAATGCATCGCTTGCGCTCGGTACCACGAGCACCCCGACTGCCTAAACTACTTTCGAGAAAAAGGGTGCGCAGAACCAACGGACGAAGAATACGCCGAATACAAGAAGAAAACAAAGGCTTCCTTGCAGAAGATTAATGGGTAGTTAGAGAGATACTGGTAGAGACTTTTGTAAAATATTATTCGTGGCGGAACCGCCCGTCGTCACCCCTCTCTTCTAAACTTTTTTTCTTTCTTTGTTTTTGTTTTTCTCTCTGCTACTTCCCTGCGTTTTGTCTGTTGTTTCGTCTGTTGGTACACCTTCTCGCTTCGCTTCGCGCCTCTCTTCTTCTTCTTCTTCTTCTTCTTCTTCTTTCGTTCTCCACTCCCTCGCTCAAATCAGCTTTTTTTCAGCCGCCTTTCTTTTCTCTCTTTTTTATCCTTCCTTTTCTTCTTCTGTTTCTTCTTCTTCTTGGAAAAGTTCTTCTTCTTCGATGCGTTCGAACGCGCAAAAGGGGTCCTCGCCGCCGAAAGTATTCTCCCCGCTGTACAAAACGTACAAAAACCCGTCCTCGTCTTTATTCTCCTCGTATATCGTGCTCATTAAACTCGCCGTCGGTGGTAACTTGTTGTTCACGAAGATAAAAATCGCCTTCTCCGCGGACAGTTTCACTCGTTTCCGAATCACGTACACGAACTGCCCAACCGTCAAATCGCTCGGAACGAGGTACTTCTTCTTATCCAAATCCGGGACGTCCGATTTCGGAGACTTTTCCACAATCACAGGAATTCTGTCCGGATATTTCACCCGTATGCGGTTCGATTCGAACGATCTTTGTTCTGTTGTTTTATATGTATAAAAATGTCAGCGCTAATCTCATCCCGCAAGGCACCACAAAGTTTCCAAAGATTGGAACATCCGAGAAAGCGAGGAGAATATACTCAAATCTTACACTCTCGCTTCCTCCGAACGTGTTTATTCCTCCAACACGAGACACAAAAACGATGACGATGCGTGCGTTTAAAAAGTGAATCAGCTAAAACTCGCATTCGAGGGCGTTTTATGTATAAAGTAGTACCTCGCGAGTGTTCTCGTTTAAACTGCGAGGACATCATGTTATCTCTTTTTCTCTAACCGTCTTGCGTCGTTTCAGAGATGATTACCCGTTTTGTGTGTGTGTATAGTATGATATATACAAAAAAAGAAAACGATAAAATCGTGCGTGCTACACAAAAGAGCGATTTGCTTAACGCTCTCTTTTCTCTCTTTCTTTTCCTTTGCGTCGCGTTTTGTGTCCGCGCTTAATGAAAGAGCAGGAACACAACACGTGTACAAAATGACGGTTTCAAACCGTTGTTTTTTCCCGTCCTTTTTTTAAGCGTTTGTGTTTAGGGTGTTATACCCTAGCCTTTGTTTTTCCCTCTTTTTTTTCCTCCTCCCTTTCTTCATTTTTGAGCAGACGAGAAGCACATTACTACGGAGAGAGAGAGAGAGAGAGAGAGAGAGATGGGTGGTGCTTTTATTCTTCCCAGCAGCAATTGCAAAACGACGACGAGCACTTTTACTACGACCAGGAGGAGGAGCAGGAGGAGCTCGTACGTCGTCGTCTCGGCGGCACAAAGAAAGAAATCGAATCAAAAGAAAATGGATAAAACGAAAACGGAGTTCATCGAACAAGAGGACGCCAAGTTGGCGATGTTTGAACGAGCGCAAGCGGCGACGAGGAGGAATTCGAACGGTAACTCTTCCTCGTCCTCGTCGTCGATGGATAACGATGCGTTAGATTCGTTCGAGGCAAAGTTGAAACGCGTGCAAGAGGAAGGGAAGACGAAGGCGAAGATGGTGACGACGACGACGAACGCATCGTCGAGTAGTCCTTTCGGAGGAGGAGGGATAACGCCGATATCGCCGTTAGCGCCGACGTTTGGTGGCGAACCAGTCGTTCCGAGAAAGAGTGGTGACGACGAAGAAGAAGACGTGTTCAAATCTCCGATCGTGCGGATTGGCTCCTTGTTAGCGGCGATCGCGCTCGCCATCGTCTTCATACCGACGGATTTGACGTTCAACGCCATCGGGTCGAAACAAGTGCAAGAAAAGTATCGAAAGGAAGCGTTGGAGGACATCGAGAAGCAGAAAGACGAACTGACGAAGGTTTTAGAGAGCACGCCGAACGATCCGGAGTTGTTGAAGCAACAAGCGAAGAACTTTTTGGCGCTGGACGATTACCCGAGCGCGTTGCCGCTGATGGAAAAATTGGTCAGTTTGGAAGATACCGAGGCGAACTCGATGGCGATTGCAGAGGTGTGGAATTTAGACGGGCAACCCGAACGCGCTTTGTCGGTTCTGAAAGACTACGCGGATAAGCATTTAAGCGATTCGAGTGGCCCACCGTCGGCGTCGTTTTTGAAAGCGCTGACGGATTCGTTGTCGAAAAATAACCGACAAGGCGTCGCGTTGGCGTACGTGGATGCGTTTGTCAAGAAGAATCCCGGTGACATCGACGACGTCGATGCCGAGTTACTAAAAGCGAGAGTCTATTCGGGTTGGAAAGGCAAAGGGAAAGAGGCGGAAAAAGCATTCTCGGACGTCGTCGAGAAACATCCGGAGGATTTTCGAGGATATTTGGCGAGAGGAGTGTTCATGAGAGAAATCGGTCGACCGGACGAAGCGACTTCGATGTTCAAACAAGCCGAAGCGTTAGCGCCCGCGGGAGATACGAAAGCGGTCGTGAAAGATGTCATCTCGCGAGCGAATAAAGAAAAGAGTGGGAGCGTACAGTTGTAGGTAATTCGATAGTTGTCTCTCTTTTTTCATGCATCTTTATGTATCTGTGCGTCACCTGTGTGTGTCCGTTCAGTGTTCAATGTTTCTTTTTTCTCCGTTTCCCTCTTCAATAAACCCCCGCTTCCTTTTTTTTACAGAAGCCCCAAGTCACCTTGGATCCATTCGTGTACTTCATCCAAGAAACGCCCGCTGCTCTCTTCCCCTGGCAAGCTTAGTTCGTGCTCTTCGTAAAGACTTTGTGCCCATTCTCTCGCGGAACACTCTTCTGGAAATTGTAAGTATATGTACCTTCCCGGTATAGGCACCTTCAATTTTTTCAAAGCGTTTCTCGAATCAGGATGCGTCCTGTACAAAAACTTAATCTCGTTACTGCCCAAAGCCTTGACTGTCTCTCCGGTGTACTCATCCTTCTCCCGCGCGTCCGTTCGGAGTAACTTGTTTAACAAATCCGGCTTTTTCGCGTCGAAAATGCCTTTCCACAACGGCGAAGGTCCCTCGCCTCGATAGCTTGTTTTTTGACTCTCGCGCATCCTCTCATTCGCCTCGCACAACTGCGCTCTGAAGTTCGGATTTGACTCTATCGCATACTCCAAGACGTCTTGGATATTTTGATACTTTACTTGGATTTCTCGATACTTCTTCACCGCCAACGTGCACTCCTCCTCCTCTTCCGCCATCGCTTCTTTCCATCGCCCAACCTCTTCGCTCAAGGTTTCAATCTTCCTCTCCAACTCTTCTTCCTTCTCTCGATATCGTTCGATGGCCTCATCCTTCCTCTCCAAACTCTCCAACGCTCGCTCCATCGTCCTCGCCCACGCCGCTTGCAACTGCGCGTGCGGAATACTATGCGCCGCGGACGATTTCTTCAACGCGTCGAACTCCTCTCGCAACGCCGAGTTCAGATCCATATTCTTTTATTCTTGGTTATTACGGGGGCAATACGGTTGACAACAACAACAAAAACAACAACAGCAAAATCGTCGTCGTCGCGCTCACTACGAGTCCTGCTCTTCTTCTTTTCTATTCGTGTGTCGTTTGTGTTCTTTATTCTTACGATATAATACCAGTATGTATGAGTAATGAAAGTATCGCATGTCACATTTGCTTTTTGTTCAAAAAAAGGCGTTTACCCTAAACACAAATTATTCAAAAATTCAAACTTTTGAATAGGTTTCTCTGCACATCAAAGACACGCACGCGCGCGCGGAAGAACAACATAAACGGGACGATAAAGGCGATAAAAACGACGATGGTAGATATACATGAACAAAAGCAAGTGACTACTACACGCGCAGATATACTGCTCGAAAAAAAATGGCCCGCGGAACTGGACATTCTCCAATCCGCGTTTCCGCATCACTTCCAATCGACCGTGCTTCGCGTTTTGGCGAACGCGGAGGGATGCTTGGAAAAAGCGGGAGAAATGCTTTTACAAACGCCGAAAGATTTGGACGATGCACACGTCACGACGAAGACGAAGAGCGGGAGAGAGGTGAAAACGCCGCTCATGTCCGGCGACGAACTGTTTACGCAAAACGGTGGAGGAGGAAATGCGATGAAACCGAAACGAGAGGAGAAGTTTTGGTGTCAAGTGTTGAGGGAAGAGACGACGAAAGTCCCGGAGGAGGAAAAAGAAGGAAAGGAGAAGAGTAAAGAAGAAGAAACGAGCGACGATGACGGAGAGAATAATCGAGAACCAAAACCGACTGGCGCGGCGATGATGATCGCTTTGGGTGGCGGCATCGGGACCAGAGACGCGGTCGCGTGGGAGTCCGATCGATGGCCGACGGTATCGTCGAACGAGGAAGAAGACGATACGAAGAAATTCTCGGAGAAGAACGTGGAGAAAGTTTTGGGATGGCGCGAGAAGAGCGCGACGACGGAAACGACGACGGAAACGACAAAAACGAAAGAGATTGAGCTTTTGGTGAAGTTTAAAAACGTCGCGTATTTCCACTCCCGATGGGTTCCAGAATCCTTCGTCGAGAAGCAAAGATTGACGCAACTGTACATCAAGTTTCCGAAGGTGGACCCAGTCACCGGGGAAGCCAATACGAAGAGTGTGTCCGTGGACGTGGCTAAGGAGGTCATGGAACTAGATAAGATTGTCGCGGTGAAACCTGGAGCGTTGTATCTGTGCAAGTGGAAAGGCTTGAATTACGACGAGTTGACGGAGGAATCGTTCGAGTTTGTCGAGGAACATTTTCCTTCGTGCGTACCGGAGTTCAACAAGGAGGAGATGCGATGGACGGAGAAGAACGAAAAAGCGGGCGAATTAGAAGACGCCGCAAAGAAACCCGAGGACGGCGAAGTGCGAGCGAAAGTGTGGACGACAAACGAGGCTTTGATCGAACCGGAGAAGTTCAACGGCAAACACACCGATTTCATTTTGCGCGAGTATCAAGCCGAAGGCGTCAAATGGATCACGAGCAATTTTCACGCCGGTCGTCCAGGTTGCATCTTAGCCGATGAGATGGGGTTAGGTAAAACCGCGCAAGCAATTAACGTTTTAGAAGTTGTTTGTGAACGCGTACGCCCGGACCTTCCAACGCTGGTCGTCGCGCCGTTGTCTACGTTAGTGAACTGGGAACGCGAGTGCCAAACGTGGATACCGCATTTAAACGTCGTCGTGTACAGCGGAACCGCAAAAGCGCGCTCGGAAATCCGAGACAAGTGTTTGTGGCCAAAAGACGAGCAATCAAACACTTTATCCCCGGGGTCGAGAGCGGACGTCGTGTTGACCACGTACGAGATGGTGAACTTTGATAAAAACGCGCTCGGTAAAATTGAATGGTCCGCGGTAGTTGTCGACGAGGCGCACAAGTTGAAAAACTGCGAAGGCAAACTCTTCAACGAACTTTCCTTGTTTAAAAAGCAAAAGACGTTGCTATTGACCGGCACGCCGTTGCAAAACAACGTCGGCGAATTGTGGAGTCTGTTGAAATTCGTCGACCCGCAACGATTCGCCGAACGCGAAAAATTCGAAAAAGTCTTCGGCAACATCTCCACCGCGAAGCACGTGGACGCGCTGCACGCGGTGTTAAAACCGTACCTGTTGAGACGTTTGAAAACGGATGTGGAGCAAAAGTTGCCCCCGAGAGTTGAAACGTTAGTCGAGTGCGAGTTGGCGCCGTTGCAAAAGAAGTGCTATCGAGCGTTGTTTGAGCGCAACTTTTCGTTCTTATCCTCGGCGTCTGGCGCGGACGATGCGACGATCTCAATAAAGGAGGAAGAGGACGGCGAGAATGCGCTTTCTATGTTTCGCAACGTCATGATGGAAGTGCGCAAGTGCTGTCAACACCCGTTCCTCCTCGACGGCGTCGAAAATGCCGTTTCGAACGGAACGATGACCGTTACCATCGACAAACTCGTCTCGGCGAGCGGGAAGTTGCAATTGCTCGATAAACTTTTGCCGAAATTGAAAGCGAACGGCTCGAAAGTTTTAATCTTTTCACAAATGACGCGCGTTTTAGACGTTTTAGAAGATTACAATCGCGCCAGAGGCCATAAATACGAACGATTAGACGGTGGCGTGACTGGAAAGAAACGCCAAGAATCCATCGACCGATTCTCCGCGGAAGATTCCGAGGCGTTTTTGTTCTTATTATCCACTCGGGCCGGTGGTCAAGGCATCAACTTGACCAAAGCGGATACAGTCATCGTGTTTGATTCGGATTGGAACCCGCAAAACGACGCGCAAGCGTTAGCCAGAGCGCACAGAATTGGCCAAACGAAAGCAGTCCAGGTGTACCGCTTGGTTTCGAGAGGGACGTACGAGAAGGAAATGTTTACTCGAGCGTCCATGAAACTTGGTTTAGAACAAGCCATTTTCGGCGATATCAATAATAACGGTAGCGATAAAGAGAACGCTGCGCTGCAACATCAACAACAACAACATCAACAAAAGCCCTCCGCGAAATCGGCGAAAGAGCAAAGACAAGAAGTTGAAAATTTGCTCAAGCACGGAGCGTACGGGCTCCTCACCGAAGCTCGAGAAGAGGCGGAGAAGAGATACCAGAAGTGGGGCTCCGACGATATCGACTCGATTTTGCAAAACTCGGAGCAGAAAGTCGTCGACGCCGAGGAGGATGAGAAAGAAAAGCGGCCGTCGGATAAGAAGAAGGAAAAGTCCTCTTTGTTTGCCACGGCGACGTTCGCCTCGGAAGCTTCGGAGAAGATGAACGTAGATTTAGACGATCCGGATTTTTGGCAAAAGTTAATGCCGGAACAAGCCGAGGAAGAAAAGCGTCTGGAAGCGCAAAAGAAACGCCTGGAAGAGCAAAAACAACAAGCGTTGTTACTCTCGGCGAAGAAGAAAGAAGACAGACGCATGGCCAACGGCGAGATTTGGGAGTGGTCGTGGCAAGAGAAACGCTCTTCGTTGGATAAATTAGCCATGTTTGGTTTTGGAAACTGGGAGAAGATCTACGACACCGCGCAGTTGAAGAACGACAAAACTATCGCGCACTTGAAAGCGTTTTGCAGACGCTATGCGTCTTTGGTTGTCCAACGTCACGAAGCGATTACGCCGGTTTTGCGCGAAACCGTTTTCGGCGAAATCGACGAGGACGAAAAAGCCATCGTACATTTAGCCACCGGCGGTGAAGATTATCTCAACGAAATCTTCGCGGACCGACATTTTTACACGCACTGCAAAGAGCGGTCGTCGGAAGACGCTTTGAAGTTGGAAATGTTGCTGTGCGGATGGAAAGCGGTCCAAGAAGTTGGCGGCATTGAAGGCGCCTCTATGGAGTTGGACGTCCCAGACGTCTCCATGGGACCAACAGATCAACAAAAGATCGCCCCGCCGGCGAAATGGTGGAGCGAAGCGCACGACCGCGCGTTGATTTGTGGCACTTTCAAGTGGGGTTTCGGAAAATACAACGACATTCGCGACGACGAGGAGTTAGCCTTCGCGTGGGATTTTAAGGGTAAAGTCGCGCCCGAGGAAGAAAAGAAAAAGAAAGCGGTCCCCGTCGCGAAATTGCCGGTGGCGACGTTGCCGGGCGGTGGCATCATCGTTGACGTGCCCGAATTCGGTGGAGGTGTTCAGGACATGGATATCGATAAAGCTGCCGACGACGACCTCATGGCGAGCATGCGCATGATGGAAAAGAAAGAAGACGAGGCCACCGCTTTGCCCGCAATCGCGACGGACCTGCAGCAGCAGCCGCAGCAGCAGCAGCAAGAAGACGACATGGAGATGGAAAAGCAATGGGTACATGGTCGTCATCTCGCCTACCGCATCCGCCGCCTCTTTGCCGCTCTCGGAAACAAACCGTTAAACGCGTTCAGCATCAAGCGCGACAGCGCGGCGTTGCCGAAACCGCCAAAAGCGCCGAAAGAACCGAAACCAAAGAAGGAAAAGAAACCGAAAGCACCGAAAGTACCGAAAGAACCGAAACCGAAAAAAGAAAAGAAACCAAAAGCACCGTCTCTCGGCCGTCGCGCGGGAGGCGGCGCGGGTGGCGACCCTCTCGCCAAACTCGAGAGAGCCGCGCAAGCCGTGAAAGAGTTGCCTCGAAAAGAAGCCGACGAAACCGGTTACGAAGCGTTTCAAACGCCCATCGGTCCAGTAGGCGGCGTCACCATCGAATGTTTAGGTACGGTGGTGCACTCGCCGGAAGACGCCAAGAAAGGATGGTCGAACGTGAACTACATCTTACCGCTCGGTTTTAAAACCACAAAGTTGTATTCCAAATTAGACCCGGAAAATTTGGAAGAGAAGTGCACGTGGACGCAAGAGATTAAAATGGACGAATCCGAGAAAACGCCGCTCTTTTCCTTGACCACGGAAGACGGCTCCATAGTCATCGAAAAGAAATCCGCGACCGCGTGTTGGGGCGAAGTCTTGCAACGCGCGAAAACCATCCGCGAACAAAAAGGCGAGGCGGCGAAGAAAACCGCCATCTCGGGACCGGAATTCTTTGGGTACTCGTTACACACCGTTCGATTGATGATTGAACAGTTACCGAACGCGGAGAAGTGCGACGAGTACGTCGCTTTAGAGAAGACGCTACGAGACGCCGTCGCGAGACAGCAAAAGGAGAAAGAAGCCGCCGCTTCTGAAGCTGTCGAAAATGCTACGACGACCAAAGAAGAAGGAGAAGAGAAGGAAGAAGCCGCCAACGACGAAAACGCCGACGCGTCGATCTCGGGGACGATCTCGCCCGCTCGAATCACCACCCCAATCTCCCCATCTCGCGCGTTCGACTCCCTCAAAACGACGCCGTTGAAGCAACAATCCCCCTCGCTCTCCAACGCCAAGAAACGTCCGTCCCCAACCCAAATTTCCAAAGGAGGATCAGGAAAGGGATCCTCCTCCCAAAAGAAGACGAAGAAAACCGCCAAAGCCTCTCCCGCCGCGGGGGATGAAAACGAAGGAGAAGAAAACGACGATACTCCTAAGAGCGAGCAAAAAAGAAACAACAGCAAAGAGAGTGGTGGTGGTGTCGGTACGAAGCTCCTCTCCGCCATCAAAAAGAAGATGTTCAAAGCGTAGAATAGAAGAGAGAGAGACATTTTTAAGTAGTGGTAGTATTTTAAGAATTTTTCGTGCCTTATCCTCATCAGAGTATTAATTTATCGACACAAATCTGAGAAACACTTTTGCTTGTATAACACATATAAACAGAGAGAGAGAGAGAGAGAGAGAGAGAGAGAGAGAAAAAGCGAAGCGTGCGACGAGCAGTAGTGGTATTAAAATATGCTCGCGTCTTCCACTTCTTTGTCTTCTTCGTCTCTTCTTCGTCGCGTCAGAGATTATGATGATTTGGGGAAACCGTCGACGTGTCACATTGCTGCTGGCCAGCGGGGTGCGCGCGGAAAAGAAGAACTTTCGAGAAGAAGAAGAAGAATTCGCGGCGGTGGTGGTACTGCGACCGTAAAAAAAAACGTGTTGAAATGCCGCGCGTCGAAATTGAGCGCTTTAAGAAGCGAGGACAACAACAGCGGGAGAAAGATTACGCGTGGAGTTGTCTCCCTTTCATCAGCTGAAGGTGGTGGTGCGAGAGGAATCAGAGCGAACGCGAATAAAAATGAATCATCATCATCGGACAAAGAAGAAGAAGAAGAAGAAGAAGAGGAAGAAGAAGACCAAGCGATTAAAGAGAACGACACGAATAAAATCCCGTCGGACGTTTTAAACTCCTTCTCGGAGGAAACCGAGGAGGAGAAGTTTGAGACCAATCGCCGAAGGAACTTTTCGCTCGTCGAGTTTACCAAAAGACGAGTGGCGTTGTTTTTAGTGGTGATGAAAACGGTGTTTACGGACGTGTTTAAAGCAGTCGGGGCGGTGTTGAAGACGAGATTGGCGAAGTTTGTGTTATCGGCGGCGTTTTTTGTCGGGAGTGGGTTGGGGATTCGGAGCGAACACGCGAAGCGGCATCCGCCGGCGCCGGCGGTGAAGAGCGTGCCGTATTCGACGTTTTTGAAGTCCGTGCAGAAAGGGGAGGTGACGAAAGTGAGGTTCGAGGAAGGGACGACGAGGTTGTTGTTTGATGTGAAGGAGTCGTCGTCGTTGGTCGTTTCGAGTCCAGCGAAAGCGACGATGGACGCGGCGAATAAGCGACAACAACCGCCGGCGCAGAAATACATGAAACGACGGTACCAAACGAGACGATTACCGAACGATTTACAGTTGATTCCGAAACTCGAAAAAGCAAACGTGGAATTTTCAGCGGTATCTCCCGCCATCTCCACGTTTGCCTCGAAAGGCGCGTTGGCGACCGCGTTTGTGTGGCTTCCGATTATCCCGCTGCTGTTTTGGTTGCGAGGCATCGTCCGGAAACAAAACGGATTACAAGACGGTAAGAAGAAAAAAGACGCTCGAGACGACTCGAAAGGTCCTAAAACGACGTTCAAAGACGTCGCCGGCGTGGACGAAGCGAAGCAGGAACTCTACGAACTCGTTCAGATGTTGAGAAACGAGGAGAGGTACAAAGAAGTTCGTCACAGACTCCCGGCGGGATGTCTATTAGTTGGACCTCCGGGGACGGGGAAAACCTTGCTCGCTCGAGCGGTCGCCGGCGAAGCCGGCGTCGCTTTCTTTCCAGTCGCTGCCTCGGAGTTTGTGGAACTTTTCGTCGGTCGAGGCGCCGCGCGCGTTCGCGAACTCTTCGCGGAAGCGCGAAAGAAAGCCCCGTGCGTGGTGTTCATTGACGAACTCGATGCCATCGGCGCTCGACGAGGTGCCGGATTGAACGAAGAACGCGATCAGACGTTGAACCAAATGCTCGTTGAGATGGACGGGTTTAACAAAGCCGCGGGTGTGTTAGTTTTAGCCGCCACGAACAGACCAGACGCGCTCGACCCGGCGTTGACCCGCCCGGGAAGGCTCACGAGACGCGTCTTTGTCGGCCCTCCAACGACGAGCGGTCGCGCGCAAATACTCGCGGTCCATTTGCGAGGCATGCGCTTAAAAGAACCGCTCGGTCAAATCTGCGAAGCCATCGCTCGACAAACTCCAGGATTCACCGGCGCCGAACTCGCCAACGCGTGCAACGAAGCCGCCTTACTCGCCGCGCGCAACGGCAAAGACGCGTGCGGATACGAAGAACTCATGGAAGGCGTCGAACGCACCCGAAACGGTGTCGGCGCCGGCGTCTGGGGAGGCGGTAAAGTCGACCCGTCCAAAGTTTTGAGCGACTTACGCGCTCGCTTTTTAGGCGACTTTGATGACCTCGATAATACTACTACTAATACCAACGATAGCGATAGCGACGATAGCAACACTAGTAGAAGAAAACTCAAAGACGAGTACCTCGGCCAAGGCGTCAGCATCAGCCAAGGTCCTTCTTAATAATTGCTCTCTGTATAAATATATAAAGAATTGAGAATACAAGAATAAACGCGAATGAAAACTACTCTAATAAATCATCATCATCCGTCGTCAAAAAACCCTAAACAATTAAACCATCGGATTCAAAATCAAGCGACCCAACGTCATAATAACTCTCCATTCTCTTTGCCGAAAGTACGCTCACGCATCATCGATCGTCATATTTCCGTCCTTTATTAAATTCCTCTAATCAGCACATATCATGGATTTGCCTCATCTCGCTCGAGTCCTCGACTCGACGCTTTCGAGCGATCCTCAGATTCGAGAGGAAAGTTCCCGATTTTTACTCCAAAACGTCTTGCCGAGAAGCGATGGATTGGAAAGTTTACTCTTACTTTCCTCTTCGTCGTCGTCTTTGGGGAATGGTGGTAGTAACGAGGGAGAGCAATTGTTATCGGACGGGGGTAAACTCGCCGCCGCGGTTGCGTTTAAAAACGGGATTAAGAAGCGATGGATTGTATCTGATTTGGACGAGGAGGAGGAGGAGACTTTAGAGAAGTGGAAGGAAATCGAACCGGACGCGAAGGCGAGATTGCGCGTATTAGTCCTGGAAAAAGCGCTCGAGGAAGACGAGGCATCGGATCGTAATACTAGCGTTAAAAATCAACTCGCGGAGGCTTTGCAAATTATCGCTTTGAACGATTTAACGTGCACGCGAGGGTTTCCGCGCGGGAAGTGGCCGGAACTCGTGCCGAGCTTAGTGCAGAAGATTGGTCGATCGATTATCGTCGAAGGTGGTGATAGTCAGAGAAGGGGAGAGACGTTGATAAATAGTTTGACGGTGGCGAATGCGATTTTTAAACGGTTTCGAGGAGCGACGAAGACGGACGCGTTGTACGTGGAGTTGAAGATGGCGCTGGACGGGTTCGCGAAGCCTTTGTTGGAGGTGACGAGGGAGTGCGCGAAAAGAGTGTGCAGTAGCAGTGGTAGCAGTGGTAGTAACGAAGAGAAGGCGCAGAGGAAACAAATGGTGAAAGCGTTGAGATTGTGCTTGAGAATATTTTACTCCTTGAACTCGCAGGAGTTGCCGGAGGTGTTTGAGGACGACATCGCGCACTGGATGGAGCTGTTTCACGGCATGTTGAACGTCGGGATAGAGAGCGGTGGGAGCGGTAACGACGAATGGGGTGTTGATATGGACGCGTTGCGCGCGGCAATTTGCGACGCTTTAAATCTGTACGCGGAGAAGAACGAAGAGGAATTTAAGCCATACTTGGAGACTTTCGTCAGAGACGTGTGGACGCTGTTAGGCAATTATTCCAAGGAGAAAAGTAGCGATAATAATAGTCAATTTCAAAACAACCACGAGGAAGACGAGGATGAAGTAGAGCGATACCGCGAACGAGTCGCGTCCTCGGGGATGGCATTTTTGACCGTCGTCGCTTCCGGCGTGCACCACACACTCTTCGAGGCGCCGGAAACGTTGCAAAATATCATCGAAAATATAGCCATTCCAAACTTGCAATTTCGGACGGAGGACGAGGAAATTTTCACGGATAACTTTGCGGAGTATTTGCGAAGAGATATGGAAGGAGGCGACCAAGAGACGAGGCGGAGGGCGGCGTGCGAACTGATCAAAGCGTTAGCCGCCAAGTTTCCACAAAGCTGCACCGCCGCGGTTGGCGGATACGTGCAACAGCTCTTAGCGCAGTACGTACAAAATCCGTCCATGTTTTGGAAAGCGAAAGATTGCGCCATTTATTTGGTGTTGGCGTTGGCAGTGAAGAAGAAAACCAACGCGCGAGGCGCGACGGAGATTAACGAGTTAGTAGACGTGGCGGACTTCTTCAACGCGCACATCAGGAGCGAACTACGGTGCGAGAACGCGACGACGTCGCACCCAGTCGTGCGCGCGGACTGCTTGAAGCTCCTCACCGTTTTTAGAGGATTCGTCCCGAGAGACGCAGAATTGCAAATGTTGCCGCATTTGGCTAAATTACTCTTGGATAGCTCTAACGTCGTTCACTCGTACGCGGCAAACTGCATAGAAAAGATGATGACCTGTCGCGATTATAGTCAGTTGCAGCAGCAACAGCAGCAACTACAACAACAAAATAGCACCATAGCCGCTTCGGCGCCGGTCAAGTTTGCTCCGAACGACTTTGCGCCGTTCGCGAATGATATTCTGCAAAACTGTTTCAACGGATTTGAATTGCAAGATTCGAGCGAGAATGAGTTCATCGCGAAATTAATCGCGAAAACGTTGCGATATATCGGTGGTGGAGGAGGAGCAGGTGGTGGTGGTGGTTCAAACGCCAGCGGTGCCCCCAAGTTACTCGCCAACGAAGTAATTTTTGCGTGTTGCGAAAAGCTTTGCAAGCGTCTCGACGAAGCCGCGAACAACCCTAGGAATCCGACGTACAATCACTTCTTGTTCGAAGCCACGACGGCGTGCGTGCAGTGCGTTGATTTCTCGCCGAATTCGCAGGAGAAACAGCGCGTTGGAAGTGCATTATTTCCGACGTTCTTGGGAATTCTCGCCAGAGACAACGCGGAATTCACGCCGTACGTCTTTCAAATCTTGGCGCTGATGTTGGAATCCTCGGCGGTACCGGCGGCGGGTACCGGCGGAGTCGCGGTTGGGATCTCCTTAACCGAACAATACTTACAACTCCTCCCAGCGTTGCTCGCGCCGCACACGTGGGACAGACAAGCCAACATCCCCGCATTAGTCCGATTGTTAGACGCATATCTCAAAGCCGCGCCGGTACAAATCGCCCAATTAGGGTACCTCACCGGCGTCTTAGGGGTGTTTCAAAAACTCATCTCGAGCAAAGCGCACGATCATCAAGGCTTTTACATTTTGAACGCCTTCGCGAAGAGTTTAGATTTATCCGTCTGGAGCGAACATTTGCCGACAATTTGGCAGGTTTTGTTCCAACGCTTACAAAGCGGCAAGACGCCGAAATTTTGCCGAGGCTTTGTCGTATTTTTGAGCGTGTTGGTCGCCAAGCGAGGCGCCGAGGCGGCGGTATCGAGCATGGCGACCGTACAAGCCGGGATTCACGAGATGATTCTCTCGAACATTTTCGCCGTCGAAAGTCAGAAAGTTGCCGCCAAAGAGGAGAAAAAGCTCGTCGCCGTGGCTGGCGCGCGATTTTTGTGCGAAACGGAGTTGTTGAACACCAACGCCCAGTGTTGGAGAGACGTGTGCGCGGCGTCGGCGAGGTGCGTAGACGCCTACGTTTCCACGACCGACCAAGACGGGAAATCATTAGCACCGAGTGGCACCACCACCACCACCAACACCGAAAAACTCGCCGACGACATCGACCTCGCGGACGAACTCCTCGAAAAAATCGAGCAACAAGGCGGCTACTCCGCCTCTTACTCTCAACTCTCCGCCGCGAAAGTTAAAGGCGCGCGCGCCGACGAAGACGTTTTGCGAGACGAAGTTCCGGATATCGAAATATATTTCGGTCAATCCTTGGCGCAGTGCGCCCAAAAATTTCCAGGAGACGTCCTGAAATCCACGTTGTCGTTGCTGGATGGGGACGTGCAAAGTTGCGTCGCCCGGTGTTTCCAAAAGATCGGCTTCGCTCTCTAATATGTAGGATATGTCATTTATCCTGCTTAGTATACGAAAAAGAGTCCACACACATTTATCCAAAACCTTCCCTCACTTTACAACACCACCATCATCATCTAAACGGCTTCTTTCTCTCTCTAAACTCCCCTTCGTCCTCCAGATCGTCGTCAATACTCCTTTGTCGTCGTCGTCTTTTCTTCGTCGTCTTCTTCATGGTGACGATCAGGCGCAGAAAAGAGTCTCTTTAGTGTAAAATGTCTCCAACGCTGTTTTCCCCAGAACAAATGTGGCAAAGGCGACGCCTTCTCGCGGAAGCAGCAGCGGCGAGTTCTTCCGTTACAGACGGAGGAGGAGGAGGGAACCACGAGGGCGATGATCCAACGGCGATTTTATGGTTCATTTTTATCGCCTTAGCGATCGGGACCGCCTGTCGGAGCGCGTTCACTTTCGTCAATTCGCCGGTTCCGTATACCGTTGCCTTGCTGGTGAGTGGGAAAAATTTTACGCGACGACGCAGCGACGACGCGAATCATTTCGGCTTTACGTCTGACTTTTAGGACGCTTTTTCTCACCACCAGAAATACTCACACGTTTCTCTCGCTTTCTTTTTCCACCTCTTTCTTCTCTTAAAAAACAGGTCATTGGAATATGCATGGGCGTACTGAACGACCAATTCGATTTGTCCGGCGTCGGCAACTCCTTGGACGCGTTCGTGCACATAAACCCGCACCTTTTGCTGGCGGTTTTCTTACCGGCGCTGATATTCGAGTCCAGTTTTTCCATGGAGTGGCACACCTTGTCGAAAGTTTTAACGAAGATTTTGATCTTAGCAGGGCCGGGGGTGTTGATAAACATGGCGCTGACGGCGACCGTTTTGCGCGCGTTTCCGTTCGATTGGGATTGGAACTTTTCGATGATGGTTGGATCGATTTTAGCGGCGACGGATCCGGTGGCGGTGGTGTCGATTTTGAAAGAGGTAGGCGCGTCGAAGATTTTAGGGCACGTGATTGAAGGCGAGTCGCTGGTGAACGATGGTACCGCTATCGTCGTGTTCACGTTGTTTTTTGAGATTAGTAAAGGCGAACACAAGACTTCGTTGGATGTGTTTTTGATGTTCTTGACGCAACCGCTTGGCGCTTTGCTCGTTGGCGTCGTCGCCGGACAGTTGGTTATTTTTTGGCTCAAGTCGATATTCAGAGACCATTTGGTACAAATTACTTTGACGCTGTTCGCGTGTTACTTGACGTTTATGGTTGCCGAGAGCGTTTTTCACGTCTCGGGCGTGTTGGCGTGCGTGAGCATGGGATTTTACATCAGCGCGAAAGGTCGCGTTTTTTTCGTCGGGAACATCGAACATACCATGCACCACTTTTGGGAAGTGTTGACGTATTGCGCAAACACGCTTGTGTTCGTTTTGACCGGGTTTATTATCGCGTCGGAGGTTATGAACGACGAGTTGGAGTTGAAATTCTCCGACGCAGGCTGGGGCGTTTTGTTGTACGTGTTTTTAAATCTCATTCGATTCGTGACTATCTCCATCTTATGGATTCCCATGAAATGGAAAACCGGATATCAAATGAGTCGATCGGAAGGGTTCATATGCGTTTGGGGCGGCTTGAGAGGCGCGATTGGTTTAGCGCTAGGTTTGGTCGTCTTGGAAGAAGACGTCGCGTTCACCGCTCGAGATCGAGGGTTGGTTTTAATTTTAGTTTCCTCCGCGGTCGTCGGAACGTTGCTGTTGAACGCGTCGACGAGCGCGTTGATGTTGCGTTTGAGTGGGCTATTGAAAGCGGAAAAATCGCAAGCGTCTGCGTTAACTGCCGCGCGAAGAGCTATTCACGAACGCGCGATGGAACACTACGAGCAAACGCTCGGTCAAACCGGCGCGCAATACGTCGGCGCGCCGGATTTCACCGCAGTCAAACAACTCATTCCCGCGTTGCGAGTCGTCGACGACCCGCAAATGGACGAAACAGAGATGGAGGCGGTGAAAATTATCGAACAAGACGCTTTTATGCGCGAACAGAATAAAAATTTGTTGGTCCAGGAAATTCGTCGTCGATTTCTCCACGGCGTCCGATCGGAAGCGTGGAAAATTTTGGAGGAAGATTTGTGCGACGCGGTCGTGTGCAGTCACATCATGGAAGCCGGTGAGTTCGCGGAAGACGAACCACCTGGGACGTCTTTGACGGATTTAGACCATCTCTTGAGAATGTTGGAACCGAAAGCTTGGAGGAAAAAATTGAGCGCGATTATGGAATCTAACCAAATCGGAAAGAAAATCTTGCAAGGTTTACGCAAATTAGGCATCATCGAGGAACCGTGGATGGTCGTGAGACGACGAATGCAAGCGTTAAACGCGTTTTGCGCGGTGCACGAGAGAACGTCCGCGCGATTTGAACGGCTTTTGTTGGATTCCAAAGAGAAAGATGAGGAAGAAGAGGATGGCGGCGAAGGTACGAGGGTGCACCATAAAGACGTTAGCGGCGGAGGCGACGAACCCGATTCCGATCATTACTTGACGCAAAGCTCCATTCATTCGTTGAATCAGTTAACGTCTAACTCGCTGACCTCGCCCGCCGGCAGGCGCAAAGGCGGCGACCAAAGGAAAGTCGGCGGCGGCGCAAACAAAGCTTCCGCTACTGGAACAAATACGCACCGAGGGCCTTCGCGTCGCAGGGTGGACGCCGTCCAACAGTTGGAAGCGGAAACGACCGGATCGTCTTCCGCGGCCGTTCAAGAACACTTACGCATCGTGCTCAAAGAATCCAACGAAGAGTGTGAAAAGGCGAAGGAGTTGTTGAAGAAGATGCAACATTCGCACAATCACGTGGCGAGAGCTTTACGATCGGAAGATTTAGCCAGAGAAACGTTGGAAGTCGTCTCGCACGAGATTGCTCGATTGACTCGTACGGGTTTGTTGAAACAAGGTGAGGCGGCTATTTTGTCTAGCGAGCACGCGCAAGTGTTGCGAAAATTGCTCTCCCAACCGTTGCGACCATCGAAAACCTCTCCCGGACGCATTTTATCCGCCACACCAATTATGGACCCAACTGTTAGATCAGGCGTGACGTCTCGAACCTTGCGCACTCGCATCGCTCGAGAAGCTGACGTCATAGAATACTCCATTGGCGACGTCGTCGTCGACCCTTCGAAACCGCTGCCAGAGGAAGGTATTTTGCTCATAGGCAACGGCGTTTTAGAGATCAGGACAATCAACGACGTTCCAGGAGACGAACCGTTAGTGATTGGGTGTAAATCGCATCGAGCCGCGTGGGCGATAACCGCCTACGAGGAAATGTGTCGAGATTCGCGAACTGGGACGTTTATTCACCGCTCGGGGCTTCAAGCGATTGCCAAGGCGAAAATGTTTGGCTTCATCGTCCCGAGAGCGTTGGCGGAAACCATTTTTTCGGACGAAAAAGAACGCGAGTGTTTGGATTCGTACCGAAGAGCCGCGGTAGCGTTGCTCGCGGAATCGTCGTTGAGACGCGCGGTGAGCGCGGTCGTATCGCGAACGTCCTGGATTGAAGGTGGTTTGAGAAAGTTTTCGCCGCACAGATTCGTGGCGAGAGGAAAATTTGAAAAAGTAGGCGGCTCGCAAGAGAGCGCCGCCTCGTCGACGACGACTGAATTTCGATGCGACGATCCTTCGAAAATCATTGTTTTAATCAGCGGGATGGCTCGCGTCGAAGGCGTAGGTATTGTTATCGCGCCAGCGATTCTAGATTCGAGATGCGTAGGTATTCGAGGAGGGACGTGCGGGAAATCCTCGGCGGAACAGGACTTCGGCTCTGGTACCGAAGGAGGAGGAGGAGGAGGCTCGATTCGAGAATACAGATTGGGACATTCGATGCCCGGTGTCGCTTCTTCTTCCGGCGGTATGGGTGCGAGGAAGAACTCGTTAGCGAACATATTCGGTTTAGGCTCGAAACAGCCTACGCCGTTGGAACCGACTCCAGACGCGCTGAAATCGAAGCTTTCCGGATTAACCGCCGCTTCTTCTCGATCGGCGTCCATGGAACTCACCAGAACAAACTCGATGAGTGGCGGCGGTGGCGAAGAGGGCAGTGTGAGAGATGGCGGCGGCGTGGACGAGTACGCATCTCGTCGAGAACGTATATCCGGAAGAGATGCGCCCATTAGCGGCAACGCCTTCACGGGCAAATGGACGCCTTTAGGGCAAGTGAAGCTCTTCGTCGTCAGTTGTGGAAAGTTGGTCAAGATGAACAAAAGTGGTGATGACGAAGAAACAAAAAGCTCTCCGAACAACAACGTCAACAACAAAAACAAAGCGTTTATGCACCAGAGAACGATGGAAAAACTCAAATCGGGTTCGAGCACGCTGCACGCCCTCTTTAGCGAGGTCTCTTCCTCGAAGAAACCTCCGCAACACGGTGATCAAGGTCTATCCGGCCTCGCGCATTCCGCGAGTGAAGTGTTGCAAAAGAGCGACGGAGATGGAGACGGAGACGGCAACGAACGGGAAGCGCCGCCGGCGCACATCACCATGGGTAAAGAAGAAAATACCAGCGATGATCCTTCGTCCTCGTCGTTCGATAAAATGAAAGATCGAAGAAAAAGCCTCGGCGATAATCCAACTTTTCGGAAATCGCACGACGGCACCTCCAATAGTGGACCCGGAAGTAAAAGCATGGTTCATTCGCGAAGCGTCGAAGGTATAGATTCTGATGTTGGTCAAGGTGTTTCAAACTTTAGCGATGACGAAGATGATGCCGGAGAAGACCAGCATCCGCTCACGCAGCATACCACGCGCTTTTGAGTAAAATATACGATGAAACGTGCATAAAAAATAGCAAAGTACGGGTACCCATATACCAGGTACTGCACAGGAAAGTAATAAAGTCGTATACCAAACCTTTCGTCTTTTCGTAATACAAAACTTTTTATAAATATACGTAATAATGATAGGATTTTTATCGTCGCGCGCGTACGCGTGTAAAATCGATTCTGATTATAAAAACCAGGAATGAAGAAGTCTTCTCTCATTCTTATTCTTATTCTTATTCGTGGTACGAGCCCCACACTTCTTTCATCTCCTCCTCGGATAACTTCTCCTTATCTTCGGCTTGCATCCAATACATGTACTTCATCATGACGACGTACAAAATGATGTAAGACAAACCAATCAAAAACCAGGCCACGGCTAAAGTTTGGGAATGGATCAACAATCTATTCAACGGTGAATCGTCCGGGGCTTGAATCGTCTCGCCGGTGATCGGATCGACGTAATCTTGCTGCTCCGCGGCGACTTTCGCGACAAAGCTTTGCACGTATTTGCATCGGGCCAAAGAGTCGATGTTTGGCAACGCATTAATCATGTCGATGGTCCCCGACACATCGGAGATGGGCAAAACGTAGTTGTAAGGACTCATCGAGTAAAACCCGCTCGCGTCTTGCAACGATATCGTGTGTGATTTCCATACGCCGCTCCACTTTTGATCGTAGCCAGCCGCGTTCGTCGCATCGAAAGCTACGTCGCCGTCGAGCAACAAGCCTCTCTCGTGCAAGTTGCACGCCAACGCTTTGTATTCGTCGTACGCCACGTTTTCACTGGAGACGCCAATTTCATTGAAAGTTAAAGTTTTTTCTCCGCACATTTCCAACGCCGTCGTTTTGTTGTATTCTGCGTTGATATAGTCATAGTCAGCGTTCACGTTGTTAATGTTCAACTTTGTGTTCAAATTGTTGATGCCTTCGTAAATAGTTTCTCTCGCGCCCGTGATCGTATCCAAAGCGACGCGATCGCTGAAGCACGGCAACACGTCGTCCAACGACGTCATTGGATTCGCGGCGGGCGGGTAAAACCCTTCCGCTGATCGCCAATCGATCACGGTCGTTTCCAAATCGTCGAAAAATTGCGCGACGCCCATAAACACGCCAAACATGATCCACGAAACCAACATGAACAGCCACAACGGTATGGAGGCGAAGAAGAGACATTTTTTAAAGTTACCAAAGACCAACCCGCCGCAAATTAAAGAATTGACCAACAAGAATGTGGCCAACGCGATGGCGGCTTGTTCCGTTTGCTCCACGTACATTTCGACTTCGTTTTCAAACGTGCTCACGGTCGACTGCACGCTCGCTACCGTGTTGGAAATTTGCACTTTTTCATCTTGGCCGCCGTCCGGGATTAAAGCCGCGGAGTTCGTATACGCCGCGTCAATTATATCCACGTCACTCGTCAAAATGTTCAGCGAGTCGCTAAGTTCCTTGACGACGTCGCTGACCGCGAGCGGTAACTCCGATGCTCCCCAGTAAATCAACCCGCAACCGACGATGGAAATCAAAGCGCACACCACGACGACGCACTTCGCGAACGTCTTCTCGGACGCAGTCGGGATTTTCGATCTCAAGCAGCACTCGCACGATCCCGTCACCACCCAAATGCAGCACGTCGCAAACTTAAACGCGAAGAAGAGGAGAGTAAACACGAACATGAACACGGCGACTAAAACGCCCGGCAAGACGCACCCGCCGATCATCTTCGCGTACTCCTCGTTCAACTCAAACTTCATATCGGTGATCGTTTCGCCGGATTGGACGTCCAATCGCGGAGTGCCCAAAATGGTGCTATCGTCCAAAGTGTAATAATCCGACGCGGCTTCTGAGTTGAACCACTCGACAGTGTACACCGAGGGGTCAAACGTCGACGCCGGAGTGTACTCGGTGAACCCAGCGGAAACCTCGTTCCCGCTCGGCGTGCAGGCCTTCGGCGGTCCGTTCACCCCGCAATTATACGACGCCAAAAAAGCTTCCGCGTCTAGAAACATCAGCGACGTGTCCGCGCCGACGCCACCAGTACACGAGAAATCGTAGTTGGATCCGAAATAGCCGCACTGGGAATTTCCGTCGTGCTTGGTCCACCCGGAAACGTCCTGCGCAAAGCTCTTCGCCTTGTCGAACATCCACTTCATATTAATCACTTTATTGGTGTTCCAGCCGGAAACTTTCCCGTTGAACTTTGTCGCCTCCCAAAACATGTCTTGCATGGACTCCGCGTTGGACGTGTCCCACGTCTCCACGCCGACGCCTTCGTACGACGTCGCGTAGTTGAACATTCTCTCAAACCTCGTCACCGAAGATACGTCCCACTTTGATAAGTCCCCGTTAAAAGTGTACTGGTACGCGAACGCGTCCGACATGTCCTTGATCATGGACACGTCCCAGTCGAGTAACGTTTTCCCCCCCTGTTCTTCGCTGTACCAGTTGCCCGCGCAGTCGCCCACGGAGGACCGATCTAGACAGTCCGAAACGACTTGGTAAAAACCGTACTCTATGTAGGTATTAATATCATTCGATCCTCCAACGTGATTCGCGAGAACAGCGTTGAGCTTTTCAAAATCATCGCTTCCGGAAAAGAACAGAAGGACCGCGGCGACCATCGTCATCGAAAACGACAACTTTGACGACGACGATCGCATTTTTGACCTAACGAACGAAATTCAAACTTTCCCTTAAAGTCAATTGTATATAAATAGTCGTATAAATATATGAGAACGCCGATAAAAAGAGGTGTACTGTGCAGAGCTCTCTCGTCTGTCTCTCTGTCTCTCTCTGTCTGCGTAAAAAAACAGACGTAAAACCTCTTCACGACGACAGACTTACGCGCAGTCGTGTTTTAATGGAGAGGATTGAAAGCTTCTCTCGAGTGTTCTGGCAGATTTTTTTCTCTCTCCAATTAAGTTCTCAATACACCCTAAATAGAACAGTGGATAAATCTTTTCTTTGCGCGCTTCGCTTCACTCGCGCGCTCTGTTTGTGAGTAGTAGTCGTGCACACAGAGAGAGAGAAAGAACAATAAGACGATGACGACGAGAACTTTGACCGGCTGTTTTTGCTCCTCCTCTTCTCGTTCTTCTTTGAACAACAACAAGAACATCAAAAACGTCGTACATGATGATTTTACCAAGAAGGGGAAATTGAGGACGTCATTGGTCTCGAGTGCGAATCTTAGTGCGAGCGGGAAACGACGACGAGGAGGCGCGCGTGCTACGAATGAGGTTGTCCTCAAAGCAGCAGCAGAAATCTCTCCTTTAACGGAACGAGGAGGAGGCACCCCAAAAGCGGATTTAGAATCCTCTCGAGGCGCCTGTTCAGTCGTGAGCCCGAAATATTCGCCGGAAAGCATACGACAGAAAACGTTATTCAACACGCCGTTTGAATCCGTGCAAACGTTTTTACGATTGATTGAAATCACCTGGTCCGTGGGCGTGTTCGCCGGGTCTCTGTTGTACGACGAAATCAACGGCGTGGGCGACCGAAACGTGAGAGAAAGGAGCGAACAACTGAGAGTCGGGTTGGCGTCTTTAGGACCGTCCTTCGTGAAAGCGGGGCAGGTTTTGGCGAACAGGCCGGACGTGGTCAGAGCGGATTTTATGGAGGAGCTGACGAAGTTGCAAGACGACGTGCCGGCGTTTAAAACGGAGGAGGCGTTTGCCATCATCGAGAAGGAGTTGGGGAAATCGGTGAAGGATTTGTTCGAGGAGATTACGCCGGAACCGATCGCCGCGGCGAGTTTAGGGCAAGTGTATAAAGCGAAACTGAAACAGACCGGGGAAACCGTGGCGATTAAAGTCCAGCGACCTGGGATTGAGCCGATTATTTACCGAGATTTGGTTTTGTTTCGCATTCTCGGCGGGTTCGTCAACGGCGTGGCGAGGAAACGTTTGGGATGTAACGCCGAGTTAATCGTGGACGAGTTTGGAGAAAAGTTGTTGGAAGAGCTGGATTACGTCCAAGAAGGCAGGAATTTAGTGGACTTTTACGAGAACTTTAAAAACGATCCAATCGTGAAAATTCCAAAGTTTTACCCGGAATATTCCGGGAAGAAAGTGTTGGTGATGGAATGGATCGACGGCGTGAGGTGCACGAACCCGAAAGAAATTTGCGACACGTTGGACGTGGACGAGTTCATTCGCGTCGGCGTCGTCTCTGGGTTGAGACAGTTGTTAGAGTTTGGTTTGTTTCACGGCGATCCACATCCGGGGAATATCTTTGCCATGCGCGACGGCCGCATCGCGTACGTCGATTTCGGCAACGTCGCGCAGTTGACGCAACGGAATAAAGAGGTGCTGATCGACGCGGTGGTCCACGCGGTGAACGAAGATTACGACGGGATGGCGAGCGATTTCGTCAACTTGGGATTCTTGACCGAAGGTACGAACGTGACGCCGTTCGTCCCCGCGTTGGAACGCATTTGGCAAGACGCTCGAACGGCGTCGTTGGAAAAGTTCAACTTTCGAACCGTCACGAGCGCGTTCAACGAGTTGGTGTACGAATACCCGATTCGAATTCCCGAACGGTTTTCTTTGGTCATTCGCTCGTTGCTGACGCAAGAAGGCATTTGCATGACGTTATCACCAGAGTTTAAGTTTTTAGAAGTCGCGTACCCGTACGTCGCGAAAAGGTTGCTGACGGATCGCGACGACGGGTTAAGAGAACGTTTGACGCAAGTCTTATTCGATAGCAAAGGCAAATTTCAATGGAAACGGTTGGAGAATTTAATCGAGTTGGCGAAAACGGGCGGTGGTGATCTGGATTTAACCGATACGGCGGCTGATGGTGCCGGTTTACTCTTAACCGACGAAGGGTTGAGAAAGAAACTCATCTTAGCGTTGACCGAGGACGATCGTTTGCGAGTGGAAGAAGTCTCCCGATTGGTTGATTTGCTGAGAGAAGACGTCGATTTCGAAAAGTTGGCCAGAAACTCCGTCCAAGACGCGCCAAGAGTGGCGAGGAAGTTTCTAGAGCGGTGGTCGGATTCCGTTTTGAAAGTTTAAGAAGTAAAAATACCGACGACGAGATTTGTTTGGGGTTGTATTATTATATATCGCACTACTAAGCGCAAGCAACGAAGTTTACCGCCAATAAAATTTTTTTAAGGCGGAAACACTTGTAACACCCCCGTGACGTTCGCTCGGCACGTCGGGCACCGAAAGAAAACCTCGTTTTTCTTTACCTTTCTGTTGTTGTTATTGTTTATGTCTTCGTTTTCATCTTCTCCCGCGTCCTCCTCCTCGTCTTCCTCGTCCTCGTTTGCCTGCTCGACGAATCGCTCTCTGGATCGATTCGCGCACTCGAGGCACGTGGTAAAGTGGCAGCACGGAAGCAACGCGCAGGCTCTCGGATTCGAATAACAGATAACACACGTCGAAGACTTTTCCAATTTATCGATTTGATCTTTCAAACGCGTGATTTCGTTTTTGAGGTTTTCTGAATGTTGTTGTTCGTCGTTTTCGTCTTCGTCTTCATCAAAATCCAAGCGACGACGAGAAATCGACGATGAACGATATCCACGATTCACCATCGAAGGCGGCGTGTTCGTAGAAGTGGAACGTGCGGATGTCGTTGTCGTCGTCGTGCGCTGCGTCGTAAGGTGTGAGATTATTGTGGCCAAGTGCGTGGACGCGTCGAGTCCTTCCCTCGCGGCTCTCGCGATGCGCATGTGCGCTTCTCGAAGAGACCGAGCGTTGATGTCCGCGTCGAAGCTGGAATAGACGGTTTCCAAAATATCCGTCGGTCGAGCGAAGATGTTTGGCGTCGCGTCGTCGTTGTTGTTGTTGTTGTTGTTGTTGTTCTCGAGGACGTGTCTCATGCGTGTTCTCGGTGAATCTCGAGAGAATTGAATCACCGACGATCGTCTCCCAACGGTTTGAGCGTCAGCGTTCGCGGTAGAATAATTCGAAAACATCTCTTCGGCTTCGTCGGCTTCGTCGGCTTCGTCAGTTTCAACTACGCGAAGCGGCACGCTTTCTCTCCGCTCGACTCGAAACGAAACTGGATGTAAATCAGAGGCAGAGTTGTTGTTGTTTGTATTCCTGGCAATCGAGTGGCGTTGTCGTCGTAATCTTCGCATGCGTTCTCCTTCTTCTTCGTCGTCTTCATCTTCATCTTCGATCCCACTACTACTCGAATTATTATTTGGTCCGTCTTCCTCGTCTCTCTCGCCGCGACCAAACGCTGCAGTTCTCGCCTGTTCTCTTTCTCTCCCCATCAAAATTCGGTGCGGCGCTGCTTCCAACCCAATGCTTTCTCTCACCGCTTCCTCTAAATATTCGCACTCTCTCCTCCATCTCCTCCGCTCGCGTTCGCCGCTTGGTTGAAACGCGCTTTCCTCGATCGACGACTCCAACTCCAAAAGCATCGCTAACATCGCGTACAGCCAATACAAATCCCCGCACTTATCCTCTTCATCGTTCTCTTCGTCTTCTTCACCGTCGTTCGTTCGCTCGCGAACGTTATCTACGTGTTCCAACCACCTTCGCCGACGATTTTCTATCCACCATCTCGATTGAAAATCCACTAAAACAGACGCCTCGGAAAAACACGACAACTTGGAATTCGCGCGAATGCGAAGTAACTTCCTGGACCATAAATTTCTGCACTGGTACCACGTGAACGGTCGAGACTCTGCGTTTAAAAGCGATTCGAGCTGTTTGTATAATCATCACCGGAAGGCCCCGCCCGATCAGAGAGAGTAAGAGAGAGAGAGCTTAGCACTCCTTATGGAAACACAAAAACACAACGAGGAATAAAAACTAATAAAACTCGAATAATAATAAAAAACAAACAAACCTCGCTCGTCGCTCGCACCGCCGCTCGCACCAGCCTCGCCGCTTGGTCTTCCTCTTCCTCCCCTCCTCCTCTCGAAGAAGAAGACGAGCCGCCCCGCGAGGAGGAGGAGGAGGAAGAGGAGGAGGATGAGGAAGACATGTGCGTGTGTGATATTTTAAAACAACGTAAAAAATATTTCACACGTGTGATCACAAATTATTATTTTTTTTTTCTTGTTTTTTGTAAAAGAAGCGTTTGGCTGCCCTTTTTTAAGCCTCGAGATACGAAGAAGTTTTAGATAAGTTTTGCACATTTCACCATTATTATTATATAGTATTGGGTTTACCTGACGCACGCACGCATATATATATATATAGAATGACCACCACCACCTGGGCGGCGAACACTGCGAGAGCGTCGTGTTTTTGTTCTTCTTTTTCTTCGAGAAGAAGCAATATTATCGGCAGCAGAAGCGATGAAAACAACGGCGTTCATTTTCATAATCCGTACGGGAAGCGAGAGCGGATGACGAGACGTTTTTCATCCTCCTCCTCCCTTTCGAGGAACTCTGAGAGCGAGAGGAAGAGGAAGAGGAAGGAGAGCGTTCCTCGTGGTTTTACGACGACTGCTTTTGCAACAAAGGAGGGAAAGTTTTTGAGCAGCAGCGAGAGGGATGATGCGGCGACGAGCCATCGTGAGCGAGATGACGTCTTGGGAGTATTTAACAAAAATGTTGGTAAACCACCATTTAATGTAGCCTTGATGGTGATGGTCGCAGCGACTGCGTTTGGAGCATTCATGGTAGGAGGAAAAGATGTGGCGTGGGCTGAAATGGGAGACGTCGCCGCCGCGGTAGCTGAGGAGGATCTAGAATCCACCGGTGGAGGTTTCGCGCAAGCGTTCCTTTTGATTCTCTTGTCCGAGCTCGGCGATAAGACGTTTTTCATCTCGCTCTTGCTCGCGTTGAAAGAGAAGAAATCGAGCGTGTTTTTAGGGACGTTTGGCGCGTTAGCGGTGATGACGGGATTATCCGTGTGCATTGGGCAGTTTTTTCACGTCGCGGAAGGGTCGTTGGGTTTGAGCGAATCCGCCATTCCGTTCGACGATATCTTGGCGGTGCTTTTGTTGTTGTATTTTGGGATCAACACGATTAAAGGCGCGGAAGACGCCGACGACGTCGCGGAGGAAGAGAAAGAGGAAGCGAAAGTGGAGATTGGGAAAATGCAGTTTAGTGGAGATCAGGCGTTGATTTTGAGCACGTTCGCGTTGGTTTTTGCCGCCGAGTGGGGGGATAAGAGTTTCTTCGCGACCATCGCGTTGTCGGCGGCGCAAGATCCGACGCAAGTATTTTTAGGAGGTACGGCTGGGCACGGCGTAGCGACCGGGTTAGCGGTTTTGACCGGGGATTTGATTGGTGACTATTTGAGCGAAAAAGTCGTGGCGTACGCCGGAGGCGCGTTGTTCATATCCTTCGCCGTGGGGACTTTGTTTGAGATTTTTGAAAAGTTGAGTTGAACGCGACGCGAAGAATAGAAG
>Ga0257106_1000100_pt1 | contig 52219 bp, 46 predicted proteins | sample LP_taG_3_FD_190177 | JGI IMG/M metagenome (GOLD analysis project Ga0257106, IMG submission 190177) | Marine microbial communities from Northeast Subartic Pacific Ocean, Canada - LP_J_2011_P26_10m | ecosystem: Environmental > Aquatic > Marine > Oceanic | place: Canada: Northeast Subartic Pacific...
GTGACGATACAATAATTTAATCTTTGAGAGCTGACCATCCCCGTGATGTTCAAAATGACAAGCATATAACTGAGACTTTCTTCGTCTTCGCGACGGGCGACGACGCTTAACATCTATTCTTTCTTTACTTTTGTTCTCTCTGTAGCTCATCTTCGGAATCTTAGTGTATAATATCCAATCACTAACCATTATTTCTTCGTTCAAAATCATCAACAAAACAGGTTTAGAAGAGAAAGAATTGAAACTGAAGTTAGAGGAGGATGAGGAGGAGGAGCAAGAGGACAATGACGAAGATTATATCAACGCGTCCGCGAGAGATTTGTTTGCGCACACGAATATGAGCGCAAAAACGATTACGTTCAAACCTCCGAGCTCAGTTAAAGCAGTTGGAGGCCATTCGTACGGAGGGGCGTTAAGCTTTAACACGAATAATAGGGAAGGCAAGGACGATAAGGAGGAGGACACGACACCTGCGATTGACGTAGCTATCGAAATGCCATCTTCGTGCTTCAATGAGAAGGACTACTTGGATCATCGGTACCATTTGAAACGAATGGTGTATTTGAAGCACATACAGAAACAGTTATTAATGAGTAGGAAGAAGAAAAACATTGCAAAGAAATTCGTCAAGAAGTGCGATCTGACTTTTTATCAAAACGACAATCGAAAGCCGTGCTTGACGATAACCATCGATAATCACGAAAGAGATTTAAAAGTTCGCGTGTTGCCGTGTTGCGCTGCTAACTTGTTCCCAAAACAAAGACTCGGTCCAACGAAATCAAATTTGAAGAAAAATGAAGTCCGTTTCGAGTCGCCTCGGTATTCACAATCCATCGCGGAGGATGCGGCTATGCATAGCATCAACGAGTGGCTGCAAAATAAATACAAAGAGGTGAAATTTCTAGGGGCCGCTTCGGTTTTAATCAAAGCGTGGGCGTCTAGACGTCATCTGTTTGAATACTCCAACGATGGTATCACTGGCTTTTTCCTTTCGTGCCTTTTAGCGCACATGGTTGAAACAAGTGATGCGCTTTCGCCGGCAATGGACACGAATCAGCTCGTCCAAGGCTTTTTTGTTACGCTCGCGACGGCAAAGAAAAACAGCAGTGGTATAGCAAATAGTAAGAGAACAAATGGTAGCAACAAAAGTAGTGGCGAATTAGAAAGTAGTAGCATACCGAATTATTTCACCGGCGGTGTATTTTGTGATTCAGAACTAGATGAGGAGACGAAAAAGAGTTGGATCGGAGCCTTTAAAGTTGTCTTCTTGAGTCCATGCGGATCCCTGAATTTAGCCTCGCGAATATCTCAAGGTGCGATTGAAGAGTTGGTTCAAGAAGCGGTAAAATCGAGCGAAGTTTTAGAACAAGCCGGAAGAAATGCATTTGTGGAAGTATTTCTAACCGATTTACCGAGAGCTGTACGATACGACCTTCACATGCAAGTCGAAATATCGCCGACGTCGTCTCTGAAAGATGTTAAAGATATTTCATCCGAGACTCGCATCGCGGAAGAGGAGATCTTCTCGATTATGAAAATCGCTATGAACGATCGCGCGGACGCAGTGAGGTGCGCGAGTATTGGAACATCAGCGTGCAACGCAAACAAGATATGGATTGGGGTCCAATTAAATCCCGAAAATGGTTTGAAAGTAATCGATATTGGACCACCAACAGATAACGAGGCTGAAGCAAAGACGTTTCGAGCTTTTTGGGGGGGAAAATCGGAGCTTCGCCGTTTCAAAGACGCGAGAATTTGTGAAGCAGTTGTGTGGAGCTTTGTGCCCGCATCAAGAAGGCATCACATTCCAGCCGTTGCAGCAGAATATGCGCTGAAGAAGAACGTCAAAAGTATCGATTCAATCACGTGGACATCAAAAGTGTTTGACGATTTGTTATCTTCCTCGGATGGCTCCTTCGTGGCTGTCTCGGAGCACTCGAAACATCTTTTGCAAACATTAGACCGGTTGGCAAGACGCATGAAAGAGATGAAAGACGTCCCGCTAAAAGTGTATAATGTTCAACCAATTTCTGCGGCATTTCGTGGATGTGATCCGTTTCCACCCAAGCAACATCCATTAATGTTTGGCATCGGTGCTGGCCTAGGAAAAGACGATGAAGTCATATCGGCTTGTCCACGAACGTTGAACGTTTTAGTGCAATTAGAAGGTTCGGGTCGTTGGCCCGAAGAGGAAAAAGAAATCATAAAAACAAAGCAGCTAATGGCAATTGAAATCGCAGAGAAATTGAAACAATCGTTCGGAACTCCGAGCATTGTCTCGAACGATGGAATTGTCGATATATTACACGAAGGTTACGCGTTTCGATTATTTTTGAACGCCTCAAACGGCGGTCCTTTAATTCGAGAAATTGAGGCTGAGCAAGCAATTGTGTCGAAACACGCGATGTTGCTTGCATCAATGTCATCGAGATTTCCGACGTTTGCAATTGCAGTACAAATTGCCAAGCGATGGATAGCTTCTCACATGTTCTCTCCGCATGTTCCGGATGAAATTATCGAGTTGTTGGTTGCGAAAGTCTTTTGTCACCCGGGAGGATTGAGTCCACCGAATTCGAGAGAAGTCGCTTTTGCACGATTCTTAGAGCTTCTTTGTACGCATCCTTTTGGCATACTGCCTCTCGTGCTCGATCCCGAAGGTTCAGGAGGACAAACCGGCGAAGACTGCGCCGTTTCAAGAGATGCTATCAAAAGAGCGGAAGATTTACTCCTGCCGTCGGCTATGAAGGATGATGAAGAAGAGGAGGAGGAGAAGGACAGCGATGATGATGATGATAATAATAAGGAGAATGGTACAAAAGAAAGGATAATCGAGAAGAAAAAGTTCAAGGGACCGCCTTCGATGGTTATTCTTTCGCCTTACGATCTGACCGGCACGTTCTGGACGCGCGACAGAAATTTAGATGGCGAGAACGTTCCATCCGTAGTCACTTTGAAAAGATTACAAAGTATCGCTGCAAAGGCGCTCAAAACTTTGCAAACATATTTAGAAAACGGAGGAAATATGTTAACCGCAAACAACAATGCGGGAGAAGAAGAAGAGGAAGTCATGTGGGAAAAACTATTCCGGCCGAACGTGGGTGCATTTGACGGCGTACTTCTCTTTCGTAAATCGGTCTTGCCGTTTCCAGATGAAGCGTTGTTCACGCAAGCAAAGATGAGAAAAGTTTTGAAACGCGCATTCAAAACAAATCTATCCACCGCCGCAGATGATGAAGAAGAAGAGGACGAAGAAGAAGACGAAGATTTCATCCTTCACGAAAAGAAAAAGAAGCGTCGGAAAGAGTTATCGCTGACGAAACTTCCAAAGCGTCTCATGCAACTGGGTCCGGAAAAGGCTCGCGAAGCGTTGTTGGTTGGTTTTGATCCAATCAAAGCGTTTTTGGACGATTCGGAGAAACGGTGCGGCAACACCGCGTTATTCTTCCACGATAAGTACGGCGGTTCTTTCGTTGCGGTTGCGGTAAAACCAGAAACACTGCGCATCCATCGGGACGTGGTGAAGTTGCTTGAAAACGACAGCTTCGCGTTTGCTTCTTCTTCTTCTTCGCAACGAGTGCCGACGAAAGATGCCATCTTAGAAGAGTTGGCGACGATTCCCGGTGATGGCATTGTAGATGGATTGATGAAAGATAGAAGATAGTGGCCGTGTAAAAGTCGAAAATGTGCATCACTCTAACCCTCGCTTTTGTATTCGTATTCGTTTATTTTCTTTGTTTCTCTGATATCTCTCTAATTCAAGACGAAAAAAGCTCCACTTGTGCGCCGGGAGGCGCATGATTCTTCCGATAAAACAGCGTTTTATCTTTATGATGAATTGGTTAAATCGCCCTAAGAACATATCTTGACGGGTTGTTCGCATAATGGCGTCTCGACGGTTGGCCCCTTCCCATACCTTGTTAAACATGGAACCGAAACCTGCCTCTGACCCCCTCCCTTCCACTTCCCTCGTTTTCTCTTTCTTCTTCTTGAAAGATGATTCAGATTCCGGGCTTTTTTAGTGGGGAGGGAGAGAAGGATGTAAACCTGTTTGTTCATCGGAAGAATCATGTGCGCTTCCCTCCGCTCCAAAATCTCCTTTATTAGTTCTTTCTCTTCAATCTATTTCCCCCTTTTTTTTCGCTAAGAATACGTATGCGTGCGCATACGTATTCTTTGCGAAAGAAAAGAGAGAGAGCGAGCGAGAGAGAAATTGCATCGTTCTCCGCCGTCACACGCACACGCACACAAAACACCCAAAAACTACCTTTTTCCTCTCTCTCGCCTAAAATTTCACTCTTCTCCTTTTGTACACTTTTTCCTCGTTCTCTTCATTTAATAATTTAATTACGCACGCACTTCACACGCACTTCACGGGCGACAGAGAAGAATAAGAAGAAATGACTTCCTCCTTCGCATCACCCTCGGGGTTCGTATCGTCTAAAAGTTCTGTGTCCTCCACTCCACGTCTGCGTATTAGTACACGTTCTAGACGTAGTGAAAGTGGAAATGTCAAAGTCGTGGCGGCGAATTTTACGAGCAAAAAAGCTTCCTCCTCTTCTTCCTCTCCGTCGTCGGGAAAGAAACAGCAGCAGCAACAACAACACACACAGAAAGGAGAAGCGGTGAAGTTTTCATCGTCCTCGAAAGGCAGAAGAGGAGGCTCGGATGTCGAGAGCAAAAGTACTTCCCCGAGTAAAGACCAACCGCATTTATACTTTGACGAGGCGGTAATAATCGTCTCTGGAGGAAAAGGAGGCGACGGCGAAACGTTCAAGAAAGCAAAACCGAAAGTTGTGAAGAACTCAAAATTCAAACGCGGAACGCAACAGGCGAAATTTATAGAACTTCCTTCGGCAGAACCTGCGGATGGTGGGATTGGAGGGTCCATATATATCGTGTGCGATCGATTTACGGATTCGTTGTTGCACTTGCACGAGCGGAAAGAGTGGCGAGCGAAACGCGGGTACCACGGGGGAGCAGCTGAATACGCGAAGCCAGGGAGAGAACGACACAGAGTTGCGCCGGAAATGGATCCACTGTGCATCAAAGTGCCACCGGGAACCGTGATACGAAAGAAACGGAGTGGGGAGTTGATTGCGGATTTGACGCAACCGGGAGAAAGAGTTTTGATAGCGAGAGGTGGGAACGGAGGTTTAGCAGCCAGACGAGCAGAAAAGGTTGCGGGAAGCGAAAGCATGGGTTTAGGAGGAAGAAAAAAGAAAGAAGGATACGCGGATGATTTCGAAATATCAACGGTTGAAGTTGAATCAAAAGCGTGGGAGGCGACGAAAGGTGAAGACGGGGAGACTATGCAAATCGAGTTGTTGATGCGAGTGGTCGCGGATATAGGATTGGTAGGTCTTCCAAACGCGGGAAAATCGTCAATCTTAAAAGCAATCACGAAAGCATCGCCAGAGATTGCTAATTATCCGTTCACGACGTTGATGCCGAATCTTGGCGTCGTCAACACGCAGAAAGACGAAGAGGATGAGCTTGAAAAACTTTTAAAAATGGCTGATAACGGAGAGTTGTTGGAATCGAGCGATGCAAAAATTAAAAGTCAAACGCCAACGATTGCTGATTTGCCCGGTTTAATAGCCGGCGCGCACAAAGGAAAAGGATTAGGACGTGCATTTCTCAGACACTTAAGGAGAACGAAAGCGATGGTGTGCGTCGTCGATGCGAGTTCGCAAGATCCTGCGGGAGACTATGCCACCGTGCGAGAGGAACTTCGTTTGTATAATCCAGAGTATGTCATACGACCGCACGTTTTGTGTTTCAACAAATGTGACGTCGAATGGGCGAAATTGCGCGTTCCTGAGCTCATTGAAAGCGTGGAAAGTATGGACGAAGAAAGAGTTGGAAGTAAACCGGTGAAAATATTGGCCACTTCGGCCGTAGACGGGACAGGCATGGAAGAGTTAGCGAAAGAATTAGCCAAGTTAATGCCAAAGTCGTAGCGGCCGGAAGCACGAGTTATGTGTGTATGCATAGATAGTATAATTTAGAAGAACCACTTGTTGTTGTACATGTAAGTATTATACGCTTTTTATTGAATCTTACTACGTTTTTACATATCGAAAAGTCTACATTCCACAAAGGCTTCCTGCCTATTCACGTTGTACCACCCGACTAATCTCGCCGTGCCTAACGCCGGTGGCAAAGGACAGTCTACGCCATAAATAATCTCTGGGTTTTTCAATTCTTTGCTCGCTTCATCTCTGCACTCTTGCAAAGACTTGCGTTCGGTCAATTTCTTCGCGCCTACGCGCAACGCATTCAGCGTATCTCCCCCAGAGGCGCGGATTTCTCCTTTGAACGTGATCGGTCCCAAAATTTGTTGACACAAAGATACAGTCACAGACGATGGATCGGGAACTAAAAGACCGTCCATGGTTAAAAACTTTTGCGCCCGATTTGCAATTCTCTTTCCAACGTTGTCTTGTGCGTTTTCCTTTGAATTTTTATCGAAATTCTCGGGAATCATGTATCCAAAATTTGAGTCTCGCAATGCCAGTGCGTTTGGTTGTTCTTGGCGCGCTCCTACATCAACTCGCACGTCTATACTCGTTAAATCTAAGATGGCTCTTGAAAATGAACCGATTTGAAAGTGCATCGATGCGCTAAGAAAATTATGCAACTCGCATTTCAGCGGCGGAAGGGCGTTACTTGCGTTATCGAGCGCGGAATTCGTCGAGGCGTCCACGGTTCGATCGTTATAAAAATCGTCGTCGTCATCGTCGTCGTCATCTTCGGTCGATAATATGGAGTCGTCTATGGTTCTATTCATAGACGTATCGCCTTTGCCCTGTTTCTTTCTCATGCGTCTTCGCGACTTTGACGATGATCTTCCGATGATGTGTCTCCCATCTAAATTCCATCGTCCAATGACCCCCGCTATAAATCCAAACGTTAAGTTTGGCATTTGCGGCAACGCGGAATAACTACTCGCTGTCGTTGTCGCCAAGCTATTGCCCGATTTTTTCTTTCTCCGACGCTTTCCTTTCCAAACCATCACTTGCTCTTCTACAGAAACACCCGCCCGCGCTTCTCGTCTTGGCGGTTTCTGAAATTTTTTAGCGCGAGACGAAGACGACGACGTCGTCCCAGCTCCTTTGTTTTTAACCACCTTTGCTTCAAACTCTGGTAAATGCTTATCTAAAATCTGGCTAACACCCGCTTTATAATGCACCTGTCGACGTCCGCGAGAACTTATCGAGGCTTGTGCGACTGTTGGTCCATCGATGTAACCATCATCGACTTGATACTTTTCTCCAGAACTCAAGTCGCAACTCATCGTGTGCCCGGGTAAAATTTTACTCGTCAACGTAATCCTACAGCTCGTCGGCGCTCTATTCGCTCGCTCCGCGTCTCTTTCCTCCTCCGTTCTTCTTTCCATGCTTCCATCTAAAATGGAGTAAATTTTGGATAAGTCTGAATTATTGTTCGTGTTCCCTGCGCTATTTTTACGATTTGTTTTACCCGACAAAATGTTCTCATCCGCGCTCGCCGGTAAAATAAACTTTCGCACCAACCTCGTCAAAGACTTCATCTCTACCACCCCTTTCAACGTCGTCTTTTCAAAAACGCCAACACGAACCTTCGCGCCTAACCCGTACATGCTCGGTAACATCATCGCTCGATGTGGTTTCCCGTCTACCGTTTCTCTCGTGTTCCACATCCTCTGCGCGCGAATGCGTAGCGTCGCGGTTGACCACCACTCGTTACCTCCAAACTGCGTGACCACTCGATCCAACACGAACCCTCCTTCGTTTTTGATGTACGACGGTAACGCGGGGAGATTCAAAAACCGTTGCAGCATGTGCACTTGTTGCGATCGTGCCAATCCCGAGGGCATTTGAAACGAAAACGGTGTGGACGTTTGCGACGGATGTTGCCGAACGGTGCCTTCAATAGTCGTCGACGAGGACACGTCTTGTGAAAAGAACGATTTGTGCAAAGACGTCTTCAACGGATGTAAAGACGCCGCGCGCATTCCTTTGTTCGTCGCTGCTTTCAATGGTGTCGACGACGTTGTTTTCTTCTTGTTGTTGTTCAACATAAATCGACCACCGAACGGAGAACGCGAGGGGCGAGAGGTGGTGGTGGTAGCAGCAGTTGTTGGTTTTGTTGTCGATGATGATGATGATGGAGTCGAATTTTGCGAAGAAGCCGAGGAAGATGATGCGCTCATGATGATTCAAAGTTTCTCTTCTTCGCTTAAGTCTTTAAATACAGCAGATCGGAAACGACGACGATCGAAAGAGAAAAAGAGAAGGAGAACAAGGACGCCTCCACCGCCAAAACGCCTCTTCTTCTTCGGTGGTGGTGGTGATCTCTCTGCGTGTTGTTTTGATGCACCTCTTTTTTGTAACAACTTTTTTTTTTCTCTCTCTCGGATGTTTGTTTTCGAAAAATTTTACTTGATTTTTGGGGTTCAGAGAGAAGAAGAAGAAGAAGAAGAAGAAGAAGAAGAGACTTTGAATTGCCGAGAGTCGTCGTTATTGTTTTTTACGCAGAACACGCACATGATCAAACACACTTTCTTATTTCTTTCTTTCTAGAGATCACCATTAAAGAGAAGACATAATAAAGTGCATGCCGCAAGAAAACAACATCTCTCGTCATCATCATCATCGGAAAAAGACAACAACGTTCGGTCGTCTTTCTTTGATTCGAATACAGAAGTCGTCGAGAGATTAAAAAAATTCTTCTTCTTCTTCCGAGGTCTTCTGTTTCGCCGATTTTTGAATGATCAACAGAAGACGACTTCGACAGACAGAAGAAGAAGAAGATATAAATTATTATCATCATCATCATCACAGAAGTTACCCTCCTCTGTTCATCAAAAGAGAGTACTTCATTTCACCAACCGTATTTGTTCTAAATAAATAAACCACAAAATGGCGCTCGTCAACATCGGTGCGTCGAACGCATCGGACCAGTTTTATAGGTACAAGATGCCTGCGGTCGTGTCAAGAATCGAAGGGCGTGGGAACGGGATTAAAACCAACGTCGTAAACTTGGTGGACGTCGCAAAAGCGTTGGCGAGGCCACCGACGTACGTTTTGAAATGGTTTGGCTTTGAGTTAGGGGCGTTGACAAAGTACGAGGAGAAGGATGGGAAGTGTATCGTGAACGGCGCGCACGACGCGAAAGTACTCGCGGAACATTTGGAAGTGTTCATCAAGAAGTTTGTGCAGTGCTTCTCGTGTGGAAATCCAGAAACTGTGTTTTCTATCGATAAAAGAACGGAGTTGATCACGATGAAGTGCAAAGCGTGCGGGCACGTGTCCGAATGCGATCCGAGACACAAGCTGTGCAACTACATCGTCAAAAATCCGCCGCCAAAGGACAAATCGAAGGAGAAAAAAGATAAGCAGTTGAGACGTGCTGAACAAGAACGCGAAAATGAAGGTGCAGAGTTGGATGCGGCGGAGGAGAAAAGAAAGAAGAAAGAGGAGAAGAGGTTAAAGAAACTCGCCGAACAGAGCAGTCAAAACGAATCTTCGGACAAGGAGAAGAAAAAGAAGAAGAAAAAGTCCAAGGGAGATGACGACGACGGCGACGTCGAGTGGGCGACAGATACCTCCGCGGCTGCTGCGAAAGCTAGAGCGGAAGAACAGCTCACGGGTAACGCTGCTGAAATGGTTACGGTGTCCAAGGAATTGAAGACGCAATTGTCGCTAACAGAAACGAAAGAAGAAGAGGAAGAGGATGAGGAGTCGGAATCTGAATCTGAAGAAGAAGACGAGCGAATTACGAAACTTCGCGCGTACGCGGCGAAAGTAAACGACGTCGATCAAACTTTAGAGTTTTTGAACAACAAATTAGGAGTCGGTTCGGACGAATTGAAGGTTTACTTTTTGATCGAAGCGATTTTGGACGACGAAAAACCGGTGCCACTGCAACTCAAGAAGAAGAAAGCGTTCATCTCCAAGTTTGTCGGCGACGACGAGAAGAAACAAAGAGGTTTGTTGAACGCATTCGAGTTATACGCCACAGAAACTAACACTGACGCGTACAAGATCTTTGCTGCTGTTTTGAACGCTTTATATGAGCTCGATTTGTGCGAAGAGAAGTACATCCGCGAGTGGTTTGAAGAACTTCGCTCGGCCAAAAAGTTTGGCGTCGACGAGAAAACTGCTAAGGCTGTTCGAAAGCAAGCGGCAAGTTTCATCGAGTTCTTGGACGAAGAATCTGACGATGACGACGACGACGACGACGACGACGATTCGGGCGATGATGATTCCGAATAAACGTGCATCGGCGGTTACCTGCGAAGAAGCACTCGCGTTCAAAAGTGCGCGGATATTGATACGGAATTCACGAGAAAGAGAGGAAAAGAGAAACTGAAATAATACATACCCATCACCTAACCCTTTTCTTTATAATATTGAGAGAAACACACAGAATGATGAATCATTACGCCGCGTCACTTTACTCTAAATTCATGCGCCAGTCGCGTAAGTTGCAAAAGTGAACACATCGACGTGTCCACAAGGCGACACAATAAATCCACACACTGCATGTTTCTTCGCCACTGCGTGCACAAAGCCTCGGGTTCTCGATTTCACGCAGTAAACACGACGAATCGAATCTTCTGCATCTCGAATTCCCACTGTCATCATCACTCCAGTTTAACAAAGAATACGTTCCGCTCCGTCGCGTCTTCTTCTTCTAAAAAACTACTAAATCCTCGACGAGAGATGACGACGACAACGAGAACCGCGACCTCCGCAGCGGCAACAACGACAACGCTGACGAAAGACGATACAAAGAATGAGAAAAGGAAAATCCGAGGGTTAATTTTCGATATGGATGGGACGTTAACCGTTCCGAATTTGGATTTTAACGAGATGATGCGTCGACTCGGGTGCAAAACGAACAATATCTTAAAAGAAGTGGACGAGTTTGACGAGGAGAGGAGGAAGAGATCGTACGAAATTATCGCCGAGATGGAAGTAGAAGCGCTAAAAAGTATGAAAGCGATGCCTGGGGCCGTTAAGTTAGCAAAGTTACTGGACGAAATGAACGTTCCAAGAGGCTTGGTGACACGGAATGTGAAGACGTCGGTGGACCATTTTCATAACGTGGCCTGGAAAGATGGCGAGACAGATACTTTAATGAAAGCATTTCACCCGGTGTGTTCGCGAGAATTCACGCCGTATAAACCGGCTCCGGACTCGCTGTTGCACATATGCAAAGTGTGGGGCGTCGACCCATCGGAGGTCATGATGGTGGGTGATTCGCCGAAAGATGATGTAGTCGCGGGAAATCGAGCCGGTTGCGTGACGGTTTTAATCGATGTCGAGGATACGAATAGAAGTTATGATATAGATGCATTGGAAGGCGAACACATTCCGCACTTTATCGTCCCTAGAATTGAAGAGATTTCGCATTTGCTTGAGTTTCATTTTGAGGTTATCGGGGACGGAGTTGGTGAAACTAATCGGTAAATGTTAGTTACTTTATGTTTTATTCTACGAGGTAAGAGGCGTGTTGGTAATGCGATTTGTAATTGTTAAAAATGATATTATTTATGAACTTTTGCTAAATTGCGTCATCAATTCTTGTTGCGTCCCGGCGTCGACGGCCGAGTGCGAGGAATACTCCATGGTAAATTCGCCCTTACCTTGAGTCATCGATCGTAGCTCGGTCGAGTAGCCAAACATCTTACTCAACGGTAACAACGCCGTAACGCAGACATCGTCGTTCTCGCCGACTGAATCTAAAATCGTGCCTTTTCTCTGATTAATGTTGCCGATGACCGTACCTTGAAACTCGTTCGGAACTGTCACGTCTACTTTCATTATTGGTTCTAATATTTTCGGTCCCGCGTTTTTAAACGCGACTTTGAAAGCGTTTAAAGCGGCAATTTTAAACGCCAATTCTGAACTATCGACGGCGTGCGAAGCGCCGTCTGTAAGGACAATTCTTAAACCTTGAACGGGATATCCGATCAAACCACCGCCGTTGGCGGCTTCTTTGAAACCTTTCTCGACCCCTACGATATATCCTGGTGCAATAGCGTTTCCTACGATACCGTTTTCAAAAATAACATCCGTCGATCTGGTCTCTTCGTCAGCTTGAACAATCGGCTCGATGTATCCAACAACTCTACCGTACTGACCGGACCCTCCAGATTGCTTCTTGTGTAAATAATCAAACTCTGCTTTTTGGGTAATCGCTTCCCGGTAATTCACTCTCGGGTTCCCTACCTCGACGTCGACTTTGTATTCTCTTTTCATTCTTTCAACGTAGATGTCGAGGTGTAGTTCACCCATACCAGATATAATAGTTTGCGCGCTTTCTTCATCCTGGTGAACTTTGAACGTAGGATCTTCGCGTTGAAAACGAGACAAAGCTTTTGAGAAGTTTGACGAATCAGTTCTCGATTTTGGTGCGACTGCGTAGGACATGACCGGTTCTGGCACTCGCATGGAGGTCATAGCATAATTAATAGTTCCATCCGTAAATGAATCTCCAGATTGACAATCGACACCGAAGAGCGCGACAATTTCTCCTGATTGAGATTCCTTTACGTCTTCCATTTCGTCCGAATGCATGCGTACTAATCGAGGCACCTTCAATTTCTTCCCTGTTCGAGTGTTGACAATTGTCATACCTTTTGTAATTGTGCCTTGATATATGCGCAAATACGTGAGCTGACCAAATCTACCTTCTTCCAACTTAAATGCCAATCCAACTAACGGAGCTTTTGGGTCCGAAACTGTCTTCACAGGCTCTTCGTCTTTATTCAAATCCAAAGCGATGTTTTCTACTTCGTGCGGCGCCGGGAGATAATCCACCACGCCATCTAACAAAAGCTGAACGCCTCTATTTTTATACGCCGAGCCCATGAAAACTGGGGCAAACTGATTCGAAACCACGCTCCGTCGAATTGCCTCTTTCAACTGCTCGACCGTCGGTTCTTGTTCCATGAGAAAAATCTCTGCTAAATCGTCATCTACGCCCGAGACGGTTTCAATTAACTCTTTTCGCTTTTCATTCGCTAAATCTTTTAAATCGCTCGGTATCTCATCGCTCACTTTAATGTCATTTCCGTGTTGTCCATGAAAGGTAATCGCTTTCATGGTGACTAAATCCACGACCCCGTCATGCTTCTCTTCCAACCCGATCGGGATTTGCACCGCGGCACAATTCAATCGCAATTTGTCCTTCACCTGTTTCAACACTTTCCACGGATCCGCGCCGACCCGATCGCATTTGTTGATAAAGCATAATCTCGGCACGTTATATCTTCGCATTTGTCTATCTACGGTAATACTTTGCGACTGCACTCCACCGACTGAACACAAAACCAACACCGCTCCGTCCAACACTCTCAGCGCGCGTTCGACTTCGATGGTAAAATCAACGTGACCTGGCGTATCGATAATGTTGATCGATGAATCCTTCCACGTTGTGTAAGTCGCCGCAGATTGGATCGTAATGCCTTTCTCTCTTTCAAGTTCCATGGAATCCATTTTCGCCCCGACGCCGTCTTTCCCTCGCACTTCGTGTATTTCGTTTATCCGTCCGGTGTAAAACAAAATCCGCTCGGTTAAGGTTGTTTTCCCAGAGTCAATGTGTGCGCCTGTTTTGCGTGAACACGGTGATTATAGTTAGAGATGAATATGCGCACGTGTACACGGAGAGAGAGTGATGACGTGCACGTCGCGCGAGTTATAGGAAAGAGGAGAAAAGTCGAAGCGTCGTCGTATCTCACACTCGCGACGGCCGCCAGCTCTCTCTTCTCTTAAAAAGAGAGTAAGAATATCTAAGAATCGATATCGATCGAACAGAAACGAACAGAGGACGACGAATACGAGAGCAGATAAAATGAAGGATAAAGCAAAGAACGCACTGATGCCTATATTTCTCGCGCGCTTTCGTTCCTCCGATACATCGCTCGCATAGTTTCTGCTCCTTCCCACTTTTCGAAGATGATGATGGTGGTTTTGATGACGATGAGAAAGACTCGAGCTGCTGCTGCTGTTACTCCCAGCAGCTCCGAGATAAAGAAGAGCCAAAGAATCAATAGTAGTAGTATTCGCGCTCCACGACGCAAAACTCCTTCTGTTTTGCAACAGCAGAGTCGTCCACCCCCGTCGGCTCCTCATTGTTATTCTATATGTGTATGATTTTATTAGGTGATTTTCCCAGAGAACAAGAAGGTGTTTTCGTCTGTTTTGAAACATTTTTTTTCGATCATCATCGCATCACACAAATACCTCGTCATCGTCACATCACCACACGCTCTCTGTTGTATAACACATAATAATAATAATAATAATAATAATAATAATATATGTCCTTACTCCAACGAGCGTTCTTCTCCAAAGAAGCGGTAATAAGTTGGACGATCGCAGGTGCCGGAGCGTACTTTCTTTACTCGCAACAACAACAAACGAAAACACCTTTGGAAACGAAATACGAGAAATACGGACAAGAGTTGATGCGAGGAGAAAAGTACACGAAGTTTTTAAAGGAACACGAGAAGCAGAAGAAGGAGAAGAGCAAAAAAAGAAGGGGTTGGGTCTTTACGACGAAGAGCGCGGAGAAGAGCGGGTAGAGAAAAGAGAGAGAGAGAGAGCATCTATTTATTTGACGTCGACGACCCAAGAGCGCGTTTGAAAAGAGAAAGAATTTCACCTAGCTAGAGAAGAGAGACGAATATGGTTGCCTCTTTGACAGAGAAAAACAACAACAACAACAAGAGCTTAAAGCCGACGATTTCACGCGCGTTTCGCATAGCAAAACTGTATTACGGAAAGCATTCGACGAGGAAGAAAGCGGCTCGATTGCTGGCGTTGACGTGCGTCTTGGCGTGCGCGTTGACTACCGGTCTCTCCGTCGTGTTTTCATACGCTCAAAGAGACATGTCTACTGCGCTCTCGAATAAAGATCAAGACGGTTTTTATAACGCTATTCAGAGATATATTTATGTTGTCGTGATTGCCGCTCCTTTGTTCGCGTTGTACGATTACGTGAAGTCTTTGAGCGCTTTGCATTGGCGCAAATATATGACGGAGAAGATGATGACGATGTATTGCGAACACGACAACTATTACTCGTTAAAGTTCAATAACAGCATGATAGCCACAGCGAATCAGAATAATGAAGGATCAGGTGATGTTCAAAAAGAAGCTACGGTTACTACTTTAGACAATCCAGATCAAAGAATTGGTGAAGACGTTCGCGGTTTCGTTCATTCGATGACGACGTTGACGTTAGCAATCGTGCATAAAATTTTCAGCATGAGCGCCTTCTTCGCCGTTTTATACCAGATTTCACCGAAACTCTTATTCTTTTGCTTTGCGTATTCTATGATTGGAACTTACGTGACGACGGCAGTGTTTGGGGGTAAATTGATGCATTTGCACTTCGAGATCTTAAAGAAAGAAGCAAACATGCGTTTTTTTCTCGTCAGATTACGGGAGCATGCGGAGTCCATCGCTTTGTATAGAGGAGCGAAGAGAGAACTGAAAACATTATTACGAACACTTCAACAAGTGATTAAAATTCAAAAAGAAAAGATTGTTTGGAATAGACATTTAGATTTGTTCACAAACGCGTACGAGTTTGCGACGTTTTGTCTTCCTTACTTGATCATAGCCCCGCTGTATTTCAAAGGTGAAGTAGAATTTGGTGTCGTAACGCAGAGTTCGTACGCATTCCGAACGATTCAAAATGCTTTGAATATTATCGTGAATCGACTGGATCAACTTAGCGGTTTAGCTGCAGAGTCCGAACGGATCGAGCATTTTCTGATATTATTAGAACGGCATGAACGGGACGCGGAAGAAAAGAATGGAGAAAAGAGCAACGTCATCGAGCGGAGTTTTCTCGATGACAGTAGAGAGGCGTCGAACCTTTTGTTATCGTTGCAAAACGTTTCGGTCTCCACTCCATCGAGAGAAATGAATCGAGGGCAACTTTTGTGGACGAATTTAAACGTCGACATTGTGCGAAACGAAAGCGTTGTGATTACCGGTCCCTCGGGATGTGGCAAAAGCTCTTTACTTCGCGTTTTAGCCGGACTTTGGAAAAACGGATCTGGAAAAATTCTCGTTTCCCGTTTCTCTTCGTTCTTTTTCCTTCCGCAAGTACCTTTTATGCCGGTTGGAAGTCTACGAAGTCAGCTCACGTTTCCAAAAGGCGTTCTCGACGTCGATGAGAACGAAGAGGACGACAACGCAAATGCGCTATCGAAGAAGAATAGGATGAAAATAAACGATGCGCTCGTGGAAGAAAATGCGCATTTGCAAAATTTGCTAGATTCTGTAGGTTTAGGTGATCTCGCTTCGCGAATGGGAGATACTTTTGACGACGATTCTATCGAATGGACGGATGTTCTCAGCGTAGGTGAGCAGCAAAGAATAGCGTTTGCACGATTATTATACCAGAAGCCCAAACCTACGATTGTTTTCTTGGACGAAGCGACGTCCGCTTTGGACGAGGTAAGCGAAAAAAAGATGTACGAGTTATTAGCGGCAGAGAAGTACACGGTCGTATCCGTCGGCCACAGATCTTCGCTCATGCAATTTCACTCGCAACGACTTCGTTTCGTTTCTGGAGACGAGAAGAAATCACAAGAAGAAACGCATTCGCATCGCATCGGCAAGTTTATTTTAGAAGATATTTAGATTTTACTAGTGAGATAAAGTTCCCTTATGTGTGTGCGCTTGTACTTGTTATCATACAAAAGTGAGTGCGTCGCCTACTCGAATCGATCCACCTTTTATACAACTCGCATATAGTCCGAAATAACTGCCTTTGTCACTCAATTTAATTTTCTCGCGCCCAAAAATGGACCCTTCGACGTCCGGAAAATGAGTTCTAATTTGTACATCAGGTTGTATGACTTCGTCAACTTCTCCGCGATTATTCGCAACTACTCTGGTAGAAGGACATCTGATGGTAGGCTCGTTTATATTCAGGACTGTCTCGCCAATTCGCACTTTCTTTCCACACCAATCGAATTCGTTCCACGGGTCACCCCCAGAAGTTGTATCGTCCACAATTATATTCGCTCTGAATCGCATCATAAACTCTTCTAGACTACTATCGCTATTACTGCTATCGCTACTCATTTTGATTCTCTCGTACACTTCTCTGGCCGTTGACTTTGTGATTATGTGTAGAACGTGTTCCTTAGCTTTTCCGCCCACATTTGCAAAGCTAATACCGTCCGCGAAGACCAGTTTCGGTATTCCGTTTTGCGTGTTTGCAGTTTCTAAACGTTCCGCGAAAAACGTTTCGATGACCAATCTCTCCTTCTCGTCGTCCAAATTTAAACAACGTGCAACTAATGTCTTCGTCTTCGCTTCGATGATCGATAACTGTCGTCGTCGACTCGTGTTAATATTTACATCGTCGTTATTATTTTTTTCCCTTTCGGTGTTGCTAAAATCCTCTTCCATAAGAACGCACTCGTATTTCCCTAGTTGTGGGTCGGTAATCAGTTGGTGAAACAGATGCTTATTCGAATGATGTTGCGGATCTTTCCCCTCACCGGTTTGCAACACGATATCTGCGTTCTCTTTCGTCGATTTCTCTTCCATCCATTTGTTCGCTCGAATCGTTTCCGCTCGCAAAAGCGCCAAGCAGCGGTCGTTAGGTATTGACGCAAAAGGCGAAAGGGATGTTCGCGTGAGCTTTTGTCCATTTGCTCCTTTCAGTGGGTAGGTGTATATATGAGACACGGTTCCGAGAATAGACGACGATGGAGATGACATATTTTTCTGACTCTCTCTGTCTGTCGCTCTCGAAACTGCGGGGACGATGGATGAATGATATGTGTATATATTACTGAGCGCGTACAAAAAGTAAAGATTGAGTTCTTTCAAGGTGATGTGTTGACTGGAATCACAGAAGAGTTTCATTCGCTACTAATACATGGTATACATTCAACTTTAATAAGCTACCAGTTTACTTTCTCGATAGTATATGTCGCGCTCGTTACCCCTAATCCTTCTGGAATATCCGCTCCAATTCTCACGTGTTCTAAAGCACCGCTAAGATTCGCTATGGACGCGTTTGTTTCGAATTGCCTCGTCGCAAGTTCTCTCAATCGTTCCATCTTTTCAATCGCGCGAGCATTTCCTGAGAAGGCCGGTAATCGAACGTCCAATAACGCCGAAGACCACTCAATGGATTGTTCTAACGACGGGAATGTACCTTTGTACTTCTTCGCAAAGTCAAAATTAACTTCGTCGTCAGGGTCCAATCTAGAGCTCTCTTCGTCGTTTTTGGCGTCGTCGGCGTTCTCTTCGTCCGCCGAGTCTTTCTTAGCATTGAATTCACCCTTGAGCGTTATCACGTGAAATTCTACCCAATCGACAAGGAAAGATAGAAATTCTAACGCATCTTCGTTGGATAAATTCTTTAGCGTCATCGAAGAGTCTTCGCGATGGAACATCGATCGAGCAACGATCGTGTGCATGGGCTGCGCCCAGGCTCCGAAATTCTCCACCGCAAACGTCCAAATTCTACAATCGTCCAAAGCCGCGCGCAGCTCGAGTTCTTCGTAAAACTGTTGCTGCCTTGACGTGCCCTTTTTCTTAGGTCCGTCCCTTTTGTCTCGAGCGAGTTTCTCACACAACTTGACCTTTCTGAATGCAGACTTTCTATTTTTATCGTGCAACGCGTGGAAATTGAGAACGGGCGAAGATGTATTATTTTTCTTCGCACTCATGCACGCATCTACGATGCGTCGCAAATCTTCTGGATTCACCCACCAAGCAAAGATGCAGACGTTGACAGCATCAATCAATCTATCGTCTTCTAAAAGCTTTTCAATGAGACCTATACTGCTCATGGCGCCGCCTAAGAGTAAACCTCTGGAAAAAGCCTCAGATAAATAATCCCATTTCTTCAAAGTCCAAGCCGCTTTGATGGCAGCGTCTACGCAGTGCGGTGCGATGACAGCGCCTGTGCGAATATTGTTTGATGTTGGATCGTTCATACCGTAATACACGGCGTTTTTAATTTTATCTACTTTCTCTTCGCTATTGTCAGAGTCGTAATCGTCCGTATCGTCGTAGTCAGAACCGCCGGAATCTCCGTTCCCTTCAAGTTTCTTAGTCTTCTTAGACGAAGCAGCAGCAGAGGCACCGCCACCTTGTCCTGTCCTTTTTAATCGTAAAGCTTCTTTAGTTTTCTGCTCGTTCTCATCGATCCATTTTATGGCCTCTTTCACGTGTTTATTCGCGAAAATCTCCAAACTTCTCAGCATTTGCTTTTCATTTCCAGATTCTAACGTGGCGATGAAATCTTCCGCCACTTTTTCTTGTTTCCGCATTTTGTCTTGGTCCCAAAGCATGTTAATGTCGTTGCAAGCGCCTTCAAAATTCCTTTCTGGTGGGAGATCTTTCCAAACCGGTACGGTGATTGCTTTGCATTGCGGTTTAGTCGCAGCTTCAAACCCGCTCGTACTAAAAGCTCGTTCTGCCGCTTCCGCTTTCTTGTTTCTCGCTTTTCCAAAAACATCTTTTTGTAACGCCGCCATACACACCCGCAGACAAAGCTCCTCGAGTTCCAAACTCACGGAATATATTCTATCGCTCAAAGAGACGTACAGGTCGCCACCAAACGCAGTTAAAGAAACTACCGACGTCGTTTCCGAATCTGGTACTTCAATGAAGCTATGAATGACGCCGTAAAGCTTATCGATGATTGCCACGGCAACGTTGTTATTAGCAGAGTTCTTTCCCTCGCTTTTGATTTTTGCAGCAAGGGCATAGTATCCTCCGCCAATGCTAATATAGTCAAACAATAATCCATCGCTTTCTTGTGTCACCGCGACTTTCGTTTTTGTCGTTTTCTTCCTGGACACTTCTTCTTCTTCTTCTTCTTCTCGCTTTATTTGTAAGCCGTCGAAAACGCGTTCTCGAACGAGAGTTCCATCCCCAAGATCATGCGAGGTCCAAACGCCATTTGACCACAAAAGACTAAAATGTTCATCATCGAACGATACTTTGACTACTTTACTACTCTTCATGGTGCTAATCTCAGCCATAGCATCGCTTTCATCCAAATTAACTCTCACCGCTTTCTCCTTGGAAACGCGTTCCATAAGCTTCCGTCCAGAAAGCAGAGTTTGATCGACGATATTTTCCTCTCGTAATTGATCTTCTTGTACGTCTAGTTCTTTCACTCTATATCTCACTACTTCTCTCTTGACGACTTCTTCTCCCATCATCGACGCCAAAACGACGATAACGTCGTCGCTCTCTGCGTTCCCGTTCGCCGCTTCGACCGCGACACTCCTCTTAACTGTTTCGCTCTTCTTGTTTTTTGTTCTCGTTCTTGTTGTTGTTTCTTCTTCTTCTTCTTCTTCTCCTTCTTCATCGTCGTCGTCATCTTTCGCCTCTACGGTCCCGACGATAGCACCATCGCTATCGACGACGTGTAAATCGCCTTTTTCTCCGTCCACAACGACGCACCCGCCGTCAAAGCTCGCAAAAAACTTCGCCGTTTTATTCTCAAAACTCGTTTTCCCACCGGCGGCGGCGTCGTCGATCGAGGCGTGGTAGTTTTCCCGGTCGTCTCGCCAGGACAAAATCGTCGTGACTTGACCACCTGTGCCTCCTCCTCGCTTCTTCGTTGTCGTCTTTGTCGTTAAAGTCGTCGTCGTGCATCCAAAATACGTCTTCGTGATCCCATCGTACACGCACGGGTGCGCGAATTTCACGTTCTCGTTTTGGGACGCTCTCCACGAGCGGAAAAAAGTATTCACCTTTTCGTCGTCGTTTACGTCTTTCAAAGAAGACAACGATGTTTTATACAACAAGACGCCGTCGTTTTCTGCGGTCACCACGAGTGAGGATTTCCCTCCCAAAGCGCTCCCCACGATGGACGACGACGGCACGTGACACACCACAGTTGTCGTCATTATTTCTTTTAATGTGTAACGCGTGTGATTTGTCTGACGCTGTGAATTTGCAGTCTTTTTCTCTTCTTTTTGTCTCCCCTTCTTTTGTCACAAAATCAGTCCTCTTTTCTCGCTTTTGCAAAATTATCTCTCTTTCGCCCAAAACACAAATTTCTCAAAATTTCTCTCTTTCGAGGACAGATTACAACACAGAAGAGAGAATCGTTCGTCATTTCTTGTCTCATAAAACACGTTATACACATACACTATTATGAGTTCCACGCCAAACGTGCCATCACCACCTCCGTCGGATCCGTTCGCACCGAACCCGCCACCAGTTCCCGGGATTTTAATCACAAAAGTTCGTCGTTTTCCTTCTTTCGTTTTTGTTTTTAAGAGAGAGAGAGAGACGAATAATCGAAACGTTCTTTTGAGAGAAGATCATCTCTCATCCGCTGGCTGATTTTTTAAGTCTCTTTCTCTTCTTTGTCTTCTTCTTTCGCGCGTGGTTAATAGTGCGAGGTTTTGAAGTGATGAAACCTACGTCTGATGCTGATTGTTATTACATCATCATCGTCGTCATCATCTTCGCGCGTCTCTCGTCGTGTTATAGAGTATTTCTCTCAAAATCTCCCTTTGAAATTGGACCAAAGACGCTGACTTTCTCTTCTTCTCTCTTAAATAATAATCATTAAAAACAGTACACGAACCCGGTCCCGACTCGAGATGCGGCCTTGCTCTACGCGTTTGCCGCGTTAATCTTCTGCATGACGTTTACGTTTTGGGCGTACACCATCTTCAAAGACAAGCAACACAGGAAAAAGATGAAAAAATTAGCCACCACTGAGGCGATCGTCACCGGGAACGTGCACGATTACGACATGTTGCGCATTCCGCCGATTAGAGAGGATGGATTCAGGTTAGGAGGGAGCGGGTCGAACTCGATAAATTCTTCGGGTGGGAGTGGATCGAGTCCTCAAGAGGGACGGTCGTCGCAGAGTGATTTAGAAAGTCACCCGACGACTATGGGTAAAAAATCAAAGAGCGGAATCAAATCGAACACGTATTAAAAAAGACGACGAGGACACACGAGAGGCGGGCGCGCGATTTGAGAAGAGAAACGAGGAAACAGATACACAACGCGAAAAACACATTAATTTAGCACCACGCGAAAGCTTCATCATATTCTAGAGACTTTCATATATATACTTGTATTATTATCACTATCATAACTACTTTAATAAAAATCTACGAAACTTCTACCAATTTTAATCTTCTTCTTCTTCTTCGGAACCGTATTCTACCAAAGTCAAAGCGTCCTCTAGCCACCCACTCGTTTTCACGCGTTCTAAAACCTCGTCCAACCGCTCGTCGTCCGTAACCATCCACCACCCTAATATGACTTCCAAAGCAGACGCTTGTCTGTAAATATCGTGGCCGCCGCCTTGACTCTTTTTCCCGCGAAGTCGTTTCGGTACGTTTGAATAGTCGGCGTTTCGTCCCCACTTGCAGACGTCCAACTCTTCATCCGTGAGTTGTATTTCGGTAATTTTTCTATACGCGTACGCTTGCGATTCTGCTCTGGCTAACTTTTTCACTTTCGAGTCGTACGTGGACGGTTTGCTCCTCGGCGCGAACAGATAACTTCTGACGAAGAGTTCCCAAACCGAGTCGCCGAGTAAAGCGTAGGAAATGGGCGAAAATTCTCTCGGCGCGCTCGAGGATATATCCGGCGGTGCGGGACGCCAATTGCTGCTCGTTTTTGTCTCGTCGTCGTCTGCTTCTTTCTTTTTCTTCTTTGTTTTCATTTGCAAGAACGCGTCAAAGACGATTTTGTCGTCTGAATCGTCGCGCATTGATGATGATGCTCCCGTTGAATTCACTCCTCTTCTGTCGTTATAAAAACGCCGCCGACGACGAGAAGAAGAAGACAAAGAAGAAGAAGACAAAGAAGAATCACGACGACACAAAAAACAACCCCAAAACTCCTCTCCTCCTCTCTTCTTCGTTTTGCCAGCGTAAGCAGCAGCAGCAGCAGCGACAAAAGGGGCGACTTTTAAAGCGCTCATAATCGAGTTGATGAGAGAAAAGTGTTGTTTTTCTTGCTGGTGTTTGTCAAAGACTCGAGACTTTTTTTTTTGTCGATTTTTTGCTTTTCGAACTCGAACGTAACGCATCGTCGACTCTCATCGACACGAGGGGCGAAAAGACCGAAAAAGGTGTCTCTCAAATCTACCCGCGCGGTCGTATCGCTTTTTGCTGCACTCTCGCCAGCTACGCTTGGTTGGCCGCAATCAGATCATTTTCAAATATAAATTCAAATATTCTCTACACACGACAACAACAGCAATACTTTACTAATCTCACGTTGTTGTTCGGGCTCGCGAGTGAGAGTAGAGCAGTACACAGGGAGCATAAGCATAAGTAGTTTGAGAGCGCAAATATATAACAAATAATAAATGGTGTTGATCTATAAACCGTCCTTCGTCGCGCACGACGGTTCGGCTCCGATTTACTCCATCGACACGCATCCGGATGGCAGTCGATTTGCAACCGCTGGTGGCGACCGAAAAGTGAAAGTCTGGACCACCTCCGCGTTGCTCGACCGGAACAAAGAGAACGATAAGGAGTGTCCAAAACTTCTGGCGACGTTAGCGGACCATTACGGGCCGGTGAATTGCTGCCGGTTTAGCAAAAATGGCCGGTATTTAGCCACCGCTTCCACGGACTCAAACATTTTTCTCTACGAACTCCACGAAGGGAAAGGAAGAACGATGTTTGGGTCGAACGATGAACCGAACGTGGAAAATTGGTCGAACGTTGGGAAATTAAAAGGGCACCAATCGGACGTGATCGATATCGCCTTCTCGCCGGACGATAAGTACTTAGCGTCCGCGTCGTACGATAACTTGGTCAATGTGTGGGACGTGGAGATGAAGCAAATAGTCGCGACGTTGAAAGGCCATCAAAGTTTCGTCAAAGGCGTAGCCTGGGACCCGATCGGTAAGTTTTTAGCCACGCAAGGCGACGATAAATCGGTCATCATATGGCGAGTGGACGATTGGGAAAAAGTGTCCACGATTACGGAACCGTATCGACAATCCGTCGGCGCGACGTTTAGTATGCGTTTGTGTTGGAGTCCAGACGGGAAGGCGGTGACCACGTGTAACTCGTACAAGAAACCGAGCCACACGGCGAGTGTCTTGGAAAGAGGCGAGTGGGACTCGAAATTTGATTTCGTAGGGCACAAAGGGCCAGTCGTGTGCGTGAGATTTTCACCCGGATTGTTCAAACAGAAAATTGAAGCGGCGGAGGATGCGAAAGATAACGATAGCGAGGATAAGCCAAAATTGCACACGGTGGTTGCATGTGGAAGTCAAGACACAAAACTTACGATTTGGAGAACGAATCGATCGAGACCGGTGTGCGTGATTAAATCGTGCTTTGAGGAGTCCGTGGTGGATTTGAGTTGGACGCCGAATGGCTTTTCGCTTTTGGCGTGCAGCACGGATGGTACGATGGGCGTCTTTACGTTTGAGGAATCCGAGATTGGATGCACGGTGAACAAAAGCGAATCGGAAGCGTTTTTCCGCGAGACGTACGGGGGCATGGTTGGACAGAAAAAAGCCGCGGTGTTGGAAGATCCCACGCTTTTGAAGTACACCAAGAAGAAAATCAACGGCGAGACGACGACAAATGGTGGATTTGATTCGAAAAACGGCACTCCGATGGCACCGAAGCGCATCAGCGCGGTGCCAGTTGCAGCACCTGTCATCCAACAAGCACCAATCCGTCAACAACAACAGCAAGAGATCATAGCTTCAGATGGGAGACGAAGAATTACGCCCATGGCGAACGCTCCGGGCACGCAAGTCATCGCGTCGCCGCCCTCCGCAAGGCCACCGCAGCAAATCATCACCAACAATGAAAATCAAGTGCCCAGAAATTTACCCGCTTATACCATGCCGACGACTACTACCGTTGCCGGCGTGAAACGGGTCGCTCCGCAGGAGATGATGCCTGCCGGTAACGCGCCGAAACGGTTGGCGCCTATGCCGGTCGGCGGCGGCGGCGGTCAGCCGCAAAGAATTCAGCCCATTCCGGCGGGTGGTCAACAACAAGCGCCGGCGCGAATGCTTTTAACACCACCGCCGGCGAGGCAACAAATGACGGTGCAAGTGTCGCAGCAGCAGCAGCAGCAGCAGCAGCAGCAGCAACAGCAACAGCAGCAGCAGCAGCAGCAGCAGCAGCAACAGCAACAGCAACAAGCGCGACCTGCTGTCCAGCAACAAGCAGCGCGTCAAATTATTCCAGTAGCTCCGATTCCGCAAACCGTGCACGCCAAACTAGTCGCCGAAGACGCGATGGTGGCGAACTCATTTGATGACCAAGAAAACATTCCGACGGCGCCAGTTGTGCTCGAGTGCAAGAACGATTTTCAGCGGAACGCGAGTGATCTCGTCTGCTCGCGTTCGGGTGAAGAGTTATGGACAGATCGTCTCGATGCGAGATGTTCGCACATCACCGGGAACGCGAGGTACTCGTGCGTCGCGCTCGAAGACGGGTCGCTTCAAATTTATACCGAGACTGGAAGACGGCAGTTACCAACGATTGCGTTGGAAGGTGGGAAAGTATGCTTTATCGCGTGCGTAAATAGTAGTAAAACGAAAGAAGAAGAAGAAGTACAAATTGAAAGTTCGGAGACAAAACTTTTAGTTGTAACCACCGACGCGTCTTTGTACGTGTGGGATTTGGAGAAGGACAACGAAAGGTGCGTTTTGGAGAGTTCCATCGCGAGCATTTGCTTCAATCGTAGAGACGGAGCGCGAATTTCTCGCGTTTCGTTGAGCGAAAAGGGTGTTCCGCTCGTGACGTTATCGAACGGCGTAGCGTACGCGTTCCACAAAAAGTTGAAGGCCTGGGCTAAGGTTGCGGACACCTCCTTTCAAAAATCCGAGTACTTTTCGAGATTACGGTTCGGCTCTACCGACGGTTCGGGCGGTGAAGTGCGCAAGTTGCAAACATCTGCCGCACGATTAGCGATTGGTGCTATGGCTAATTCAATGCGTTCTTTCTCGTCGTTCCAGACGCCAAAGCGGGAATCTGGACGTCATCTCGAGCAAATATTGCAATCGTGTAAAGTTCTCGGGAGCGAGAAAGAATTCAAAGCTTGGTTACGAACGTACGCCACGCACTTGGCTTCAGAATCGATCGGGAACGATCAGCGCACGCACTTTGCCGGCGCAGAGAAGCAACTTCGCGAGTTGTGTGAAGAACTGTTAGGTTCAATCTCGAAGAGCGATAAGGAGATGGAGAAAGACGGCGAACACGGTTTGATCCTCGGCATGAAACGAAGAGATTTATTGAGAGATGTCGTCATTCCCGCACTCGCGAGCGACGGTTTGTGTCAGAGATTAGTCACCGAAACGATCGAGCTTCTCGAAGCCGCTGAAAAGGCGAAATAACGACACGTACTTCATTAAACTAACGCGCAATACTACAAAATCTGTTGTAATAACACAACCAATCTCTACTTAAAAAAATACTATATAGCTTCGTTCGCGGCCATCCCCCAATGAGGATCTCGAGCAACAACCATTTCACCCGGTTTAACGACTGCACCAGAAAGCCATTGCACAACGTCTGGACTCGTTTTATGTTCCTGCAAATACTTATCTGGATACCTCCCGCTGCTCGGAGCGAACGGCTTCGTCGGGTCTGCCTGATTCTTCAACCAACACTCGTGTTGCTCGTGGTCGTGAATGTCCCCGCTCCAACATTTCCCGTCCCGCTTTTCATTCGGGGGACAGTATACCCAAATGTTGCACAACAACTTCTTTTCAAACGGCGCGGTACCGCAGTTTCCGCCTCCAAAACTAGTGTTGAAAAACATCGTGCCGGAGTTTGCGCCTTCCCCGCCGCATATCTCCGCGTGTTTTCGGCACGCGTCGCAACACTCGCTCGCCGTCTTTGTCCGAAACGTCATCCCCCAAGTCAGCGCAAACCCGTCGTACCCGGAATGCTCGTTCGGCCAACACTTTTCGTTCTCCATTGGAAACTCTTCCTCACCGTATATTCTCACTAAGTTTGCGTTTGCTTCGTTTTTCTCTTCAACGTCAATTTCACCATTCATCATTCTCGCGTCCGCTCGTTCCGCCGCGTTCAACAAATTCTCTCGACTCACTCGATTCTCTCTCATCCCTTGCAACGTGCTCGTATCACCCTCTCGATATTTTGAGGCCACGTCCCGTATTCTCTCTCGGGCGGCTCGGATGGCATCGCGCGGATTTTCCACTAATCCTTCCTTCTTCTTTGCGCTCATCTTTTCTCTTCTTGAAAAGGAAGAGGAGGAGGAGGAGGAAAGCGCGAAACGTTCGGACATGAAGTACGTCGAGTTATACGTGAAAAACAGACACAGAGCGAGCAGAATCGTCCCGAGAATCATCTGAGACGACTTAAATTTCATCATCATCTCGCGTTCGTTGTGTAAAGCTTTTTCTCCCCCGAAATTTGCGCTTTTTTGTGTAGTCAAAAGAGGCAGTTTTTCCGCTTTTTTCTCACTAAAAATACCTTTATCACGCACATATTACACACACACACACACAACACAAATAATGTCTACGGTATCACCACAAATCCGCATCCAAAAAGACGACTCGATTGTCCGCAACATCGAAATGGCGATGGAACAAGAAGCTTTGGAGGACGAAGACGCGACGACATCCATTAAGAAGAATAAAACTTCAACTTTTTCTTCTTCCGAACAAAAGAGAGGAGGAGGCGTTTTGTCCGCGAGAAGCGCTTTGACGAGACTGGAAAACCATCTGGTGGATGCGAACGAGAAAGAGCTCCCGCAGACGAGGTCAGTGTTTTCGCGCGATGGAGATATTTTGCGCGCGATTGAGGCGAAAGCGTTGGTTTTTTTCGTTCGCATCGTCGTCGCGTTTTGTTCGCGCGTTTTCTTTCGCATGTGATTTTGAATTCAAATCTCTTCGTTTTCTTCTCTCTTGGTTTCCTCGCGTTACCGCGTTCATCACTTTGATGAGACTAAAACGAAGAATTTTTTCTTTAACGTCGTGTAAACACAACACAGGGCGCGTAAACCGGCGGAACGCCTCGAGCCGACGTTTACGAGGCCGGAACCGAAGAAGAAAGGACGCGCGAAGAAAGCTACCGTCGTCGTCAAGAAAGTCGAGAAGAAGAAGAAGGTGACGAAGAAGAAACCGGCGAAGAAGAAGACGAAGGCGCCGGCGAAGAAGAAGACAAAAGCGCCGGCGAAGAAGAAGGTCGCACCGAAGAAGAAAAAAGATGCGAAGAAAACGCCGACGGAGAAGAAGAAACGAACTTTATCCAAGAACACGTTGGTGACAGACACCGTTGCGCCGGTCGAGAACAAAGTTCAATCGAAACTTCCAATCGTCCAGGCCGCATCGCCTGCGGAAGAAAGCCACGAACAAGAGAAAGAAAACACTCCGGCGGTGAAATAAAAGAAAAAGAGGAGGCATAAATCCTGTAAAGGACATGTATTACGATTGCGAGAGACAAAGACGATATGGTTATTATTCATGCATTTTCGTTGTTTATTTTATGAAACACACATACACACGCGCTAAATATTCTACGTGATCCGTGATCTTATTCTGGTTTGCGTGGCATGGTAATCTTGAAGCTCATCCCACCACCATCACTATTTTTAGTATTGATCGGAGCTTCTTCGATCGAATCTTCGTCGTCGTCATCGTCGTCGTCGTCGTCTTCTTCGTTCGTCAAATTATCTAAATTGACATCCGTGAACGACGTGTTCAACGCCGCATCGTCTTCTTCGATGTTGCCGTAATCTTCCTCTTCGTCTGAATTATCGAGCATCACGAGCGGTTCATCTTCTTCTTTCCCTATCTTCGGCTCTGCTTCGCCAGCTCGCTCTCGCTCTTGCTCTATTTCTTTCTCTTTCTCAGCCGCTTGAACTTTTGCTAACTGCGCTTTTTGAAATGGTAACAAGGCTTTGGTCGTAGGTATCGCAAACGCGTCTTCCTCGTCGCCGCCTTTGACTTTACTCGACATTTGCTCGGCGGTAAGATTGCTCGACTTCAAACCCGTTTTTTCGACAAAATCCTTTCGTCTATCGTTGTTTGCGTCAACGTCCATGCCGTCAAGAGAGATTGCAGAATTAGCGATCAACTTGTTCATCGAGCGACCACCGCGTCCAAGATTCGAGGCATCCACGGGTGCGATGATTTCACCAGCCTTCGATTTTGCCGTCATCTCTATCGCGTCGTCTAAATCGTACTTTGTGTATCGAATCCAATCTGGGCACTCCTCAGGGCCCATGAGCGAAGATGGCCAATTCAACGTATCGTCAAGTTCGTTCCAAGTTTTCAACTCGTCTTCTGATCGACAGATCTTTTCGTTCAATTCGCGTACACATGGCACGTTCGTTTCTTTCCTATTTCCAGCAGCTTGCGCAGCCATGAGTTTTTCGAGTGTTTCGCGTCTTTCTGAGTGCGTGGTTTGTCCATCAAAACGACCGGCATTGATGACTTCGTCTGCCATTTCAATCTTCTGTTGCTGAATGACGTTGCGAACGACCGATTCCACGGATTCACAATACGATCGGTCGTTACCACCCCAACCAGCAGTCGATGTATTTTCTTGAGTAGCCGCAGCAGCACCCGTGACGCTGGCTATTTCTTTATCATCTACGGCCTCCAAGTGTATCACTCGTACTTCTCGCGTTTGGCCGATTCTGTGAGATCTCGCGATGGCTTGTTCTTCATTCTTCGGGTTTGGGTCCGGATCGTACATCACAACTGTATCGGCAGTTTGTAAGTTCAAACCTCTTCCGGCTGCGCGAATAGAAAGCAAAAATATGAACTTGTTCGAGCCTTTTCGGTTGAAATCATTGATTGCGACTTCTCTTTGCTCTAACGGTGTCGTGCCGTCGATGCGGCAAAACTGTAAATTTTCGCCGTCCTCTGTCGTTTGTCGCCACTTCAGATAGACTTCCAAGAGATCTAATAATTTCGTCATCGTGGAAAACAGAAGAACTTTGTGTCCAGTCTTGGAAAGTTTAATGAGTAATCGGTCCAAAATCCACAACTTGCCGCAACTTCGTATCAAGTTAACACCTCGAAAATCGCCTCCTTTCTCGGGCGGGTACGATAAGCCCGGATGATTACAAATCTTGCGGAGCTCCATGCACCTATTGTGAAGGGGCAAATATCCGCGAAAGGTTCTTTGCGCGGCTAAACCGAGCCTAGTATACGGTTCAACTCGAATAGACCCCGTCGCGTTGATCCAAGAATACGCGTTCGATTGAAAGGCCGAAAACGGGCAATGAACGACAACGCTCTTCCTCGGCGGAAGTTTACTCTCCACGTCTTGCACTAATCTTCGAAGCATAAACGGTTCTAAAATTTGGTGCAGTCGAGAGATTACGATGACTTTCTTTTCCCGTTCCATCCAATCGTCTTCTTCTTCGTCCTCGTTTGCGTTACCGGCGCCACCACCACCACCACCACCACCACCACCAATGACTTTTTGCCCTTGATTATCACCCGCTTTTGTTTTCCCGAACCACTGCTGAAACACTTTTGCCGAATCAAAAACTTCCGGCAACAGCAGGTTCAATAAACTCCACAGCTCGCTGAGATCGTTCTGTAACGGCGTTCCAGTCAACAGCAAACGTCTTTGCGCTCTAAACTTGTCTAAATCTCTACTTAATTTTCCTTCGCGATCTTTCAATCTCTGCGCCTCGTCGATTATGATGTACTTCCAATTCACTTTCGCCAGCTTGGACCGATCGCGCATGATGAACTCGTACGTCGTCACTAAGACGTTGAACTTGAGCTGCAACACTTGCTTCTGGAATATTTTCGCGCGTTGCTCGCGACTGCCGACGTAATAGACGCAATTTACGTGCGGTAACCATCTCTTTAACTCTGCTTTCCAGTTCACGATTACCGCATTCGGAACGATGATAATGTGAGGTCCAAAGTTTTGCTTAGACTCCCAGAGATACGCAATCAAAGAGCAAACTTGGACGGTTTTACCCAATCCCATCTCGTCTGCTAAGATACCGTTTAAGCGATTGTTGTGTAAACTCACCATCCATTGCAAAGAAACAATTTGGTAATCGCGCAACTGACCAAACGTCAACATCTTTGGTTGTTCCGTAATAATTTCCTGTTCGCTGTGCGCCACGGCGTAATATTTCTCCGTGTTTTGAATCCCGTCCTCTTTCGTTTGCGAAATCATCTTCTCGCCGTTTTCTAACGTCGCTTCTCTCGCTGCTTTTTCCGCCGCTTCTTTGATTTCATCTTCGTCTAAGCCTTCCGCTGCGGCTTTTGCAGCCGCTTCTGTCGCCGCTTCCGAACGCGCCTGCGATATCTTTACCGACGCAATCTTTCCTCCGAGTTTTTCTAAATATCCTTCCGTTTCCGAAAGGAACTCTTGTAGCGCTTCGTACTTATTACCTTCGCCTTCGCCGTCTGCGCCTGCGGGGTATCCCTCGATGCTCTCTTTCGTTTTCGCTGCTTCCGCTAAAAGTTTTTTGTATGCTTCTATGTCGTTCGATTTTAACGCTTCCATTCTCTTTGCTCTTTCTGCCGCGTCGTCTCTTGACTTTACCAAGTACGCTCTCGCCATCCTATCGTGCATCTTCACCATTTGGCGGTTTCTTGTTTGCAACACGTCTGCTCGTTGATTTGATTCTTCGTTCAATCTTTTTCTCGTCGAAAGTATCAAACGCCACCGCTCCGATGACTCTTTCTTCTCTTTCTTCGACCGTAACTTGATCTCCAACTCTCTTTGCTTCTCGTCCATCTTCACCATCTTCTTGTACGACCTCTCCGGCAAAGCCATAATCTTTCTCTGCTCGGCAATCATTTCTCGTCTTAACTTTCTCTGTTCCTCTAACAATCCTAAACTTTTAGTTCTGATATTCTGTCTGATTTTCCACTCGCCTTCGTCCACAATCTGTCTTTCTCTCATCATCCCGTCTTCCTTACCATTATCTTGAGCGGCGGCATGAAACGTATACTTTTGTTTCACGACTCTTTCACGAAGAAGATCAACGCCTCGCGTCATTCGCGCGTCCACCTCGCCTTCGAATAGACGCTTCAACTCGTTACACTTCGAGTACTGACGTTCGTCGTCGTCCTTGTCCTCGTCGAAGCCGTCGTCGTCGTCCTTGTCCTCTCGTTGCACACTCTCCGTAAACTTCATGTCTTCTTCGTTGATCGTTTTTGTCGTCGCTATCTCGTTGTTGTTATTACTATTTCGAAGCATGGTCAGCGTTGGATCTTGCAGCAACCTCGCGTTCAATCTCCACGGCAGCATCTCTTTGCTCATCATCTCGTCTCGGTCTTTGTTCAAATCAATCGCGTTCGCGAAGAGCGCGTTCGGGAAGCTCGTCCAGATCTTCGAGTGCGAGTGCGAGTGCGTGGACGGCGCGATGTCCACCTCGCGCAAGAGCAGAAATCGAAGCTGCGCGTGGAACACTTTCGTTTGCGCGTCCGTAAATAACACCATTGTTTCTTCTTCTTTCTTTCTCTTTTCTTCTGTCATCATCAATTGGGTTCCTCCATCATCGTCGTCTTCTTCCATCGTGTTCTTCTTTTATTCTTCTGTCTCGTCGTCGTCGACGGCGAGACCAACGGGGCTCCAAACGACGACGACAACAACAACCAAAAGAAGAAGAAGAAGAGCACACGCGCTGGAGCAGAGAGAGAGAAAGAGAGAAAAGAGAAAAGAGAGAAAAAATTGAGAATCTGCTTTTTTTGTGTTTGGGCAGCTGTTTGTGTCGTTCGTTGTTTTTTTTGGGACTTTCGAGAGAAAAAACTTCTTCTTACAACGCTCGACGCTTATAATTATCCTCTCTCTCTCTGTAGATAGTATATCCACAACGCGCGCAAAAAACACGACGCACACGACGCGAACACACTGCTGCGATAAACAACAACAACAACAACAGTAACATTAAAATGGGCAAAATTAACATCGAAACGGAAGTGGAATCCGTCCTCTCGGAACAGTCCGCCACGTGCGAGAAACTCAAAATTCGAGTCTCCGATACGGTTGAAGGGGTGAATTTGTCGGCGAAATTTGTCCTCCCGGTGAACGTGGAGTTATCCTCCAAAGGCAATTTGGATGCGAAAATGCAGACGAGTAAAGTGGACTTAGAAGCCGCGAAGGATTTTTGGAAGATCAAGTTAGACGACGTGGACCAAAACACGCAGAATATTATGGATGTGTTGAAAATCTCCGTGAGAGAGAAAGTGTCTGCGATCGACTCGACGGCGACGTTGGAGTGGAAGGCGAAAGGAAACGCGGTGAAAGGCGTTTTGGAACCGCCAGTTTTCGAAGGCGTGAAGTCAACGTTGGAGTTTGATAACTCGAAGAAGCAATTGACGGTGACCGCGAAGAAGAAAATCGATAAGATTGACGTCTCCGTGAAAGCGGACGCGAACGTCAAGACGCAAACGTTCAAGGGAGGGAAATTGACCCTCAGTTACCCGCTTCCGGAAGGCGTGAAAGGAAGCTTGGAAGCCTCTACGAATGGAAGCGGTAAGATTACTTTGAGACGAGGTAATTTGAGCGCGAAGATGCCGTTGAAGAACTTTACGAGCGCGCCAAATATGAACGACGTGAAGTTGGAGTTCAACTACTCCACCGATATCGCTTCGTTTTAAGAACAGAAAGTAGCGTTTATCATCCTCAAAGGCAGAATGAACGACAGACAGTACTAAATACAATAGACAAAACGATGACGACATTGAACTTATACGGAAAAGAAGAGAGGAGAATTACGGGAGTGTTGTTCATTTCTAGTCATTCTTTTTTAAAATAACACACGTACGTATATATAATTACCGTTAGTTACTTCAATACTATCGAGTATCAGAGGGCTTCGACGAGTTCTTTGAAATCCATCACGAACCAATCCGCCGCTTTTTCCACGTTCTCTCTTCTTACCGTTCCACCGTACCCAATAACAATATCTGCTCCATTCTCGGCTCTCGCTTCCACGTCCGTCGCGCCATCGCCAACCATCACGACTGTTTTGAAATTCCCGGTTTTCTTCACGTGCGCGACGGCCAAAGCCTTTCCGCCCGCGCGCCACGTAAACTCATTTTCGTCGTCGAATGGTTTCTCTGAATTCATCGATCCATCTTCTAAATACAACAAATTATTCGCCCAAACGTTCGTAGGGACTGGGATATCTAAACATTCCGCAATCGGGTGGATCATTTGTCGAAACCCTCCGCTCACTAAATACACCGTCTTCCCTTTTTCTTTCAACTTGTCTCTCAGTTCTTGGAATCCGTTCGAAAGTTTCACCGGATACTCTTTTAAATACGCATCCATCTGCTGTCTCGAACACTGCATCGCGTTTAATCGATAAAACAAAGCCTTCTCGAACGGAATTTCTCCATTCATAGCTTGCGTGGTCACCTTCGCCACCTCTTCGCCTTTGCCGAGATACGCCGCCAACGCGTCGATACCTTCGTGATCGATGACAGTCGAGTCCACGTCAAAGCACACGGCATCGCAAATGCGCCAAATTCCCGAAGCTCTCGCTTTCTTAGAAGAAGAAGAAGAAGAACCCATCGTTGATTCTTCCGCCGTCGCTTTGGTCGAACTTTTCGAGCTCCTTCTTCGTTGTTTTTGAGGTGCAAAGCGACGGCTGTCGGTTTTTACACGCGCGGAATAACAACAGCAACACGACGACGACGAGATGGATGACGACATTAATAATTACTGCTCTTTTTAATGTTCGACGACAATTTCCGGTCGCAGGCTAAACTTCTTCTCCTTCCTTTCCAATCGTTTCAGAAACGCGGTTTCCGTTTCCACTTTGACTAAATGTTTGATCTTTTCGATCTGTCCTCGGCTCGTGCTCGTGTTCGGGACGACTCTCGACGCTCGAGGTTTACGCAATCCTAAAGCTTTACAGGTGAGTTTAATCGTGTCTCGCTTTCCAGCTAACCCGCGACGTAAGGTGACGACGAGCTTTTCAGTCGCCGTTTTGTGCAAAGACATAAACGAAACTTCTTTCTTGCAAAGGAGAGAAAACTTTGAAGAATGCGATGAGAGCAGAGAAGTGATTTTGTGCGTCTTTCTGTGAAGAAAGTTCTTTTGATAAAACTCTTACTGCGAGCGCGCAAAGATACACACACAAACCGTCGTCTTCTCTTAATTAATTATATACTCTTACGTTATTATTATTAAAGTTTTATGAACTATGATTTTACTTTACCGCCCCGTCGTCCGTCGTCGTTTAGGATCGATCCGGGATGGACTTGGAATCCGTCGCTACGCCCATGCAGTTCAAACCATTGTCGACGTATATGGTGCTCCCAGTAATCGCCGAGGCTAACGGAGAGCACAAGAACGCGGCCGTGTGTCCAACCTCGATGGCATCCAACGGCTTTTCGCTCAACGGCGCGTTCGTCATGGAGTAGTTGATCATATCGTCGATGAAACCGATGGCTTTAGCGGCTCTCGAGCCCAACGGACCGGCGCTGATGGTGTTCACGCGAATGCCCCACTTTCTCCCAGCTTCGAACGCCAACACTCTCGTGTCAGACTCCAAAGCCGCTTTGGCGGAAGACATACCACCCCCATACCCTGGGATGATTCTTTCACTCGCCAAATACGTCAAAGAAATGCACGCGCCGCCTTTGTTCATCAACGGACCAAACTTTTGCAACATCGCAATGTTCGAGTACGAACTCGCGGAAATCGCCCCCAAATAACCTTCTCTCGACGTCTCCAACAACGGTTTTGCCACTTCTCTGCCGTTCGCCAACGAGTGGACCAAAATATCAATCTTACCAAAATCCTTCTCCACGCATTCGGCGACTTCGCTCACGGTCCACTTTTCGTTACCGGCGTATCGCTTGTTCGCCTTCACATCTTCCGGAACGTCATCCATGGTGTCAAAAACCGCGTCCATGGGGTAAATCTTCGCGAATTCCATCAAACTGCCATCCGATAACTTTCTCGACTCGTCGAACTTACCTCTTCTGTACGACGTCTCGAAGATATTCAACGCCGGCACCCACGTGCCGAGGATAACGTCCGCCCCGGCTTGACTCAACGCCTTGGCGATGGCCCATCCAAAACCGTTGTCGTCCGCCACGCCGGCAATGAACGCCTTCTTACCTCTCAAATCAATCGGTAAGGTGGTGCTCGACGCCATCGTTCGAACCACTCTGGCCGCACTCGGAGAAGAACGCTTCGCACTTTTAGAGATGCTTTTCCCCAACGCGTTTCCGCCCCGAAGGATCGTTTTTTGCGCGAACAATTTCGAAGTCGTCGTAGTCGTCATGATGATTGATAACGCTGTTTTTGTCGTCGTGATAATACTAATGGTGTCGCGCGTTTTGATACTGTAATCAAACGAGCGCGTGTAAAAGTGTGCGTGAGTGTGTGTCTTTCTTCCGCGCGTAGTACTAAAAGTGCGTCTGAAAAGGTTTGTTTGTGTGGATAAAGTTTTGGAACTTTTTTGTTTTTTGTGGAATCAAGCTTTTTTTGACGACGAGAAAATTTTAAAGGAAATATTGCATAAGTGGAGTGTTTCTACTCCTGGATGTGTTCATTTTTATAGTACAACGCACGTGTGAGTAGACGCACACAGGAACCGACACGCGCGAGATAGACGGACGGCGAAAAGCAGGTTTTATTTTTATGAGTACACTTTCGCGCTCGTCGTCTCAAAACTCTCGATCGGGCATCACTTTCGGGGCGATGAGCGACCAGAGATAAAGAAACGCGGTGAAATACGCGCACGTCGCTTTAATCCAAAAGCTCTCCGCCGTCGTCGAGGATATCGTTTTTGTTCCGCCGCTATTTTCTTCTTCTTCTTCTTGCGTTACTTTTACCCACCCGACTAATAAACACGCGGCGTGCATGCTGGCGACTAAAAACACGCCGTGGAAAAACGTATACGCGGCGCTGCCGTGCTCGTCGTCGTCGTCCGTAATGTGCGCGACGCCTTGGAAACGTTTGTGTCCACTCGCCGCTTTGAAAGCTGATAAGGCAACCACTGCTAATTGAACGACAAAACCAACGATTTCGATAATCTCTTCGTCTTTACTCTGCATCGTCGCGTTGTCCACTAAATTGCACGTTTTCGATCTTTCCATGCTCGCCGACGCCATCAAATACGCCACGTACAAAGCGACAATCGCGCTGGTAAATAAACCTCCTCGGATATCTTCCATTAAACTAAAGCCACAACATATGACGACGAAAACAATCGCCATCGAAAGTGCCGCGACTGTCGTCTTATCTCCGTCGCAATCGTACCGCGTAAAACTCAACGCGAACGTCGCCACCGCCAACGCGAACGCGACAATCGTCCCCAAAACTAACGCTATCGCCCCAGCGCGTCCCTCTTCCGCCTTCTCCACTAAATACTCGTTGAGCTCATACACCGTGGCTATGATTACAATCATCTGGACGAGTAAAAGCACCCCGGCGCCGAATCGAAACACTTGGAAGGCGACGTCGACGCTCTCGCTCGGCACCCACCAAAACGAGACGCAAAGAAAAGACAACCAGAGTAAAAGTTTAAACGGCCAATACGCCACGTGCACGCGATATCGTATATTTAAATTCTCGAATCGGTCTCTTCTCGATTGTTTTAAAGCTTGTCGTCTTTCCTCGTCCTCTCCTTCTTCTTTCTCTTCTTCCTCCTCTTCGGGAACGTCCGCTTTAAACGTGACCAAAAGCATAAACGAAAAGAAGAGCACGTTCGTGAGCGCCACTCTCACCGCGCTTTCGTACGCGCACCGAGAGCCTTGACATCCTTGCATTTCCGTGTGTAAAAACTTTTCGATCGAACTCGTTTCGGACGGGTAGTTGTCTCGCATCTGCCACGCAAGAACTTGCGTGAGGAAATAGGAAACGAAGTAGACGGATTTGAAAGATTTCTCGCCTCTTTGGTGGATGTTTAACGCGTTCGCGCAACAGTTCAAGGCGGAACATCCCGCCCAGGACGCGCAGCAGAGAAAAGCAGACATTTAAAGCTTTAGTTTAGCGCGATGATGATGATGATTTTGTTCTCTTTTTTGGGCTTAAGGCGAGAGAGAGAGAGAAGAGTGTGGAATGTAGTCGTTGTTTGGTTGTTTGCTGCTCTGTGAAAATCCTCTCGGAAGACCAAAAAATGAACACGAGAATAGTTTAGTATATATGTTGTTTAGTAGTACTGCTGCTGCTGCTGCTGCTCTTAAAGTTGTTCAAGTCTACACATTCTCTATCATTCTATTCTATTCTATTCTTCGCTATTTTGCTCCTATCATAAAAGTCATGAATACTTTTACAGTAAACCTTCGGTGAGACGAGGCGTTTTTTTCTCTCCTCCCGCGCTCAAGAAAGGAATCGCTTTTCCTTCATCTTTGTCGTCGTCGTCGTTTCCATCGCCTGGTTTCCTCTTCCCAAATCTGGCGGAAGACGACGGTGCCATATGTTTCATCGAAGGCGTGCGATCGCGATGAGATAGAGATGGAGTTCGTCTGCTTGAAGTCATTCGTCGTTCGGATTGGCGCATGGCGCGATTTACGTCCATCCTCAAAAAGTCTTCACCGGTATTGCCACGTCCAGGCGTCGACTTTCGAAGTAAACGAAGCGCGCTTTCGCTCAAACCACTCGTCGTCGTCGGTGTTTGCGCTTGCTTGCGCAGTTTCCGCTTGACTACGTTGGCTTTTTCTAGTTTTCTCGCCGCGAGTTCGCGGATGTCTTCGCGCGCGAATCTGTACAAATTTTGTTCCTCCATGCTTTCTCCAGCCGCTCTCGCAACGATATCTTCTCCTCCTCCTCCTCCTCCAGTCGATGATGAAATGCGCACAGGCGTTGCATCTAAAGCACCCCAAGTCATTATCGGCGTGAAATTGTCGCGACCAGGCGTGAAACTTGGCGTCGTGATTCGCGAATAATTCACGTTTGGATTCATCTCTTTTTCTCTTTGTTCTCGAAACAAAGCCAACTCTTCCTCGTCGACTTCGTTCACTTCTATTACGTGACTGTTATTCGAGCTGTTGAATCGAGTGTTACGCGCAAACGTTTCTTTCGGAGCTGTTGTCGCGCCTAAATTTTCCAATTCGTTCTTCGATAAAGCCAAAGTCGAGTCTGGTCGGAAGAACAACGCGTTCTGTCCCGGTTCCGCAAGCGCCAAGGCTCCCGATTTTGTCCTCGCTCCTTCGCTGCCATGACTGAGCCTTTGCACATTCATCGCACTGTGAATCTTCTTTGCGTCGAATAATTTTGCATTCTTCTCTCTTCTCTTCTTATTTATCTTCTCCAATATATCCTCGAACGATTTGTTATCTTCGGAAGTGTGCGAAGCGAGAAACTGCGTGAGCGTCTTGTTCGAGTCGAGAAGTTTTGTTGTTGTTGTTGTTCTTTCCTCCTCTTCCTCATCATATTCTTCCTCTTCCTCTTCCTCTTCCTTTCCTCCTCTCCTTCTTCTTCTGGAGGAAAAGGAAAATCCAATTCCAGAAGTATCGCTCGTCGTCGGCGTATTCCTTCCTCCTTTTCCTCCTCTCTCGGACGTACTGCCGTAATAAAAACTCGGCGTCAAACCGTTACTGGTCCCACTCCTCGCCTCTTCCTCCTCTCTCATTCGCTTCTGAATGTTCCTCTTCGCCATTAAAATCTCCTTTTCGTTCCCTTCTCGCTCCGCGCGGAGTAAACGCAGTTCATCCTTCATTTGTGGAACGTTCGGGAAATAATCTCGTTCGATGATGTGTTCTAATCGAGCCGCGAATTCATCCTCCTCGAGGACGATTTTCGTTTTCTTCTTTTGTGGTAATTGTTTTTGTCGTCGTCGCGGAGGTGGTGGAGGCATCGTCGTCGTTACCATCATCATCGCCTTCTTCTTCTTTTCTTCTTTAAAGTCTTCTTTGTCGTCGTCGTCGTCGTCGTTCGGCCGAGACCGAAAAGACATCTTACTCAAAACAATTTTTTACCGACGAGAGAGCGGTGTTTTCGTGTGCACTTCTTCCTTCCTTTCACGTCGTGAGGAAAAGTTTGTCTGGTGGCCCAAATGCCTTGGACTCGTTCGTGGTAATAAACTGCTCTTGCTTTTGCTTTTTGGGTGGTGAACGAGAGAGGAAAGATTTTTCGCCCGCCCGCCGCCGAAAAAAAATTTTCTCCGAGGAAACCACCTTCTTTTCTCTCTCGTTTCCTCACACCTTCTTCCGTTTTTGTTGCTGTAATTTTAGTATACACACCCGTATATATAAAACCACCACACGAAGACGCGAATTTCCACACCGGTTTCATCTCGAACAACTTTAAAAAAATGTCCACGACGACTGCGAATCCACCAGCTTCGGCTGCGGCGACGAAAGGTACGAGATGAATTTTGTGTTTTTACTCGCATCGAAATAATCTTCGCGTTCTCGGTGCATTTTTACGCCGCAAAATTGTTTTTCTCCTTCTCGGCGACGGAAAGGAGGGAGAGATGTGGGGGTGAAAATGAACGCTTTGACCGCAAATGAACGATGCGAATAGAGCGACGCACTTTTGTCGCGGGAAGTGGTCTCAATCGCGGTCGCAAAGGTCGTTCCTGAGACGGTTTCCGAGAGCGGCGCCGATTTTTCTTCCTCAATTGTGGCTTTGGGCAATTGACGGGACTTTTGCCGGGAAAAGAGAAGAATCTGTTGCATTTGTGCGAATAAAATCTTCTTCTTCTCTTAACTTTACTTCTCTTCGAATAATAAAAAATCATTCATTAAAAACTAACTTATGAATTACTCTTTCTTAACAAAACGACAGCGCCCGCACCAGCTGCCGCTGCTGCCGCTGCCGCCGCCGCCAAGGGCGCCGCGGCTGCCGACGAGAACGCCTCCAACACGTCCTTGTACGTTGGCGACTTGGAATCGAGCGCCACGGAAGCTCAATTGTACGAGTTATTTTCCACCATCGGTCCAGTTGTCTCCATTCGCGTGTGCAGAGATTTAATCACGAGAAGATCGCTCGGATACGCGTACGTGAACTTCTCGCAAGCGCAAGATGCGGCGAGAGCGATTGACGTGTTGAACTTTCAAGTGGTCAACGGGAAGCCGATTCGCATCCTGTACTCGCAAAGAGATCCGACTATTCGTAAGTCCGGTGTCGGGAACATTTTCATCAAGAACTTGGACAAGGACATTGATACCGTCGCGTTGAGAGATACGTTCGCACAGTTCGGTAACATTGTTTCCGCGAAGGTTGCCACGGATGGTCAAGGCAACTCCAAAGGTTACGGCTTCATCCAATTCGATACCGAGGCGGCGGCAAAGGAAGCCATCGAGAAGGTCAACGGCATGGAATTGAACGACAAGGTTGTCTACGTCGGTCCGTTTCAAAGAAGAGCGGAAAGAGGCACTACGGAAACGAAGTTTAACAACGTTTTCGTCAAGAACTTGGGCGATGAAGTTACGGACGAAGAGTTGAGAAAAGTTTTCGAAGGCTTTGGACCGGTGACTTCGGTTATGATTTCGAAGGACGAGGACGGTAAATCCAAAGGCTTTGGTTTCGTGTGTTACGAAACGCCAGAAGATGCGTCCAAGGCGGTCGAAGAACTCGATGGCAAGCACGGCGAAGAAGACAAGAAGTGGGTTGTCTGCCGAGCGCAAAAGAAGGCGGAGAGAGAGGCTGAGTTGAAGGCCAAATTCGAAGCTGAGAGAAGAGAACGTATGGAAAAGATGGCGGGCGCGAACTTGTACATCAAGAACTTGGAAGATGGCGCGGACGACGAAACGTTGAGAGAGCTGTTCAAAGAGTTTGGTACGATCACTTCGTGCAGAGTCATGCGCGACGCGTCTGGCGTTTCCAGAGGGTCCGCGTTTGTCGCGTTTTCCTCTCCGGAAGAAGCCACGCGTGCGGTGACTGAGTTGAACGGAAAAATGGTTGGCGCGAAGCCGTTGTACGTCGCCTTGGCGCAGCGTAAAGAAGACCGCAGAATGCGTTTGCAAGCGCAATTCGCGCAGAGATCGATGGGTCCGGGCGGTGTCATGGCGCCGATGTACGGTATGCCCCCGCCGGGCGTTCCGGGCGGTGGCATGCCGGGCATGTACTACGGCCAACCGCCGCCAGGTATGATGCCGCCGCAACCACAACCAGGGTTTGGGTTCCAACCGGGTATGCCGGGTGGGCCGAGACCGATGCCGGGTTACAACATGCCGGGCGTTCCGAACATGATGAGAGGTCCGGGTGGCATGGGCGGCAGAGGAGGCAGAGGCCGTGGCCAGCCGGGTATGGGTGGCAGAGGTGGCCCGCAAAACGGTCGCCAAAACTTCCGCCAGCAACAGCCGATGCCACCGATGCCGGGACAAGCGGCGCCGGAGCCGCCGGCTGCGGAATCGAACCCGATTGCGCTCATCGTTTCGCAACTCGGTACGGCCACCCCGGATCAACAAAGAATGATTTTAGGGGAGGCCTTGTACCCGTTGGTTGATGCAGTCGACTCTGCGAACGCCGCGAAGGTGACTGGTATGTTGTTGGAGATGGACCAAGCCGAAGTCTTGCACTTGATTGAATCTGCGGACGCGTTGAAGGCGAAGGTTCAAGAAGCGTTGGCTGTTTTGGCCGCTGCCTCGTCTGATTAAACGGATGATGATGACCCATCTTTTTCACACAACCATTCGGCCTTACAACCGACACTTTATTACATATTTAGAAGAGAATAGGAGATTTACTACCAGTGTTCCAGAGTTCACTGAGTAGTAACGGGACTTGACAGCGGGAGTGATGCGACAGTATATTTTTTCGTTGACGCGCTCACCCCATGCCGCTGTTTTGCTCGAACGAGCCGCAAAGAAGCTTTGCCCTTATATGAGAAGACTTTGCGAAGGCTCCAGTCATGGGACTTAAAAAAAAATGAAAAATTAGGAGATGAATTACAATTCCTCTCCGCGAAAAATGCGCTCTCGCGTTCTGGTGGTTTCGTAACCGCCGACGGAACGCGACAAATTAGGAAATACACACACCACCTCCACAACACCACTACCACCACCGTCACCACCACTTGCACAGAAAAACCAAAATATTTGTTGTTAATACACAATCTTTACTAAACTTTTATTATCAAACGTATTAGTAAGCACTAAATCTAACAGGAGGCGGAGAATAATCATCGCTATTTCCCTTGAAGTATATCTATTGCGCCTGCGACGTCGTTGTTTGATCTCTCCAGCGCTCGTTTGCTTTCTTCTTCTGGGAAGCCCATCTCTACGAGTAACGTGATAAACTTTTTATTGTACGGAAACGCTTTAGTATTATTGGCTAAACCTGGAGAAGAAGACGGCGATTGTTGTTGTTGTTGGTTAAATAACGGCGGGGGAGGAGATGGAGGTTTACCTTTGCCCAACTTTCGTCCGACGCCTTTGATGGTCGGCGTTGACGTTGAACTTTTTTGACTCTCTCCGCTTTCCATTCTTGCAACGACCGGCACTTCCCACCACTTGAGTTTTCTCGTGGTCGTTCTCGCCGTACCTCCGGGCGATATGAATTGCTGCCCGCTTTCGACATCGCCTTCTTCCCTGCGCACTCTTCTCGCCGATTTGGACGTATTTTGTACGAATCCTTCCAAGCGTTCAATCGAAATCCCGGATAATATGAGATTCTCAATTCTATCTACAGCTCTCTCAGAGGGAATCAATTTGTTCAAATACCCTTTCACGTACAACGAACCTACCACCACGCCGCTCAAATGACCTAAAAACGAACTATTCGGCGCTAACAATTGCACAATCGCAATCAACGTGAACGGATACATGTAAGCGTTCACTATGAACAAGCCGAAAACGTCTCTTTGTCTAATATTCGAGAACGCGGTATCTAAAACAACTAAACTGAAAATGACGCCCGAAAAACCAACCGCGCATTCGTTTTGATACCCGCTCATTCCTAACAGGTACCACATCCCGCTCGCTAAGAGCACGTGCGCCGTCCCGCATAAAATCGTAAACAAGAAAACGAGTAAAGCGAAATTCACGCTCCCCAACTTCATCTCCAACCCGAACGCGCCGATCTGAATAAACGCGCACATGTTCACCAACAGATGAAAAAACGACCCGTGCGTGAACGCGGACGTGAAAATTCTGTAAAACTGTCCGAGAAAGTCCCCGCCTCGCATCAAAGCTGGTATCAAACACAACGTGGAATACGAAAACAATCGCAAGATTGCGTTGAAGAGAAACGCGAAGACGTTGATGGTGAACACACAGCGAGTGGTCATCGGTAACTGCTGATATCGGGAAAAAAGCGTAATTTGCTGCCGATGCTGCTGTCCACCGCCGTTGCTGCCGTCCATCGTGATCGTCTTCTCTTTGTTTGTCCTCGTCCGAGAGAGGGTCAGTCGTCGTCGAGAGATATGAAAATGGAGAGATTTTAAAAAACATCCAAAAGTGTTGCTTCGTCGTCACTTTTGTACTCATCACACAACTCACTAAAGCTGAAAAGATGTTTTCCGTGGTTTCTGCCGTCCGAAGAACTGCCGCGACTTCCTGCTCGACGTCGTCTTTCGGGTACCAAAAGCAGCTCAGAAGAAAAACGACTCGTTTGCAAGCGTCCAAGTTCGAGAAAATCTCCTCGTCGTCTGAACAATCGTCTTCCGATGATGATAAACAAAGAGACGACGAGAAAGACGAGGAAGAGAACGGCGATAAGGAACTCCCGAACGATTTGTTCGACGCGGTGAACACGGCCGCTTCGGCAACCTCTCAAGCGATTTCTGCGGGCCAGTTAGGGATAATCGTGGAGTTATTAATCCCGGAGTTGTGGGACCCGATATCCGGGAACGTGATGGCGAACCCGGGAGATCAGTTGAAACAGTGGGAAATATCGAGGCAATTCGCGCAGAAACTGTTAGAGGAACGACCGGACGGATTGGAATTGACGGTGGTGTTCCCGGACGCGGGGTGCGCGGCGTTGTTGAAAAACCGATGGGGCGACGAGTTGAAGTTTAAAATAGCCTCGGCGAACGATCGGATGTTAGTGCCGGATGATTACGAAGGCGTTCTGTTGTTCGCGGCGGCGGATCCGATATCGTTGGACGTGGTGGTGAAATCGACGAAGAAAGCGAACGAGTTGCAAAATCCGGTGATTTTGTTGAACCCTCGATTAGCGAGTGGGGATGCGGGGATTGGGTTGACCGTGAGACGATGGAGAGATCAGTTTTTAGGAGTCATGTGCGTGGCGTATTCGTTGAGACCTTTACCGTGGTGCAACGGGACGGTTTTTAAGAAATTTCCCGGGCCGTGGAAATTGTACATCGAGAAAGAAAACGTTCCGGGAAGGTTTGAGTTAGTGCACGAATCGAATTCCAGACCGGCTGGGGATGAGTTGGACGATTTAGTTTCCGAGGTGTATCGAGGCCGCGACGTCGGAGAGGACGGGGAGATGAGAGAGAAGAGCGCGGTGGAGAAGCTGGCCGGTTTCGCCGCCTCCATGGCGCGCTTCGCGAAGAGTTTATCGAACTAATAATATTATTATTGTACGTGTGCGCTGTTGCTAATTATACATTTTAGAATTTAGGATACTCCGAACTTCTTCAGGCGCGCTTTAATGGCATCTAATCGCTTCTCGAGTCGTATCTGTTCCTCGTCTATTTCATCATCATCATCATCATCATCTTCTTCTTCTTCTTTGCTATCGTATTCTACGCTGGAGGTGGCGGTGGTATTTGCGTCGTCGCTAAAGTCCTCGTCGCTTTCGTCCGTGATATTCGCGGCGGATATGAGCACGCGTCCATTTTTTGACTTTGCAATCGTCGGCTCGCTCTTCGCGCTCCTACCTTTCCTTCTTTTTCCTCTTCCTCGTTCCTCTTTACGCGTTCCTACCGATACGAACGGATCCTCTCGGAAGAAGGACGTCTGCGCGCTCTTATTGGTGACCGTATCAACCACCTTATTCGCGTCGTCGTTCGAGCGATGACGATGATGGCTAAACATTATCGCGCTACTATTGTCGTTACTACCGCCGCGACGATACTGATTCGTATCGTAAAAAGAAGAAGTCGTCCGAGCGCCACGACCACCACCTACATTCGTCGTCGTCGTCGTCGTATTCATCAACTCGTTCTCGCGTCGTCGTCGTCGCCAAACCTCTAAAATATCCACGTCTGTGTCTTCCTCTTCCTCCTTTTCGGCGAACGCGGCGGCGGCGTCGACAAACAACAGCGAACGCTTTCGTTGCTTTTCCTCCTCCTTTTCCTCCTCTTCCTCCCAGTTTTGGTGGTTGAGCGGATGATTTTGCCGGTCGGTGTGCGGCTGATGGGACAGACGATGACTTCTTCTGCAGTCGTCCTCGTTCTCTGTTTCTACTTCCTCTCGCCACCAAAACGATCGGTCGATCATCGCTTTCATATTCTCTTTCTTGTTCTTGTTCTTCTTCGTAGTATTCGTTCCGTCGGTTCGTTTTTGCGTCAAAGTCTTCGTTGTTTTTGAAAATGCATCTTCCTTTTCCTCCTCTTGCTCGATGATAAAGGCATCTCGTTCGTCGCCCGAATCGTCTCGCTCTCGAAACTTCGCGATTAAAGCGCCGATGAAAGACTTCTCTCCCTCTTCTTTGGATTCTTCGTCTTCTTTCATCGTCGTCGTCAGAGTATCGGAGGTAGTTGTTTTCTCCATTCGTTCTGGGGAAAAGAAAAATCCACACAACAAGAAAACAGAGATATAAAAAGATATATTACTAATCCGAGATAGATGTTTTCATCATCAACTCTGACGGCGGCTTTTCAGGCGCCGATAAGACTCAGCGAGCGCAACGAGAACAATATTCGTCGTCGTCGTCGTTCTCATCGCTTTTGTTGTGCTGGTCATCAAAATGAGAAGAGCAACAACTTTACTAATAACAAAAGCGCTTCGACTGATGAAAAACGATATCTAACAAAGAAAGATGATTCCATTCAGACGCACGAGAACGAATCCACCACGTCTCTGAATCGAGCGATATCTATCGCGAGCCAATCCATGTGCTGCATCGCGAGCACGACCGGTGGGTTTAGCAACTTTGAGCTCGTCGCGCGTTGGTTCGATCTTGATACTACTACTACTAATAATACGAACAACAACAACAACGAAGAAGACAAAGATATGAACAACAAAATGGGAAAATTAAACGAACGATTGATGTGGAAAGAAGAGGACACGTACGAGCGGCAGATGCGACTGGCGACGGCGTCGTTTTTAGCCGCGACGACGGTGGCTGTGGGGCAGCCGGCTTTGGCGTTGGATTTTGTCCTCGTCGATCCTTCCGGTGCGTTTCGTTTCGTTAAAATATCTTATCCACTAACGTTTAGATTTTTTTCGCTCGCCTCCGCGTACATCTACTACATTCGAATGAACACTCACCAAAGATACTCTGATACTCATGATGATGGACTACATACATGCAGTCAAAGAATACATGGACCAACGCGACGAGGCCATGTCTTTCAAGTGCAAAGGCGGCATGATGGACTGCGACGGTGACCGAAGAGAATTCGCGCGAGCGCAAGCGCAAAGTTTGTCGGAGCGTTTGGAGAGAGGCGAAAAAAGGACGGACTGTACGGTGGAAGAGGCGTGCACGGACAACATTTTAGGCGCCGCGTTAGCTGGAACGAGCGGATTTACCACCTCAGAGAAGTTTGAGAAGCTTGGTCGACCGGAGTTGGCGGACGCTCCAAACGCGAGTAGGCCGAATCTCGGCTTTTAAAAACATCAACAACCGCGCGCGTTCGTTCGTTGTGGATTTTTTACGCTCGCTCTTTTACTTTTGTACATTATTACTCTATTGAACTATTACTATTCTTACATATCTATCATCGCTGCTGCTGCTCTATTATTACGAGTGTTACTACTCTAGCTATCTCTTCTTCTCTACTACGCGAGAACTTGTCTGACAATCCATTCCGCTTCTAACACGATTTCCTCTTCTCCTCTTCGGCTTCCTTCTTTGAACATCTCGCACTCGTACGTCGTCTCCAACATCTCCCTCCCTCGCTTCCACGAAACGCTCTTGACTTTCGTTCGACATCCTAAAACTGAATTCACCTCAACTGGTTTCACGAATTTTACGTTTTTCATCCCGCAGTTGATTTCGTACTTGCACCACGTCGCGCTCTTTCTCGGCGCGGAGGATAAAAACGTCAACAAGGACACGGTGAAGAATCCGTGAGCGATTGGCAGTTTAACGCCTCCCAAGACAGAAGAAGACGACGACGACGAAGCACCACCAAAATCATCATCGTCATTACTTTTGTGTATCCACTGTTCATCGCGGGTGACTTTACCGAATTGTTCGATAGACTCTCGCGTGATCACGTATCGTTTCTTTCTGTTACTGAACACCTTTCCCGGGGAGGATATCCATTCCTCCGCGGATTGGATTTCTTCTTCTTTGTCTTCTTCGTCTTTGTTTCTTCTCGAGGTTTTTGAAGACGAAACGAGATGAGACGCGAGAATACCTACTCGTGTTCGTCGTCCTCTGTCGTTGGGAGGAGGAGGAGATGAACGACGAAAATCGTCGTTCATCATCATTACTTCTTTCTTTGTAATGGAGAAATGATTTTCCAATTCAGTCGTCATTAAATGATGATTCTTTCCCGCTCGCCGTGTCGTTGTTCCTCCTCGACAGGAGGAAAAAAGCCTCAAAAACAAAGAGTTCGAAGACAAAGCCAAAGAGATCAGAGAGACCCGGCGGATTTCAACAACGACTACGATTTGCTCCGAGAACATTTGCAAAGAGAAAACGGAGGCCCGATCGCGAATTTCTTGAACTTCTTGAGCGAAAATTCGTTCGGAAATGCGTTGAATAAAAGTGATAATACTAACCCGTTTGCGTTTTGTTACAGCTGGTTTCTCGCGAATATAATGCCCTTGAAGAGACAGAGACAAGGTTTGGCCGGTGAAGCGATGTCGAGAGCGACGATACGGGACGAAGCGGACCGACGACTGGACGAGTTTATTTTGAGATTAGAAAGAGACGAAAAGTTGAAAGAGGACGTGAAACGAGTGAAGACGTTTTGGCTGGAAACGACGACGAATAGAAGTAGTTCTAGTAATAGTTCTAGTAGTAGTAGTAGTAGTAGTAGTAGTAACAACAACATGACAGATCGATACGCGGAAAATCTCGCGTGTCGGACGTTGTCGCTGGCGGAGCGTACGGTGAGTTCGACGGAACAGAACACGTCTGAAAATCAAGACGAGGTTGCCGTTCGCATCAACGAGATTTCCAAAGCAATCACGTGTACGCCGAGAGAAGCCGTCGACGCGTGTCACGTGAATCCAGACGCGTTGTCCACGCCTTCGTCGGCGTTTGTGAGTCGCCTGAGCAAATTGAAAACCGCCGCGCCTGGAGCCAATTGCTGCTCGATGTTCCTCTCGGCTCCGAAATTGTTCATGGGCGATACAGGCGACGAGTGGGTCTCTGTCGTCGGAAGAAACGCAAAACTGCTCAGAGAAAAATTCCCAAACGTGGACGTCGACGCCGTCGTCGAACACGATCCAGAGTTGTTGGTATTATCCGGTTTAGAGGAAGCGGTGGAGGAGTTGTTGTCCTTGTGGACGGCGGAGGCGTTCGCCCTCTCTGACGTAGATAACGATTTCTTCGCGGAAGAGTTGAGCGTCGCTTTGAGAGCGTGCGCGCCAAACGGTGGCGCTTTGCCGGAGATGTTTTCTTAATTAATAATAAGAGAGAGTGATGTGTGTGTGAGAGAGATTTGGTACCATACGACGTGGTCTCGGATGATCGCGTGTAAAATTTTTAATACATTTAATGCATCACCCAAACAGCAAAGATCTTCACACAATTACATTACAGATACAAATTCGACGCGCGGTCAGCCTCTATATACTCTATACCTTTTGAGACGACGGTGACTCTGAAAAACGAAAGTATCCTCTCGACTTTTTCTCCTCCTTTTCCTCCTCTAACGACGACGACAATCATAAAAAGCTCTTCTTCAGAAGAGCATGTTCATAACCGCGCATCGAGGCAACTTTGTTCACTTTAAGAAGAATAACACCAACAACTCCGGTCGAGGAGGAGGAGCAGCAGCGGCGAATAGTAGTAATAGTGATAATAATAATAACAATAGTAATAAGAAGAACTCTAACAAAATCTCCATCGAGAAGTTAATACAGAAGCGAAAAGAGAATAACTTCCGAGGGGATTCGAGGACAACTTCCGAGGAGGAAATTCATCAGCAGCTTCAGCGCAAAGAACGCGAGTATTTCCGAAGAAGACAAGGACGATATTACGATCTCTCGCTGAGACTTTGGGTGAATAAACAACCTCACGACCATTATTTACATCAAATGTACGAGAAGTTAGACCGAGACATCGAACGGTTGGTCGTGTCTAAAGACGAAGAGAAGAAAGAGAAACACGTGAAATACGTGACGGATTGGTTAACGGCGCTGGCGAAAGTTCCGATCGAGCGTTACTTACCGGCTGGGTTGTATTTACGAGGCGGAGGAGTTCACGTGCCGGAGGATGTGAAGAGGCAAGTGGATTTGAACGCGTTTTACGGGGATAAGTTGATAACGTCCGTGTTGCTCGACAAGATTCGCAAAGCGGACGGGAAATACGGGGCGAATCGAGCGCCGAGGAATAAGATGGAAGCGAATAATTTTCTTTCGGCGTGCGTGAGGAATAAAACGTTCGCAGAGTTAGCGCCGGATATTTTACCGGACGTGAAGATTACCGCGGAGGAGTGGCGACATCATGAGCACGTGGCCGGGACGGCGGTGGAAGCGGCGATTATAGCTGTCGCAGATTTATCGAACGATACTTTGAGACAAGCGCAGAAGGACGTCGCGATCGACGCCGTGGCGAATTTGATATTAGAGGAAGGGATGAAATTCGCGAAGAGCGACGTGAAACCGGCGAGAGCGAAATTTAACGATACGCTGTGTTTGTATACGGTGAAGTTGTTGTCGAGGAGCGTGACTGGATTAGTGCACGATCCAAAATTTATAGGAACGGCGAGAGTGACCCACAGAAGATTGTATTCAGGAGATCAAAAGAAGAGGTATAAGAACGTACCTTTAGAATTCGGTACAATTGAAGTAGAAGCGGAAGGGACGAGCAGCGACAACGCGAAAGAGGCGGCGAGCGTGCAGATTTTGGAGTTGATGAAAAAGCTAGGATTAGTAGACGAGGAGTATCAAGCGATATACGTGACAGACATTAAGCCCGCGTTGAATTTATGGAAAGAGCACAGGAGGAACGAGGGGAAAAAGAAAAAAGAAGACGGAGTAAAGGAGGATTACGAGGAAGACGACGATGCGCGAGAAAAGCAGCGTCGTAAGATTTAGTCACCATGATGAGTGCATTATTAGATTTTTGAAACGACATGCGCATGTCCACTCGTTGCTGCTGCTATTTCGCTACTTTTCTATTATCGCCGCTGCTGCTATTTTTAAAATTTGCTTTTGCTCTTCTTGTTCGCTTTCTTTCGCGCCGTCGTGGCGTTCTTCTCGTACTGACTGTTGCGAGATTGTTGTTGCGGTTTTCGTTTACTTTTGTTCTTATGGTGCGTTTTGTTGTGCGCCTGTCGCATTTTTTCAATCATATCTTCGTCGTCTTCCTCGCTCTGGTCGTCTTCCTCGCTCTCGTCGTCGTCATCAACTTTATCCGAATCATCAATCGCAGCTTTTTTCCTGTCCTTTGCATTTTCCTCGTCGTCCACGATTTCCAACTCTGAATCCGAATCCATTTTATCGTAATCCGCTTTCGTCTTCTTCTTCGTTTTCTTCTTCTTCCCTTTTTCCGCGTTCTTTTGAGTTTCGGTGTTTACTTTCTTTTCTTCTTTCTTCCTCATTTCCAAACGGGCTTCGATATCGTCGATTTCAATTTCTTTCGGTTTCGCCGGTTTCGATCTGCGCATGATGTCGTTGTTGTTCATGACTACTAAACTCGTATATCGCCCGCCGCCTTCGATTCGTGCGATTGGCTCTCTGACGTTTCTCTCGTCCCAAACTTTAATAATTCCATCCGAAGATGCCGTAGCGAAAGAGTGTCCTCCGCGTTCTGGAATCTCCGCCATGCACCGAACGCGATTTTCGTGCGCGTTTACAATCGTCGCATTCGCAGTACCACCACCGACTCTCGCGTCGAAAATGCACACGTCGCCACCTTCGTATCCAATTCGGTAGATGTTCTCCGCCGAATCCTCTTTGCTTGTCGCGCACAAACACTTGCGATACCCAATCCTTCCTTCCCTTTGATCTTCTCTCGTAAACGAGCTCACCTCGCCGCCGCTTTCGCAATCGATAACGTCCAACCACTTATTCGTCAAAAGCCCGTACCTCTTCCCTCCTCCTCCCGATGTATCTTCTTCTTTGCTGCTAAAAAACACGTCAA